>Ga0209472_1001651_pt1 | contig 12797 bp, 14 predicted proteins | sample GraSoiAngelo_130_FD_185887 | JGI IMG/M metagenome (GOLD analysis project Ga0209472, IMG submission 185887) | Grasslands soil microbial communities from the Angelo Coastal Reserve, California, USA - 14_0929_02_20cm (SPAdes) (version 2) | ecosystem: Environmental > Terrestrial > Soil > Grasslands ...
GAAGCTATCGTGAAGAATCTGATCGGCTAGGAAAAGGGTTGTAGGCCGGAACCAACCGAGCCCTGGTACTCCGCTACTGCGAAGGATAGGCTACTACTTCGATGGGATTTCGAGAGGAATGGATAGCTTCGGTTCGATCTGCTTCTTGATTTCGTCAACAGTCGGGAATCGGCCTTCTTGTTTCCTCGAAAAGATCAATTGTCCGTCAAGGACGATGTCAAAGATTCCACTGTCCGCCGGTTTTAGCGCCACGGTGAGCTTCTTGTTTAGAGGCATCCCGTACTCCGCCAAGAGTTGATTTACCAATTCAACGGCCCTCGGCTGATGTCCACAGGGCTGGCAGTACGTTATTTCCAAATCCACCATGTCTATTGCACCTACTGTTTAGATTTCAAGGGGGCAATTTAAATCTGGTTTCGAGCTCTCTACTAATAGTATCATCCAGAAGTGATCCCGCATCATGGAATATCGCCCAGGCGCTCATAACAAAGAATGGATTCGAGCAAGAATCTGCCCAAGGAATCGAGACTTATTCGAAAGGTGATATCCGTTTAGTAGTGCTCGAAAAGCTGGGAATATACGCTGAACCCAGCGACATTCCCGCCGACGTTTCTAAGGCGATATTCGTCTCTAAACATGTGAGTTCATCTGGCAGACCTGCGTTGACTGTCCATGCAACCGGCAACCTGACGAAGGAAGCGAAGTTTGGAGGCAACCCCGAGGAAGTCTCGTTCGTAGACCCGTCAATCATTAGGCGCACCTTGAGAGCCCTAAAGGCCGGAGTGTCACAACCAGGAGTTAAGATCGAGATTACGATGGAGGCAACTCACCATGGCCCAACCAGCCTCTCAATGCCAGTCTGCTTCGTCGAGATTGGCAGTGGCGAAAAAGAATGGGCTGACCCGGTCCTCGGAGAGATTGCGGCTAACGCCGTGATGTCTGCGATCGACGTCGAAGAAACCCCTCCGACCGCTGTCGGGTTCGGAGGAACACACTACTCGGCAAAGCACACTCGCATCTGCATGGAAGGCAACTACGCAATCGGTCATCTTGTGTCAAGTCATTCCTTTGACGGCGGAGTATCGGAAAGGGTAGTCGGCGACACCTTCAGCAAGACGACTGGTTCGTGCAATACTGCTATAGTCGATTGGAAGGGGCTGCACAGCAACGATAGGCGTAGACTCATATCTAGTCTGGAAGCCGCGGGCCGCGAGATTGTCAGATGTTGATATCGTATAGTTAAATAGGGAAGGGCGGCCGCCGCTTTCCGAGACGATAATCAAGGGCTTATCATGGGCGCTAGGACCTTCCTGCAATCAGCCAGACGATTGTTCCACGTAGCCCAGAAACCGGACTGGGAGGAAACCTACCTTCTAATCAAGATAAGCGTGCTGGGCGTAGCAATCGTTGGAGGGATCGGCTTCGTCATCAGGATCCTGTTCTGGCTTGTAGGACTATACAACCTGCCCCAAAGCCAGACAACCCCTACACCCTAATTGAAAAGGAGACCAACTAAATGGCAACTCAGACTCAGAAAACATCGATTTACGCAGTCCGCACTACGAGCGGCCAAGAACGTACCGTCGTTGATCTAATGGCCAGTCGAGCTCAGCCAAAGAAACTGCCTATCACAGCTATTCTAGCCCCCGAGGTCATAAAGGGCTACATTTTCGTCGAGGCTTCAGGACCCCACTTCGTCGATGAAGCCATAGCCGGAACCAGACATGCCCGTACCAGAACCAAAGGAGTCGTCTCAATTCAAGCAATCGAACGCTTCATAGTTACAAAACCAGTCATCGAAGAACTCAGCGTTGGAAACCTTGTAGAAGTGGTCGGTGGACCCTTCCGAGGACTGCGAGCAAAGATAACCCACGTTGACAAGGTCAAACAAGAGGTCGTAATCGAGCTCTTGGAAGAAGGCTTCGCAACACTGCCCATCACTGTCCACGCCGACTACGTCAAGCTAGTGAGCAGAGGGGAGGACTCTGGGCGACAAGAAAACAGTTGACGCAATAATAGACGGCGGAAAAGCGACAGCAGGCCCGCCCCTTGGACCAAACCTGGGTCCACTCGGAGTTAACGTTCTCCAGATCGTCAACAAGATCAACGAGATCACGAAGGCGTACGCGGGGATGAAGGTCCCTGTCAAAGTGCTAGTCGATGTTGACGACAAAAGCTTCGAAGTAGAAGTAGGAACGCCAACAACCTCCGCACTCATTGTGAAAGAGTTAGGCGTGGAGAAGGGATCAGGCACGCCGAAAGCTACCAAGGTCGGAAACCTTAGTCCGGAACAAATAGTGAAGATCGCCGAGATGAAGAGGACCGACAGCTACGCCAAGACGGTAATTGCAGCAGTGAAAGAGGTCGCAGGCGCTTGCGTCAGTATGGGCGTCACAGTCGATTCTAAGGAGCCGAAAGAGTTCATCAAGGACCTCGACAAAGGGCTGTACGAGAAGGCTCTGAAAGGAGAATAGGAGATAGGAACTGGTGCCAGTATCACGAGACGCCATCGCGAAAGCCATAGGCGAAATGAAAGGAAAGAGCGAGAAGCGGAAATTCAACCAATCAGTCGAATTAGCTGTCAAGCTGCGAGAACTTGACCTGAAGAGACCCGAACAGAGGATCAACGAGTCACTCGAACTCCCAACCGCGGCTAGCAAGACGGTGAAGGTCGCAGTCATCGCTGGCGGGGATCTCGCAGTCCGAGCCAAAAACGCCGGCGCGGACATTGTCATAGGCCGCGAAGACCTTGACAAAATGGCACGCGATAAGAAAGCAGCCAGGAAGATCGCGCAGAACTACGACTTTTTCGTCGCCGAAGCACCTCTCATGCCTCAAGTGGGTAAATCTCTGGGCCAGATGCTCGGACCAAGAGGCAAGATGCCGACCCCAATTCCACCGACAGCACCCATCGACGACGTTCTGAAACGTCAGAGAAAGAACGTCCGCCTCAAGATGAAAGACCAGCCAGTCATACAGACCAAAGTAGGGACCGAAGACATGTCTGACGATGTGCTGGTGCAGAACATTCAGACAGTAATCTCACGGTTAGAATCTAAACTCGAAAAGGGAGCAAAGAACATCAAGTCCGTCGCGGTCAAGACCACTATGGGACCGCTGGTAAAGGTCGAAACAACACAGGTCTGATACTCTCTGTCGACTCGAAAAATAGCTCAGTGGAAGAAGGAGTCGCTCGCTGAGCTGCAGGGCCTCCTCTCAAAATATCCAGTAATCGCCGCAGCCGACCTTACGAAGGTTCGATCCTCCCAGATTCACGAGCTGCGAAAGCGGTTGCGCGATCGGGTCACGATGATCGTGGCCAAGAACAATCTCCTGCGGAAATCGGTTGAGCTGTCAGATTCCAAAGATGGAAAGCTCGGAGAGTTCGTCAAGGACCTGACAGGATCAAACATTCTCCTCTTCTCCGAGCTCAACCCGTACTCACTAATCATCCTACTAGACAAGAGCAAGGTCAGAGTCCCCGCCAAGGCGGGAGACATAGCTACCGGTGAAATCATGATACCTGCCGGCAACACAGGACTCCCACCCGGACCTGTCATCAGCGAGTTTGGAGAGATCAGAGTCAAGACAAAAATTGAAGGCGGAAGCATATGGGTCGCACAAGACTCCGTAGTAGCCCGCAAAGGTGATCAGATCACAGCGAAGATGGCTTCCGTCCTTTCAAAGCTCGGACTAAAACCGATGGAAGCCGGACTCAGTTTAGCGGTTGCGTTTGACAATGGGACAATCCTTCGACCAGAAGACATGGCGTTCGACCTGCCTTCCTACAAGAACGATGTGCTCATGGGAATCAACAACGCCCTCAACCTATCAACAGAAGCTGGATATGTCACGCCAGAAAACGCTCCTCGAATACTATTGAAAGGTATGAGAGAAGCACTCGCCGTCGCTGGAGAATCGGGCTTCCTAGAGGCTGGTACTGTCGAGTACGTTCTGAAAAGAGCACTCATGAACGCGACCGTTTTGGACCAGAAGGTTTCCAAGCAAGAGAACGCCTAGCCAAGTATCCGCGGCCTGACGTACCCATTAGAGTAAGATCGTTGGAAACCAAGCGAATGGTTTGAGTGTGAAACCCAGGCACTTCTCGATTCCATACATGCTGGTTCCGGTAATCGCCGTATTGGTCACGGGGGTCACGGGCTTCTGGCAGCGCACCGGAGATGGCACCTTAGAGTATGGGTTTCCCCTTCCTTGGAAGACCTCACAAATTGTCCCAACGTGTGCTTCGTGTTCACTGCCAACGAGTTACAATTGGGTCTTCTTACTTGTCGATGCGGTTTTTTACGCGGCGATCGGGTATGGAATCATCTCTCTTTGTACAAGGTCGATCTGGAAGCAGAAGGATCACCTCACGGACCCAGGCAAGGCAGCGATGCCGTAGGCGCGTCTGACAAGTCTCACTCCAAGGATGAGAATGCTGACCTGCTGGAAATGCTTAAGTGTATCAGGAACAGTCCCCTCAAATCTCACAAGGAAACGGTAGAAGGCTAAGATGCCAATGAAATATGTTTACGCAGCATTACTGCTCCACTCCTGGGCACAGCCCGTAAATGAAGAGAATGTGAAGAAGATTGTATCCGCAGCAGGCGGACAAGCCGAGGAGTCCCAGGTGAAAGCGCTAGTTGCTGCCCTGTCAGAAGTTAACATCGACGACGCTTTGAAGTCTGCAAGCTCAATGATGATGGCCCCTGCCGCCGCGCCAGCTGCTCCTTCCGCAGAGGGCAAGAAGAAAGAGGAGAAGCCTGCCGAGGACGATAAGAAGAAGGAAGAGGAAGCCTTGGCTGGACTCGGGGCTCTCTTCGGATAGACTGGAGGTCTGCGGTATAGCTCCGCACGGCGTTCTCGACAACGGCTCGATCTAGCTCAGCCGGAATACCAAACTCTTTACTCCGTACTGGCGAAGTCCAGGAGACTCGCTAAATGCCGGAGATCAACCCAGAAGAATTCGCGATTCCATTCTTTACAGAACAGAACTTCACAAGGCGGAAATGTCCCAACTGCGCTAACTACTTTTGGAGCCAGAATCCTAACCAGACGACATGTGGAGAGGCGCCTTGCGCGCCTTACACTTTCATCGGAAGTCCGCCGACGACACGACGATACACGGTGCCGGAGATGCGGATTCAGTTCATGGATTACTTCGCGGACAACGGCCATACTCGCATCCCGCCCTACCCAATTGTGGCGAGATGGAGAAACGACGTCTATCTCGTCGGCGCTTCAATCTACGACTTTCAGCCGTACGTCACTGAGGGGACAATGCCTCCTCCTGCGAATCCTCTCGTGATCAGCCAACCATGTATCAGGTATACCGATGTCGAACTCGTCGGACCAACAGGTGGAAGACACATGACTATCTTCGAAATGGGAGGAGCACACGCTTTCAACTATCCGACCAAGGAGGTTTACTGGAAGGACGAGTGCGTCCGCTACCATCATCAACTGCTCACAGAAGTTCTTGGCGTTCCCTCCGAATCTGTCAGCTACAAGGAGCATTTCTGGTCGGGAGGCGGAAACGCCGGACCGGACCTGGAGACAATCACTGGAGGCTTGGAGATCGGCACCCTCGTCTTCATGCAGTACAGGGTCCAGGGAGACCAGCTCATCCAACTACCAATCAGGACTGTAGACACTGGATACGGCATAGAACGATGGTCGTGGCTCTCCCAGGGGTCCCCTAGCGGGTTCCACGCTGTCCACGGCCCAGTTCTTCAGCACGTGATGGAACTAGGGAAGATTAGTGTTGATGAGTCGATAATTGGAGCGTTCACCAAGGCCTCGAGCATTCACGGCTGGACGTCAATCAACAAGAACCGAGAATCATACATTCAGACAGTCTCAGAACAGACAGGCGTCTCACCGGACGCTCTGCGACCGATGTTCTCCTCGCTAGAGGCGGCTTATGCGATAACGGATCACACGAAGGCAGCCACCTTCCTACTTGCAGATGGCGTGGTCCCATCGAACGTGGGTGAAGGATACTTGGCCAGGCTGATAATTCGGCGCGCAGGAAGATTCGCCAGGCAGCTAGGGATCTTCGCGGATTTTCCATCGATCGTCGAAGCTCAGATCAAACTCTGGGGGGGCGACTTTCGAACACTGCGAGAGATGAGGTCCGAGATAATTGAGGGTCTCGAAAACGAGATGAAAAAGTACAACGAAACCATCAGCCGAGGCTTAGAAGTAGTAGCTCGGCTATCCAAAGACCTGGCGAGCAAGGGAGTCCGGAACGTCTCAACCGACCAGCTGGTCCAGCTCTATGACTCTCAAGGACTACCACCCGAGATTGTCAAGGAAGCGGCAGAGAGGAGCGGGGTAGTAGTTGAGATACCGGACAATTTCCTGACCTTGGTTGCGGAGAGTCACTCACGACCAGCCAAGAGCGACGAAGAAGGACCGTCAGATGCAGACATCGAGGCAAAACTTGCCAACTTCCCGGCGACGCGAGCGATCTACTATGATGATCCTTACAAGACTAGATTCAAGTCGAAAGTAGTCGGCAGAATTGCGGAAAACGCTCTAGTCCTCGATCAAACAGCATTCTATCCACAGGGTGGCGGACAACTAGCGGATCATGGCGAGCTCAAGTTCGCCGACCAGAAGGTCACGGTGGTTGACGTTCAAAAGTATGGAGATCGAATCGTCCACTACTTGGCTCAGCCTATTGATCCGAGCGTCTACGATGTAGAGGGAGAGATCGACTGGCAGCGAAGGCAGAATCTGATGAGACACCACACCGGGACCCATGTGCTGATTGGTGCGGCCCGACGGGTCCTAGGTGAACACGTGTGGCAGGCGGGGGCCCAGAAAGAGGTTGAGAGCAGTCGTCTGGACATTACACACTACCAGCAAATTACGCCTAAAGAGAGAGAGAAGATCGAACGACTGGCAAATCAGACGATTCTCCGAGACCTTCCGGTGAGAATCAACTGGATGGCCCGAGAGAAGGCCGAGGCAAAGTACGGGTATAGGCTCTATCAGGGCGGGGCGGTTCCCGGATCAAAGATACGTGTCGTCCGAATCATGGGATGGGACACGGAAGCCTGTGGAGGAACACACGTCAAGAGAACAGGCGAACTCGGAGTCTTCAGGATCGAGAAGATAGACAGACTACAGGACGGGATTGAGCGAATAATCTTCTCCGCCGGAATACCCGCGCTCAAAAGGATCAGCGAAGAGAACGAGGAACTAACCACGACAGCCCAGCTCCTGAAGACCACGCCCGACCAAGTTCCGAAATCCACTGGGGCACTCATTGCCGAGAGAGATGCTCTACTGAAAGAGCTGGAGAAGCATTCGGCCAAGACACTGGAAGCCCACATACGACAACTGCAGAAGAACGCCAAGATTCTGGGTCCCATCAAGCTCGTAGTCTCAAAGGGTCCGAAGAGGAAGGGAATAGATCCAGTCGACATCGCGAACCGGCTCAAAGAGTCAGACAAGAATATGGTCGCAGTCATAGTCGAGCTTTCGCCCGACAGGGTCCAGATCGTCGCCGCAGCCGGGGAGGTGGCAGTAAGCGCCGGCATCAACGCGAGCGAGATAGTCTCCGGCGCGGCCAAAGCAGTCGGAGGCGGAGGTGGAGGCAGACAATTCTTCGCATCTGGCGGGGGGCCTCTCAAGGAGAAAGCCGAGGATGCGCTGCGAATCATAGAGGAGACGATCCAGAGACAACTTTCTGCGCTTACGGCTAAAGAAGTGGCATGACTTTGGCCAAATTCAACTGGCGTGCCCTGGAGCGGAAATGGCAGAAGAAATGGGCATGGGCAAAAGTTGACCAGACAGACCCGGATCCGCGCCGGCCAAAATACTTCGTGACCGCAGCCTACCCCTACCCTAACTCTCCGCAACACATAGGCCACGGCCGAACATACACGATTGCAGACGCTAACGCGCGATTCCACCGAATGAGAGGATACAACACCCTCTACCCAATGGGATTCCACTACACCGGAACACCACTATACGCCATGGCAAAACGGCTCAGCCAGAACGATCCGGAAATAGTCAAGACATTCACCGAAGTCTATCGCATTCCTAGGCAAAAGTTCGATCAACTGAAGGAACCGAAGCGAATGGCCGAATATTTTCGAAACGACATCAAGAAGGGCATGATCGAAATTGGCTATTCGATCGACTGGCGTAGAGAATTCACAACAATCGACCACGTGTACAATCGATTCATACAATGGCACTTCAGATGGCTAGACCAGCACGGCTACATAACGAAGGGAACCCACCCCGTCGCATGGTGTCCTAATGACAAGAATCCCGTCGGAACCGTGGACACACAAGGGGACCTAGAGCCGGAAATCGGAGAATCGAGCCTCATCAAGTTCCTTCAGGACGAAATAGTCTATCCAACAGCAACCCTGCGCCCCGAAACAATCTTCGGAGTAACGAACCTCTGGGTAAACCCGGAGGCCCAATACGTCCAAGCTCGAGTAGACGAGGAGCAATGGATCGTCAGCCTTGAAGCCGTTGCGACCCTAGAGCATCAGAATCATAACATCAGCATCGAGCGCGAGTTATCCGGAAAAGAGCTGCTCTGGAAGACCCTGACAAACCCAGTAACTCAAGCGACCATCCCAATCCTCCCAGCACGATTCGTGGAATCCGACAATGGTACAGGAATCGTCATGTCAGTGCCCGGACACGCACCGTACGACTACCAAGCCCTAACTGAGCTGAAGACGAACCCTTCGCTCCCAGACCATGCCAAGGCAATAGTCGAAAAGATAGAACCAATATCCGTAATCACACTGGAAGGATTCTCCCAATCTCCTGCAGCTGACATCGTAAAGAAGTATGGCATAACTGACCAGAAGGATCCCCGGCTAGCCGAGGCAACGAAGGACCTCTACTCTAAAGAATTCCACAACGGCAGCATGAATGAAAACGCGAAACCATACACCGGTCAATCAGTCGAACAAGCCAGACAGACAATAATCCAGGAATTGACAAACGCCGGAAAGCTAACGAAACTCTACGAGATACTGAACAAACCCATTATCTGCCGATGCGGCACCAGGGTCGTTGTTCACATAGTCGACAATCAATGGTTCATCAACTATGGAGACCCCGATTGGAAGAAACAAGCGCATCTCTGCCTCGACCAGATGGCAATTCTCCCCGAAGAGCGACGAAACGAGTTCAACTACGCACTCGACTGGCTGAAAGAGCGAGCCTGTGCACGGAAGGTCGGACTGGGCACGCGATTGCCTTGGGACCCAGACTGGATTATCGAAGCGCTATCCGACTCTGTAATCTACATGGCCTACTACATCCTTGCAAAGTATCTGGCTAAGGATTGGGTTAGCTTCAAGAGGTTCGAAAAATCTCCCGAAGATTTGCCCGACGCATTTTTCGATTACATCTTCCTAGGCGAAGGCTCTGCCGAAGCCATAATACGCGAGACCAGAATCTCGAAGAGAACCATAGAAGGAATACGGAAAGAGTTCACCTACTTCTACCCGGTCGACATGAGACACTCAGCAAAGGATCTGGTCTCAAACCACCTATCGATGTACATATTCCACCACACTGCACTCTTTCCAAGAAACCTCTGGCCTAAAGCCATAGTCGCGAACGGGTTCGTATTGATGGAGCGGGCGAAGATGTCGAAGTCACTGGAGAACATTATTCCCCTAAGGCAGGCAATTGCGAAGTTTGGCGCCGATCCTCTCCGAATCGGAGTCCTGTCCACTGCGGAGCTGAATCAAGACACAGATTTCAGCGAATCCTTAGTCGCAACAATTCAGGAGAGACTAGTAAATCTAGTAGCTCAGTCTCGAAAGCTGGGCCGACGAAGAGTATCGGGAAAGAGCAGCTCTTCGACTCTTGACAGGTGGATGCTAAGTCGTCTGAACAGTGCCGCTCAAACGGCCACGACGGCTATGGAAAAGCTGCGAGTAAGGGAGGTCATTAACACGGTACTGTACCAAATCGAGAACGACACGGCTTGGTATCAGCGCAGGCTAGGTCCAAGAAAGAAGAGCCGCGAGGGTCGAGACCGAGTTCTGAAGCAGGTTTTCGACTTCAAGGCTCGAATGATCGCTCCTTTAGCGCCTCACGTGGCTGAAGAGATGTGGGCGAGTCTCGGCAACAAAGGAATGGTCGCAAAGGCGGACTGGCCGGAATTTGACGAGAGTCTCCACGATAGCGCGGCAGAAGCTGCAGAATCAATTATTCGACAGACACTGGATGATACTGCGGAAATCTTGAGAGCGACAGGTCTCACGCCGAAACGGATCACGTACTATTCGGCTGCCCTTTGGAAATGGCGCGTATACCAGAAAGCGCTAGACATGGCAGTCAAAAGCCAAACCGACCAAGGCACTTTCATCAGAGACGTGATGTCTGAGCCTGAGCTTCGCAGTATCGGAAAGCCGGCGGCTGATTTCGCCTCTAAGTCGATCAGGCAAGCAACTCAGATGAAAGAAGAACTGCGCAAGTCGAGAGTAGGACTGGAATTGAAAGAGATGAAGATACTAGAGGACGCCATGGACTTTTTCAGCCGAGAATTCAAAGCCGAGATCCAGGTCGGACAGGAAGGAGAAAAAAGAGTAAATGATCCCAAGGATCGCGCTCGGTCCGCGGAGCCATACCGTCCCGCCATTTTCATCGAGTAGGCCACGAGCAGACTTGGCAAGAGAATTCCTCCTAGCCGCGACGATTCTGAACAGGGGTGGAACGATCCAAGTCCCTGAGAATGTGATGGAAGCGCTGGGCCTGAAGCCGAAGCCGGGCGAGAGGTCCAAGCTGCTGTGGACTCCAGCGGGAGACGAAGTGATCGTCACCAAGGGGACGCCGCAATCGGATTGGAGAAAGACCATGCTCAGGAAGAACGGAACGGCCGCCATCCCCAGACACATTCAGAAAGCTTTGACGTTGAGGATAACCTCGCACGGTGAAGAGAGGTTGCTCTGGACCAGGAGGGGGGATCAGATAGTCATCAGGAAGGGAAAGCGCACATGAGTTGCGGTTGGTTGATTAGAGCACTCGTACTGCGATTTTGCAATCTGGACAGTATTGGTAGAGAGAGTGAATCTCGCTAGATTGATCATCTTTGCCTGCGGTGTGAACCATTACCGCTATCATCTCTTTCAAACAGGGCGAATGATGCGAATCCTCCATCGGAGTGACTATCACAGTCGATCCCGCGGGTTTGACCTTGTCTAGTTCGTGAACGAGCTGATCTACTTCCTTCAGAGGAAACTCTTCAAACGGCATGTGTCCTCCTGCCTTCATTTTCTCCTGTGTTGCCCGTGCCGTCTTGCTCACAAATCTGACCTCTGAGGGAGCGCTGCTACTACTCCTTCGGGCAGTCGACTAATAGTGCTTAAGCGTTGAGTAACCAAACAAAACAACCCTAAATCCCTAAAGTATCCATAAACTAGTCCTGGCCGAAAACTGACTTTGTCGAGAGAATTAAGCCCACCCGGCCCGGAGCGATTAACCGTCCCCGAGAGACTCACCCGACCAACACACCTGCCGTATACCATAAGCTGCCTCATGATTTCCCTTGTGGCTGGAGGTCCCGGCTCCTTCCTCGTGTTCTATCTGGGGAGTTTGAACATAGGACAGGCTTGGAGCGAGACTGTGTCGGCCAGCTTCTTCTCGATCCTTCCCATTACTCAACAAGGATCCGTAGTCCAGGGGGTGGCGGAAGTCGTAGTGTCCACGCTGGCTCTCTTCGTGGACATGTATCTGACAAGGTACTTGCGGCTTCTTGTACTTTCCGCGAGACCTAGGCTGTCTCCACTGTCACCAACTGCCGAGAGTTCCTATCGCAAAGCGTTCGGTCCGATGACGAGCCTTAGCGGTTCACTATTTTTTACGCTTCTCTTTTTTTCTCTCTACTTTCCGGCGAGGGGGTTGATTGCGACCAGTCCAGTCTCCCTTGTGGGCACCACTATTCTCTCTGCAATCGCGTTCATGATTTACGGAGCTGCATTCTGGGTGTACTTGAGCGGCCTTTGGGGCGTTTCCAGGTTCGGCCGCGAGCCACTAAGATTGAAGAAATTTTACGAGGACAGAATGCTTGGTCTGCAGCCTTTGGGACAAATCGTTGTCTCATCGGCTGCGATTTTTTCCGTCGCGATCACGATAACTCTGGGAGCGAGTCTGATCACGGGAGACGTGCCCTCCTTAGCCAGCAATCTCGCAATAGTGGCGATAGGCATTTCGATGATTTTCCTTCCCCTAATCGGCATTCACAGGCGAATGGTTGGAGCTAAGGAGGAAGAGGAGGCGAAGCTCAGTTCTCTGAGCAAGGAACTGTTTACAGTCTCCGAGAACTCAGGAGCGCCAAATCAAGAAGACTCCCCCTCGACCAACGTTAAAGATCTCATCGAGCTGGAAAAGTTTCTAGCACTCAGGGAGGAGGCCTCCAAGATCTCCGAGTGGCCCTTCGAATCTCGCAATGTTGAAAGACTCATTGCGATCCTTCTCGCCATCTTCGCGGCCCTGCTAGCTAGACTTCTTCAGCTGCTTTAGGGAGAGTCTATGAGGTAGGATGGTTAGGATAGCGGATTCTTGAGTTTGTACTCTCTGACGAGTTCAGGCAGCCATTCAGGGTAGTTTGTTAGACCGTATTTCTCGTCGAGTTCCGACTCCTTTCTCTTGGCAGAGGAGCCGGGTCTCAGCTCGGCTGCGGACTCTCCCATTGTAGTGTCAGGAGAAGGCGCGTATCTGCTACGGCAGTCATCGCCAGTTCTTTCTGAGGGTCGCTAGCTCTCGCAGGATCCGCTTGTACTCGTCTTCTCCCACGACCT
>Ga0209472_1001652_pt1 | contig 12792 bp, 16 predicted proteins | sample GraSoiAngelo_130_FD_185887 | JGI IMG/M metagenome (GOLD analysis project Ga0209472, IMG submission 185887) | Grasslands soil microbial communities from the Angelo Coastal Reserve, California, USA - 14_0929_02_20cm (SPAdes) (version 2) | ecosystem: Environmental > Terrestrial > Soil > Grasslands ...
ATTACAGAAACCCATCGCTAGACGAACAGATTAGACATGACAGGACTATTTTAGAGGCATCCCAGATTCATGAAGCAAAGAGAGGCGGCGCGAGAGTTCCCAGCATTGTTGGAATGGATCTTGAAAACAATGCTATTGTCATGACCTACATCGCCGGGACTGTTGCCAGGGAGTGTTTAGATGAATTGAGCGCGAAGGAAGCGCGGAAACTTCTCCGATCCGTGGGAGCCCAAATTGGACTACTACACACTGCGGGCATTGTCCACGGGGATCTCACAACTTCAAACGTGATCGTGTCCCCCTCGGGCGCACCCTTCATCGTAGATTTTGGAATGTCGCATCGCTCGGTCGAGCCTGAAGATCGAGGGGTCGACCTCCATCTCCTCCAGCGATCAATAGTGGCTAGTCATAGTCAGGATTCTTCATCTATGATGAATGCCACAGTCCGTGGATATGAAAGGACTGCAGGGAAGAAAATCGCTACCTCGACGTGGCGGAAAGCTCGCGAGATAGCTAGAAGAGGCCGCTACTTTACAATCCGATAAGAAACCCGTCTGGTTCATGACAGAGAACCCAGACAAGTTTCGAGAAGCGAGATCGATTCTCGCCCCCTTTGGAGTAAGAATTCAACGCTTGAATCGCGCAAAGATAGAAGTCCAAGATCCAAGACCTGAGAATATTGCGAGATTCGCACTAGTCTCTGCTCTGGAGAGTCATAGGAGACCGACTCTCGTCGAGGATTCTGGACTCTTCATCGAAGCACTCGACGGGTTTCCAGGACCCTACTCATCCTTTACCTATGATACCATTGGTCTGCAAGGCATCCTAGACTTGCTGCGCCATTACAGGACGCGGAGAGCCTACTTTCAATCAACTGTAGCGTTCGGATCTCCCACAATCACACCTCGACTGTTTACTGGAAAAGTCAGAGGAAGAATCTCGAAGAGGATCCTTGGGAAAAACGGATTCGGTTATGATCCGATTTTCATAGCGGAAGGTTCAACGAAAACCTTCGGACAGACCAGCCAGTCGTCAAAGAACATGAAATCACACCGAGCAAGGGCGTTTCAGAGGTTCGCAAGATGGTTTTTGACGCCGTCAACTCACACGGTCGCGAAATGATTCGGCAAAAGAAGACCGTGTCAAATCTTCGGTTGCCGGGAGGTTGGTTTCAGCCACCTCTTCTCTGGAAATAACAGTCGATAGCCGTCGTGTCCTCGCTGTCCACATTGCTTGCTTTGAAGTCAGTAACGCAGAGCTACTTGCCCACTCCTGAGATTCAGAGGATCTTTGGAATATTTCACAGAATGGTTAACGACTGCATCGACATCGGGCTATCATACAATGTGACGGCGCTCAAGCGGCTCTCCACGCTCTCTTGGCCGCAGAGGAGTAAGTACGAGTGCCCTTCCTACTACAAGGCATGCGCTGTTTCACGAGCATCTGGCATTTTGGCTGCGAGAAAGAAATCCTTGATAAGAGGCAAATCTACAAAGAATCCGTATTCCCTCAAACCACAGATCACTGCTTGCCGGGGATTCAAGATCAATGATGGAGTTCTTCGGATCCCAGTAGGCAAAGGAGACTTTCAATATATTCTGCTCACAAAGCACATGGTTTGCGTCCTATCTGACCCCACCCTGACCGTCCGGTCTTTTACACTCACCCCCAGCAGCCTTAGCCTCTGCATCTCAAGAGAAGTTGCTCAAATTGAATGCACCGACACGATTGGAGTTGACAGGAACCTGCGCAACCTTACCGTTGGTAACCGAGACCGAGTTACCCAGTACAACCTCTCAGAGGGCGTGAGGATAGCAGAGATGACGAGGGACGTAGTCAGATCGTTCAAGCGCAACGATTTCAGGATACGAAAGAAGATTGCTTCAAAATACGGGCGACGGAGACGGAACAGAATCGAACACTTACTCCACAACACAACGAAACGAATCGTATCAGAGGCTCTCCAATCGAAGCACGCTATTGTTCTTGAGAATATTGAAGGCATTCAGGGACTCTACCGTAGGGGTAATGGTCAAGGACCAAGGTTCAGAGATAGAATGAATCGTTGGAACTTCCACGAAGCCCAACGGCAGCTGGAGTACAAGGCAAGATGGGTGGGCCTACCAGTCATCCATCTGAGTAGGACCCAGACTCGGGGTACGAGTAAGACATGTCCTCAATGCGGGGAGAGACTCCAAGAGGACAGGAAAATCGTAAGAAAGTTGTGGTGCCAAAAATGTAGCGTCATGATGGACCGCGACGTGGTTGCTGCAGTCAACATCTCCCGGCACGGACGGTTGAGGTTCGACCGTTCACGAGCCCAGGATGGGCTAGAAGGCAGAGCAGTTGAAGCTGTGAGGGGGAACCCGACGCCTACGGTAATCCTCAGAGTCGACGCTCTGAAGTCAAGAAATCGGCTTTCGACCGAAGACTTGGCAGAACCAGAGCCCTAAAATAACGCGTCGAAGGCTTGGTCGACAATGTTTCGTATCGTGACTGTTGAGGACGTTGTACGCATTCCTCCACAGAAGTTTGGCGACCCTATCGATGATGTTGCCAAAGAGCAGATCAAACTAAAGTACGAAAACTACGTCGACGAACAACTAGGATACGTCATCCTCGTAACCGGAGTAGATGTAGAGAACACCGGCAAGATTCTACCAGGAGACGGCTCAACTCACCATCGCGCCGTTTTCAAATTGTTGACCTTCTTCCCTGAATTGCACGAGGTTGTGGAGGGAGAGATTGTCGAGGTAACGGACTTTGGCGCGTTTGTCAGGATAGGTCCTGAAGATGCACTATTGCACGTGTCACAGATAATGGATGATTTCATCACCTATGACGAGAAGCATGGAGTCTTGGCAGGCCGGGAGAGTCATAGAAACCTTGGAAAGGGGAACCTTGTGAGAGGGAGGATAATCGCGGTCAGCTTCCCAAGAGGGGGCTCCGGCGGTAAGATCGGCATAACCCTCAGACAACCATTCCTTGGCAGAATCGAGTGGATTCAGGAGGATCTGAAAGTGAAGCCGTCAAAGGCAGAGAAGGCGGAGACCAAGCCGGGAAGGGCTGAGAAGGCGGAGAAGAAAAGCTGACCGACAAAGCGTGTAAGACCTGCCGCATGATAAGCGCAGGCCCTGTCTGCCCCAACTGTAAGCAGACCATCTTCAGCGACGACTGGACAGGATTGGTTGTAGTGATCGATCCTGCGAACTCTGAGGTGGCTCGGTTGATGGGAATTAAAGTGCCTGGCCGGTTCGCCGTCAGAGTCAGATAGAACGAGACTGCTGACCGGAGAGTCCCGGTCTACTTCTGTCCGTAATCAGTAAAACTGCACGAGCCGCAGACCCACCTCTGAGCAGTCCCACCGTGGAAGGCCATGACAGAACCACAGCGGGGGCATTTCCGATTCTTCAACTTGGCTACTGCTCCCGAAAGATCGTAGAGGTCGCCCCTCATCCGATGCTTCTTCGCCTTTGGTTTCTGTGGCTCCTTTGCTGCTTGCTTCTGTTGCGGGGTTGCTGCTTGCGACATGGAATGTGAGCCATCCGTCTATGCGCGTATTTAGTGTTGATTCTCGTGTCGTCGAAACTTTATTAGAACCCCGCGGCCGCCTTGGCTTCTTCAAGCTGATGAGATGAGGCTAGATGGCTCAAAAATCCGTGTATGTAAGATTCCAGGTTCCCAAAGAGGCCGTTGACAAGACCTACCAAATTCTACAAGTCGCTAAAGACACGGGTAAGTTGAGAAAGGGCACAAACGAATCGACTAAGGCGATCGAACGAGGGATCGCTAAACTGGTCGTTATAGCTGAGGATGTTGAGCCTCCCCAAGTCGTCGCTCATCTACCGATTCTATGTGAGGAGAGAAAGATTCCTTACTTGTATGTCCCGAGCAAGCTTGAGCTCGGAAAATCCTCTGGCCTAGACGTTGGGTCCGCCGCCATCTCTGTCGTCGAGCCCGGTGATGCCGCGCAGTCTCTAAAGGAAGTCTTGAAGATTGTTGAGACTCTGAGGAAGACCGGTGCCGCTAAGTGAGTAGATCGAGAGACAGTGCCGAAGAACCGCTAATCCCAGCTGAAGTAACTCAGGTGATCGGCCGTACTGGAGTCACTGGCGAAGTTATACAAGTCAGAGTGCGGGTGCTAGAGGGACGGGACAAGGGCCGAATTATTACTAGAAACATTAAAGGACCGATCCGCCTAAACGATATTCTGATGCTCCGAGAGACGGAGCGAGAAGCCAAGAAGATCAGGTAGGGAGTCGACTGCCACGCCAAAGACATTCAAGTGCTCCTTTTGTGGAAAGAACTTTCCAAACTCCACAGGACTAATGCACATAAAAAACGACGGAACAATCCTCTACTTCTGTTCCAGAAGATGCCGCGTCAGCAACCTATCCTTCGACCGCGACTCTAGAAAACTAAAGTGGACAGCGTACTACGGAAAGAGAGAGAAGGGACGCTGACCGAGTCTAATCAGAGAACCTTCTCATTTCTCAAACCCGACACAGTCAAGAATCGCTTCGTGGGCGAAGTCCTGTCGAGGCTAGAACAGAAAGGGTTCATATTCAAACAGTTGAGACTACACCAGATTACGCACAAGGAAGCGGAGTCACTCTACAGCGTGCACAAGGGGAAGCCGTTCTTTCAGGAATTGGTCGATCATGTGACTTCGGGTCCCGTGGTCCTTATGATTCTGCAGGCACCGGACGCTGTTGAGACGCTTCGTAAAGTGATTGGAGCCACGAATCCTCTGACAGCCGAGCCCGGGACCATACGCGGCGATCTGTCAGTCTCCATTACAGCGAATGTGATTCATGCTTCGGACAGTGTTGAGAATGCGAAGAGAGAATCCTCGATCTTCTCGCTCGACACTTCATGACCAGATAGTCTTCAGCATCTCATCTCATTCTCATACGATAAGTTCTCTCTCCTACTAGCTTGAACATTTCATTGAAGCGTCTCTTTGCAATTATAGTCAGGGCGGCGAGTTCGCCCTCAACTCTTGGCCTACTCCCTCGGCCAGCATCTTGTGAACGGTTCTGTCTCGCAGCGAGGACTATTGGTAGCGCATTTCGCCTAATTTCCAGTAATTCCTCAAATTCTATTGGAATCTTTCGTATGTGCATGTTTATCTTTGCCCAGTCGACGTTCCCAACTCGAGAGTCAACTTTTCTCGCAAAATCGTCCGGGACGCCCATCGCTACCTTCACCATCGGTCCCAGGTAGGCAAGGGTCTTCTGTCTGACGCGTCCATTCTCCCTCCTGCCTTCGACTAGATACGCGTAGCGTTTCGACCCGATTTTCTTTAGCTTAACGTACACCCAGCTCGCCTTTCGACACGGGTGAAGCCCTTTACGGTATAGGAATTGTGCCCACGTTTCGAATCTCTAGAGAGGTTTAGGGTTTAATATTCCCCAGCGCCACTAGAGGAGTTCAAATGGAGTCTCGCAAAGATGCCGATTCGTCAGCCTATTGCAGTGGTTCTGGGCCATGTCGACCATGGCAAGACTACACTTCTAGATCGGCTTAGGGGGACTTCCGTCGCGGCCCGTGAGCCGGGCCAGATAACGCAGTGGATTGGTGCCAGCCTCATCCCAGCCAAGACACTGACAGAGATTATCGGGCCCTTACTTGCACGGTTCAAGCTGACGATAGAAGTTCCAGGAATCCTGTTCATCGATACTCCGGGTCACGAGACCTTCAGTAATCTCCGCAAGAGGGGAGGATCGGCCGCGGATGTCGCGATACTGGTGATTGATGTCACGAAAGGGATAGAGCCACAGACAGTCGAGTCGCTGACGATTCTGAAAGCGCGGAAGACTCCGTTTCTGATCTGCTGTAACAAGATTGACGCAGTTCCTGGATGGAAGAACTCGGGTGCAGGATCGTTTCTGGAAAACATGGCGAACCAGCGGCCCGAAGTGCTGACGGATCTTGACAATCGGCTCTATACAATGATGGGGACCCTGTCAAGATACGGTATCCGAGCAGACAGGTTCGACCGGATCACGGAGTTCGCCAAGACAGTCGCACTGGTCCCGGCGAGTGCAAAGACAGGGGAGGGAATCCCTGATTTGATGGCAGTACTCCTGGGACTGACCCAGGTCTACATGAAGGGAGAGCTGAGCGTTACCAGTGGTCCTGCTGAGGGAACGGTTCTCGAGGTCAAGGAGGAGCCGGGGTTGGGTGTGACTATTGACGCGATGATCTACAATGGACGTTTGGAGGTGGATGACCAGATCATGGTTGCGGGACGGAATGGGGTTATTGGTACGCGGGTCCGGGCGCTGCTTCTTCCAAAGCCTTTGGACGAGATTCGTGATCCGAGGGACAAGTTCTCAAACGTGAAGTCTGTGGATGCGGCGGCGGGCATAAAGATCGCTGCTGCAGGGTTGGAGGATGCGATTGCCGGGTCATCGCTTTACGGGGTCAAGGACGCGGCGAGTAGGAAGGCGATCAAAGAGAGGATTCTCAGTGAAGTTGAGGAGGTTCGAGTCAAGAAAGATCTTAGCGGTGTCGTTGTCAAGTCGGACGCTCTCGGCTCACTGGAGGCACTGACCACCTCGTTGGAGGCGTCAAAGATCCCTGTCCGGCTGGCTGATGTTGGTGATGTTTCGAGGAGGGATGTTGTTGAAGCAAAGGCTGTCCGCGTCAAGGATCAATACCTGGGTGTCGTCTTGGCTTTTGGTGTGAAGCTATTGCCGGATGCGGAGGAGGAGATCGCATTATCAAAGATTCCCGTGTTCAAGGGGGATGTTCTCTATCATGTTCTGGAAGAGTATTCGCGCTGGGTTGACGCTCAGAGACTGGCGGGTGCAAAGGCCGAGATGGACCTTCTGATACGGCCCGGAAAGATCAAGCTATTGAAGGGATTCGTTTTCCGCCGTAGCGATCCTGCTATTGTTGGGGTAGAAGTGCTCGACGGGATCATCAAGCCGAAGTATCCGCTCATCAATAGTCGTGGACAGCGGATCGGACAGGTCGTCCGGATCCAAGACCAAGGAAAGGATGTGGGAGAAGCTGGTGCCGGAAAACAGGTCGCAGTGTCTATTGACAAGCCCATGGTTGGTAGGCAGATTCTCGAAGGCGATGTCCTCTATGTCGACGTGCCCGTGCAGCACTCTAGAGTGCTATCTTCCAAGTTCAAAGACTATCTGAGCCCGGAAGAGCTCGCGCTACTCAGCGAGCTGCCAACGTTAACTCCGGGAGGCGCGACAAGCTCGGGATAAGGTAAGAACGTGCCCCCAATCTTCTACGCACAGTGCCCGATCTGTGGCCAGATAGGTGGTAGCGGTTGGTCGCCAAGAAGCCACTATAGCTCTGTGCATCCTGAATTCTACGGAGAATATCGCCAACTCAACACCTATTTCATGAGAGTCAGTGTGGTAATCATTCTCGCATTGTTAGGGTTCTCGTCGTTAATCGTATTTGGCCTAAGCCGCTGGCTGGTTCTTTTTTGGGGTTGGCCAATCCTTGCATGGTTCAGTTATCTTCTCTTATTTTGGCAACCAACAGTCGATAGTATGAGTGATAGATACAACGACAATTGGCGGGCCAATGGCAAGACCTCAAAGCTGGATCAGATCGTAGAAGGCTCACCTAGAGGAACGACCAATTCCAATCTGTGTCAGATTTGCAGGCAAGGCCCATACCGTTTGGGCCTGGGAATCAGGTACCACCTTCGACTGAATCACGCGGAATACTTCGACTGGTATCAGAAATGGATTAGACAGATCGAGAAGATAGAGATCATAACAGTTAGCTTCCTTGTTTCCCTTTTTCCAACCGGACTGCCGGGCACTCTCATAAGTTCCTCATTCGCGCCGTTGACTCTCTTGGTCCCGGCAGTGGTGTTAGCGTCAGTCTTCGCCATAGGTCGTGCTAGAAAACAAAAGATTTGGCAACAAGTATGGATGCAAGCTCATCCCGCCTAACCACCGACGTGTCTCGAAGCGCCGCGAACTGACGCGGGTGTTGTCTTTCGCTCTAAGGACGTTTATTAAGCGGATAGCTCGCCGACTCTCCCGAATGAGGATAGCTAATTGGCGAAGTTTCAGCTCATAGTCTCAGACCCGAAGAGCAAGACGTCGAAGGCGGCCTCTCTGGAAGGAACCAAGGCGCAGGCTCTGGTAGGAAAGAGTATAGGAGAAGAGATCGACGGGAAACTTCTCGGGCTCGGGAATGTGAAGTTGCGGATTACTGGTGGGACGGATAAGGATGGTGTGCCGATGCGGTTTGATATTCAGGGGGCTGCTCGGAAGAGGGCTCTCCTCTCAGCCGGAGTAGGATACCGGCCGAGTGATGAGGGTGAGCGGCAGAGAAAGCTCATTAGAGGACGAGTCATCTCAGAAGAGACGTTGCAGATTAACAGCGTAATTGTGAGCGCTGAAGCGAATGTGGAGGCTGTGAAGAGTTGAGTTTTGAAGTAGTCGAAGAGCATACTAACAACCTGCTGGGACGCCGCGAAGCAAAGCTAGTCGTTCACCATCAGGGAGCAGGAACGCCGGACCGGCTGACGGTGCGGAAACTCGCGTCTGAACACTTCAAGGCACCAGTCGACATAGTATTCGTGAGAAGCATTGCGACACGGACAGGAGGATCCAGCGCTACATGCATGGTCGAAATTTACACGGATGAGAAGGCCGCCGGTATTGTCCCTGCGTACTTGAAGAACCGGATGCTTCCGAAAGACCAGCGGGTCGCGAAAGTGAAGAAGGAAGCGGAGCCGAAGCCAGCCGCGCCAGCAGCTAAGGCACCGAAACCGGCCGCCGAGAAGAAGACGGAAGCGAAGCCTGCTGAGAAGAAGGAAGACGCCAAGGCTGCACCAGCGAAAGAGGCGAAGCCTCCAGCGGGCAAGGAAGCGAAACCTGCAGCTGGCAAGGAAGACAAACCGCCCGCTGCGAAGGAAGCCAAACCAGCGAAGGCAGACTCTAAGCCGAAAGCATAGACAAGCCAGTCGCATTAGCCTAGAACCGGAAACAGGATCTTCCAGTTCTGCGTCGCGAGACTCGCCTTCATACCTTTTTTTTCTGGAGCGTTGTCAGCGGACCAGATTTTAGCACCAGACTGATCAGCCGGTCCGTATCGCGGATCGCAGATCTCCCGCTGACATTAACATCGTCGTGGACCCTCAGGCTATTTTCAAGGCGTTTCCTAGGGACAATCAGGTCGCTCACCGTACTATCTGCAATCAAGGGACATAGAATGAAACCTACAACTCTGCTCCCAGAGAAGTTACCCAAAACACGACGACGTTTGCGATGCGTGACTCAGCTGCAATTGACATTTCTCAACTGGTAACGAATCTGGTAAGTCAATGACTCAGCTTCTTGGTTGCTTCCTTCCAATCTTTGAGCTCAAACCCATGCATCGTGAGGAATTGAATAGACTCCTTGTTATTGGGATTCAGTATAGTGTACAGGAGAGAAATGTCATGAGTGTTCGCGTACTCGATTACGGTTGACATCAGCATGGTTCCAATCCCTTTTCTTCTACTCGCGGGCTGAACAGCTATGTATTCTAGCCAGATTTCTCTTTGCGCACTATGGACAAAATAGGTCGGCTGAACAAGGATGAAGCGTACAAGCTTACGAGCTATCTCTGCCACGTAGCTAGCTTGGCCTCTTACGTAGTGATTGAAGTATTCTGGAGTAATCCATGGCTCAATCGTGTCCTCCTCCCCCGTTTCCTTCAGATATCCAAGGTATTCGTCCACGATGATTCTCTCCATTTTCTTGACAGCCCTGTAATCCCTTGCAGCCAGCTTTCGTATTCTGACCATTCAGCTGGTCCCCATTACCAAGCCTACGAGCATTGTGGCTGACGGACCTACGAGAGCCGTCGACATCTTCGTCCTGCAAGTGCGATGATTAATGCGATAAAGACGATTGCGGCCACGACACCGCCGAGAAGAACAGGTACAAATGGGAACACCACGGCAATGGAGTCGCGTCCCAGCGGCTCAACAGCGCCTGCAACAGGTTCTCCGAGAAAGGATATGCGTATGCTGAAGCTTATCCGGTCAAGAATCCAAAATCGGACGCTTACAATTTTCCCGGGTCCATTGTCGATGTATCTTGAGAATGGTTTCACACAGTATCGCGATAATGATTGGTACCTTGTACTAACAAAACGACTCGAAACGAACGTCTTAGCTGTGCCCGCGTAGAACGTCTTTTACCTCTGCCACAGGGTCGAAGTTACAGTAGAAGTTTGACCTGCTCCTTCGCTCCGTGTTGAAGCTTTGAAGCGACTCGGTCTAGCGCTCGGCTTGATAGTCGTGGTTCTTGCTCTGATCGTCGGAGCAGTCTTATTCTCGAATCCTTCTCCCCAAACCCCGAACAATGTCAGCCCGTTGAGCTTCACGTATACTGTCAGCAACAACACGTTTACGTTCTATGCGGCAGACGGCTTCACAAACTACTCTTGGGACTATGGAGACTCTTCGACTGGTGCGGGGTCGGTTGTCTCGCACACCTACCAGGCGAACGGAAACTACCAGGTTACTCTGATAGCTGATCCATTGACTGGTCCGTCAGGGTCCCTGTCAGCATTCAAACAAGTACTCGTTACCACAGTAACCACACTGATTCACCACTATTTCGAAAACTTGAACGTGACCATGGGAAACAACGCTACCTGACCTATAGAACTCGTCCGCTGGTATCTATGATACCTGACAGATCGGCCATCGTCTTGTAGTTTGACCACTGATTTCTGTTCCATTCGTAACGGGTTGGGCAATGCGGGCAGTTGTTTTGCTGACGGGGACGGGAGGGTTGTCTGGTGGATGCTCAACGAGCCTAAGCTCTCAATACCTAGGCAGGCTAGCACTCATTCCCTAGGACTTCGCTGGTTCGATAGCGAGAAGCGAAATCCTCCCCTTCGGGGTGCTGGCTCGAGCCGGTTATCCGATCTTCGAATACTTGATGTCGAAGTCGTGTATCCATTTCTTTCCGTCGACGGATCTGTCCCAGTAGGCCTTGATGCGTTTTCCGTCACGAAGGAGCCCTGCCTCGAAGCGTTGATGGAACGTGGCTGAGTCCCTCCATATCTTCCAGACTCCTCGGCTGAGGGTCATCCTGTAGACCCTAGAGATTTCGCGGTCGTCGCTATATAGAACAGTATACTCGAGTGACGGGTCGTCCCTCCCAATAATCCAGTGCGAGGGGCCGAACTGATAGTGGAGGAACCGTCCGCCCTCACCCGGAGTAAACCGGGCTTCTCCTTTCAGCTCTACAGGCCCACCCACGAGTCTGCGAGTCTCTTCGGACCACCTGATGACCGTCTCCCATCGTCCGACGAGAGGTTCGAGCGGTTTGAGCGGACGAATCAACCTTGGGGTTTCAGCCATAGCTACGTCTTCAAATGGGGGTGAGATCGAACCCTGTTATATTTCTCTGAACTTGAGGGGCGGTGCGAGATGCTCCGTTAATTGTCTCTTGAGCTTTCCGGAGATCTTGGCTGCAGATCTGGTTTTGTAGTTGTAGGCTACCTGTGTAGTCCTGCCGATCGCATATTCCAATCGTTTGGGTCCACTGATGGAGTAGTCGAGGTCCCATGATCGATCTCCTATCCGGCTCACCCATACCGAGACAGTTATCCGGCGTTCGTCTCTGATTGGTTTCTTGAACTCGCAGCGCACCGAGGCGACGATGAAGCCGGCACGGAACCCTTCTCTAACCTGTCCCAGCCTTCTGGCAAGCTCGACACGCGCAGTCTCCATGTACTGGAGATACGTCGCATTGTTGACATGACCCATTACGTCAATGTCCCGGAACTGGACTGGCAGATCAATGCTAAACTTCAACGACAATCCTTCCCTGCCTAGAGGACAACCTCAGACCTGGTCATGTGAGATTTTCACGTCCATACCTTTTATCTGCTGAAGAAAAGTCTGCTCTTGCCTTGGAAAATAAGTTCAAGCATCCGGTTCATCACTTCCAGATCCAAGTCTCGAATATTCAGAAGTCTGCAGTGTTCTATGGCGAGTTGCTGGGCCGACTTGGCTTTACCGAGGTTATGGAAATGGAGGGAATGGTAGAATGGCAGAAGGAGGGAACCAGAATAATCGTCGCCCAGTCTCCCAAAAGGTTCCTCACGGATGGCTATCATCGAAAACGTGTCGGTCTCAACCACATAGCCTTCCGAGCACCAAGCCGCGCAGCAGTCGACGACCTCTATCACAACTATCTGGTTCCCAAGAAGATCCCGACACTCTACGGCGGGCCCAAGGAGTGGAAGGACTATGATCCGGGCTATTACGCGGTCTACTTCGAGGATCCCGACCGGATGAAGCTCGAACTAGTGCATGTTCCAGGCGATTTGTAGAACGAGACGTAGTTGGTTTACCTGTGGGCGTAGTAGACAGTTACTTGCGCATCATTCATTGAATCGATTCTGCCGAATCCGAACCTAACCATTTGGATAATGCTCCCCGCCCTCTCCTGGCGAATATTCGTCTCGACCGGACCCTTCGTTCTTGACGCATCAGGCATCACAACTTCTGCGATCATATTGTTCCCGCTTGGTAGCCAGTTGACCAGGGGCGCCTTGACTTCTCGTGCTTTCATATAGTCCTGGCTGTGGAACGCGGCTGTGATCAAGTTGTTTTCCACGCTATTGATCTCAACGTTGAACAGTTCCATCAGTCGGACCACTTTGCTCTTTCTTAGAAGATCAATGTCAGATGAAGGGATCAGTAGGTTGGCTGAGCCGTTCTTTGGGACCACCTTGAAGAGTCTGTCTGGAAGGTCCTTCCTTTCTGGATGTAACGGCAGACGCGCATTGTAG
>Ga0209472_1001653_pt1 | contig 12792 bp, 11 predicted proteins | sample GraSoiAngelo_130_FD_185887 | JGI IMG/M metagenome (GOLD analysis project Ga0209472, IMG submission 185887) | Grasslands soil microbial communities from the Angelo Coastal Reserve, California, USA - 14_0929_02_20cm (SPAdes) (version 2) | ecosystem: Environmental > Terrestrial > Soil > Grasslands ...
GCATGCCGCCCAGCTCGCCGTACGTGAGCGCGCCGAGCAGCGAAAGGATGCCTCCCAGGACCCACACGACCAGGGCGTACCCCACGTCGCCGCCCGTCTGGCGCAGCACCGCCCCGGGCACGACGAAGATCCCCGAGCCGATGACGGTGCCGACGACGATGAAGATCAGGTCCCGCGAGCGCAGGGTGCGGTCGAGCGACGCCTGAGGCACGGCGCCAAGCTAACCGGTGGCGAAGCAACCGTCACGCCGCTCCGGGTGTCCAACCCGGGCGCGAAGATCGCCCCCGCCCTCGAGACCGGAGGATCACATGCTGCGTTCCCTGCCCGTCGTGGTGGCTGCACTGGCGATCGCCGCGCTCGGCAAGGGCGGGCCGACGATTCGGGCCGTCACCACGAACGGCCCGGTGGCGATTCGCCGCAACTAGGAGTTCAGTGCCACACGGTGACGATCACGCCCATCAGGAGCAGGTACGCGAGCTGGTACCCGGCGTCGATCACCCACACCGCGAGCGGGTTGTCCGAGAACATGTTGGCGGTGAGGCCGATCGTCGCCGCGAAGCCGAGCCACAGCAGGAAGCCGAGCCACAGCCCCTGCACGAAGCTCGTCGCCTGGGTGTACGAGGCGAGCAGCGCGAGCGCGTACGCCATCACCAGGTAGCACAGCGCCGACACGGCGTAGGCCCGGGCGACGCCGCGCCGCTTCATCGCTTCGAGCTGCTCGGGCGTGTAGCCGTGCGCCTGCATCCATTGCTTCGCGAACAGCACGGGGGAATACCAGACGGCGCCCAGGACGAACGTCGCGACCGCGGCGACGATGACGGCGAGGATGTTCACATTGGCGGTAGGCATGCGCGCTCCCTTGGTGGACCGCTCAATGTCACGCCAAAACGTATCGCTTACCAGTGAGCACCATGCGTGCGCCACGCACCCACCGTCGCCCCTACCCGAACACCTCCAGCGCCACCTCCACCCGCCCGAACGGCGCGCTCACCTGCACGCCCTGCACGCTTCCCTTCACCTGCTGGAACATCTCGCGGGCGATCTTCACCCCTTCGGCGAGCGCCGCTTCTTTTCCCTTTTCCTGCGCCTGGCGCATCCGGGCCAGCACCGACTCCGGCACGGAGACTCCAGGCACTTCGTTCGCGAGGAACTCGGCGTTGCGCAGCGAGATCAGTGGCCAGATGCCCGCCACGATCGGGATCTTGAACTGGCCGACGCGCGCGAGGAACGCCTCGAGCTGCGCCGGGTCGAACACGGGCTGGGTCACGGCGAACTCCGCTCCTGCATCCACCTTCCACGCGAAGCGTGACAGCTCGCGATCCAGGTCCACGGCGCCGGGGTTCACGCCGACGCCGATCGCCCAGCGCGTGGGCGCACCGATCGGGTTGTTCCCGGGGTCGAGCCCGTGGTTCAGGCGGAACACGAGGTTGGTGAGCCCGATCGAGTCGATGTCGAACACCGCCGTGGCCTCAGGGTACGGACCCATCTTCGGCGGGTCCCCCGTGATGATCAGAATGTTGCGCAGCCCGGCGGCGTGCGCGCCGAGGATGTCGGAGAGCATGCCGAGCAGGTTGCGGTCCCGGCAGCAGTAGTGGATCACCGTCTCGATGCCCACCTCGCGCTCGATCAGGATGGCGGACGGCAGCACACCCATGCGGCTCTGGGCCCGCGGGCCGTCCGGCACATTCACGGCGTCCACGCCGGCCGCCTTGAGAGCGCGGCACTGCTCGAGCATCGGGGTCGCGTCCACGCCCTTGGGCGGGACGATCTCGACCGAGGTGACGAGCTCGCCGCGCGCCAGCTTGGCGCCCCAGCGCGAGCGAGCGGCGAGCGGCACTTCCTCGACGCCGGCGGGCACGGCGATCGTCTCGCGCGACACGACCGCCGGCTGGTGGCGCGGCACGACGCTGGCGACGTAGTCGCGGATCTTCTTGATGTGCTCCGGGGTCGTGCCGCAGCAGCCTCCGACCAGGCGCGCCCCGGCTTCGATCATGCGCCGCGCGTAACTGGCCATGTACTCGGGGGAGGCGAGGTAGATCTTGCGGTCGCCCACATCCCGGGGCAGCCCCGCATTCGGAACGCCCGAAATCGGACGGTCGGTCACCTTCACCATCTTCTCGACGGCCTCGAGTACTCCGGCGGGTCCCACGGAGCAGTTCACGCCGATCACGTCTGCGCCCCACTCGGTGAGCTGCTGCGCGAAGGTCTCCGGTCCCGTGCCGTAGTGCGTCAGTCCGTCGTCGCCGATCGTCATCTGCGCGATGATCGGGAGGTCGGACAGGCCTTGCACGGCGCGCAGCGCCGCGTGCAGCTCCTCCACGTCGGAGAAGGTCTCGAGGATGAACCCGTCCACTCCGCCGGCGAGCAGGCCCTTCACCTGGCGCGAGAAGTGGGCGCACGCCTCGTCACGCGCCAGCGCCCCGAAGGGCTCGATCCGCACGCCGAGCGGCCCGATTGCCCCCACCACGCTGGCGCGCCCGGCGGCGGCGGCGCGCGCCAGCCGCACCGCCGCCTGGTTGATCTGCTCGGTCTCGTCGGCCAGGCCGAAGCTGCGCAGCTTGACGGGGTTCGCGCCGAAGGTGTTGGTCTCGAGGACTTCGGCGCCGGCGCGCACGTACGCCTCGTGCACCTCCTGCACCAGCTTCGGCTGCTTCAGGTTCAGCTCGTCGTAGCAGACATTGAGGAGGAAGCCCTTGGAATACAGCATGGTGCCCATCGCCCCGTCGAGGACGTGGACCTTGCCGTCTTTCAAGAGATCGCTGAGGGTGATTGTCATCCTGGCGTTTTAGCGAATTGTTTAACGTGGCTGCAATAGGCCGCAAATCACCACGTACTCGGGTTGTGCACGGAATCTAGATCAACGGCGCCGCGCCGCAAGCCGTATCTTCTCCACCCGTCATCGGAGCTCCGACGCGTGTCGCTCGCCGCCCTGCATCCCCAAATCGTGCATTTCGTGATCGCGCTGCTCTTCGTGGGCGTGGTGTTGCGGTGTGTCTCCCTGACGGGCCGGGCCCCGTTCACCGGGCCCGCCGCCCGAGTGCTGCTGCTCGTCGGGACCGGCGCCGCCGTGCTGGCCGTGCAGTCGGGGACGGCGGCGCACGGGCCGGTGGAGCGCGTGCCCGGGGCGCGCGCCGCGGTGATGGAGCACGAGGAGTGGGGACAGCGCACTCGCAACATCTTCCTGGTAGTGGCCGCGCTCGAGATCGCGGCGCTCGTGCCGGCCGTGAGCCGCTGGCGCCGGTGGGTGCTGGCGGGGTCGGCCCTCGTGGGGGTCGGGGGCGCGGTCTCGCTGTATGAAGCGGCGGACCTGGGCGGTGACCTCGTCTATAACTACGCCGGCGGCGTGGGCATCCGCTCGGGTGATCCCGCCGACGTCGGCCGGCTGCTTGTGGCGGGGCTGTACCATCAGGCGATGCTCGAGCGCAAGGCGGGCAAGCCCGCCGACGCGGCGCAGCTCATCGGCCAACTCGCCCAGCGGTATCCCGCCGATACCGGCGTGCGGCTGTTGGCGGTCGAGTCGCTGATCGTCGACCAGCACGATGGCAAGGCGGCGCTGGCGGCGCTCAAATGGTTCCCCACGGCACCCGACAGCCGCTTCCTGCGGTTCCGGGTGGGGCTGCTGCGCGCGGACGCGCTCGCGGCGGCGGGGATGGCGGACTCGGCGAAAGCCCAGTTGCAGGCGATGGCCCGCGAGTTCTCGAACAATCGGGCGATCGAGGATCGGCTGGCGAAACTCAACTAGTTTTCCGGCATGTCCGACCTCCTCGCCGCCCGCTCGCAGATGGGCGTCTCTTTGGCGTTCCACATCATCTTCGCCGTAGTGGGCATCGCAATGCCCGTGATGATGGTCGTGGCGGAGCGCCGCTGGCAGGTGACGGGGCACGCGATCTATCTGGACCTGGCGCAACGCTGGGCCAAGGGGACCGCGATCCTGTTCGCCGTGGGTGCCGTGTCGGGGACGGTGCTGTCATTCGAGCTGGGCCTCCTGTGGCCCGAGTTCATGCGGTTCGCGGGTCCCATCATCGGGATGCCGTTCTCGCTCGAGGGGTTCGCGTTCTTCACCGAAGCGATCTTTCTCGGCATCTACCTGTACGGCTGGGACCGCATTTCCCCTGGCGCGCACCTCGCCGCGGGCGGGATCGTGGCGTTGAGCGGCGCGGCCTCCGGCGTGTTTGTCGTGATCGCGAACGCGTGGATGAACGCACCGGCCGGGTTCGAGCTGGTGAACGGCCAGGCGGTGAACGTCGACCCCCTCGCCGCGATGGCGAACCCGGCGGCGTTGCCCCAGGCGATCCACATGACGCTCGCCGCCTACGCGGCTACCGGTTTTGCAGTGGCGGGGATCCACGCACTGTTGCTGCTCAAGGACCCCGCGAACGCGTTTCACCGGCGTGCCCTCTCCGGAGACCTGAGCGCGCGCCACTTGGCGCGCCACCAGCCCGTGAAGCTCGCCGCGGCGGAGGCCTTGTTCCAGACGCGTGCCGGCGCTCCCCTCACGCTCGGTGGCTGGCCGGACATGGACCGCCGCGAGACGCGGTTCGCCATCGACATACCCTCCGGGCTGTCGCTCCTCGCGTTCCACGACCCCGGAGCGGTCGTTAAGGGGCTCGACGCGGCGCCGCGCGACGAGTGGCCCAATGTCCCGGCGGTGCACCTCGCGTTTCAGCTCATGGTGGCGCTCGGCACCTATCTGGCGCTGGTCGCGTTGTGGGCCGGCTGGCGCGCCTGGCGCGGTGCCGATCTCGCCCACGATCGCTGGCTGCTGCGCGCGATCGCGCTCGCCACGCCGCTGGGGTTCATAGCGGTCGAGACCGGCTGGATGGTGACGGAGCTGGGCCGGCAGCCGTGGGTGATCTACGGCGTGCTCAAGACCGCGGACGCCGTCACGCCAATGCCGGGTTTGATCGTGCCCTTCCTCACGTTCACGCTGCTGTACTGCTTCCTGGGGGTGATCGTCGCGTGGCTCCTGTACCGTCAGATCCTGCGTAGTCCGGAAATCCCCGAGTGGCGTGGGTTCTATATGCCGGTGGACAGCCGGGGAAGCAGGAAGGGGGAAGGGGCGTGACGCTCGCCGACATCCTCGCCGCCGTCGTATTCGTCGCACTCAACGCCTACGCCGTACTCGGCGGAGCCGACTTCGGCGGCGGGGTGTGGGCGCTGCTGGCGGGCGGCCTGCGCAAAGAGCGCCAGCGCGACCTCATCGCGCACGCGATTGGCCCGGTGTGGGAGGCGAACCACGTGTGGCTCATCCTCGCGATCGTACTGCTCTTCACCGGCTTCCCGGCGGCGTTCGCGCGGCTCGGCATCCTGTTGCACATCCCCCTCTCGCTCGTCCTGATCGGGATCGTGCTGCGGGGGTCGGCCTTCACGTTCTGGCGCTACGGTGGCGAAGCAGATGCGCAGCAGCGTCGCTGGGGAGTCACCTTCGCGGTCGCCAGCCTGATCACGCCGGTGCTCTTGGGGATCACGGTGGGGGCCGTGGCGTCGGGTGCGGTGTCCGGGCCCCGAGCTCCGGACACCGTGTTCTTCGCCGTGTATGTGGCGCCGTGGCTCACACCGTTCGCGCTGAGCGTGGGGCTGTTCGCGCTCGTCGCGTTCGCGTTCCTCGCGGCGGTCTACCTGACGCTCGAAGCGGAGGACACGGAGCTGCGGGAGGACTTCCGCCGCCGCGCGCTGAGCGCGGGCGTGGCGCTGTTGGGCGCGGCGCTACTGGTGTTGGCGTTGTCTGGAGTGGGGGCGCCGCGCGTGCGTGCCGGATTGATCCTCGCACCGTGGGCCGTGCCGCTCCACCTCGTCACCGGCGTGGCCGCCGTCGCGGCGCTTGTCGCCCTGTGGCAGCGGCGTTACGGTGCGGCGCGCGTCGCCGCCGCCGCGCTGGTGTCGCTCATCCTGTGGGGCTGGGGATTGAGCCAGTATCCCTACATCCTGCCGCCCGATCTCACGGTCACGGGCGCAGCGGCGCCGGCGGCCACGCTGCGGCTCCTGGTCGGCGCGCTGGCGCTCGGGGCCGTGGTGCTGTTGCCGTCGCTGTACTACCTGTTTCGGGTGTTTAAGGGACGGCCGACAGCGTAGTCATGCGTCGAACACCCGTTGCGCCACCCACCACGCCGCCAACGCCCCCGCGACGAATCCCAACAGCTGACCCCACACCCCGAGCACGTGCCCCGCGAGCACCCCGACGATCGTGCCCACGACGAAGCTGACGAGCGCCTTGAGGAGCTTCACGCGTGTTCCCCCTCCCTGTGCAGGACGATTCGGGCCGCTCTCAGAACCACACCACGCTGAGTAGCACCTGTTTCAGCACCCAGAGCGCCAGCCAGGCCACCAGCGGGCTCCAATCGACCGCCCCCATGGGCGGCAGCACGCGGCGGATCGGCTCCACCAGCCAGTCGGTGAGCGCGTACGCCGGCCGCATCCAGCGGGAGTACCGAAACGCGCCGAACCACGACCCGACGACCCGGAGCAGCAGAGCGGCGAACAGCACGCTATACAGGGCGCCGATTAAGAACGCCAGCAGCGCCCGCGGGCCTCCGCCGGCGGCCGCGGTCATTCCGTAGACCGTCCCCATCACCCAGTCCAACAGCGAAAGCAGCACGACGCCGGCGATCGCTACGACGACGACGAGCCACCACCCGGCGTTGACCGGGTTACCGCCCAGCCGCACCAGCCGCCCCTCCACCGGTCTGATCACCGGATCGCTTGCCGCGCGCAGCATCCGGCCCAGCGCTCCAAATGGCGACACGTGCCGCGCGCGCACCAGCCATGAGGCGCAGGCAACCAACACGCTGAGCGTGAACGCGGTGAAGACGGCGTAGCGGGCCAGGGTATGGAGGTCGGGCATCTCAGGGCGCGAATACCTCCACGACGTCGGTTTGCGCGAACCCCGCGTTGGGGCCCCCCCCGATCACGTAGATCTTGTCGCTCACCGTCGCCGCGCCCAGCCCGTGGCGCGCGGTGGGGAGCGGCGGCGCGCTGCTCCAGCGGTCGGTCACGGGGTCGTACACCTCGTGGTTGTCGAACACCGACGATCTGGTTTCGCCACCGAAGGCGTGGATCTTCCCGTCGAGCGCCGCCGAGGCCAGCCCGCCGCGGCGGCTCGGCATCGGGGCCTTCTTGGTCCAGCGGTTCGTCGCGGGATCGTAGGCCTCGACCAGATCATAGTTGTGGTCGGGGTTGAAGGGGCGCCCGCCGATGGCGTACACGATACCCCCGACCGCGGCCGCGGTGAGATGATCGCGCGGGGTCGGGATCGGCGCGACGTTGTGCCAACGATTCGTGGCGGGATCGTAGATCGCGCTCGAGTCGACGAGCTTGCGGCCGAGACCCCAGCCGCCTACGAGGATGAGCTTGCCGTTCACGACGCCCACGCCGGACGCTCCGCGTGGCGCCGGGAGCGGCGCCCGCGCCTCCCAGCGGTTCACACCCTCGCGGTAGATCCACAGCGTGTTCTCCGGGACGAACGTCGCCTCGGCGAGCCCGCCCACCGCGTACAGCGTGTCTCCCGCGACCGCGAGCGGCATGTGGTGCCGCGGTGCAGGGAGATCGGCGATCCGCTCCCAGCGGTCTGCGGCGGCGTCGAATCGGAACGCTTTGGCGATGGGCTTACCGGAGCGATCGAACCCGCCGGCGATGTAGATCCTCCCGTGCAGCACGGCGGCGCTCAGCTCCTGAATCGGCTCGGGGAGCGGGGACGCGGTCGACCAGCGGCCGTCGGAGGAGAGGACCGACGTCGCCACGGCGAGGGCGGCCGCGAGGTGCGAGGGCACCACGTACCCGCTCACGCGGCGAACGCCGCCGCCACGATCCTCGCCTGCTCGGCCTGGTGCGCCGCGGGGTACCCCTCTGCCGGACTGGAGCGCTCGGGCCGCCCGATGTCCCGCACGGTCACGTCCGGGCCCACGAGCTGGCGCAGCTGCGGCAGCATGAACTTCTGCGGCCCCATGTTGCGCGGCTCCTCCTGCACCCAAACTATCTCGCTGAGCTTCGGGTAGCGTGTGATCAGCTCGGCGATTTCGGCGGAAGGGAAGGGATACAATAACTCGACCCTGCCGATCGCCACGTGGGCCGCCTGCGCCCGGCGGGGGGAGAGCGACAGATCGTAGTACACCTTGCCGCTGCACAACACGAGCCGGGTCGCCGCGCGGTGCGCCTCGCCCGCGGGGTCGTCGAGCACCGGCCGGAATCCCCCGGTCGTCAGCTCTTCGAGGCGGGAGGTGGCCTGCGGCAGCCGCAGCAGGCTCTTCGGCGTGAACAATACGAGGGGGCGCAGCTCGGCGTGGCGCGCCTGGCGTCGTACCAAATGGAAGTACTGCGCCGGTGTGGTGCAGTTCGCGACCCGCAGGTTGCCCTCGGCGCAGAGTGCCAGGAACCGCTCGATCCGCGCGCTCGAATGCTCCGGCCCTTGGCCCTCGTACCCGTGGGGGAGGAGCAGGCTGAGACGTGAGGTCTGTCCCCATTTCGCCAGGCCGGCGATGAGGAACTGATCGATGATCACCTCGGCGCCGTTGGTAAAGTCGCCGTACTGCGCCTCCCACAGCACCAGTGCATCGGGCGCCGCCGCGGCGTACCCGTATTCGAAGCCGAGGCAGGCGAACTCCGAGAGCGGGCTGTTGTGCAGCTCGAACGGCGCCCGCGCGCCTGGCAGGTTCTGGATCGGCGCGTAGCGCTGCCCGTTCACCGTGTCGTGCAGGACCAGATGTCGCTGGCTGAAGGTCCCCCGCTCGGTGTCCTGCCCGGTGAGCCGGGTCGGCGTCCCCTCGACGACGAGCGAGGCGAACGCCAGCGCCTCGGCGTGGGCCCATTCGATCCCGCCCTCGGTGAGGGCCCCGCGCCGGCGCTCCAGCTGGCGCAGCAGTTTGGGGTTGACGCTGAAGCCGGCCGGGACGGCGAGCAGCTGTTCGTTCAAGCTCGTGAGGACCTGGCCGGCGACGGACGTGGCCGGCTCCGCGATCGGCTGGGGCGCGTCGGAGATGCGCTGCGGCTCCTGCCCCTGCCCCGTCTCGGAGAGATGGGCGCGCAGGGACTGCTGGATCTCCGAGAGGCGCTGGGCAAATCGCTCCGCCTCGGCGTCGGCCCGCGCGACGTCCTGGATGCCCTCGCCTGCGAGCTGCTCGGCGTAGCGCTGCCGCACCGTGGGCGTCCGCTTGATCCGCTCGTACAGCAACGGCTGCGTGTAGGCGGGCTCGTCGCCCTCGTTGTGCCCGTGGCGCCGGTAGCCGACGACGTCGATCACGACGTCGGCGTGGAACTTGTCGCGGTACATCATGGCGAGCCGCGCCGCCGCCAGACACGCCTCGGGGTCGTCGGCGTTCACATGGACGATCGGCGCGTCGAAGCCCTTGGCGAGATCGCTCGAGTAGTCGGTCGAGCGCCCTTCCTTGGGGTCGGTCGTGAAGCCCACCTGGTTATTGGCGATTAGGTGAATCGTCCCGCCGGTCGAGTAGCCCTTGAGACGCGCCAGGTTGAACGTTTCGGCCACCACGCCTTGCGCTGCGAAGGACGCGTCGCCGTGGATCAGCAGTGGCAGTGCGACGGTCCCATCGTGGATGGCGTCTTTCCCGCGGCGATTCGTCTGGTTGGCGCGGGCGCGGCCCTCGACCACGGGATTGACCGCCTCGAGATGACTCGGGTTAGGCGAGAGCGTGACGTTCACCGGTTTGCCGGACGCCGTCTGGTACACGCCGTCGGCCCCGTGGTGGTACTTCACGTCGCCCGTGCCTCCCTCGGGCGTGAGCGTCTCCTCTACGGGACGCCCGCCCTCGAACTCGGCGAAGATCGTCTCGTACGGCAGCCCCACGATGTGGGCGAGCACGTTGAGGCGGCCGCGGTGCGCCATGCCGAGCACGACGCGGCGCGCCCCGCTCACTCCGGCGAGCTCGATCGTCTGGTCCAGCATGGGGACGAGTACGTCGAGTCCCTCGATCGAGAATCGCTTCTGGCCGAGGTAGGCCTTGTGGAGGAAGCGCTCCAGCCCCTCTACCGCGGTGAGCCGGTGCAGCAGCTTCTGCTTCTGCTCCGCCGAGAGTGGCGCGCGGTGCTGGCCGGATTCGATCGCCTGTCGCAGCCACAGGCGCTCCACGTGACTCCCGATGTGCTCGACCTCGTAGGCGAGGGTGCCGCAGTACGTGTTGCGGAGCTCGGGGTACGCGTCGCCGAGGGTTCTGCCGGGGACGTAGATCCGCAGCACTTCGGCCGGCACGCGCGCCATGATCTCGGGGGTGAGGCCGAGGGGCCCGGGATCGAGCGCCGGATCGCCCGGCGGATCGGAGCCGAGCGGGTCGAGCCGGGCCGCCATGTGCCCGAAGTTCCGGAACGCTTTCACCAACGCCATCGCGGCGGCGACGGCGCGCAAGTCATCGGGAGACGAGAGACGGGAGACGGGAAGCGTGGGCTCCGCGGCAACAACGGCTCCCGCTTCCCGCGTCCCGCCTCCCGTCAATCCCAGGCTCTCTAGCACGCCGCCGTAGAAGTTCTCGTCGCCCTGCAGCAAGCCGTCGATCCGTCGCAAGAACATCCCCGACTCAGCGCCCTGGATGACGCGGTGGTCGTAGGTGCTCGTGAGCGTCATGACCTTGGCGGGGCCGATTTGGCGGATCGCGCCCGTCGCGATGATCGTGCCCTGACCCTTCATGAGCCGGGGCACCGAGGCGACGGTGCCGATCGTGCCGGGGTTGGTCAACGTGATCGTCGCGCCCGCGAAGTCGTCCGGCAGGAGCTTGTTGGTCCGCGCCTTGTCGACCAGCGTCTCATAGGTCGCGTGGAACGCGGCGAAGTCCATCTGCTCGGCGTGCTTGATGACGGGAACCACCAGGGCGCGACTGCCGTCCTTCTTCTCCACGTCCACGGCGAGGCCCAGGTGCACCCCCTGCGGGTCGAGGCGGTGCGGCTTCCCTTCCACTTCCTGGAACGCGTGTGTCATGACGGGCAGCTGCTTCGCCGCCTGGACGATCGCGAAGCCGATCAGGTGCGTGAACGAGACCTTCTTCCCCCGGGCGGCGAGCTGAACGTTCAGCTCCTTGCGGCGCGCGTCGAGCGTCTCGACCGCGATGTCGCGGAATGAGGTGGCCGTCGGGACGGACAACGAGTCCGTCATGTTCTGGACGAGGCGCGCGGCGGGACCGACGATCGGCGTAAGCCCGGGATGCGGGATGCGGGATGCGGGAGGCGTGGGTGTGGTGGCGGGGACCCTTCCCGCATCCCGCATCTCGCTTCCCGAAAGCGCCTCCTCGCGGCTCGTCGGAATCACCGGCAGCTCGGCCAGCTTGCCGTTGTCGAACAGGTTCCGCCATTCTTCTCCCACCGAGGCGGGATCGCGCAGGTACTGCTCGTACATCACCTGCACGAACGCCGCGTTGTGGGTGCCGAAGACGAACTCGCTCACGAGCAGCAATTTAATCAGGTGTCAGCCATCAGCCATCAGCGATCGGCAAATCATGCGAGTCATGTCCAGATGCGCCTTTCTGTTGCTCGGGTTGCTGCCCTGCGGCGCTGGTGCGGCGCAACGCCTCCCCTCGGTCCGCGAGCGGCTGGCGGCGCGGGTCGCGCAGGCGCCCGCGACAGGGGTGGGGCTGTACTACCGCAGCCTCACGCACCCGGATTCGCTGCTGCTCGATGCCAATGTGCGGTTTCACGCGGCGAGCACGATGAAGCTCCCCGTGCTGATCCAGGTGTTTCGGGACGCGGACGCCGGGCTGCTCCGGCTCGACGACTCCCTCACTGTGCACGTCGTCTTCCCGTCGCTCGTGGACGCCTCGCCGTTCGACGTGGACAAGGCGGATGACTCGGACTCGACGCTCTACGGGCGCGTCGGCCGCCCGGCGTCGGTCCGGGATCTGCTCGAGCTGATGATCACTCGCTCGTCGAACCTCGCGACCAATATCCTGGTCGAGCGGGTCGGCGCGGGGCGGGCGCAGGCGTCGGCGCGCGCGCTCGGCGCGTGGTCGATCCAGGTGCTGCGCGGGGTGGAGGACGGCAAGGCGTACCGCGCGGGGCTCAACAACACGACCACCGCCCGCGACCTGGGCGTGTTGCTCGCCGCGATCGCCCAGAACCGCGCAGCGAGCCCGGCGTCGTGCCGGGAGATGCTCCGGATCCTGGAGGCGCAGGAGTTCAACGAGGGGATCCCCGTCGGCCTGCCGCCGGGGACGCGAGTGGCGCACAAGACCGGCTGGATCGGCGAGGTGGTGTATCACGACGCCGCGGTGGTGTATAGGTCGAGCGGCGGGAGCTACGTGCTGGTGGTGTTGACTGGCGGGATCAAGCAGGACAGTGTGGCGCACAATCTGGTGGCGGACCTGTCGCGCCTGGTGTACGGAGCCAACAGTCCCTGAGCGGTATCAGAGCGCACCTTTGGCGCGTTCGGGCGTCTTCCAGAGGTCGATCGGCTTCGCGACGCCCTGCGGGCGGAACGGCAGCATGACCTTCCGGCCCAGTCCGGCCGACGCGTACGCGGCGTAGAGCACCTCCTGCACCACGCGTCCGGCCTCGCCGTCGGAGATCGGCGTTTCCTTACCGCGCACGCAGCGCGCAAAGTGCCGCATCTCCTGGGGGAAACCGTAGTTCCAGTGCTCCTCGAACACCGGATACGTCCAGCCCTTGGTCGTCGCCGCCTTTTCGACGGCGTAGCCGAACCCCTGCTCCGAGTACGTCGGGAGCGCGTTGCCCATGAGCAGGTCGGTGTAGGTCTGTCCCTTGTCGCCGAACACCTCGATGCAGTCATCCATGCCACCGGGCCGGTTCCAGCTGCTCTCGACCATTCCCACGGCGCCGTTCTCGAATTCGATGATCGTCACC
>Ga0209472_1001654_pt1 | contig 12789 bp, 10 predicted proteins | sample GraSoiAngelo_130_FD_185887 | JGI IMG/M metagenome (GOLD analysis project Ga0209472, IMG submission 185887) | Grasslands soil microbial communities from the Angelo Coastal Reserve, California, USA - 14_0929_02_20cm (SPAdes) (version 2) | ecosystem: Environmental > Terrestrial > Soil > Grasslands ...
GACGAGGGTGTGCAGGGCCACGCCTTCCTCGGCTCGGCGATGCGCGGCGCGCAGATGGACGGCCAGTCGCTAATCCACTACCTCAAGCCCATCGTGCTCGGCCAGGACCCGCTCGACCGCGAGCGGCTCTACCAGGCGATGTGGCAGAAGAGCCGCCAGACCACGCTGCGGGCGATCGGCGCCATGGACATCGCGCTGTGGGACATCGCGGGCAAGATCGCCGGCCTGCCGATCCACAGGCTGCTCGGCTCGTATCGCACGAGCGTGCCCGCCTACGCGTCGTCCGCGGTGCTGCCCTCGAAGGAGGCGTACGCGGAGGAGGCCGGGCGCTTCAAGGCCGACGGCTGGACGGCGTACAAGATCCACCCGCCCACCGATCCCGCCGTGGACATCGAGGTCTGCCGCGCCGTGCGGCGCGCCGTCGGCGACGGCTTCACCGTCATGCTCGACTCGACGTGGGCGTACCAGTATCCGGAGGCGCTGCGGGTGGGCAAGGCGATCGAGGGGCTGGGCTTCTACTGGTACGAGGACCCCCTCGCGGACGACGATCTCTTGAGCTACGTGAAGCTCAAGCAGCATCTCGCGATCCCGATCCTCGCGACGGAGTACGCGCCGGGCGGGCTCACCGCGTACGCGCCGTGGCTCACGCACCAGGCGACGGACTACCTGCGCGGCGACGTGGCGGTGAAGGGCGGCATCACGGCGCTCGTCAAGGCCGCCCACCTCGCGGAAGCCTTCCACATGAACTACGAGGTCCACCACGGCGGCAACTCGCTGAACAACGTGGCCAACCTGCACGTGATCATGGCCATCCGCAACTGCGAATTCTTCGAGGTGCTGCTGCCGGCCGGCGCGCAGAAGTACGGGCTCGCCCAGGACATCGAGGTGGACCCGCGCGGGCTGGTGCACGCGTTCGACGGCGCCGGCGTCGGCGCGGCCATCGACTTTCCCCTCATCGAGCGCAAAAAGACGGCGGTGTTGACCTAGGGCGCGTAATCGAGGCGCCACGGCTTTTGCCGGGGCGCTCCGAGCGTTGGGGGGGTGTGGGGGGCCATTTCGGGGCCCCCCACGTCACTAGGTGAAGCGGAACCGTTCCTGGGTGCGCAAGCCGACGAGCCCGTCCGTCACGTGCCGCACCTCCGCCGTGCACGAGATGGTCTGGCTCCGGCTCAGCACCATCAGGAGGTGGTACGACCGGCCTTGCTTCAGCGCGTCGGTCGGCGCCGTGAGCACGCACAAGCCTTCCTCGCTCACGTCCAGCGCGCGGCCGAGCAGCCGCGTGTCGTCGAGGAGAAAACGGACGGGCCACGACACCGGGATGCGGTCGTGCGCGCGTCGGTTCGTGAGAGTCCGCGTCGTCAGAATGGGAAGATGATACCTCGGATTCAGCGGTCGCCGAGGGGGAGGTCGACGAAGAAGGTGCTGCCGGTGTCCTCGGCGCTTTCCACGCGCACGCGGCCGCGGTGCAGGTCCACGATGCTCTTCACGATGGCGAGGCCGAGCCCGGTGCCGGGCGTGCCGGCGGTGGCGCGGCTCTTGACCCGGTAGAACTTGTCGAAGACGTGCGGCAGGTCGGCGGCGGGAATGCCGTGACCCGTGTCGCTCACCGCGATGGTGGCGGTGTCGCCCGCGTCGGAGACGGTGAGCGCGACGCGCACGTGGCCGCCGGGCGGCGTGTACTTGATCGCGTTGCCGATCAGGTTCAGCAGCGCCTGGCGCAGGCGCGACGCCGACATGGAGAGCCACGCGTCCTTGGGCAGAGCCGTCTCCAGCGTGATCTGCTTGGCCTCCGCCTCCGGCGTGAGCGTCGCCACCGCGGCCGTGATCAGCGGCACGACGTCGTCGCGCTCGGTCGCCGGGTCCAGCCCGGCCTCGATGCGGCCCAGGTCGAGCAGGTCGCTGACGAGCTCCCCCATCGCCTGCGCGGTGTCGCGAAGGCGGCGGACGCGGTCCTGGTACTGCGCGTCCTCGGCGCGGTCGTGCTGCAGGAGATAGGCGACACCCGCGATGGCGGAGATGGGGCCCTTGAGGTCGTGCGACACCGCGTGCACGAAATCGTCCTTCATCTGCTGGAGCTCCTTCAGCAGCGTGATGTCGCGCAGCACGGCGGCCGCGCCGACGGTCTCGCCGTACGGCGTGACCACCGGCACCACCGTGGCCTGGGCCGTGCGCCCGTCCGCGAGCGCCAGCTCCACGGGGCGCGCGGGTGGCGACTCGAAGAGCCGGCGCAGGTCTTCGTTCTCGACGGCCTCAGCGAGCGGCCGGCCCAGCAGGGTCTCCGGCACGAGCCCGAGCATCGGGCGCACAGCGGGATTGGCCAGCAGCACGATGCCGTCGAGATTGACCATGAGGACGGCGTCGGCGGTGCTGCCGAGGACGGCGGCCAGCGTGCTGCGCTCGTCGGCCAGCGCCTGGTACGCGCGTGATGTCTCCAGCGCCGCCGACAGCCCGCTGGCGATGAGCGTCGCGATCTGGACGTCCTCCTGCGCGTAGGCGTCGGGCGCGCGTCTCGCGAAGAGCAGCGCGCCGAGCATCTCGAGGCCGCGGCGGACGGGCACCACGAGGCCGGCGCGCAGCCCGGCGCGCGCCAGCGCGCCCTCGAGGTCGGCGACGCCTCCGTCGGCGCCGCCTCCGTCGGCGCCGCCGAGGTCGCCGACCACGCACGGCTGTCCGGTGCGCATGGCGCGCCCGGGCAGGCCCTCGTGCAGTCCGAAGACGCGGGCGGCGAGCGTGCTCCGATCCGGCAGCGCCGCCAGCGAGTGCACGAGGTAGCCGCCCTGCTCGGCGTCGGCCAGACACACCGCCAGGTAGTCGTTCGGCAGCGGACCACCGGCGTTGTCGGCCAGCGTCTGGAAGAGGTGGGTCGGCACCGGCGAGCCGGACATCGTCACGAGCAGCTCGCCCAACCGCGTGAGCCGCTCGGCGAGGCTCACGTCGGCTGGGCCTCGAGCCCGCAGTGCTCGCGCACCAGGTCGGTCAGCTGCGCGCCGTCCGGGACCGGGTCGATCGGGCCGACGATGGAGACGTAGCGGATGATGCCCTGCCGGTCCACGACGAAGACGCCCTGCTCGAGCGCGGTCATCGCGTGGTGGTGGAGGCGGCGCACGAAGTTGCGGTTCACCACGTCGAGCCAGGCCCCGCGCGTCCACGTCCCGCCGTCGCCCGACGCGAGGGCGCGCGAGAAGCTCACCACCGCCGCGCGGCTCGCGTCCAGCGCGCCGCGATCGCCGAGCCCGTACATCGCGTAGAGCCGCTTGTCGGGATCGCAGACGAAGGGAAAGGGCGCCGCCGAGTCGGCGAAGAAGTGGCGGGCGGATTCGAGCAGGTTGGGGGCCACCTGGATGACCTCGCTCCCCGTGCCCAGCAGCTGCTCGTAGCCGGCGCGGATGCCGTCCATGTACATCAGGCAGAACGGACACGTGAAGCCGCGGGAGAGCCAGACGATGACGTTGAGCCGGCCGCGATACGCGGCGAGGTCCACCGTCGCCCCCTGGATCGAGGGCAGCGCGAAGAGCGGCGCGGGCTCGCCGACCCCGATTCGCGGCGCCGTTGCCTGCATCATTCCACTCTAACCCAAGCGCTAGCGGATCCCCGCGCGCATGAACGACTGCACGAACTGGCGCTGGAAGAGCAGGAAGGCGCCCAGCAGGGGGGCCGAGGTCAGCAGGGTGGCGGCCGTGATGATGGACCAGTCCACCCCCTGATCGGTGGACGAGAAGACCTGGAGGCCGACCGTCAGCGGGCGCGAGGTGACCGAGTTGGTGACAATGAGCGGCCAGAGGAAGTTGTTCCAGTGATACGAGACGGACACGAGCGCGTAGGCGATGTAGACCGGCCGCGCCAGCGGCACGTAGACCTTCCAGAGCGTCTGCAGCGCGCCGGCGCCCTCCACGCGCGCGGCCTCGTCCAGCTCCTTCGGCACCGTCTTGAAGGTCTGCCGCAGCAGGAAGATGCCGAAGGCCGAGGCCATGTACGGCAGGCCGATGGCGACGATCGTGTCGACGAGACCGAGGCGATTCATCGTCCGATAGTTCTCGACGATGAGCACGTCCGGCATGATCATCAGCTGCACCAGCACGAGCAGGAACGCGAGGTCGCGCCCGACGAACTCGTAGCGGGCGAAGGCGTAGGCGGCCAGCGTGCACAGCAGCAGCTGAGCGACCAGGATGATCGTGACCAGGGCGACCGTGTTGATCAGATACCGCGCGAACGGCGCCGCGTTCCACGCCTCCACGAAGTTGAGCAGCGTCAGCGGCGCCGTCGGGACGAAGCGCGCGGAGAACTCGCGCGGATGGAACGCCGTCCACACCGCGTACGCCAGCGGCAGCAGCCACAGCGCGCCCAGCAGCCAGGCGGCCAGCGTCTCGACGAGGCGGCCCGGCGCGCTCACCGGCTGACGTGGGGGGCCCCGATATGGCCCCCCTGATTGTTCAAGCGAAGGGGGCTACGCCCCCCTCGGACTCCCACGGCCGACGCTCGGGCGCGCCCCGGCGGAGCCGTGGCGCGCCTCGGGGTTGATACAGGCTGTCTCACCGGTAGTGGACCCGGCGATCGAGCAGCACGAACTGCCCGAGCGCGAACGCGGCCAGGATCACCAGCAGCACCATGGTCAGCGCCGCCGCGTACGCCGTGTCCCAGAACTTGAAGCCGACGTCGTAGATGTAATAGAGGAGCAGCTGGGACGCGTTGTCGGGGCCGCCGCGCGTCATCACCACGATGTGGTCCACCAGCCGGAACGAGTTGATCACGGCGTTCACGAGGACGAAGAGGGTCGTGGGCATCAGCAGCGGGAACGTCACCCGGCGGAAGAAGTACCAGCGCCCCGCGCCCTCGAGCGACGCCGCCTCGCCCAGCACGGGCGCGATCGACTGCAGCGCCGCCAGGTAGAAGATCATGAAGAAGCCGGCCTCCTTCCAGATCGTCACCGCGATCAGGCAGGCGAGGGCGGTGTCGCGACTGCCGAGCCAGTTGTGGGTGGGCAGGCCGAAGAGGCCCGTGACCTGCTCGAGCAGCCCGTAGCCGGGCGTGAAGAAGAACAGCCAGATGTTGGCGACGGCGATCATCGGCAGGATCGTCGGCGTGAAGTACGACAGGCGCAAGAACGCGCGCCCGCGAAGCTTGCCGTTGACCAGCAGCGCCATCGCGAGCGCCAGCGCGATCGACGTCGGGATCGTGCCGAGCGCGAAGAGCAGGTTGTTCTTCAGCGACTGCCAGAAGACCGGATCGGCCGCCATCGCCTGGTAGTTATCGAGGCCGACCCACACGGCCGCGCGCCCGGCCTTCGGCGTCGAGAAGAGCGAGTGATACAGCGTGCCGAGGGCGGGGTAGTGCGTGAACGTGACGAGCAACAGGGCGGCGGGCAGCAAGAGCAGCCAGCCGGTGAGGTTGCGGTTCATCAGCGGCGGTACGGCCTCAGGATCCGCTCGGCCTCGGCCTGCGCGTCTTTCATCGCCTGCGCCGGCGACTTGGCGCCCGTCAGCGCGGCCTGCAGTCCGTCGTTGAGCGCCTTGGTCACGCGCTGGTTCTCGTGCGTCGAGAGCTCGGCCACGGCGTACTGCAGCTGGTCGCGCGCGACGGCGGCGGCGGGGAAGTCGGCCACGTACTTCTTCATCGCCGCCGTCTGCCAGGCGTCGGGCCGCACGGCGACGTAGCCGGTGTCGATGCCCCACTGCGCCGCGCGCTCGGGCGACGTCATCCACTTCGCGAACTTCACGGCGGCCTGCTGCTGCGCCGCCGGGGCCTTCTTGAACACGTAGAAGTTGCCGCCGCCCGTCGGCGAGCCACGGTGCCGTCCGGCGGGCAGCATCGCCACGCCGAACTCGAACCTGGCGTTGTTGCGGACGTTGGTGAGGTTGCCGGTGGTCGTCCACATCATCGCGGTCTTTTTCTCGAAGAAGTCCTTCGGCGTCGTGCCCCACTCGATCACGCCCGGCGCCATGACCTTGTGCCTGGCGCTCAGGTCCACCCAGTACTGGAGCGCCTCGATGACCTTCGGGTCGTCGAAGTGCGTCTGCGTGCCCGCCTCGTTCATCAGGAGCACGTCGTTCTGGGTCGTGAAGCCCTGGAAGAGCCAGTACGGGAAGCCCGACGACGGGACCTGGACGCCCCAGCGCGTGACGTTGCCGCTCGCGTCGCGCTTCGTCAGCTTCTTCGCGAGCTCGACCTGCTCGGCCCAGGTGGCCGGCGGCTTGTTGGGATCGAGGCCGGCCTCCTTGAAGATCTCCTTGTTCCAGTAGAGGACGATCGTCGAGCGCTGGAAGGGGATGCCCCACGTCTTGCCGCCCGTCTGGCTGTTCTTCATGAACGCGGGGAAGAACGCCTTCATCCACGCCGCCTCGTCCGCGGCCTTCGCCAGCTCGTCCCACGGCACGATCGCGTCTTCGTCGATCAGCGTGAACATGTCGGTCGAGAGCAAGATCGCCGTCGTCGGGGGCTCGCCGCTCCGGTAGGCGGTGAGCGCCTTGACGATGGACTCCTGATAGGTGCCCGTGTACACGGGCTTCACGCGGATCGAGGGGTGCTCCTTGCTGAACTGCTCGGCGTAGCCGTCGACGATCCTGGTGATCGGGCCGCCGACGGCGATCGGATAGTAGAACGTGATCTCGGTCGTCGGCTGGGCCAGCGCGATGCCGGCGAGCAGGGCGAGGCCGAGCGCCAGCGTCGTCGCCGCCGCTCTCGCGAATGTCATGGGATTGTCCTCCCCGTCTCGAGGTCGAACAGATGCTGGGCTTCGGGCGCCCACGCCACGTGCGCGTGCTTGCCCTCGGCCAGCTCGACGCGGCCGGCCACGCGCACGGCCAGGGTTTCGGCCCCCGCTGCGCAGGCCACGATGGAGTCCGCGCCCAGGTACTCCACGCTCGTCACGCGCACCGGCAGGCCGCCGTCGGCGAACCGCACCTCTTCCGGGCGCACGCCGACCAGATGACCGGGTGAGCTCGCGAGACGCAGCAGGTTCATCGGCGGCGTGCCGATGAAGCGCGCGGCGAAGGCGGTGGCCGGGCGTGCGTACAGCTCGGCCGGCGGCGCGTCCTGCTCGACGCGGCCGCTCCGGAGCAGCACGACCTGGTCGGCCATGGTCATGGCTTCCGTCTGGTCGTGGGTGACGTAGACCATCGTCATCCCGAGCTTCTGCTGCAGCGCCCGGATCTCGCGCCGCATCTCCACGCGCAATTGCGCGTCGAGGTTGGAGAGCGGCTCGTCCATCAGGCACACGGGCTTCTCGGCGATGATGGCGCGCCCGAGCGCCACGCGCTGCTGCTGGCCGCCCGAGAGCTGCGAGGGCTTGCGCTCGAGCAATTGCTCGAGCCCGAGCAGCTCGGCCACGCGCGCCAGCCGCCGCGCGCGCTCGGCCGAGGGCACGCGCCGCACGCGCAGCCCGAAGACGATGTTCTCGGCCACGCTGAGGTGCGGGAAGAGCGCGTAGGACTGGAAGACCATCGCGAGGTTGCGACGGACGGGCGGCAGCGCGGTGACGTCGACGTCACCGATGAGGATGCGCCCGGCGCTGACCTGCTCGAGCCCGGCGATCAGCCGCAGCGTCGTGGACTTGCCGCAGCCCGAGGGCCCGAGCAAGACGGCGAGCGTGCCCACGCCCACCTCGAACGAGACCTCGTCGACCGCGCGCGTCTGGCCCCACGCCTTGCTGACTCCGCGGACGGAGATCGCCGACACGCGCCGAGGCTAGACGAGCGTCGGGCGTGGCGTCAAGGCAAGCCCGGCGCCAGCGCTTTCAGATAGGCGCGGCTCTCCTCGGCACGCGCCGCGGCCTCGGTCTCGAGACTCATGAAGTTGACGACCGGCACCGTCACGCCGCTGGCGACGTAGCGTCGCAGCGTCTCGCGGCAGTGCGCGGGCGTGCCGATCACCGCCAGCTCGTCGATCGCGCGCTCGGGGACGGCGGCGAGCGCGCCCTTGCGGTCGCCGGCGTCCCACTTCGCGTTCATCTCGCCCAGCGCCGGGCCACGGCCGAGCCACTGGTGGAAGCGCCGATAGACCGGCACGTTCAAATACGCGGTCACCGCGCGGCGGAACTGCTCGCGGGCCCGCGCCTCGCTGCCCGGCTGCATCGTCGGGCAGACGCTGATCCGGCACACGATCGGATAGGTCTCGGGATCCTTGCCCACCTTGCGAGCTTCGTCGCGCACGACCGCGGCCACCTGCCTGACGTCCTCGGCCGAAAGCCAGTTGGTGATGACGCCATCGGCGACGCGCACGGCCTGCCGCACCATCCGCTCCTGGAGGGCCGCCACGTAGATCGGCACGCGCGCCGGCAGCGGGCGGCCGAGCCTGAAGCCGGAGACGCTCAGCGTCTCGCCCTGCACGGCCATCGCCTCGCCGTCGAGCGCCTGCCGCACGGCCTTCACCACCTCCGTGACGCGCGTGAGCGGCTTTTCGAAGCGCCCGCCGTTCCAGCGCTCGACGGTGACGTTGCTGCCGGAGCCGATGCCGAGCACGAACCGTCCGGGCGCGGCCTCGCCCATGGCGGCGGCGCCGATCGCGATGATGGCGGGGCCGCGCGTGAACGCCCCGACGATCGCGGTGCCGAGCGTGGCGCGCGTCGTCCACGCCGCGCCGAGCCCCAGCACGATCCACGGATCGACGTCGGACTCGGCGGACCAGAAATCGGTGTAGCCGAGCGCCTCCGCCTCGCGGAAGACGGGCTCGTGCGCCGCCAGCGGGATGCCGTTGAGGGGGACGGTGAGGCCCCAGCGGGGTGTCACGGCCGCGAGGATACCGGGAACGCCGGCCTCCGGGAAGCCGTTGGACCGATAGGAGCGCAGTTCGTACTAACGTTCGAGCGGGAATGTTTGCTATGGTGGTTGATAGGAGATGGCGACGATGAAAATTCTCGCCATGATTCATTGACGGAGCCCATCAGGGATACACCTTCCGTCGCTCGGCCGTACTGTCCCGCCTGCGAGCCCGATACCGATCCGGGTCTGGAGATTCTCGACGTACGCTGGTGCTCCGCGCACACTCCGGCCTCGGGCGGCCTCGACGACGAGGCCGTTGCGATGGAAAGCTATCCAGCTGGCAGCGGTGAGGCCGGCGGCGAAGACAACCGCCGCTGGTGCGCCCTGTTCCATCGCCAGGCGAGACCGACGACGGTCACGCGAGGCTTGGGCCCTGCGCTCCGTCCGACCCGAGCGCGCGCCTGATCCGGTCGCGCGCTTCGGCGCGCGGCCGCGAACATGGGGGCTTCGCACGGTCAGGGGACGACTCGCCCCGAAATGGCCCCCACGCCCCTCGATGCTACGCCAATTCGTTCGAGGCGAATCCCCGGCGCAGCGTGTTCTCGGTGACCACGCGCGTCTCGATGAACTGCACGAGGTAGTCCGGACCACCCGCCTGCCAGCCTATGCCTGAGAGCTGCCGCCCGCCGAACGGCTGGCGGCCGACCCGGGCGCCGGTGGTGGCGCGGTTGATGTAGAGGTTGCCGACGCGGAAGGCCTGGCGCGCGCGCGCCAGCCGCACCGGGCTCCGTGAGAAGACGCCGCCCGTCAGCGCGTAGTCCAGGCCCGTGGCGATCTCCAGCGCCTCCTCGAAGGTCGCCGCCGGCAGGCAGGAGAGCACGGGCCCGAAGATCTCCTCGCGCGCCAGCGCGCAGCTCACCGGCACCTCGGCGAAGATCGCCGGCGCGACGTAGAAGCCGCCGAGCGCGTCGAGCGCGGCATCCGGCTCGCGTAGCAGCACGGGCCGCGCCAGCCGCTTGCCGAGATCGACGTAGGACAGGATGCGCTCGCGCGACGCCTCGTCGATCACGGGGCCGACCACGATCCCCGGGACCTCGGCCGGGCCCATCGGCAGCGTCCGCGCCGCCTCCGCCAGCCGCTCGACGAGCCGCGGGTACACGCGGCCGACGCCGATCACGCGCGAGCACGCCGAGCACTTCTGGCCGGCGTAGCTGAAGGCCGAGGTGAGGATGCCCTGCACCGTCTCGTCGAGGTCGGCGTCGTCGTCCACGATGATCGCGTTCTTGCCGCCCATCTCGGCGACGACACGCTTGAGCATCCTGGTCCCCGGCGTCGCCGCCGCGGTCGCGTAGATGCGCGTGCCGACCTCCTGCGAGCCGGTGAAGGCGATCAGCGCGACGTCGGGATGCCTCACGAGCCGGTCGCCGGCCACCTCGCCGCGCCCGGGCGCGTAGTTCACGACCCCGGGCGGCAGCCCCGCCGCCTCGAACACCTCCATCAGCCGCGCCGCGATCACCGGCGTCTGCTCGGCGGGCTTCATGACGACGGTGTTGCCCGTGGCGAGGGCGGCGGAGGTCATCCCGGTGAGAATCGCGAGGGGGAAGTTCCAGGGCGCGATCACGCCCACCACGCCGCGCCCCTCGCGCGTGTAGTGGTTGACCTCGCCGCGGCGCCGTCCGAGGGTCTGAGGCCGCTGGAGCTGCCGGGCCTGGGCGCGGTAGTACTCGACGAAATCGATCGCCTCGGCGACGTCGCTGTCGGCCTCGGCCCAGGGCTTGCCCGCCTCGTAGACGATCCAGGCCGCCAGCTCGTAGCGGCGCTCGCGCAGCCCGACCGCCACGCGCCCCAGCGCTTCGGCGCGCGCCTCGGCGCCGGCGTCGCGCCAGGCGGGGAACGCGCGGGCCGCCGCCGCCACCGCGCGGTCGACCTCGGCGGCGCCGGCGTCCGCCACGCGCCCCACGACTTCGCCGGCGCGCGAGGGGTTGACGGAGACGATGAATTCGGCCGTTGGTACGCGTCGGCCGTCGATCACGAGCGGGTGATCGCCGCCCAGACGTGAGCGCACGGCGGCCAGGGCGGCGGCGAAGTCGTCGCGGACGGCCGCGCGCGTGAAGTCGGCGTGCGGCTCGCTCTCGAAATCCTGAGGCACCCTGGGCGGGGGCGCGACGCGGATCTGCTCCGGGTCGGCCAGCAGCGCGTCGGGCGACTCGTGCTCGGCGAAGCCGCGGCGCAGGAACGACTCGTTGGACGTGTTCTCGAGCAGCCGGCGCACGAGGTACGCCATGCCCGGGATCAGCTCACCGAACGGCATGTAGATCCGCACGCGCTCGCCGCGTTCCGTCAAGGCGCGGACCAGCGGCTGAGCCATCCCGTAGAGCGCCTGGAACTCGACCTGGCCCTGGGACAGCCCGTGCGCCTCGCGAGCGGCCAGCGCGTGGGCGATCGAGCGGATGTTGTGGCTGCCGACGGCGAGGTCGATCGCCTCGGCGTGCTCCAGGAACAGCCGGGTCAGGCGCTCGAACGAGGCGTCGGTCTCCGACTTCGTTTCGAAGACGGGCACCGGCCAGTGTTCGAGCTCGGCGTGGGCCGTCTCGTAGTCCCAGTACGCGCCTTTCACGAGCCGCACGCTGACCGGCGTGCCGCGCCGCCGCGCCCACGCGATGAGCCGTCGCGCGTCGGCCTCGGCGTCCTTCAAGTAGGCCTGGAGCACGATCCCGAGGTTGCGCTCGTGGCGGAACTCCGCTTCGTCGGCCAGCTCCATGAAGATACGCAGCGTGAGGTCGCGCAGGCGGCGGTCTTCCATGTCGACGTGGATGTGCGCGCCGCGCGCGCGCGCCGCCCGGAGGATCGGGCGCAGCCGCGCCCTCACCGCCGCCGCCGAGCCCTCGGGATCGGCGGGCTCGAGCCAGGGGTGGAGCGCCGAGATCTTCACGGAGACGTTCACGCGCGGTACCGGGCCCCACGGCGCCGTGTCGAGCCGCGGCGCCGACGGCCAGCGCGGGGCCTCGCGGCCGAGCGTCTCGACCAGCTCGACGTAGCGCGCCTCGTAGGCATCGGCCTCGACGTCGTTCAGGCACGCCTCGCCGAGGAGATCGAGCGTGAACGCCTGCCCGGCGCGCCGGGCGTCGAGGGCCGCGCGGCGCGCCTCCTCCGGCGTGCTGCCCGCGATGAAGCGCCGGGCCAGGCGGCGCACGGTCTCGCGCAGCATCATGCCGACGACGGCGTCGCCGAGCCGGCCGGCCACGCGCGCGACGCCGAGCGCCGTGTGGAGGAGCCCGGCGTACGGCGCGTCACGCCCCTCGAAGTACTCGCGCAGGTGGCGGACGAGATCGCGGTCGCTGTCGAGGGCGGGGAGCACGTCGACGAAACGGAAGAGCTGGAGCTTGGCCTCCTCGTGAGCGAGCGACCACGCGAAGAGCGCGGCGGTCCAGCGGTCGGCAGAATAGAACGCCTGGCGGTCGGCGGCGACGCGATCAAAGATCTCGCGGCCGATTTCCTGCACGCGCGCCTCGCGGGGCCGGACGCTCATGACCACCTCTCTCTCACACCTTACCCCTGCCACACCCACCAGACGAAGAGCGCCACCATGACGAGCGCCAGCGCGAAGTGCGCGACGACGCCCGTGAGCACGCCGAGCGCGGCGCCCACGCCGGTGCGCACGCTGGGGCCGGGCGCGCGGCCGGCCAGGAGCTCGCCGGCGATCGCGCCGATGAGCGGTCCGAGCAGCAGGCCGATCGGCGCCACCATCACGCCGACCAGCAGGCCGAGCGTCGCGCCGACGACGGCGGCGCGGCTGCCGCCGGCTCGGCGGGCTCCCACCACGCCCGCCACATGCTCGAGAGCCCACGCCAGCACGCCGAGCGCGGCGAGGATCGCGAGCCGGCCGGCGCCGATGGGCGTGAAGTCGGTGGCGAGGGCGTAGAGCAGCGCGCCGGCGAAGATCAGCGGCGCCCCGGGCAGGAAGGGCAGGATCGCGCCGACGAGGCCGGCGAGCATCAGGATGGCGACGACGACGTCGACGATCGTCACCCGGGCTCCCGCTGAACGAGGGGCGCCGGCCGCGGCAGCGTCGCGGCTACGCCGAGGCCGATGGCGG
>Ga0209472_1001657_pt1 | contig 12786 bp, 7 predicted proteins | sample GraSoiAngelo_130_FD_185887 | JGI IMG/M metagenome (GOLD analysis project Ga0209472, IMG submission 185887) | Grasslands soil microbial communities from the Angelo Coastal Reserve, California, USA - 14_0929_02_20cm (SPAdes) (version 2) | ecosystem: Environmental > Terrestrial > Soil > Grasslands ...
CCGCGCGCACGATGACCGCGGGCGCGGTCGACCTCGGCGAAAAACCCTCGGTGATCTCGGCGATCGTCAAGTACCACCTCACCGAGCGCGGACGAGCCGTAGTCAACGACGCGATGGACATCCTCGGCGGCAAGGGAATCTGCCTCGGCCCCAACAACTTCCTGGGACGAATCTACCAGCAGCTGCCCATCGCAATCACGGTCGAGGGCGCCAACATCCTGACACGCAACCTCATCGTCTTCGGTCAGGGGGCAATCCGCTGCCATCCCTACGTGCTGAAGGAAATGAACGCCGCGCGCGCGGGTGATCTTAAGAGCTTCGACGCCGCGTTGTTCGGTCACATCCGGCACGTCATTTCGAACGAAACGCGCGCCTTTCTCATGGCGATCACCGGATCGCGCTTCGTTTCCGTTTCGCCCAAGGCTGCGCCCCGGACGCGCCGCTACTACCGGCAACTCACGCGGATTTCCGCCGCGTTCGCCTATGCGGCCGACATCTCGATGCTCGTACTCGGAGGGTCGCTGAAGCGCCGGGAAAGGATCTCCGCGCGCCTGGGCGACGTACTGTCCATGCTCTACCTTGCCTCGGCCACGCTCAAGCGCTTCGAGGACGAGGGCCGGCAGGAGGCCGATCTTCCCTTCCTCGACTGGTCGCTCCAGGATACCCTGTTCCGCGCGGCCGAAGCCCTGCACGCGGTGCTCGCGAACTATCCGGTGCGGGCGGTCGGCTCGTTCCTGCGCCTCGCGACTTTCCCGCTCGGCCGTCACTTCGCGCCACCGAGCGACGCGCTCGGGCACGAAGTCGCGCGCTTGCTCATCGCGCCGTCGGCGGCTCGCGACCGGCTTTGCGCCGGCATGTACCTCCCTACGCCTGAGAGCGAACCGCTCGGGTGCCTAGAAGCCGCGCTCGACGCGGCGATCAAGGCCGAAGCGGTCGAGGCCAGGATCCGCGCGGCCCAGAAATCCGGGGCGATACGCGGCAGAACCGCCGAGGAGCTCGCGCAGGCTGCGCTCGCCGCGCATGTCATCGGCGCCGAGGAGCAAGCCCTGCTCAAGCGCGCAGCGGAGCTGCGCGACGAGGTGATCCGCGTGGACCATTTCCCGCAGGATCTCGGACTGTCCGAAGCGCTCCGGCCCGCGCAACCTCAGCGCGCCGCCGCTTGAAACCGGGGACAGACCCCTATTTTCCCCGAGTTGCTTTCATACGATGCGTGATCAAAAATAGGAATCAAAAATAGGGGTCTGTCCCCGGTTTTCCCGTCATCGGAGGCACGATGCCCAAGGACATCTACATCATCGACGGCGCGCGCACGCCGTTTCTGAAATCGCGCAACCGGCCGGGCCCCTTCTCCGCGAGCGACCTCGCGACCGCCGCGGGCAAAGCCCTGCTCGTGCGACAGCCCTTCGCACCGACGGAGCTCGACGAGGTGATCCTCGGCTGCGCGGCGCCCTCGGTGGACGAAGTAAATATCGGGCGGGTCGCTGCGCTGCGCATGGGCTGCGGGCAGAAGGTCCCGGGCTGGACCGTGATGCGCAACTGCGCCTCCGGCATGCAGGCGCTCGATTCAGGCGTAGCCAACATGCTCTCGGGGCGCTCGAACCTGGTCCTCGCGGGCGGCGTGGACGCGCTCTCGCGCGTGCCGCTCCTCTACTCGGAAGCCATGGTCATTTGGTTCTCGAACTACATGGCCGCGAAGACCTCCCTCCAGCGCGCCGGCATGTTCCTGAAATTGAAACCCGCTCAACTGCTCTCGCCCATCATCGGCATCATGAAAGGCCTGACCGACCCCTACGTGGGCCTTCTCATGGGTCAAACGGCCGAGAATGTCGCTTATCGTTTCGGGATCGGTCGCCGCCAAATGGACGAATACGCCGCGGAGAGCCACGCCCGCGTCATTCGCGCGCAGGAGAGCGGCGCATTCAGCAACCCGCATGACGGTCTGCCGGCGGAAATCACGCCGATCTACGACGAGGGAAACCTCTACCGGGACGATGACGGCGTTCGAAAGGATTCGACGGCCGAGAATCTTGCGAAGCTCAAACCCTTTTTCGACCGGAAGTACGGCAACGTCACCGCGGGAAATTCCTCGCAGATCACCGATGGCGCGGCGTGGCTGGTGCTCGCGACCGAGGAGGCCGTGAAGCGCCACGATCTGAAGCCGCTCGGCCGGATCGTCGATTCGCAGTGGGCGGGCCTGGATCCGGCGCAGATGGGTCTCGGACCGGTGCACGCCGCGACACCGATACTCGAGCGCCACGGCCTCGAGCTCAACGACCTCGATGCCTGGGAGATCAACGAAGCGTTCGCGGCCCAGGTGCTCGGCTGCCTCACGGCGTGGAAGGAGGACAAGTACTGCCGCGAGGAGCTGGGCCTGGACCGTGCGCTGGGCGAGCTCGATGGCGGAAAGCTCAACGTCGACGGCGGCGCCATCGCGCTCGGCCACCCGGTAGGCGCCTCGGGCGCGCGCATCGTGCTGCATCTGCTGCATGTGCTCAAGCGCGCCGGCACCGCCCGCCAAAGGCCGCGGCGCGGCATGGCCTCGATCTGCATCGGCGGGGGCCTCGGCGGGGCGATGCTGGTCGAGGCGCTGTGACCGTCATGGTGGACAGCTACCAGCACTGGAAGCTCGAGACCGACCGCGACAACATCGTCTGGCTGTCGTTCGACAAGAAGGACGCATCCGCGAACGTCCTGTCCGCCGACGCGATGGCAGAGCTCGACCGGATTTTCGACGAGCTGCGCGCGAAGAATCCGCGTGGGCTCATCATCCGCTCCGCCAAGGACTCCGGGTTCATCGCGGGCGCCGACGTCGAGGAGTTCACCCGGATCAAGGACGCGGACGAAGCGATGCGCCTGGTCAAGCGCGGCTGGGATCTCTACAACAAACTCGCGGCCTTGCCGTTCCCGACGCTTGCGCCCGTCAACGGCTTCTGCATGGGCGGGGGCGTCGAGCTCGCGCTCGCCTGCCGCTATCGCGTCGCGGTGGATCAGCCCGGAACGCGCTTTGCGCTTCCCGAAGTGATGCTCGGCATCCTTCCGGGCTGGGGCGGCGTCAAGCGCCTGCCGCGCCTCGTCGGCCCGACTGCGGCGCTCGACATGCTGCTCACGGGGCGGGCCGTGGACGCGCGCCGCGCGAAGCGTCTGGGTCTCGTCGACGAGGCGGTGCCGCCGCGTATCCAGGACAACGCCGCGCGCGTGATCGTGCTCGAGGCGCCCCGCCCGAGAACACTGCCACTCTTCCAGCGGCTGATGAATTCCGGCCTGATGCGTCCGCTCGTCGTTCACCTCGCGAGAAGGGAGCTCGCTTCCCGGGCCTCGCCGGATCATTATCCCGCGCCTTACGCGATCCTCGAGCTGTGGCGGAGATACGACGGCGATCCGTTCGCGCCGCGACCCGAGGACCCGGCGTCGGTCATCGGGCTTCTCGAGGGCGATACCGCGCGCAACCTCATCCGCATCTTCTTCCTCCAGGAGCGCCTGAAATCGCTCGGAAAGGACAGCGACTTCAAGGCGCAACACGTTCACGTGGTCGGCGCGGGCGTCATGGGCGGAGACATCGCCGCCTGGTGCGCGATGCGCGGCCTGACGGTGACTCTTCAGGACCAGTCGGCCGAGCGCCTCGCGCCGGCGATGAAGCGCGCGACCGAGCTTTTCAAACGCCGGCTTCGCGACAAATCCCGGATCCGGGATGCGCTCGACCGGTTGATTCCCGACGTCGCCGGGGACGGAGCGCGGCATGCGGACGTCGTCATCGAGGCGATTTTCGAGAACCTGCAGGCGAAGCGCGAGCTGTTCGCGAAGCTCGAAGCGGCGGCGAAGCCGGAGGCGCTCCTCGCCTCGAACACATCGAGCCTCAAGCTCGCCGATATCGGCGCGAAATTCGAGGATCCGTCGCGCCTCGTGGGAATCCATTTCTTCAACCCGGTGCCGCAGTTGCAGCTGGTCGAAGTGGTCAAGGGCGCGGCCACCGACTCGGGAGTCGCGAAGCGGGCGGCGGCCTTCGTGCGGCAGATCGATAAACTGCCCCTGCCGGTCAAGGACTCGCCGGGTTTTCTCGTCAATCGCGTGCTCGGTCCCTACATCGACCAGGCGCTGCGCATGGTGGACGAAGGCGTCGCGCGGGAGACGCTCGACGCGGCGGTCACGGCGTTCGGCATGCCGATGGGGCCGATCGAGCTCGCCGATACGGTGGGCCTCGACATCTGCCTCGCGGTGGGCAAGGAATTGGCGGGCGAAAGCGCAGAACCCCCGAGAAAACTCGCGGAACTCGTCGCCGCGGGAAATCTCGGCAAGAAAACCGGCCGCGGCTACTACGTCTGGCAGAACGGCAAGGCGCGCAAAGGCGCCGCGCGCGGCGCCACGCCCGAACTCACCGATAAGCTCATCGCGCCCTACCTCGAGGAAGCTCGGGCCGTCGTCGCCGAAGGCATCGTCGCCGACGCCGACCTCGTCGACGCGGGACTCATCTTCGCTACCGGTTTCGCGCCCTTCCGCGGCGGACCGCTGAACTATATGAAGACCAAGGCCGGAAATTCCTGAGGGAGGGTCGAGGTGGCTCCAACACCAACGGTGGGCGCGCTGCGTTTGCTCGTATCGCTGTTCGCGCTGTGCGCGAGCAGCGCAATTGCTCAGGCGCCGACGAAGCCGCAGCCTCCCAGACCGCAGTCACAGGCTCCGGTCGCGGCGCCCTCCAAGCCGCCGGCCCCGCCGCGGTTCACGATCCAGCGTTTTCTCGTCGACGGAAATACGATCCTTTCGCAAGGGGAACTCGACAGGATTCTCGCGCCCTTCTCCGGAAAGGACCGCGACTTCGGACACATTCAGCGCGCGCTCGAAGCGCTGCAGGATGTCTACACCCGCCGCGGCTACAACGCGGTGCGCGTGAGCGTTCCCGAGCAGGACATTCGCTCCGGCCAGGTGCGTTTGCGCGTGGCCGAGGCGCGGATCCGGCGCGTGCAGATACAGGGCAATCGCTTTTTCGACGAAAAGAACGTCAGGGCGGGCCTGCCTTCGCTGAAAGAAGGCACCTCCCCGAACACGCGCGCGATCGGCCAGCACGCCCAGCTCGTGAACGAGAACCCGGCCAAGCAAGTGAGCGTGGCGCTGCAGGCCGCTGACGACCCCGGCCAGGTCGACGCGACCGTTCGCGTCACGGACGAAAAACCCTCCAGGGTCTCGATGTCCGCGGACAACACCGGCACTCCGGCGACCGGTAACTTGCGCACCGGCCTCGGCTACCAGAACGCGAACCTCTTCAACGGCGACGACGTGATCAATGCGCAGTACCTCAGCTCCCCGGGCCACGCGTCCGACGTGAAGGTCTTCGGCGCCGCATACCGCGTGCCCGTATACAAATTGAGCGGCGTCGTCGATGTCCTCGCCGGGTATTCGAGCGTCAATTCGGGCACGGTGCTGAATGATTTCACCGTGTCGGGCAAAGGGACGGTCTTCGGGCTGCGCTACACGCAACTGCTGGGGCGGATCGATAGCTACGAACATCGGGTCGCGCTCGGATGGGATTACCGCGCGTACAAGAACAGCGTCATTTTCGCGGATTCTGGCCAGTCAGAGGTTCCGGACATCACGGTCCGGCCGGTCTCGCTCACCTACATCGGCCGCGCGTCGCAGGTCGGGCGGGATTTGTCCTTCAACGTCTCCTACTCGCGCAACATTCCCGGTGGACCTAACGGCGATCAGGAAGCCTTCACTGGAATCCTGGATAGCAGCGGAAACCTAGTCGTGGATAGCAACGGAAACCCAGTCAGGCGCCCTGCGCGCGCCGGCGCTTCGGCCAAATATTCAATCTGGCGCGCAGGTGTCGTCTTCTCGCAGGTGCTGCCTTCGGATTTCATCCTGCGCGCGGCCGCGAACGCCCAGCAGACCCGCGACCTGCTCGTCCCGGGCGAGCAATTCGGGATGGGCGGCGCCGACAGCGTGCGCGGTTACTACGAGCGCGAGACGGCGAGCGACGTCGGCCGGCGGTTCTCGCTCGAGGGCTACGGCCCGGATTTCGGATCGTGGATCGGCAGCACCTGGCGCGCGCGGGCGCTCGTGTTCTACGACGCGGCGCGCGGCCACGACAATATTCCGGAGCGCGGCCCGGAAAACAAGCTCGGGAGCTTCGGCCTGGGCGTACGCGCGAACCAGGGCAAGTCCTTCGCGTTCCGGCTCGATGTCGCGCGGGTCACCCAGGATGCGGGCACCCGTCTGAAGGGAGAATACCGGGCCCATGCCGCTGTCGCTTACAGCTTTTGAGGCGGACCGCTTGTGCGAAAAGTCACATGCCACGCCTGCGACCGGGGTCTAGAATGAGTTTCCCGTTTGCTGCGGGAATGAAGTTTGCTGCGGAAATGAAGTCTATCGGGGGGTAGCCATGTCCAGTTCCAGCGCCAAGCGCAGGCGACGAGTCGATTTCAAGCCCAAGCTGATCGCGCTCTCGGTGGCCGCCTGCTTCGGTCTTTCCAATGGACCGAGTCTCGCCAATCCCACGGGCGGCACGGTCAGCTCGGGCAGCGCGACCTTCGCGAGCTCGGGCAACACGCTGACGATCACCAACAGCGCCGGCGCCATCATCAACTGGCAGGGCTTCTCGATCGGCGTCAACGAGATCACGCAGTTCCTGCAGTCCTCGGGTTCCTCGGCGGTGCTCAACCGCGTGGTAGGCGCGAACGGAGTGATCCCGCAAAGCGTGATCGACGGGATACTTTCCTCGAACGGCCGGGTGTTCCTGATCAACCCGAGCGGCGTCGTGATCGGTTCGACCGGGCGCATTGACGTCGCAGGATTCGTCGCTTCGAGCCTGAATCTCTCCGACCAGGACTTCCTCAACGGACGGCTGCGCTTCACCGAGACTCCCGGCGCGGGCGCCGTCTCCAACGCCGGCGTGATCGACACGAGCTCGGGCGGCCCGGGCGGGCGGGTGTTCCTGGTCGGCGCGGACGTGCAAAACTCGGGCGTCATCCGCTCCCCGCAGGGCGAGATCGTGCTGGCCGCAGGCAAGAGCGTGGAGCTGGTCTCCGAGAATTCCCCTTTCGTTACCGTGCACATCGTCGCTGACGCCGAGCAGGCGCTCAACCTGGGACGACTGATCTCCGACTCCGGCCGCATCGGCATGTTCGGCGCGCTGGTGCGCCAGGGCGGCGTCGTGGAGGCGAACAGCGCCGTGGTCGGCGCCAACGGCGAGATCCGCCTGATCGCCACGCGGGATCTCACCCTGGACGCCGGCAGCCTCACCGCCGCCAACGGACCGAGCGGAGGCACCATAACGCTTCAAGCGCAGGGCGGCACCAATCTCATCTCCGGAACGGTGGAGGCCACGGGCAGCTCGGGCCAAGGCGGAACGATCCACGCCCTCGGCGTGCGCGTCGGCGTGATCGGCCACGGTGTGATCGACGCATCGGGCGACTCGGGCGGCGGCACGGTCCTCGTCGGCGGCGACGCGCACGGCGCCAATCCCGACATCCAGAACGCGCAGCAGACCGTGATCGGTTCGGACGGAATCATCCGTGCCGATGCGGGCACCACCGGTGATGGCGGCCGCGTGATCGTATGGTCGGACGAGTCCACGAAGTTCTTCGGCAGCATCTCCGCGCGCGGCGGCTCGCAAGGCGGCAACGGCGGTTTCGTCGAGACTTCGGGCAAGGCGCTGCAGGCATTCGGCAGCGTGGACACGAGCGCGCCGAACGGCAACGGCGGCGAGTGGCTGCTCGATCCGACTGACATAAATATCGCAGCTATCGGCCTGGATCTGCTGACCTGCCCGGCCGGAATCTGCTTCGACGATCCTGCCGTGTTGGGCCTATCTCAGATTACGATCGGCACGATAGATGCCGGCTTGCGCACGAACGGGTCTGTGACCCTTCAAGCGCATCACGACATCAATCTGCAGACAGACCTGAACCTCACCTATGGAGGAGGTGCCTTCACCGCGCAAGCCGGTAACAACATCAACCTGGGCGGCAACATCACCGCCAACGGCACGAACATCAGTCTGAGGGCTAACGATCCGGCGTCGAATTCCGCGAGCGGAGTCGGCAGCATCACCTCGAGTTCCGGCTTCGGCAACATCACGACCAACGGCGGGAGCGCCAATCTCCTCGGTTACGGCGTCGCCGTCGGCAACATCAACACAAGCGGTGGAACCTTGGGGGTCGGCGGCGGCGTGAAGCTTGCGACCGACGGCGGCAACGTCACCGTCAACGGCCTCATCGACACTCACGGAGCGGACGGCAGCCCCAACGGACCCGTGGCCGGCTCTCGCGGCGGGGATGTAACGATCGAAAGTCTTGCCACTGCAACCTCCGGCACGGTGGCAATTTCTGGCGGCATTCTCACCTCTGGAGGCAACGGGGCCACTGTGACCGTCGGTCAAGGCGGTTCCGGCGGTTCTGCGGGGAACGTGTTGATCAGCAGCAAGGGACAATCGGTAACGGTCGGCGGCAACATCCTCGCCAACGGTGGAGCGGGCGGCAACGGAGCCGCAGGAAGCGCGGGCGGCAACGGCGGCGCAGCGGGAACGATCTCGATCTCTGGAGATGCCAGATCCATGGGCCCCATCTCTGCGATCGGCGGAAACGGCGGCACCGGCAGCGCGATCGGTCTCGGCGGCACCGGCGGTGAATTCCTGATATCCACTCCCGGCAACATTGCTCTCGGGGGAGCGATCAATGCCTACGGGGGACTCGACGGCGCTGGAATCACCCGCACGTGTTGTGGCTTGATCGACATCGTCGCGGGCGGAGCAGTGACCCAGGCCCAGACAGCGGCGCTGACGACGGATTCGCTTGTCGCCGCCGGCACGGACGTCAAGCTCGATCTGACCAACACCGTCAAGTCTCTCCAGGGTTCCGCCAGCAACGGCAACTTCACTTTCAACAACTCCGGAAACCTGGAGCTAGAAGGGGTCTCGGCCTCCAGGCTTGCTTCGATTTCGGCTACTGGAAACATCACCGGCAGCAGGTCTGCTGCGGGTCTCCCCCTTGCGGGAATCTCCACATCGGGCAGCCCCCTTGGCAACGGCGTTCAAGGCGGCACAGGAGTGACGCTCAACGCCGGCGGCGCGATCGGTTCGACCACGGCGCCGCTCGCCGTCGCGGCTCCGGCGCTGGCCGCGAGCGCCGCCTACGGCATCGCTATCGACTTGAACGCGTTCGGCCCCACGCCTGCCGTCGTCAACACGCTGACGACGACGACCGGCGACATCCTCTTCAATGCTCACGGCGGGACGACGATCACTTCGCTCGTGAGCAGCCCCGGCAACGTGACGATCAACAGCTTCGGCCCGCTCGACGTCCAGCAGGGCATCACTGCCGGGAGCGGCATCTTCCTGTCGACCGCGGGTCCTTCGCTTGGCAGCACGCTTCCGAACGACATGACGCTCAACGGGCCGTTCACCTACAGCACCGCCACCGGGGCGTTCGAAGTCACGATCGGCGCCTTCGGCACGCTGCATCTGGTGGCGAGCGGCCTCGGCCTGACCGCGCCGCTGTTTCCGAACCAGCTCAATATCACCAAGTTCACTTTCGTTTCAGGCGACCCGCTCGCCAATACGATCGTGGCCGCAGCCTACAACACCACGGCCGCGAGCGGGTCCCTCGGCGCACGCGTCGTCGAGGAAGCGCCGACGAAAGACAAGCGCGACGACAAGAAAGCGGCGGCGATATGCAAGTGAGCGCGCCTCGCCTGTCCGTCCGCGCTCTCGCGGCGGCTGCGCTGCTCGCCCCTCTGCTCGCCTTCGCGCAGGCCACCGTACAGCATCTGTCGGGGACTCTCTCCGTGCAGCGACCCGACGGCTCGGTGCTGGCTCTGGCAGAGCGCTCCGATGTCTTCGTCGGCGACGTGATCTCCACCGAGCGCGACAGCTATGCGCAGCTGCGCTTCACCGACGGCGGACAGGTGACGCTGCGGCCCAGCACTCAGGTCAAGATCGAGGCGTACGGCTACGATGAGGGCCGTCCCGAGCGCGACAGCTTCGCGATGCAGCTTTTCAGGGGCGGACTGCGTTCCCTCACCGGGCTGATCGGCAAGCGCACGCCCAATCGCAGCGCCTACAGGATGTTGACCTCCACCGCCACCATCGGCATCCGCGGCACCGACTATTCGGCGATCGACATCCCCGCGCCCGGGCCCGGCGAGAGCGCGCCAACGGACCTGCCACCGCCGGGGGTGTACGTCACGGTGGCCGAGGGGCAGATCGCGTTCATTGCGGGCGGCCTTGAGCTCGTGGTCGGCGTCGGACAGGTGGGCTTCTCCAACAATATCAATCTGCCTCCGAAGTTGATCCCCCCACCCCTAAATCTCCCGCAGGTCACCCCGCCGCCCACCTTCGGGCAAACGCTGAAGACGAGCAGCATCAACGCCGGCTCGAACATGGAGTGCGTGGTCCAGTAAGGCCTTGAGCCGCTACACCCGCCTTCTAGGCGGGCTTCTTCATTTCGAGGACTCGTATCGCAGTGGCGAAAATCGATTTCGCCTGGGAACTGGGCGCGGGCACGGGGCACGTCGCAACCCTGCTGCCGATCGCGGCAGCGATGAAAACGCGCGGGCACGACGCGCGTTTCCTTCTCCGGGATCTTTCCGCGGGTGCCGACCTCGACGGCGCGGCGGAAATTCCGCGCGAGAGCGCGCCCATCTGGTCCGGGCCGCCGACCTGCGAGGCTCCTCTCAGCCTCGGCGAGATCCTGCTCAACTTCGGCTATCACGATCCGCCCCAGCACAAGGCCTTGATCGATGCCTGGCGGGAGCGCCTGAAGGGCTCGCACGCGGTGGTGGCCAACGTCGCGCCCGCCGCGCACCTCGCTGCGTTGACGCTCGGGATACCGAGCTTCGAGATTTCGCAGGGCTTTCACGTCCCGCCGCCGGCGATGCCCTCGCCGCCGCTTCGCCATTGGGAGCCCGCGCCGCGCGCGCGCCTGGAGGCGGCGGACCGCCGGGTGCTGCATGCGATCAACACCGTGCTTTCGGGCCACGGCGTGCGTCCGCTCGCGAAAATCGGCGAGCTGTTTGCCGGCCGGGCCATGTTGCTCACCTATCCCGAGCTCGATATCTACCCCGAGCGCGGGCCCTGCGATTACTACGGCATCACCGATTCCGGCGAGGGCAAGGCCGTTCCCGACTGGCCGGCGGGTACCGGCCCGCGCCTGTTCGCCTACCTCTATTCTTACTTCAAGGGACTGGATCCCCTGCTCGCGACGATCGCGGCGTCGGGGTCGCCCACGCTCGTCTTCTGCCGCGGCATCGACCCGAAACTCAGGGAAAAATACGGCGGAGGCTTGATCGACTTCTCTGCAGAGGCGATGTCGGTGTCGAAGGTGCTGCCGAAGGCGCACGCCGTCGTATGCCACGGGAGCCACCAGATGACCGCGCAGGCGCTGCTCGCCGGAAAGCCGGTGCTGCTCCTGCCGACCCAGCTCGAGCAGTTCCTCATCATGAGGCGCGTGGTGCGCCTAGGCGCGGGTCTGGGCATTGCGCCCGATGTGCCGAACGCCGATTACGCGTCCGCGCTCACGGCGCTCACGGAAAAAGGGGAATACGCCGCGAAGGCGCTCGAGTTCGCAAAGCGCTACGCCCGCCACGAGCGCGGCGCCGCGCTCGCCACGATAATCGCGCGTATCGAGGCGGCGCTGGAGCGTTCACGGTAACATTGCGCGGTGACGAACCTGCCTCAAGACAAGGACCCTATTCTTCGCGTCATGCCCATGCCGGCCGACGCCAACCAGCACGGCGACATTTTCGGCGGCTGGATCATGGCGCAGGTCGACATCGCCGGGAGCGTGCTCGCCGCGCGACGCGCGCTCGGCCGCGTGGTCACCGTCGCAGTCAACGAGTTCCAGTTCAAGCAGCCCGTATCCATCGGCGACGTGCTTTCCTTCTACGGCGACATCGTGCGCGTCGGCACCACTTCCATCACCATCTACGTCGAGGTGTACGCGCAGCGCAATCCTTCCGAGATCGAAACCGTCAAAGTCACCGAAGCGACGCTCACCTACGTTGCGACCGGCACGGACCGCAAGCCGCGGCCCGTCCCGCCGCTGGCGGACAGGAAGCGATGACGGGGTGGCTCGCGTGACGCGAGGCTCAGCGCTTCGGCGCTGCGATGTGCTTCGAGAGCTCGAGCTTGGCGATCGCGTTGCGGTGCACTTCGTCGGGCCCGTCGGCGAAGCGCAGCGTGCGCGAATGCGCGTACATGTAGGCGAGCGGGAAATCCTCCGACATGCCACCGCCGCCGTGCGCCTGGATCGCCCAGTCGAGCACCTTGCACGCGACGTTGGGCGCGAGCACCTTGATCATCGCGATCTCGGCCCGCGCGGCCTTGTTCCCGACGGTGTCCATCATGTGAGCGGCCTTGAGCACCAGGAGGCGCGCCGATTCGATCATGATGCGCGCCTCCGCGATGCGCTCCTGCGTCACTGTGCGCTCGGCGACGGGCTTTCCGAAGGTGACGCGCGCCAGGCTCCGCTTGCACATGAGCTCGAGCGCGCGTTCCGCAACGCCGACCAGGCGCATGCAGTGGTGGATGCGCCCGGGTCCGAGCCGCCCCTGCGCGATCTCGAAGCCGCGGCCTTCCCCTAGGAGAACATTGGAGGCCGACACCCTCACGTTCTCGAGCTCGATGTCCATGTGGCCGTGGGGCGCGTCGTCGTAGCCGAAGAGGTTCAAGGAGCGCAGGATTCTCACCCCGGGCGCCTCGCGCGGAACGAGGATCATCGACTGCTGCGCGTACTTCGCCGCGCCCGGATCGGTCTTGCCCATCACGATGAAGAGCTTGCAGCGCGGATCGCCCGCCCC
>Ga0209472_1001660_pt1 | contig 12779 bp, 13 predicted proteins | sample GraSoiAngelo_130_FD_185887 | JGI IMG/M metagenome (GOLD analysis project Ga0209472, IMG submission 185887) | Grasslands soil microbial communities from the Angelo Coastal Reserve, California, USA - 14_0929_02_20cm (SPAdes) (version 2) | ecosystem: Environmental > Terrestrial > Soil > Grasslands ...
CCGTACCGAGCCGCCGACGCTGTAGTACAGGACGAGGATGTCCGCCACCGCGCTATGATAAAAGGATAATGGAGAAGAATGGGTGGCGCACCGCGGTCGATTTCTTCCACGCCGTCGCACGCCGCTTCCACGAGGAGCGCGGCCTGCAGACCTCGGGCAGCCTCGCTTACACTACGCTGCTCGCGCTGGTCCCCCTGCTCACCGCGGCGCTCGCCGTCGCCACCGCGTTCCCGGCGTTCGATGAAGCGGTCGACGCGCTGCAGCTCTTCATCCTCGAGAACGTGCTGCCGGATGCCCCTGGCGTAAGCGCGATCCCCGAGCTGTTCGGCTCGTTCTCGCGCAACGCCGGGCGGCTGACCGCGATCGGCCTGGCGGCGTTTCTCGTCACGGGCGTGATGCTGATGCTCACCATCGACAACGCCCTCAACCGCATCTTCCGCGTCGAGCGGCGCCGCGCGCTCGCGCAGCGGGTTCTGACTTACTGGGCGGTGCTCACGCTCGGCCCGGTGCTGATCGGCGCCAGCCTGTCGATGACCTCGTTCGCCGTCGCCGCCTCGCTCGGCAAGCTCGATCTGAACCTGGTCGCCGACGCGGTGCTGCGGATGCTGCCTTTCCTGTTCACCTGCGCGGCGCTCACGATGCTGTACGCGGTGGTGCCGTACCGGCGGATCGAGCTGCAGCACGCGCTCGCGGGCGGCATCCTTGCCGGGATCGCGTTCGAGCTGGCGAAGCGCGGCTTTGCCATCTACCTCGCGCGCTTTCCCACCTACGCGCTGATCTACGGCGCGTTCGCCACCGCGCCGATCTTCCTCGCCTGGCTGTACCTGTCCTGGCTGGTGGTGCTCGCCGGCGCGACGATCACCGCCATGCTGCCCGGCTACAGCTTCGCCGGCACCGAGCGCCGGCGCCCTCCCGGGATCGAGTTCGCCGAGGCGCTGGGCGCGCTCTCGGTCCTCGCGCGCGCCCACCAGGATGGGCGCGTCGTGTCGCTGAAGCGCATCTACTGTCACCTGCGGATCCTGCCGTACCGCTGCGAGCACGTGCTGGAGCGCGCCGCGCGGCTCGGCTGGGCGGCGCGCACTGCGCGGGACGGCTGGGTTCTCGCGCGCGACCCCGAGACCCTTCGCGTGGCCGACGTCTTCCGCGCCTTCGTTTACGATGCCGGGGCGATCGGCATTCCCGAGACTGATTTTGCACTAACCTTGCGGGAGTATTCTCAGAAGGAAAAATCATGATGCAGATCCCGCGCGCCGAGCGGCTGATCGTGGCGCTGGACGTCGCTACACCGAACGAGGCCAAGGCGCTGGTGGAGCGGCTGGGCGACGCGGCGCGTTTCTACAAGCTCGGCCTGGAGCTGTTCATGGCGGGCGGCTACTTCGAGCTGCTCGAATGGCTGGTGAAGCGCGGCAGCAAGGTATTCGTCGATCTCAAGTTCTTCGACGTGCCGGAGACGGTGCGCCGCGCCGTCGCCAGCTTGCGCGGACGCGGCGTGAGCTTCACCACCGTGCACGGCAACCAGGCCATGATGGAGGCGGCGGCCCGGGAAAAGGGCGAAGTGAAAATCCTCGCCGTCACCGCGCTGACCAGCCTCGACCGCGGCGACCTGGACGATCTCGGCTTCTCCTGCGATCTCGAGCGCCTGGTGCTGTCCCGCGCGCGGCGCGCGCTGCAGGCCGGCTGCGATGGGGTAGTTTCTTCCGGGCTCGAAGCGCAGAAGCTGAAAGCCGAATTCCAGGACAGGCTGCTGGTCGTCACACCGGGCATCCGCCCGGTGAAAAATGAGGACGACCAGAAGCGCACCGTGGACGCAGCGCAGGCGTTCGCGAACGGCGCCGACTACATCGTCGTCGGGCGGCCGATCCGCTCGGCCGCCGACCCGAGGGCGGCAGCGCAAGCGATCCAGCGCAGCATCGCGGCTATCTTTCCCTGAGCAGCTCCTCCAGCAGGCGCCTCAGGAGGTCGTGGGAAGGCGGCTGCGGGCCGCAGAAAAGCGTCTGCGCGCCGCGCCTGACCAGGATGGTCGGGAAGTTCTCGATCTCCAGGTCGCCCACCTGGTCGGCGTCGTCCTCGGTATCGAGCCAGGCGAAGCGGGCCTGTGGAAAGCGCCCGGCCAGCTCGAAAAACCCCGGCCGGTATTGTGTGCACAGATCGCACCACTCGGCGCAGATGCATGTCACCTCGAATTCGCGGCCGCTCATGGTCTTCATTAGACTGCGGCCATGCCTGATTTGCTCCATGCCCTGGTGGGAATCGTCGGGCTCGTCGCGCTCGCCTGGCTGCTGAGCGAGAACCGCCGCGCCGTGCCCTGGCGGGCGATCGCCGCGGGGCTGGCACTGCAGATTTTACTGGGGATTATCTTTCTCAGGTTTTCCCCGGCGAAAACTGCGTTCCTGAAAATCAACGACGGCCTGCTGGTTCTCGAGCGCGCCACGCAGGCCGGCACCAGCCTGGTGTTCGGCTATCTCGGCGGCGGGCCGGCCCCTTTCGCGGTCAGCGACGCTGCATCGAACTTCGTGCTCGCCTTCCGCGCGCTGCCGATCGTGCTCCTCATCAGCGCGCTCTCGGCGCTGCTGTTCTACTGGGGCGTGCTGCCGGCGGTGGTGCGCGGCATCTCCTGGCTGCTCGAGCGCTCGATGCGCGTCGGCGGCGTGGTCGGGCTGTCCACGGCGGCGAATGTCTTCGTCGGCATGGTCGAGGCGCCGCTCCTCGTGCGCCCTTACCTGGGGGCCGTATCGCGCGGCGAGCTGTTCGCCATCATGGTCGGCGGCATGGCGTCGATCGCCGGCACGGTGCTGTTCCTCTACGGCAGCATCCTCCGGCCGACGCTGCCCGACGCGGTGGCGCATCTGCTGATCGCCTCGATCCTGTCGGCGCCGGCGGCGCTGGTGGTGGCGTTCGTGATGGTGCCGCCGCAGGGCGCAGCGACCGGCGCCCGGCTCGAGCTCAAGTCGGAGGCGACCGGCAGCATGGACGCGGTCACGCGCGGGACGCTGGAAGGCGCGCAGCTGCTGCTCAACATCGTCGCCATGCTGGTGGTGTTCGTGGCGCTGGTCTCGCTCGTGAATTTCGTCATCGCCCCTTATACTCTGCAGGGGATTCTCGGCTGGGCGCTCGCGCCGCTCGCCTGGCTGGCCGGGATTTCATGGCATGATGCGCCGGCCGCAGGCGCCTTGCTGGGAACCAAAACAATCATCAACGAACTGGTCGCGTACATCGATTTGGCGAAAAGCACCGCGCTGTCCGAGCGCAGCCGGCTGCTGCTGACGTATGCGCTGTGCGGTTTCGCCAACTTCGGCAGCCTCGGCATCATGATCGGCGGCCTGGGCACGATGTGCCCGGAGCGCCGCGGCGAGGTCGTCGCGCTCGGCATCAAATCCATCATCGCAGGGACCCTTGCAACATGCCTGACCGCGGCTACTGTAGCTTTGCTCGTTTAATCTTTTTATCGCTGCCATTTCTCGCGGCGAGCGAGGCGTGCGCCTTCGGCTTCGAGGACGTCGACGCGCGGGCGAAAGAGCTCGCCGCCGCGCCCTTCAGCCGCGCGAGCAGCGCGCTTCCGCGCGAGCTGCAGGGCATCAGCTACGACCAGTACCGCGATATCCGCTTCCGCCGCAACCGCTTCCTGTGGAACCGCGCCAGGCTGCCGTTCGAGGTGGCCTTCTTCCACCCGGGCTGGCTCTACGACCAGCCGGTGAAGATCAGCGAGATCGTCGACGACAAGGTGCGCGAGATCAAGTTCGATCCCGAGTCGTTCGAATACGGCTCGAACAAGATCGATCCGGCGAAGCTGCGCGAGCTCGGCTTCGCCGGCTTTCGCGTGCATTACTCGCTCAACACGCCGCGCTTCAAGGACGAGGTGCTGGTGTTCCTCGGCGCGAGCTATTTGCGCGCCCTGGGCAAGTCGCAGCTCTACGGCCTGTCGGCGCGCGGCCTGGCCATCGACCCCGTTTCGCCGGCCGGCGAGGAGTTCCCGCGCTTTACCGAGTTCTGGCTCGAGAAGCCGGCGGCGGGCGCCGAGGAGCTGACCATTTACGCGCTGCTCGACTCCCGGCGCGCGAGCGGCGCCTACCGCTTCGTCCTGCAGCCGGGCGAGGAGACGGTGCTCGAGGTGAAAGCCCGGCTCTACCTGCGCGAGAAGGTCGGCAAGCTCGGCATCGCGCCGCTCACCAGCATGTTCTCCTTCGGCGAGAACCAGCGCGCGCAGCGTGAAGACTATCGCCCCGAGGTGCACGATTCCGACGGTCTCGCGCTGCAGGCCGGCGGCGGCGAGTGGCTGTGGCGGCCCCTCGTCAACCCGCGGCGGCCGCTGTTTAGCGCCTTCCCCACCACCAGCCCGCGGGGCTTCGGCCTGATGCAGCGCGACCGCGACTTCGGCCATTACGAGGACCTGGAAGCGCGCTACGAGCTGCGGCCGAGCGCGTGGATCGAGCCGAAGGGCAAGTGGGGCGCCGGGCGGGTGGAGCTGGTGCAGTCCCCGGCGCCGGACGAGACCAGCGATAACATCGTCGCCTACTGGGTGCCGGAAAACCTGCCGGCGCCCAGGGAGCCCTACGACTTCGAGTACCGCATGCGCTGGCAGAAGGACAGCGACGCGCGCCCGCCGCATGCCTGGGTGGTGCAGACGCGCCGCGGCCATGGCCTCCTGCGCAAGGGCGACACCTCGATCGCCCTATTCGTCGACTTCGCCGGCCCCGCGCTGCGCAAGCTCGGCCGCGATGCCAAGGTGGAGGCGGTGGTGAGCGCGGATTCGAACGCCCAGATCATCGAGCGCGAGATTTACCGGCACGACGTGACTGGCGGCTGGCGCATGGCGTTGCGCGTGCGCCGCCTCGACGAGGGCAAGGCGGTGGAACTACGCGGTTTCCTGCGCAGCGGAAACCGGACCCTCTCTGAAACCTGGAGCTATCTGCTGCCCCCGAACTAGCCGATCCCGCTGTTACGGGATCGGGACGGCAGACAGGAGCTGGGCGCCGACGTCGATGCGGCGCGCGGAGTCGTGCGCGGGGCGCAGGCGGTGAGCGGCGACGCCGGCGAGGATCGCCTGGACGTCCTCGGGAATCACCTTGTCGCGGCCCTCGAGCAGCGCCCAGGCGCGCGCCGAATGCACCAGCGCGAGCGCGGCGCGCGGCGACAGGCCGGCGACGTAATGCGGCGAGCGCCGCGTGTACTCGACGATCGCCTGCACGTAGTCGAGCAGCGCGGGCGCGACGTGGATGCGCTGCACGCTGGACTGCAGCTCCCTCAGCTCGGCGGGCGACATGCACGGGTCGAGCGTCGCGAGCAGGTCGCGGCGGTCGGTTCCCGAGAGCAGCGCGCGCTCGGCGTCGCGGTCGGGATAGCCGAGCTCGATGCGCATCATGAAGCGGTCGAGCTGCGACTCGGGCAGCGGGAAGGTGCCGACCTGCTCGGAGGGATTCTGCGTGGCGATGACGTAGAACGGCTCGGGCAGCTTGCGCGTCTCGCCCTCGGCGGTGACCTGGTGCTCTTCCATCGCCTCGAGCAGCGCCGACTGCGTCTTCGGCGTGGCGCGGTTGACTTCGTCGGCGAGGATCACCTGCGCGAAGATCGGGCCGGGGTGGAACTTGAAGCCGCCGCTGTCGCGCTCGTAGATCGACACGCCGAGGATGTCGGCGGGCAGCATGTCGCTGGTGAACTGGATGCGCTGGAACTGCAGGCCGAGCGATCTCGCGAGCACGTGCGCCAGCGTGGTCTTGCCGACCCCCGGCAGGTCCTCGATCAGCAGGTGGCCGCGCGCGAGCAGGCAGGCCAGCGCCAGCCTGACCTGTGTTTCCTTGCCGAGAATGATCTGGCCGGCCGCCTCGATCGCGCGATCGATCGGCGCCCGGGCAGCGCTTTGCGGCTGGAACTCGGCCTTCAGGAGCATGCGCTGAGTGTACACGCGATGAGATATGATGAATCGCCATGCGCGCGGCATTTGTCACACACGCCGATTGTCTCAAGCATGAGATGGGCGCCAGTCACCCCGAGCGCCCCGCGCGGCTCGCGGCGATCGAGGACCAGCTGACCGCCTCCGGCATCGGCCAGCACCTGGAGCGCTACGATGCGCCGCTCGCCACCGACGAGCAGCTCGCGCGCGTGCATCCGATCGAATACGTGCAGGCGATCCGCGAGGTCGCGCCGCGCGAGGGAACGATCCACCTCGACCCGGACACGGCGATGAACCGCTGGAGCCTGCAGGCGGCGCTGCGCGCGGCGGGCGCCGCGGTCCTCGCCACGGATCTGGTTCTGCAGAAAAAGGCCGCTTCCGCTTTCTGCAGCGTGCGGCCCCCCGGGCATCACGCCTGCCGCGCGCGGCCGATGGGATTCTGCATCTTCAACAACGTCGCGATCGCCGCGAGGCACGCAGTCCGGGCGCACGGCCTGCAGCGGGTGGCGATCGTCGACTTCGACGTGCATCACGGCAACGGCACCGAGGACATCTTCGAGGACGACGAGCACGTGCTGATGGTCTCGACCTTCCAGCACCCGTTCTATCCGTACAGCGGCACCGAGAGCCCGGCGCCGAACATGGTCAACATCCCGCTCGCCGCCGGCGCGGGCTCGAGGCAGTTCCGCGACGCGGTGCGGGAAGCCTGGATTCCGGCCCTGAACGAGTTCCGGCCCGAGCTAATCCTGTTTTCCGCCGGTTTCGACGCGCACGCCGAGGACGAGATGGCGATGCTGCGCTTCAGCGACGCCGACTACGCCTGGGTGACCGAGCAGGTAAAGGAAGTGGCCGAGCGCCACGCCGGCGGCAAGATGGTCTCGATGCTGGAGGGCGGCTACGCGCTCGGGGCGCTCGGCCGCAGCGTGGTGCAGCACCTGCGGGTGATGGCAGGGCTGAACTCCTAGCCCGATTTCAGACGCTTGCCTTGCAGCAATTCCCAGATCTTCGGCGGTGAGAGCGGCAGCGCGCGCGGCACGGCGCCGAGCGGCGCGAGCGCCGCTGCCACCGCGTTCGCCACGACCCCGCCCACCGGCACGATGCCGCCTTCGCCGCCGCCTTTCGCGCCGAGCGGGTTGTGCGGCGAGGGCGAGTCGCCGGTGATGATGGCGCGGATGTTCGGAAAGTCGCTCGCCAGCGGCAGCAGGTAATCGGCGAGCGACCCGGTGAGGAACTGGCCGTTCTCGTCGTACTGCAGGTGCTCGAGGAACACGCCGCCCAGGCCCTGCACCACCGCGCCGAGCGCCTGGCCGTTGGCGGTGAGCGGGTTGATAACGCGGCCGATGTCCTCGACCATCAGATAGTCAATGAGTTTGACCTCACCCGTTCTTGCATCGACTGCAACATGAGCGGCTGCAGCGCCGTAGGCGTACGTGTGGTGGTGGTTCGCGAAGGTCCCTTCCGCGGAACGGCCGCCTTTCTCCTTTAAATTTTTTGCCGCGTCGAGGATCGCCGATCCGCCCATCACAACGGAACGCGAATGGAACGCACCGAAGCCTTCCTTGAGATAAGGCGTCGAGCCGTGGAACACGCGGATCTTCTCGATCGGAAGCTGCAAGGCATCCGCGGCGATCTGAGCGCACACGGTTTCCAGTCCTTGCCCGACGCTCGCCGAACCTACATACACTGAAATAAAACCATCTTCATGGACGACCATGCGAGCATTCTCCCGCGGGCCCGCTGCGCCGCCCTCGATGAAGCAACCGACGGCGACGCCGTGGTAGCGGCCCGCGACGAGTTTTCCCTGCAGTTTTTGCTTTTCACCCCAACCGAATTCCAATAAGCATCTGTCCAGCGCGGCTTGATAATTCCCGCTGTCGAGCTCCTCCTTCTTTTCCGGCGGACTCACGGTGGCGAGGGGATAGGGCATCTCTGCGGGCTTGGGCAGGTTGCGCCGGCGGAACTCGACCGGGTCGATGCCGAGGTCCTTCGCCGCCATGTCGAACAGGCGCTCGCGGAAGAAGTCGGCCTCGAAGCGCCCGGGGCCGCGGTAAGTGCCCACCGGCGTCTTGTTGGTGAGGACCGCGTGGGCCTCCATGTGGATGTTGGGGACGCGGTACGGGCCCGAGAGGAACTGCGCGACGTTGCGCGGCGGGATCGAGCCGTTGGCGCGGAAGTAGGCGCCCATATCGACCCAGGCGCGGCCGCGCAACGCGAGGAGGGTGCCGTCGGCATGGCAGGCGATCTCGATCTCGCAGTCCATCTCGCGCGAGTGGTTGGAGGCGAGCAGGTTCTCGCGCCGGTCCTCGGTCCATTTCACCGGTCGGCCGAGCTTGCGCGCGGCAAAGGGGATCAGGAAGTCCTCGGGGTAGAACTCGCCGCGCACGCCGAAGCCGCCGCCGACGTCCTGCTCGATCATGTCGATGCAGTCCTCGGGGAGGTCCATGTTCCTGGCGAGCATCCGGCGCGTCGAGAAAGGCACCTTGGCCGCGCCCGCGACGGTCATCTTGGTCTTCGCCCCGTCCCAGTCCGCGAGCAGGCCGCGCGGCTCCAGGCAAACCGCGGTATGGCGCTGCACGGCGAAGCGCTCCTTGCGCACGTAAGGCGCCTTGATCGAAAGCGCGTCGCCTTTCGTCGCCGTGTAGACGATCGCGAGCTCGCCGCCGTGGCGGTCCGCGGCGGCGGGCAGCGGCTCGATGTCGAGCTCGATCGCCTCGAGCGCGTCCTCGGCCTGGGCGAGGCTCTCGGCGACGACCAGCGCGACCGGCTCGCCGACGTAGCGCACTTTCCTGTCCGCGATCACCGGCTGCTCGAAGGGGACCAGCTCGGGCAGCGGCGCCAGGCGCAATGGGATCGTCGGTACTACGGCTCCGACATCCGCGGCAGTGAAGACCGCGTGAACGCCAGGCAATTTCTTCGCCTCTAAGGTATTTATGGACCTAATGAGGCCATGTGCAAGCGGGCTGCGAAGAATGGCTGCGTGCAGCATGCCATCGCGGTGCAAATCGTCGACGTATTCGCCTCGCCCGCGCAGCAGGCGCAGGTCCTCGATCCGCTCTACGGGTTTGCCGATGAAGCTCATGTGCGGTAGGCCGAGCGGGCCTCGTAAACGGCTTCGATGATCGCGACGTAGCCGGTGCAGCGGCAGATATTCCCCGAGAGAACCTCGCGGATGCGCTCGCGGTCGGCCTCCGGCTCCTCGCTGAGGAGCGCATGCGCGGTGGTGAGCATGCCCGGCGTGCAGAAACCGCATTGCAGCGCGTGGTGCTTGCGAAACGCTTTCTGCAAAGCTGTCAAATCATCGTCGGTGGACAAGCCTTCTACCGTCGTGACCTTGGTGCCCTCCGCCTGCGCGGCGAGCATCAGGCAGGAGCGCACTGCTTCGCCGTCGACGATCACCGTGCATGCGCCGCAGACTCCGTGCTCGCAGCCTACATGGGTGCCGGTCTGCATGAGGTGGTGGCGCAGGCAGTCGGCGAGCGTGGTACGCGGCGGAACGTTCACCTCTATGGTGCTTCCGTTCAATTCGAACTTCACTGCTCGATCTTGATTCTCGCGGCCTGGACCAGCTCGCGCCATTTCCGGGTGTCCTTTTGTACGAAAGCGCTGAACTCGGCGGGCGCATTGGCGACCGGCGTCGCGCCGAGCTCGCGCATGCGCTGCGCGATTTCAGGCAGTTGAAGGATTCTGCGGGTTTCGGACTGAATGCGATTGGTGATCTCACCCGGGGTTCGGGCCGGGGAAAAAATCCCGACCCAGGCCGTGGCTTCGAAACCCGGCAGCACCTCGGCGATCGCCGGCACGTCGGGCAGCGCCGGATTGCGCTCGAGGCTCGCAACACCAAGCGCGCGCATCTTGCCCGCCTGCACCGCCGACATCACCGCGGTGATCTGGTCGAACGCGAACGAGACGTGCCCGGCCATCAGGTCGTTGAGCAGCGGCCCGGTGCCCTTGTACGGGATGTGGTTGATGTCGGTCTGCGTCATCAGCTTGAACAGCTCGCCGGTGAGATGGGTCGAGCTGCCGGCGCCCGAGCTGCCGAAGTTGTACTTGCCGGGGTTCGCTTTCAGCCGGGCGATCAGCTCCGGCAGCGACGACGCGGTCGACGGGTGCGCCACCAGCACGTTGGGAAACGTCGCGACCAGCGTGACCGCAGTGAAGTCTGCGAGGTTGTCGTAGGGCAGCTTCGGATTGATCGCCGGGTTCACGGCGTGCGTCGAGGTGGTCCCCATCAGGATCGTGTAGCCGTCGGGCGCGGCCTTCGCTACCGCCTCCGAGCCGATCGCGCCCGCCGCCCCGGCGCGGTTCTCCACCACCACCGCCACGCCCCAGGACTCGGTCATCTTCTGCGCCACGATGCGCGCGAGGATGTCGGTCGCGCCGCCGGGCGGGAACGGCACGATCCAGCGCACCGGGCGGGAGGGATAGGTTTGCCCCGCCGCCGTCGATGCGAAAAATACTAACAACAGGAAAATTCTCTTCATTGAGCCCCTCCGAGCGCGCGTTCCAGCAGCGTCCCCACCAGCGAGCGGCGGTAAGCCGAGCTCGCGTGCAAATCTCCCGGCGGCTCGACCGCTTTCTCCGCCGCCCTGGCGGCGCCCTGGATCGCCGCTGCGTTCGCTGCGCGGCCGTTCAGCGCGGCCTCGGCCTGCGCGATGCGATGCGGCCGCGTGCAGGCACCGATCACGCCGATGTGCGCGTTGCTTGCCTTCCCCTCTCCATCCACATCGTAGAAAGCGGCGACTCCGGCGATGGCGAAATCGCCGCGGCGCCGCGCGAGCTCCTCGAAGCCCCAGCGGCGGTTCGCCGGCCAGGCGGGCAGTCGAACTTCGGTGATCAGCTCGTCCTCGGCCAATAGCGTCGAAAGGGGTCCGGTGAAGAATTCTCCTGCAGGGATGATCCTTTCCCCGCTGGATCCTGCAACCAGGATTTCGGCGTCACACGTTACCGCTATTCCCGGCATCTCCGCGGCGGGATCGGCGTGCGCGAGGCTACCCCCCACCGTGCCTCGATTGCGGATCTGGTAGTGCGCGACCTGAGCGATCGCCGCGACCAGCAGCGGATGCGCGCTCTTCAGCCGCGCGTCGCGCTCGATATCTCGCCAGCGAACCCGCGAACCGATATGAATTGCCTTGGCAGTGATCTTGATTTCACCCAGGCCCTGAATTCTTCGCAAGTCGACCAGCAAAGCGGGAGCAGCCAGACGAAAAGCCATGGTGGGGATGAGGCTCTGCCCGCCCGCGAGCGCCTTGGCATTGCCTTGCGCGAGCAGCGCAATCGCTTCGGCGAGCGTCGCCGGCGCCGCGTACTCGAAACGTGGGAGCTTCATTACTCCGGTTTTATCCCGGCCGCCTTGACCACCCGCGTCCAGCGCTCGAGCTCGGCGCGCACATGGGCCGCCAGGGCCTCGGGCGTGCTGCCGATCGGCGTCGTGCCGAGGCCTTTCAGACGGTCGCGCAAATCGGTCTCGTTGACTGCTTTCGCAATTTCCGCGCTGAGCCTGCCGGTGACTTCCGCCGGCATTCCGGCCGGACCGAAGATCGCGTACCAGGAGGTGACTTCGAAGCCGGGGTAGCCGGATTCGCCCACCGTCGGCAGCGACATGCCGGGCACGCGCTCGGCGGTGGCGGTGGCGAGCGCCTTCAGCTTGCCGGACTTCATGTAAGGCTCGGCGGCCGTCAGCTCCACCGAGATGAACTGGATCTGTCCGCTCATCAGATCCGCGAGGGCAGGTCCAGAGCCCTTGTACGGCACGTGCACCGCCTGGATGCCCGACATCGACTTGAACAGCTCCGCGGCCAGATGGTGCGGCGAGCCGTTGCCCGCCGAGCCGTAGTTGAGCGGGTGGCCCGATCTTGCGTACTTCACTAGGTCCTGCACCGAATTGACCGGCAGCGAAGGATTGACGACCAGCGCGTGCGGAATCGTCGCCACCAGGCTGACCGGCGTGAAATCCTTCACCGGGTCGTACGACAGCTTCGGATTCAGCGCGGGATTCACGCCGTGCGTAGTCGTAGCGCCAAGGAGCAGCGTGTAGCCGTCGGGCGCCGATCTCGCCACTGCCTCCGAGCCGATGGCGCCCGAAGCGCCGGCGCGGTTCTCGACCACCACCGGCTGGCCCATGCTCTCGGCGAGCTTCGCCCCGACGCCGCGCGCGATCAGGTCGAGCGCGCCGCCCGCGGCGAACGGCGCGATCAGCCGGATCGGCTTACTGGGAAAGGATTGCGCCGATACGCCTTGCCCGAACAGAACCAGTGCAAAGGCGGCAAAGACCCTACGCATCACTTCTCCTGGAGATGTGCGTCGCGCCGCTGGTACAGCTTGTCGTCGGCGTAGCCCATCGTCTCCGGCCGCGGCTTGCCGAGCATAACCTGAAAGTAAACCGGCTCCAGGCTCTCGTTCACGTACCCGTGGATCACGCCGGGCGGGCAGGCGATGCATTCCCACGGCCCGAGCTTGATGTCGATGCGCCTGCCGCTTTCGTCCTGGAGGAAGGCGGTGAGCATGCCCTGCAGCACGAAGAACACTTCCTCCACCTCGTGCGTGTGCGCCGCGTTCCCCTGCCCGGGCTCGACGTACATGATGGAGAGCGTGAAGCCGCGCGGCGGAATCGCGGCTGCGTCGCCGTGCTTGCCCGAGCCGCCGGCGCCGATGAAGCGGTGCTGCGCGCGCCTGTAGCCCTCGATGCTTGCGTCCTCGAACGCCGCCCAGTCGGCCTTGCGATCGCTGAAGCGGGCGACGAACTTCTGCGCGATCTCCTCAAGCGGCATGTCCGCGAGCTCGGGCGAACGCGGGTGGCGGGCGATGGTCATTTTTTCTCCATGCGCGATTTCGGCGGCGGGTCGCGGAACCCGATCTGCCAATGCGTGCCGTCGCAGAACGGCTTGTTCTTCGA
>Ga0209472_1001669_pt1 | contig 12743 bp, 8 predicted proteins | sample GraSoiAngelo_130_FD_185887 | JGI IMG/M metagenome (GOLD analysis project Ga0209472, IMG submission 185887) | Grasslands soil microbial communities from the Angelo Coastal Reserve, California, USA - 14_0929_02_20cm (SPAdes) (version 2) | ecosystem: Environmental > Terrestrial > Soil > Grasslands ...
TAATGCCGTGGGCGTGCATCGCGGTCACGATCGGCTGGTAATTGTCCGGCGCGTCGCCATCGCCCAGAAAGATCACATGCTTGATGGCCGCCGTGGTGTGGCTGAGCGCCTGGTCGGCAGCCGTCAGGTCCGGGGCATAGCTTGGCGGATCGCCCAGGCTCATGGCCTCGATCTGCCGTTTCACGGCCGCCTTGTCCGTCAGGGGACCCAGCGCGACGACGAAGGGGCCCATGGTGCCGTTGGAGATGGCGATCTTGTCTTTCGGCGTGAGCTGGTCGACGACCGCCTCGGCCGCTCCGCGCACGATCCGGTCGCCCTGGCCACTCTCCGAGGACTCCAGCACGAGCACGACCGCGACCGGCGGCTTCTGCATATCCTGCGGCAGCTGGATCTGCACCGGCAGGGCGGTTTCCAGCGGCGTGCCGGCGTACCCGCCGGGCCCGTAGCTTTCCGCGCCGCCGATCACGACCAGGCCGGTGCCGAGATCGCGGACGGACGCCTGCAGGAGCGTCATCGCGTCACTGCCCAGGCTCGAGGCCGGGATGTTCACCAGCACCACCGCCTGGTAGGCGGCGAGGTCTGCGGCCGCGCGAGGCAGCCGCTCCGGCGTTGTCGACGCCGTGCCGATGCCGGTCGAATGCAGCGCGGCCTCCAGGCTGGCCGCCTCGCCGAGGGTGTTCTCCACAAGCAGCACGCGCGGAGGCCCCACCACCTGGATCAAAGCCTCACCCAGGTTGTTCTCCGCGTAGGTGTCGAGCACGGCGTCCATCACCACGCGCACCGCGTGAAACCCCGGTTCGGCCGGGGTGACGGTTTGCTTGAGGATCGTTTCCCCGACTGGAAGGTCGAGCTGGATGGTGTTGACGAGCGTGCGGTCGAGGTACCAGCGAACCGTCGCGTGCGTGGCGGTGTTGGTCACGATCAGTGCCTGGCCATTGGCCTGCTGGCCCTGGGTCAGAGTTCGAGGGGCATCCAGCCGGTCGACATAGGCCTCGGCCCCGATGGGGACCGGGAGCGCGACGGTGTCGACGCGTATCCCCTCGGCCCGCAGTAACCGGGCTTCGCTGACCGCGTCACCAAGGTTGGCCCGCCCATCGCTCACGACGACGATGTGCTTACGGCTGTCGTCCGGGAGGATGGAACCGCCCAGCCGGAGCGCGGCTGCCAGGTCGGTGTAGTGCGGGTTGGGCTGGCTCTGAAACTCGCCGAACTGGGGGTCCTTACTAATGTTGACCTCGACCTGGGAATCGCGGCCGAAGCTGAGGACGCCGGCGCGATCGTCTCCGCGGCGCTGCTGGAGGATGCGCCGGACCGCCGCCGCCTCGTTGTCCAGCGCGCTCTGGACGCTGGCGGACAGATCCGCGGCGACCAGCAAGGACTGGTTGCTGGGAGTGGTCTGGACCTGGAATCCGGCAAGCGACGCCGTAAGTAGGAGCACGATCAGCACCCGCAGGCCAAGCGATAGCCGGCCGCGTCCGCGCGGCAGCGGCGGTGGAAAAGTCCGCCAGATGGCGACGATGATCGCCAGCGCCAGGACGCCCGCCCCCAGAAAGAGGGGACGGGTGAGTTCAAAGCCCACGGTGGAAGGCCAGCCACTCGGCCGCCACGACGCCGAGCGCGGCGAGGGCGATCCAGGGCCAGATCTCGAGCTGCCCGTGATGCGTCGCCTGGGTACTGGTGGTCCGCGTCGGCGGGAGAGTCAGACGGTCGGGGGGTTTCAGCTGCGAGATCGAGTCAGAGAATAAATTCACGCTGAACCAGGAGCGCTGGACGCGTCCCGCGAGCACCTGCTCGACGGTGTAGGCACCGATGATGTCGGTGTCGCCGAAGGTCGCGATCGATCCCGGCGCGATCGGGCGGCGGCTACCGTCCGGCCTGATCACGCTGACGGTCGTTGCGCCCGGCTCCGGCACGATCGTGACCGGCTCATCGGGGTGGAAACTGTGGCTCGGGACGCTCGGCGGCAACATCCACTCGCTCAGGTTCTGCGTCAGGATCGGGAACGCGATCCGCAGGGGCAGGTCGGATTCGTGCAGGTCGAAGCCGAACAGCACCCGGCGGTAGGGCTCCTCGCGAACCAGAACCAGTGGCGTCTGCAGGCTGGTGATCAGCGGGCGGCCGAAGGTCGACGCACGCAGGTCCTGGCTGCGGGCGACGTGCACGTCCTGCAGGTCCACGTTGGCAAGCAGCTGATCCCCGGCATCCACAGCACGAACCCGCCCGATGCCAAGGGCTGCGCCGCCGGCCAGCGCCGAGCCGGCCGGTGGATCCACAACCAGCACGGGCCCGTCCGGCAGGGTCGGCGGTGCGAACCGATCGAAGACGGTCATCGCGTAGGCGGCGCTGGGCCGGTAGGCGGCCGGCGCGACGACGTCAATTTGCAAATCCGCGCGCAGGCGGAGCGCCTGCTCGAGAAATACGTTGCCAGGCGTAACGAGCAACACCCGGAAGGCCCGCGGCGTTTTCGCCACCGCCGTGGCCGAATCGTCGAGCGCGAACACGTCACCGCCGCCGAGGCGCGCCGTGACGGATGTGGCGTCGGCCGGAACCGGGAGCACCAGGTCCTGCGCCTGGCCGGCGGCCAGCGTGAGCGGCCGGATATCGAGCAAACGGCTGTCAGCACGCCACTCCACGCTGACCGAGCGGGCTTGCTGGCCGAAGTTCTGGACATGCAGGTAGGCCGCCCGGGCTTGCGCGCTGGTCCGAACCGTCAACGACGTGAGGCCGACGTTCTCCCCGGATACGCCGATCCGGTGATACTCGACAGGAAAAGGCAGCCCGGCAGCGAACGAGGCACGCAGCGGTTGCACGATCCCATCGCTGAACAGGTAGGCGCGGGCGTCGTCGCCGGGCCGCACCAGGCCGGCGGCCAGGATGAGCGCCGCCGAGAGGTCGGCCGGCCCATTACTCGCCTTGATCTCGTTCACCGCGCGATGCAGCGCGTCGCGGTCCCCGGTGACCGAGGCCAGGATTCGGGCGGTGGGCCCCACGGCAATGATGGTCATCCGGTCTGACGGCCCGAGCTGGTCGATGACGGCATTGACCTGCCGCCTGGCTTCTCCCAGGCGTGAGGGCGACAGGTCGGTCGCCTGCATTGACGCCGAGGCGTCGACCAGCACGAGGCTGTGCCGGGCGAGGGCGGCGCCGGCCGGCAGGGCGGGCTGCAATGCGGCGGCGACCAGGACCGCGGCGGCGAGGAGCTGCAGGAAGAGCAGCCAGCTGGGGCGCAAGCGTTGCCAGGGCACGTTGGCCTGGCGATCTCGGATCTGGTTGGGCCAGAGGTGCAGGGCCGGCACGATCCGGGTTGGCCGGCGAATTTTCAGAAAGTACAGCGCGACGATCGCGGGAATCGTCAATGCCAGGGCGGCCGCCGCCGGCGCGAGAAACGTCATCCCAGCAGCCCGAGGCGACGCAGCGTCCCCTGCACCATCGCATCGATTGCTGTATCCGTGGATAACCGCGCGAACCGCAGGCCACGCCGGACTGCGGCGCGCTCGATCTGGGCCGTGCGCTGCGCCAGCGCGTTCACGTAAGCACCCTGCGTGAGCGGGGTTGCGGTGAATTCGCGCTCCAGCCCGGTCTCGGCATCCTTGAGCCGGGCGTCGCCGGACCAGTCCGGCACGATCTCCTGGGGCGCCAGCAGCTGGAGCACGGCGCCTTCCTGCTGGGCTCGCTGCAGCGCGACCAGCGCCCCATCGATCGGCGGATCGCCCAGGCCGTCGGTGATCACGACGCTCAACCCGGGCCGCTGCCGGGCGATCGGCCAGACGAGGCGTTGGTAGTTCGTGACCCCGCCGACGGGGAATGACTGCAGCCGGGCGAAGAGCTGGGCGGCGGCGCGGCGTCCGCGATAGGGGGCGCCGCCAGAGGTCGGCCCGTCGGCGAAGACGGTCAGCCGCACCCGGTCGAGGGCCGCCAGCGCCACGTACGCGATCGCGCCGGCCAGCCGGCGGGCAGTGACCGCCTTGTTCGGCGTCCCCCAGTCCATCGAGCCGCTCAGATCGACGAACAGGCTTAGAGGCAATTCTTCTTCGGCGACGAAGAGTCGCAACATGAACCGATCGAGGCGGGCGTACGCGTTCCAGTCGATCAGCCGGAAGTCGTCGCCGGGTGTGTAGTTGCGGAAGTCGGCGAACTCAACGGACTGACCGCGTTTTCGCGATCGCCGCTCGCCACCCATCTGCCCGCTGACGGCACGGCGGACCTGCAGCGCCAGCCCCTCGAGGCGGCGTAGCAGGGCGGGCTCCAGCAGAGCGGCCGCCATCTTATTTGCTAGCAGGTTCCTTGGCGGTGTGCTCGAGGATTTCGCTGATGATGCGGTCGGCAGTGATCCCGTCGGCCTCCGCCTCGAACTGCAGGAAAATCCGGTGACGGAGCGCCGGTTGCGCGACCGAGTTGAGATCGTCGAAGGCGACGTTGTAGCGGCCCTCGAGGAGGGCGCGGACTTTACCGGCGAGCACGAGCGTCTGCAGCCCGCGTGGGCTGGCGCCCCAACGGACATAACGCCGGACGCTGTCGAGCTCGCTCCGGTCGGGATGGGTGGCGGAGACCAGCCGGGCCGCGTACCGCAGCACGTGCTCGGCGATCGGCACTTCGCGGGCGGTCCGCTGTGCCGTCAGGATGGCGCCGGCGTCGGCGACAGATTTCAACTGCGGGGTTGAGTCGCCGGTCGTCCGCCGCGCGATCTCGAGCAGGTCGCCCTCGCTCGGAAACGGCACGAGGATCTTGAAGAAGAACCGGTCCAGCTGGGCCTCGGGCAGGGGATAGGTCCCCTCCAGCTCGATCGGGTTCTGGGTGGCAAGGACGAAAAATGGCGAGGGCAGTGGCCGGGTCTGCGTCCCAACCGTGACGGTGCGCTCCTGCATCGCCTCCAGCAGGGCACTCTGCGTCTTGGGGGTGGCGCGGTTGATCTCGTCGGCCAGGACCAGGTTCGCGAAGATCGGACCGGCCTGGTAATGGAATTCACGACGGCCGTCGGTGTCGCCGATGATGTTCGTGCCGACGATGTCGGCTGGCATCAGGTCGGGTGTGAATTGGATGCGTGAGAAACTCATCGACAGGGTCTGGCCGAGCGACCGCACGAGCACCGTTTTGCCAAGCCCCGGGACGCCTTCGAGCAGGACGTGACCTCCGGCGGTCAGCGCGATGACCGTGTCGCGGAGGAGCGCTTTCTGACCGACGATGAGACGCGCCAGCTCGGTCTCGAGCGATTGGGCCAGCTCGGTCACCCGGGTTGCGTCGACGCGCGGTTCTTCGGCGATCATGATCCTCCCTGGCGAGATTTACTTGGCGGCACGCGGTTCACCGAGTTGCGAGAAATACTCGCGGACGAGGTCGCGCTCACTTCCGGGGATGAGGCTCTGGTCGGTCGCATCGAGGGCCGCCTGCTGGTAGGCCTCGATCACCTGGGTGTACGGGCTCAGCGGCACGTCCTGTCCCGGACCAAGCGGCGTCGGGTCATTCTCTGATTGGCCCGGCACGGGTTGCCCGGGAACGTAGATCCGCTCGGTGCTGGCCGCGCCCGAGCCGCTTCCGGTTCCCGAACCGTTGGAGCCGGTTCCGCCGGTGCCGCCAGTGCCGCCAGTGCCGCCAGTGCCGGTGCCGTTGCCCGTCCCGTTGCCGTTGCCGTTTCCGGTGCCATTGCCGGTGCCGTTGCCGTTGCCATTGCCGCTCGCGCCGGCGGAGGGGCTTGCCCCGGCGTTTGCCTGTCCGCCCTGTCCGTTTGCATCACGGTCGGCCTGTGCCGCCAGCCCCTGGCGGGCAGCCTCGAGGCCGTTGATCGCCGCGGCGACGGCCTGGTCGGTGTTCTCCTGTTCCTGCAGCGAATCGAGCTGGCTCGCCACGTCGTTGAGGGCCTGGGCCGCCGATGCCGCGTCCCCGCTCTGCAGCGAGGACGACGCCTTACTCAGGGAATCCCGCATCTGGCTGTTCTGCGCCTGCTGCGACGCCTTCGCCAGCGCCTTGGCCAGCTCCTCGCGGTCTTTGGGTGAAAGGCTTTGGAGCTGGGAGGCCAGGTCGCGCACCGACTGGGCACCCTTTGCCGGGTTGGTGCTGATCGCCTGGGCCGCGCTGCGCCCCGCCGCGGTGCCACTCAACGCATTCGCGAGGTTCTGAGCGCTGCTTTGCAGCGCGGGCGTTCCCGGGTCGGCCAGTTTCTGTAGCTGCTGCTCGGCCGGCGTGATCGACTCGAGCGCCTTTCTCGGGCTGTCCGCCTCGTGGATCTTTGCCTGGGCATCCTGGAGGATCTTCTGGATCTGTGCATCCTTCGGGGAGGGCTTCCCGCTGTCGGCGATTTTCTTTTTGGCGTCTGCCACGGCCTTGGCCGCGCGCGCCTGGCTCACTCGGTCCGCCTGGCGCTGGGCGAGCACCTGGTCCATGGGGTTGGGCAGCAGCGCCAGCGCGAGCGCAAAGATCGCGAGAATCGCGACCAGCGTGGCCTCACCGCGGTTGACGCGAACCGGGAAGGCGGCCGGCAGGCTCGCCCGAGCTGCGTGCTGCACGGCGTCGTGCCGCTGCGCGTCATCCAGCGGTCCGGACTCGGCTCGCCGTTCCCAGGCTGTGGAGAGACGTTCCTTGAGGCCGAGCCGGATGTCGGCCATGGCCATCAGCAGGGCGGCGCTCGGCCGGCGGATCAGCCAGGCGGCCGCCGCGATCGCCAGGGCCACCGGGATACCCAGGACGGCCAGCTCCGCACGTCGCTCGAAGGGCACCAGTCGTACCAGGATCATGACGGCGGCGACCCAGGCGACCGCCCCGACCAGGGCATGCGCGGCGTACCGGGCGCCGAGCGCCCGGCGGGCGGCCTTCCGGAGCTCCCGGACGATCGCCTCCAGCGAGCTCATCGCGCTCCCCCGGCTGCCCGGGTGCGTCGCGCCCAGGGCAGGTGCCGGGTCGGGGGGATCAGGACGGCGCTAAAGACGAGCGCGGCCAGGCTGATCAACAGTTGCAGCGTCACGGTCGCCTGCCAGTACTGCCAGCCGGCAAACAGACCACTCGGGATGGTGGTTCCGGTCGCCTGGGGGGGGTTGCGATAGATCGGCGACGCGATCCCCTTGCCGACCACGACGCCGTTCGCGTTGGTGGGAACGCATTGCTGTGCGCCACCGGGCGTGCCACTGCACATCATTCCACCGCCGCCACCCGACGAGAAGCCGGAGCCGATGCCGTACCAGGTCACCGGCTGACTGGTGCCGATGGTGATCAGCGGCAGGAGCGGACTGACGTAGCTGACCGCTGGCGGCGCCGGCGCGTTGGTGGCGTTCGGATCAATCGGTGTCGGGAAGAGCAACCCGTACAGAAGGCTGCCGGCGAGCAGGATGAACGCGGCGCCGTATGCCGCGACCGTCGCCGCCAGCGTCCGGCGAAACGCCGTCGAGCAGGCGATGCCGATGACTCCGAGGGTCAGGGCGCCGACCGCCGTCACGATGAAGGCGGCGACGACCTGGTCGAGCTCGATGCCGCCGAACAGAAACACGAGGCTAAAAATCGGCACCGACAGCAGCAAGAGCAAGAGGACGAATGACATCGAGGCCAGCAGCTTGCCCCAGAGGATTGAGAAGGAGGGCAGCTTGGTGACAAAGAGCAGATCAATCGTTTGCCGCTCGCGTTCGCTGCTGATGGCGCCGGCCGTCAGGGCGGGGGTGATGAAGGCCAGCAGCACCATTTGAAAGATCACGAGAAAGAGGAACAGCGCCTGACCGTAGTTCGCAGCCTGGCCACCGTTGAAGCCGCTCCGCGCCGACGACGACATGGAGGAGAAGATCGCCCAGCCAAGCCCCCCGAGCAGCAGGATGTAGACAGTCATTGCCACCGGCGAGCGCCAGGTGCGCATGCGGGATCGGTACTCCTTGGCGACGATCGGGTTCCAGAGCGCCATGGCAACGCGATTCATCCCACGTCCTCCGAGGTGGCTTTGAGGAATGCGTCCTCGAGGCCGCCGTCGAGCTGGCTGAAGCCCGAGACACGAATCGAGGCGGCGGTCAGCGCCTGGAGAATCGAGGCCGCGGTCGCGTCATCGCCCTCGTACTCGGCCTCGATCGCCCCGTTGATCATGTCGACCGTGCGGATCGACGGCAGGGTTTTCAGGGTCGCGACGGCTTCGTCGCGTTGGCCGAGGACCATGATGCGCAGCCGGCGCCCGCTCGTCAGCTGCCGGATGACGTCCTGCACCGGCCCGGTGGCGCGCATCCGCCCCTGGTCGATGATGCCCACCATGGTGCAGAGCTCGGTCAGCTCGGGAAGGATATGGCTGGAGATCACGATCGTCTTGCCCATTCGTTGAAGCTCTTTCAGGATCTCGCGCATCTCGACGCGGGCACGCGGGTCGAGACCCGAGGCCGGCTCATCCAGGAGCAGTACCGCCGGGTCGTGGACCAGCGCCCGGGCGAGGCAGAGGCGTTGCTTCAAGCCTCGCGACAATGTATCGACCGACTGGTCACGCCGGTCGGCGAGACCGACCAGCTCGAGCAAGTCGGCCGCGATTTTCTTACGCCGGGCTCTCGGAATCCGGTAGCAAGCGGCGTAGAAATCCAGGTATTCGGTGGCCGTCAGCTGATCGTAGACACCGAAGAAGTCCGGCATATAGCCCAGTCGATCGTGCACCAGGTCCGGATGCTGGATGACGTCGGCCCCGTCCACGAATGCCCGGCCGCCGGTCGGCTCGAGCAGCGCAGCCAGGATCCGTAACGTCGTCGTCTTGCCGGCGCCGTTCGGGCCGACGAAGCCGAAGATCTCGCCTTTCGGCACCTCGAACGAGACGGCGTCCAATGCGGTCCGAGACCCGTATACCTTGGTCAAGCCTTGCACCCTGATCATTTGATCGTCCCCGAGAGCGTCAGGCTGCCACCAATCGGGCCGCTGTTTGTCGTGCTGATCCGCAGCCGGATCAGCCCACTGGCCGGATTGACGGCACTTTCCGGCAGGGCGGTGACGCCGTTGTCCTGGTAGCCGATGTCGGTCCAGGCCGATCGCGACCAGTCCCAGACCTGGCCGGTGACGCTCGGACTGGCGGGGGTCGAGGTTCCCGGCGGGCCGACCGTCGGCCCGAAGGGGTTTGACGCGTTGAGCGAGAGGCCGCTCAGCCTGGCCCCCGCGGCTAGCACCGGCGCGAACTCATAGGTCACGCTGCCGTTCTGCAGTTGAATCATCCCGGGCACCCCCTGCCCCTGGCTGTCGCCCACCACGTCCACGATGCGACCGTTGAGGACGCCGGCGGGCAACGGCCCCGTACCAAGTTGGTCGACCGGAAGCGACAGGACCACGGCGGATTGCGCCGTCGTCAGCGGATGGACGCCGTTCACGCTAATGTCCTGAAACGATTCGCGGGTCCAGGCCACCAGCAACGGCGAGGTCAGCGACACAAAACCTTTGAAGTTCGCCCCGGTGGGCAGGATGGACAGAATCTGGGTTCTGGCCAGGCTGTCTCGGTCGCTGGTGCTGACCTCATAGGCGCCCGGGCCAAAGCTTTGCCCGTTGTTCGCGTAGATCCGCGTATAGAGAGGTTGTGCAGCCGGATTGGTGGCCTTCGGTACCAGGTTGATGGCTGCCGTTGCGCCGGGCTTCAGGGCTCCGATCGTCTGGAAGTTGTCACCCGCGAGCACGACAGCGTCGGTAAAGGTGAGATTCGAGTGGTTTTCGATGGTGCCGACGTACTTGCCGTTCACCAGCTGGAGGTGGCCGGTCAACGCGGGCGCGGCCGTCATCGTCTCGGTGCCGAAGCCGCCCAGGGAGAAGGCGGTCATGCCGGACAGCGTGACCTCGCTGGTCGCCACGTTGACCCGAATGCTGCTGCTCGAACTGGTCGGAAAGCCGTTGTTGTTCGTGGCAATCGGGCTGATGAGCAGCCGGTCGCCCTCGATGTGCGCCTGGTAGTCGCCGCGGCTTGGGGGAATGACGCCGGTGTAGGTCTCCTGGTAGGCGTGATCCCAGCCCGGCTGCAGGTGAAGAATGGCTACCTGGTTGGTCTGGACCGACCGTCCCTTGGTGAGCACGCCCGCACCGTAGGCTCCGGTTGCCGCGATCACCGCGATCAGCGGCACCGTCACCCAGGCGAGGGCCCGGCGGCGCAGGGCGCCCAGCACCAGGTAGTTGACCGGGCCGACGAGCAGAACGTAGAGCAACACCAGGCCGGCGGTGAGCTGCAATGAGGGCAGGTTGAGCCCGGGAAGATTGCCAAGCACCGGGGTCAGGGCGTTGCTCTTCGACGCGATCGACGGTTGTGAGCCGAAGGCCGGGCTCGGCCCGCCGAAGGCGATGCCATTGGGGTAGTTGGCGCCCGAGCTCCCAGCTCCAAAGACGGCGCGAGCCAGGACCTGCCGCAGCACGTCCTTGGTCCCGCTCCAGCCGGCGATCGGCTCCTGGTTCCAGTCGAAGGTCGCCAGCGTCACGGTGCCGGCGCCGACCCCGCGGTCGACGATGAGCGGGACGGCGCCCTCGCTCAACCAGGCGCGGCCACTCACGGCGTCGGCAATCGCGACTTCGATGTTGTGCCCGCCGACCGCGCGCGCCGCGTGAACGTTCAGGGTGGCTCTCGGCTCCAACGGAATAATGGCTGCGGGCAGCCCGGCCAGGGTCTTGTGCCAGGACGCGCCCGTCCCCAGCAGCAGATTGCCACCGGCCTCGACGAAGTCGGCGATCGCCGCTCGCTGGCGGGCGGTCAGGCCGTCGGTGGCGAAGTCATCGATCACCAGGATGTCGAAGGCGCGCAGCGCGATCGCGGAATCGGCGATGTCGTCTGCGCGGAGATGGACGACGCGGGCCGCGATGCCGCCCGGATGGATGGCGGCGAAATCGTCGAGCGCGCTTGACTGGTCCGAAAGCACGCCGACCAGAGTGGAGGTGCTGCTGCTGGTGACCGAATCCTGTGAGACGGCGACGCGGCCGTTCTGGATGACCCGGGCGGTGACTGTCGCGCCGCTCGTATCCTCGACCAGGAAGATGCGGACCCGCTTGCTGGCGCCGCTCGCGAGGCTGATCGGCTGCTGGTAGATCGTGAAACCGGTCACGCCGGGCTGGGCGTTCAGCGACTCCCGGACCTCCAGGGTGCCGTCCACGTCGGCCCCGGTGTTGTGGGCGTCGACCGTCACCGGCGTCCACTCGCCGGGCTTGACGACGTCCTGGTATCCGACGTGCACGGCCAGGGTGAGCCCGTTACTCGCCGCCTCGGCGCCGACAGCCGCCATACTCAGGCCCAGGGCGGCCAGCAGGGTCGACAAGACGATCCGCGCAGGCAGCCGGCAGCGCTGGGGGCCCATCTAGCTCAGTACGACGCTGGCCGAGCTCAAAAGTTCCGTTCTCGCCTCTACCGGGGGCAGTATGGGCGGGGCTGCCGGGGCCGTCAATCGGTTGGGGACAGGAAGTTAACTCACAGTGGCCGGCCAGCAACGAGCCAGGCGCGGATCGGGCGGACTGCCGGAGGAGGGACTCGAACCCACACGGACTTACGCCCAGGCGCTTTTGAGGCGCCCTCGTCTACCATTCCGACACTCCGGCCCGGGGCGAGTATATCCGAGTACGCTCCGTTGGGAACTTATTGGAAATGTTTCCGTCTCAAGACAAGAATCCCAACGATCGCGACCTGGTGAGCCGGGCCCGCCGGGGCGATCGGGAGGCCTTTACCCAGTTGATCGTGCAATATCAGGTCCCGCTCTACAACATGGCTCTGCGGATGGTCGGCGGGCGAGAGGACGCCGCCGACATCTCGCAGGAAGCCTTTCTGCGCGCCTGGGAAAAGATTCGGACCCTGCGCGACGCGCCCTTCAAGTCGTGGCTGTTCCAGATCGCCGCGAATCTCTGTTATGACCACTTTCGGCGCAACCGGCGATACGGCACGATGCCAGACGACGAACGTTCTAGCTTCGGCCTGGGCATCGTCACCCCCGACCCGCAGGAACGCGCCGAAGCCGGTGAGCGTAACCGGCTGGTTCGCGAAAGTATCGAGGCGCTCGACCACGACATGCGGATTGCCATCGTGCTCCGAGACGTGAACGGCATGGCCTACGACGAGATTGCGGGCGTGCTGAGGGTGCCACTCGGAACCGTGAAGTCGCGGATCGCCCGGGCACGCGCGCAGGTGCAGGAGCGGCTGCAGCAGCACCCGGAATTTTTTCCGCGGGAGGACGTCCATGCCGGGTGAGCCGCGCGTCCCGACCGAGCCGACGCTCGAGGAACTCTCCGCATTGATCGACAACGAGCTCGATGCTGGCGCACAAGCGCGCGTCGCCGAGCATGTCGCCGGTTGTCAGGAGTGCCAGGCGCGGCTCGATCGCCTGCGGCAGACGGCCCATGCCATTCGTGGTTTGCCGATGGAGACACCGCCGCGGAGCTTCACGATCCCGGCTCAGCGGCGCCAGGCGTGGCGATGGGCGCCGGTCGGATGGATCGGCAGCGCAGCGGTGGCCCTGCTGCTGATCGCCGTCGGCATCCAGAACCTGCATCTGCCGGCAGGGCCCACCGCGACCGGGTCGACGAGCACCGTCAGCGGCGGACTAGCCTACGGTCCCGCTCAGGGGCAGAAAGGCGCTGTGGCGCCGCTCGCGGCGCCCGCGCCATCTACGCAGCAGTTCGATTCGCAGTCCAGGGGATCGGCCACGAATGGCGCGACGGTCGTTGATCCAACCAACAGCTCGCGGCGCCTGGCCCTGGACACGGACAGCACGTCCTATCCAGCAACGGGACGCATGCGGGTGACGGCCCAGTTGATCGGTTCGCCGTCGACGTCGCTCAACAGCGCAAACCAGGGGCTG
>Ga0209472_1001673_pt1 | contig 12725 bp, 13 predicted proteins | sample GraSoiAngelo_130_FD_185887 | JGI IMG/M metagenome (GOLD analysis project Ga0209472, IMG submission 185887) | Grasslands soil microbial communities from the Angelo Coastal Reserve, California, USA - 14_0929_02_20cm (SPAdes) (version 2) | ecosystem: Environmental > Terrestrial > Soil > Grasslands ...
GTTTGCCTACCAGTCACGCCAGCGTGTACGCGCGACGCCTATGCTGGTGCCTAGCGAGAGCCACGCCGGCGATTAGAACTCATCGACTCATCTCATAAACAGACCACATTGGGCGTTACTGGTGTAGTGGCGATGTTCGGAAAGCTCATAGTCGGGGAAGATAGCTCCCGGAATGATGTCAGGTCGCATATGAAAGCCTCAAGCGTTGGATGCGCCTAGCCGCGTTAGATCTCAATAATTAGTATCCAAGCTTTCTCATAGAGGTCTCAACTGGCGCGCCGGGCGTTCAACTCCCCACGTGAAGAGTCGACAAATCGTTGGACCAACGCGGCGATCTCATCTGCGGCGGTGTCCAGCGCGAAGTGACCGGCGTCGAGAACGTGAACTTCAGCGTTCGGCACATCCTTGCGGTAGCGTTCCGGTTCGCCGGGATCGAACGAGAGGTCATACTTGCCCCAGATCACCAGCAGGCCCGGCCGCTTCTCGCGCATCCATGCTTGCCACTTCGGATAGGCCTCCACGTTTGATCTATAGTCGTAGAACAAATCGCTCTGAATGTCGGCCTGGCCGGGCTGATTGAGAAAATAAAATTCATCGGTCCAGAGATCGGGGTCATAGCGATCCACGTTGGGATCGTTTCCGATGTGGCGCGTGCGCGTCGTCGCCAGCGACAGGAGATTTGTGCGAAGCGCGCTTTCGTTGGCAGCGCGATCGGCCCAAAAGGCCCGCCGCGTCTTCCAATTCGCCCCCAGGCCTTCGTTGTGCGCCACAGCGTCCTGGACGATGAGCGCCTCGATGCGCTCCGGATGGGCCAAGGCCATGCGAAAACCCACCGGGCCGCCGTAATCCTGCATGTAAAGCGTGTAGCGCGAGAGCCCGAGCGCTTCGGTGAAGTGATTCATGATCTCGGCATAGTGATCGAACGTATACGCGAATTTTTTCGGGTCCGGCCAGTCGCTGTGTCCAAAGCCGGGGTAATCGGGCGCGACAAGGTGATAGCGATCGGAAAGCCGGGCGAAGAGCGGCTCGAACATCCGCGATGATGACGGAAGTCCGTGCAGCAGGAGAAGCGTCGGCACGTCTTTCGGGCCGGCCTCTCTGTAGAAAATCGAGAGCCCGGCTATCTGTATTGTGCGATAAAAGGTCGGGTACTTCATGAGATGTTCCTTTTCGTGGGTTTGAGGCAACAATTGAAATGATGCGAAGATCAACAATGCGCCGCAGGAAATCCGCCAGCACTCGATCAAACGGGGCAATGTAAGAAGGTGCATCGTATAGCTCCGCTTAGGCGAGACTCGTAGGACCAATGCTCGCAGTGTCTTTTCTCGATAATGTTCCTCTCCCCTTCACATTGTCAGAACGACGCGGAACTGCGCCTTGCCGCTCAGCATTCGTTCGTAAGCTTCAGCCGCTTTTTCGAGCGGATACGTCTCAATCATCGGACGCACGCCGCTCAGTTCGGCAAAGTTGAGCGTGTCCTCGGAATCTGCCGATGTTCCCGCGGCCCAGCCTTGAATCGTTCGACTTCCACTGATCAGTTGTATCGGTGTGACCTCAATGGGATCGAATGTGGCGCCGATCACCACGAGTTTGCCGTTTGGACCCAGACCGTCGATCAACTCGGACATGGCTTTCGAGCTTGGGGCTGTCGCCAGAATTACCCGTGCGCCGCCGAGCTTCTGTAATGCCTCTGCTGCGTTGGTCGATCCGCTGTCGATGTACACGCTTGCTCCGAGTTTCTTTGCTAGCAACGCGTTTTCAGACCCCCGCCCGATGGCCACGACCTTATACCCAAATTTGTTCGCAAATTGAATTCCCAGGTGACCCAGACCGCCGATCCCTTGCACCGCCACCAGGTCGCCGGGGAACGCGCCACTGTGCCGCAGCGCGTTGTAGGTGGTAATGCCGGCGCAGAGCAGCGGTGCTGCCTCGGTGTCACTTAGAGTTTCCGGTATCGCCGCCAGTGCCTCCACGGGAGCGACCATGTACTGCTGATAACCGCCGTCATAGCTGATGCCGGGAATTTTCAGGTTCTGGCAATTGCGAAAATCTCCCCGCTGGCACTCGCGACAGGTGCCGTCACGGCCGCCGTGCCAGCCGACGCCGACTCGCTGCCCCTTCTTCCACGCGGAAACGCCGGCCCCCACTTCATCGATGACGCCTGCCACTTCATGTCCGGGAACGCGCGGATACTGAATTCCTGGCCAGAGTCCTTCTTTCGTGAGCACGTCGCTGTGGCAGACGCCACAGGCCTGCACCTTAATGCGCACCTGTCCTGCACCCGGCTCAGGAATCTTGCGCTCGATAAGCTCGAAATCTGCTCCGGGTTTAGAAATCTGCGCCGCCTTCATTGGTGCCGCCTCTGGTTTCACCGCAACTCTCAGCGTTGCCATAAATCCTCCTATAATTTTCAGTGGTTGTTGAAAAGAACTTACTACTATTAGCTACGCGACCGACCATCGCGCGCGCCTTTACCCCATCACCTCAAAAATGACTTCCAGTTCGACCGGAGTGCCGAACGGAAGGCTTGCCACGCCGTACACCAGCCGGCATGGGCTCTTGTCTTTTCCGAAGACGTCTTGCAGCAACTCGGAAGCGGCGTCAGCGACTTTCGGTTGATCCCGGACATCGCCCGAAGTGGCCACCGACACGCCTAGCCGGACGACCCGCGTCACTCTGTCGAGCGATCCCAAATGCTGCCGCGCGACAGCGAGGACGTTGACCGCCGCCAGCTGAGCGGCCTTGCGCCCCGCTTCCACATCGAGCTCCGCGCCGACGCGCCCAACGAATTTCGCGCCGTGTCCTTCCGTCGGAAGCATGCCGCTGAGAAAAAGCAGATTGCCCGTCTGCACCGCTTCAGCGTATGCACCGAACGGCTCAGGCGGTGCCGGTAGCTTGATGCCGAGTTCCTTCAACCGCTGCTCAGCACTCCCCTGGTAAGAGCTCTCTTGCGGTGCTAATTGCGTTTTCGGATTTGCGTTCATCTCTCACCTTATCCGATCGAAATCGATGTTGGCGCGTGGCAAGCAGCGCCCTTGTGCGCCGCTCGCCTGAACTAACGCAGAGATCGGAACGCTGCGCGGATCTCTTCGCTAAAAAGTTCCGGCTGTTCCCACGCAGCGAAGCGACGGCTGCACCCAGCTTCGCAGGAATCAGACTGTTGACGGAGGCCGTGGCACTGCCAGCTAGACCACTCTGGGCGTAGACGGGGACGGCGAGCAGGACAAGGCCGAAGGCACCCGCGGCTTATGGTTTTGCGAGCAGAGCCTTCTGGCGTCACTGATTTCTCATTTTCCCAACCGTTACAAATCCTGCCACTACTGCGGCGGGTTCTGCTGTGGCTGCGGCTGTGGTTGAGGTTGTGGCTGATTTTGCGGGAAGCCTTGTGGTGCGCCCTGCTGTTGTTGTTGCTGCTGACGCTGCAATTCCTGCAATAGCTGCTCCGGAGTCTTCACCTGCTGCTGACCATTGGGCGCTTGCTGCTCCTCCGGCTGGCCGGGCTGTTCAGCCTGGTCAACTTCAGGAGCAGCCTCATCCTGAACTTCCTCGACCGGCATCTCCTCGGTATCCGGCGGCGGAACTGGCTGTTGCGGATAAACCTGCTGGGTTGCGACTTGGCTGGGGTTCGACGATGCATTTTCTGACGATGCATTTTCTGGCGCTGCGCCAGCTTTCGAGGTGAGAATAATCCGCTGCACCATGTGTGGATCATTCGGCGAACCGAGCATCACATAGTTGAAATGCGATCCATTCAGTAGAGAGGCGAGCACGTCGCGCGCCGGGCCGGGGCCGAGATTGCTGACCACGCGCTCGGTCGCGTTTGAGGGCACGTCCACCGAAGCCCCGGTTTGCGTGTGCACTGCGCGCAAGATATCGCCCAAGGTCGAGTTCCGGGCAACGATAGTCAACTGACCATTGCGAAAGAATACCTGCGGCGCCGAAGCCGGCATCTGCTCCAGTGTGGGCGGAGGAGGTGGTGGAGGCGGAGGTTGCGGGGCAGGCGCAGCCTCCTCCTGCTTCACGGCACGCTTACGAGCGCTCTTCTTCGAGATCTGGGCGGAAGCGATGGACAGCGTGAGCACGTACGCCGCCAGCAACACGAATACGATTCTTGATTGTCGCGCGAACATCAAAGCGTGAATAGGCCCTCTGCCCTTAGATGCAGGCTGATGCTCCTAAATTGTAGCATCGGTAGAACGCGCATCGACGGGGTCTTTGCGTTTCAGTTGCCGGCGTTTACCATTGCAGGCAATCCAGCTTCTTGCCGAGAGATTTATGACGAACAGAGATCACAAGCAATCCGTAATGAGTTTGCTGCCTTTAATAGCTGTACTGTTTATGGCGACTAGCGTCAGGCTCATCGCACAGAGCTCGCCGAGCTCCGCCAGCGCACCCCAACCTGCGTATTCTCATGAGCTTCCAGCAATGGATGGCAATCATCTGCGGGTGTTTGTCAGCGATATCGAAGTTGCGCCCCGAGAGTCGTCGCCGCCTCATAGCCATCCCTGCGCGGTGATTGGGCATGTCGCCGCAGGCGCGTTTCGCCACAAAGTCAAAGGAGAGCCGGAAGCCGTCTACAAAGCTGGAGAGGATTTTTACGAGCCGCCAAATGGCGTGCACGAGGTATTCGCCAATGTGAGCGACAAAGATCCGGCACGCCTGATCGCGATCTTCGTTTGCGACCACGAAACCAAGCTAACGGTACCGCCTGTCGAAACGCCCGGAATGCAGAAGTGAGAAATTAGAATGCAGAATTAAGAAGTCAGAATGCAGAAGTAAACCAGGCTTAAATTGCGCATTCTTACTTGTGCATTCTTACTTCTTAATTCTGACTTCTGCATTCTTACTTCTGGATTCTGACTTGAGCTATTGCCTGGGTGCGTAGTATCCCTTGCGGGCGCGGACCTGGAGATCTTTCTTCAGGGCGATGATTTCAATCGAGCGGTAGCGGCCATCGGCATCGAAATTGGCCGGCCTATACGAGACAACATACTGGCTGCGCAGCTCGTCTTCAATGGCTGAGAACGAACTCTTAATATCTTTTGTCTTAAATGGGAAGAAGGCGCGCCCGCCGGTCGCGTCCGCGAGCTGCTGCAAAACTTTGTCGCCGCGCAGGATCAATCCGCTGTCGTCGGTGGAGATTGCATAAATAATGACCTCGGCGCGCTGCGCCATTTCGATGGCCTGTGCCCGGCTGACATCGCTCTGATTGTCCTCACCGTCGCTCAAAATGACGATTGCATGCCGCACCGGACGATCAGACTTGTCCTTCAGCAGCTTATCCCGGCTCGCGCGGTATATGGCGTCATAAAGCGCGGTACCTCCGCCATTCTGCAGGCCATGGACGCCGGCTTCAAGCAGTTGAACGTTATCGGTGAAGTCCTGCGCTATCTGACTATGACCATTAAAGCCCATCACAAATGCGCGATCGAATTTTGGCCGGAGCGTGTGCTGCAAAAAACTGATTGCCGCCTCTTCTTCAAAATCAAAGCGGCTGCGGACGGAACCGCTGGTATCAAGAAGCAAGCCCAATTCGATTGGCAGGTCGGTATCGCGCCGAAAATTGCTAATTGACTGCGGCGGCTTGTGATCGTCCAGGATCGAGAAGTCGCCCTGGTTCAAATTGCGGACGAACTTGCCATGGCGATCGGTCGCGATGAATAGAACATTAACTTCATCAACCCGCTTTTTGATAGTGAGGACAGGATCGGTTGCGTCAGATTCAGTACCGCGCGAGGCCGCAGGAACGGAGGTCGAAGCCACGTACGAAGACTGTGCCAGCAGCGGAAGTTCGATTGCGGCGACCACCATGAGAAAAAACATCCATCGTATGTACTTCATGCTCGACCAGTCCTAGTTTTCCGCGCCAAATCACGGACTTGCAGCTTCCCTTTCATATAGATGCACGTAAGGGGCCGAAAGCCGCCGTCAGTGGCTGGTTTTACTGTTCTCACTGTAGGGGAGGCTAAGGGTACCGCCAAGTTACAAAAGGAGCACCCAATTGGTCATTCCCGGACAACCCCGGCTGTAGTCTAGATAAATTTAAGACGGCCGGTCGGCATCGTATCGGCGTTTGCTTCTCTCCCACGTTGCTGGTTTAAGATGAAATGCTCACCAAACGGAGGACTCATGAAAACCCTGTCAGCGATGTTCCTCGCGTGCGCGTTGCTATTGCCCGCATTTGCCGCGAACGATGTAAAAGAAGAAGAGCGCGTCAAGGAGTCAGGCGAAGTTCTGAAAGAGATTCTCGACATTCCAGATAACATTCCCCAGGATTTGTTGGACAAGGCTGAATGCCTCGTGATTCTGCCGTCGGTAAAAAAGGGCGCATTCGGGATTGGCGGCAGCTACGGGCGAGGCGTGATGATCTGCCGCAGCGGCCAGCACTACACGGGTCCTTGGGGACCACCGGCAATGTACGCATTGGAAGGATTGAACATCGGATTTCAGCTCGGTGGTGAGGCTACAGACTTCGTGCTGCTGGTGATGAATCCCAAAGGCGCGGAATCGTTGCTGGGCAGCAAAGTTAAACTGGGGGCCGATGCTTCTGCCACAGCCGGACCCAAAGGACGCACGGCTGAAGCCGCTACTGACGTGGTCATGAAAGCGGAAATCTTGTCTTATTCACGGTCGAAGGGGCTGTTCGCCGGAGTCTCTCTCGAAGGTTCCACACTGCGCTCCGACGGCAGCGCCAACGAAAAGCTCTACGGCCAGAAACTCAGCGCCAAAGATATTATTCGCGACAGGAAGGTCAAGGCTCCGCCCGCAGCGCAGGAGTTGATTTCGTTGCTGAACAAGAAAACGCCGAAAAATCTTTCCGACCCAAAGTCGCTGCAGTAGAAAGGGCGGGCTGCTGCGCGCTCGAATCCGCTGAGGTATTGCAGCGACACGGGTAGGTCCTATCTCCTCGGTTTGCAGAGTTTGTTCTCTGGCGCACTTTAAGAAAACGAAAGCCGCCAAAATATGGCGGCTTCGAACTATGACCAGAGCAACTATGGCGACGTTTGCTCCAGCAGCCCTTGCTCCAGCTTCTCCTGGCATTCAATGCAATGTCGCGTCCACGGCACTGCCTCCAAGCGCTTGGGGTTTATTTCCTTGCCGCAGGAGATACATTCCCCAAAGTTGCCCTCACGAATTCGATCGAGCGCGCCCTCGACCATCTGCAGGAGTTGACGGTCATTGTTGCTTTGGTGGAAGAGAAATTCCTTGGTATAGGAGCTCGCGGCGCGGTCGGCGATATCCTGTGCCGAATCCTCATCTACGGTACGGCCATCCTGTTGCGTACGCGAAACCATGCGCCGCAAATCCTGCTGCCGCGATTCCAGCCGCTTCCTGAAATAATCCAGCTTCTTCTTTTCCATACAAAATGACTTCGCGGCTCCAGGCCGCTCCCCTAACCTGTTCGATTGTGCTTTGGTCAAACAAAAATGATAAGCGCCGCAATTCAGATGCGTCAACTGGCCCATGTGGATGGTAGAGCCTACTCACATCGTATACCCCCATCGATGTCGACGTGCATGAGTCAGCGCAGCTAGCCGCGAGAATAGCCAAATACTTCTCCTGAGCGCACAATAATTAGATACTCCAAACATGTGATTGGAGTCATAGCAACATTGATTAGGCCGCGAGAGAATGTTGCCGAAGCAGGAGGTTTTTTATGCCACTTACGATTCTGAGGGAATTTCTCGACAGCCACAACGTCAGATACATTGTCATCTCCCACTCGCCCGCTTTCACGGCGCAGGGAATTGCCGCCCTCGCGCATATTCCGGGGAAGGAGCTGGCAAAAACGGTTATGGTCAAGATGGATGATTCTTTGGTGATGGCCGTTCTTCCTGCCTCGTTTCATGTCGATCTGCGACGGCTTAAGGCGGAAGCAATGGCGACAACCGTTGAGCTCGCCTCCGAGAGCGAATTCAAAGACCGGTTCCCCGATTGTGAAACAGGCGCCATGCCACCCTTCGGAAATTTGTACGGAATCAAGGTTTTTGCGGATGAAAGCTTGGCGAAGGATAAGGAGATTGCATTTAACGCAGGCTCGCATCGAGAATTGGTTCGACTGGCCTGGGAGGAGTTCGAAAAGCTGGTCAAACCGAAGATAATCAAGTTTGCCGCCGGAGCAGTCGGCGAAACGGCGGCCTGATTCATCGTGCGTCTGAAATTCCAGGGGACTCTTTCTATGAGTAGCTATCCTGGGGGGCGTTTGTCCGGCCTGCTCACCGACCTCTATGAACTCACGATGGCGGCGGGCTACGTCCAGAAGCACTTCGAGGCACGCGCCACTTTCGAACTATTCGTTCGCCACCTGCCACCTCATCGCAACTATCTGGTCGCGGCGGGCCTGGAGCAAGCGCTTCACTTTCTGGAAAGTGTGCATTTCTCCTCTGAAGACATTTCCTATCTCCACTCGCTTCCGCTGTTTCGTCATGTTGACGGCGGCTTTTTTGAATTTCTTACGCGATTCCGCTTCACTGGCGACGTCTGGGCGTTGCCCGAGGGCACGATCTTCTTCCCCGGCGAACCTTTACTGCGCGTGACTGCGCCGATCGCGGAGGCCCAACTCGTAGAAACCAGCCTGCTTTCCATTGTCCACCTGCAAACACTCATCGCCAGCAAGGCAGCGCGAGTGACCACCGCTGCTGCGGGCCGGCCGGTCATTGAGTTCGGATCGCGGCGCGCGCATGGAGTTGAAGCTGGCGTCCTCGCGGCCCGCGCTGCTTTCATCGGCGGTTGCGAAGGAACATCCAACACGTATGCTGGGAGCGTCTTCGGAATCCCGGTGTATGGAACTCAGGCACACTCTTGGATCATGGCACATGAAGACGAAAGCGAAGCCTTCAGCAGTTTTCTCGATGTGTTCCCCGAACAGTCCACGCTGCTCGTGGATACCTATGACGTCAGAGCTGCTGTCGAGAAAATCATAGCGCTAGGTCGTAAGCCACGCGCCATCCGTCTGGACAGCGGGGATGTTCTTGCGGACAGCCGATGGGCCCGCAAGCGACTGGACGCCAGTGGCTGGAATGATGTGCAGATTTTCGTCTCTGGTGACCTCGACGAAGGCCGCATCGAAGGGCTGCTACGTGATGACGCGTGCGTTGATTCCTTCGGAGTCGGCACCGCTCTCTCCACTTCTCCCGATGCTCCATCCGTTGGCGTTATCTACAAGCTGGTAGAAGTTGAAACGGACGGCCAGGTCCGCAGTGCAGCCAAATTCAGCGAAGAAAAGAAGACCTATCCGGGCCGCAAGCAGGTGTTCCGGTTCACTGGGAAAGACGGGACATTCTCTAGCGATGTCATAGGATTGGACGAGGAATCAATGGCGGAAGCAGAGGCGCTTCTTGTTCCCGTGATGCGCCAGGGCCGTCGCCTCGAAGCAAGCCAACAGGATTCGACTTCAGCAGTTAAATCCGCGCGAGCACGATTTCTTACTTCTCGTCTGCGCCTGCCTTCTCATCTTCTGGCCCTGAGGGAGACTACTCAGCCGTTTCCTGTCCACTACAGCACTCGTCTTGAGGAATTGTGCGATCAGATGCGACAAACATTTGTGAAGCCGGCTTCTGTTGGCGCATCACACCGGCAAACAATCTCGCCAGCAACGGTTGAAAAAATTGGCGAAATCTGACGGTGCCGAGCCGAGGTCGTGATCTACGAGTCCTCGCGGGATAGGTTTGCGTTCACCGTCCTAGCCGCGATCCTGGGCACAAGAAAATTGCTCGTGATCGATCGCGTTTTCGATCAATGCCCGCAACGCGGAATTGTTCTGCTTCACATAAACTTTCTGGCGTTTCGATTTGGATAGAAAACTGATTGTCATTTTCCGTCTTATTGAGGGGACTGCTTGATGACTGCCCGAAGGACGTTAGCTCTTTTCGTTTCCACTCTGCTGATCGGGCCGTGCGTGAGCGCCGAGAACCCGCCCGGCATGCAAGAGCAGGCAAAAGCAGCAGTTTCTACGATTCAGGGAAAACTGAAGGTACGTGGGCTGCAGAAGCCGGTGAACGTCCTCCGCGACCGGTGGGGTGTGGCCCATATCTATGCGCAGAATCAGCACGATTTGTTCTTCGCCCAAGGATTTGTCGTGGCGCAGGACCGTTTATTCCAAATGGAACTTTGGAAACGCTCCGGCGAAGGCCGCCTTGCGGAAATTTTGGGTGCGGCAGCGCTTTCGCGCGATGTAAATGCGCGACTGCTGCGCTATCGTGGTGGCCTGGCTGCCGAATACCGGAGCTACGCGCCTGACACGAAGGAGATTCTGGAAGCGTTTACCGATGGAATCAACGCATTTATTGCGGACCGGAAAAGGCCCAATGGACCCGGGCTACCGGTCGAGTTCCGAATAGCGGGCTTTGAACCAGAGAACTGGAAGCCGGAAGACTGTTTGAATCGCATGGCTGCGTTCTCCATGACCGGCAACGCTTTCCGCGAGTTGCAGCACGCACAACTCGTTGCCGCTGTCGGTACAGAGAAAGCGGGTGAGTTGCTTAATTTGGATCCGGTGGTTGCCCTCGACCCCGCACCGAATGCTGACTTTAGTGGGTTATCAGCGAGGCTTCTGACGGCTTTGGTGGGCAGCGACACGCGAATAGAATTTTCGGGTAAAGCGCTGGCAGAGAGCAATAACTGGACGATCTCCGGCAAACTCACCGAAAGCGGCAAGCCCCTGCTGGCAAACGATCCACATCGCGTGGTCGCAGTTCCCTCTCTCAGATACATCGTCCACCTGGTCGCGCCGGGTTGGGATGTGATTGGTGCGGGGGAACCGGGTCTGCCGGGCGTTGCCCTAGGACACAATCAAAATATCGCCTGGGGCTTTACTATCTTCGGCCTGGATCAGCAGGATCTTTACATCGAAGAACTCAATCCCTCCAACCCGCTTCAATACAGGACTGCGAGCGGGTGGGAAATGATGAAAATGCAAAAAGAGACATTTGCGGTTCGGGGAGAGGCGAACGTCGTCAAGGAGCTAAAGTTTACCAGCCACGGTCCGGTGCTGTGGGAAGACGGAAAGCGCGCGCTCGCCATGCGCTGGGTGGGTGCTGAGCCCGGAACAGCGGGCTATCTAGGCTCGCTTGCTGTCGACCGGGCCCACAACTGGAGAGAGTTTGAAGCGGCGATGAAGGGATGGAAGGTACCTTCGGAGAACATCGTATACGCGGATCGTGAGGGGAATATTGGCGGGCATTCGATTGGACTGGCGCCAATACGGAAATGGACAGGTCTGCTTCCGGTGCCAGGAAACGGGGGCTTCGAGTGGACCGGTTTTGTGCCTGTTGACCAACTGCCGCACTCTTTCAACCCAGCAGAAGGATTTGTGGCGACGGCCAACAATCGCATGACGCCGGAGGGATATCCCTACAAAGTTGGCTTTCAGTGGTATTCCGTCTACCGGGCCAAGCGAATCAAGGAGGTTTTGGAGCAGGCGAAGACTGCGGGTAAGAAGCTCACGCTTGCAGATATGCAGAAACTTCAGACTGATGTGCTTTCGATTCCAGCGCGGGAACTGATAGGCCTGCTGCGGCACGCGGCAGGAAATTCCGCCGATCCAGCAGTGCAACTGCTGCTCTCTTGGGATGCCAATGTCACTCGGGAATCTGCGGCTGCTGCTCTATTCGAGCTGTGGATGCAAGATGTGAGCGCCGCCGTGCTGCGCAAGGTCGCCCCCGAAGGCGCCAGGGAAATCTTGGATGAACTAGCTCCCAATCAAGTGGTGGGCTATCTATCTCATCCCAGTTCGAGTGCTTTCGGCGCAAATCCGGAACACGCCCGGGATCAACTTCTTGTGGATTGCTTAAAATCCGCAACTGAACGGCTCACTAAGCTGCAAGGCTCTGACGCGCAGAAGTGGTCATGGGGAAAACTACACATGGTTCGATTCCGACATCCGCTCGACCGGTACGAGGGCGCATCATTCATGGACCTGGGTCCAGTTGAGCGCCCCGGAGATGCAGAGACGGTTAACTCGACGGGCTATTCGGGCAAATCTTTCGAGCAGGTGGAGGGCGCGAGTTACCGCGAGATTCTCGATCCTGGCGACTGGGACAAATCCCTCGCGATCAATGTGCCTGGCCAGAGCGGGCAGCCGGGCAGCGCTCATTACTCCGATCTGTTGCCTCTCTGGGCAGAGGGACAGTATTTCCCGTTGGTATATACGCGGGAAGCGGTAGAGAAGGAAGCAACCGACAAACTAACTCTCGAGCCGTAAGCAAATGTCGGCCCCATCACAATTGGGAATTGACTCGTCGAAGACAGACCGGAATCCCTTGTTAATTCAGTTCAGCGATACTTCCGAAAGGCATGCAGGATGTGTGCGCCGCTGACGGCGAAAGTGGCAACAGCGGCAAGAGCCAGCGTTTCCGTCCATTGAGGCCGCATATGCAGCAAATCGCTGAACAGGGCCGACACGGCCAGCAGTGTGCCAATTAAGTTCAGCCAGACAGGCTGCCGCACCGACGTCACTCCACCGCGGTTACGGAGGCGGAGTTGGAGCAGCACGGCGGCGAGTCCGATGGCGGCTACAACGACTACCGCAAGTGGGCTGAAAAATGCGCTTCGGTTCGTGAAAAGCACTACTATGGCGAGAACTCCGCATAGCAAGCCTGAGGCAATTACCGTCCAGCGGCGGGATTTGGGTGGCACGGTGGTCACAGTTGGAGTTCAACCGATTTATACAAGGCTTTGGGTGAGGTTTCAAATGATTGCGCGCAGACGGGCACGAATTGAAGATA
>Ga0209472_1001675_pt1 | contig 12719 bp, 14 predicted proteins | sample GraSoiAngelo_130_FD_185887 | JGI IMG/M metagenome (GOLD analysis project Ga0209472, IMG submission 185887) | Grasslands soil microbial communities from the Angelo Coastal Reserve, California, USA - 14_0929_02_20cm (SPAdes) (version 2) | ecosystem: Environmental > Terrestrial > Soil > Grasslands ...
GTATCGACTTGAATCCAGGTCACGGGTTGCTGCCGGCCGAACTGCTCGAGTGCATGCTTCACCAGCACGAGCTCGCGGCTCGCGTCGGCGATCTTCACCTCGTCGCCCGGGCCGACGCGGTACGATGGGACGTCCAGCGTGCGGCCGTTCACCTGCACGTGACGGTGCCGCACCAGCTGCCGCGCCTGCCGGCGCGACACGGCGAAGCCCATCCGATAGACGAGATTGTCGAGGCGGCTCTCCAATGCCACGAGCAGCGCCTCACCGGTCACCCCGGGCTCCTTCAGCACGCGATCGAAGATGTTTCGGAACTGCCGCTCCGAGAGCCCGTAGATGCGTTTGACCTTCTGTTTCTCGCGCAGCTGACGCTGATAGTCGGACGCCTTGCGCCGCCGCCCGGACGATTGCCCGTGCTGACCCGGGGCGTACGCGCGCCGCTCCACCGCGCACTTCTCGGTGAGGCAGCGCGTCCCCTTGAGGAACAGCTTCGTCCCCTCGCGACGGCACAGCTTGCACGCCGGCCCGGTGTAGCGCGCCATGCCTTAGACCCGCCGCTTCTTGGGCGGCCGGCACCCATTGTGCGGGATCGGCGTCACGTCGCGGATCGAGCGGATCTGCAGGCCCGCCGTGGCGAGCGCCTGGATCGCGGACTCGCGCCCCGAGCCGGGGCCCTGCACGCGCACGTGCACGCGCCGGACGCCCAGATTCATCGCTTCGCGGGCCGCCTGCTCGGCCGCCACGGTGGCGGCGAACGGGGTCGACTTCTTGGAGCCCTGGAACCCGGCCTTGCCCGAGGATCCCCAGGTGAGGGCGTTCCCCTGCATATCCGTGATCGTGATGAGCGTGTTGTTGAACGTCGCCGTGATATGGGCCATGCCTTCGGCCTCGACCACCTTCTTGGCGCGCTTCGCGCCCGCTGCTTTCGCTTGTGCCATTTACTTTTTCAGGAGGGGCTTCTTCTTGCCCGCAATCGCGCGCCGCGGCCCCTTCTTGGTGCGCGCGTTGGTGTGCGTGCGCTGGCCGCGCACCGGCAATCCCTTGCGATGCCGCGAGCCGCGGTACGTCCCGATGTCCATCAGCCGCTTGATGTTCATCGCGACCTCGGTCCGAAGCGCGCCCTCGACCTTGTAGTCCCGCTCGATCACCTGACGCAGCCGCGCGACCTCCGCGTCGCGCAGGTCACGAACGCGCGCATCCGCATTGACGCCGGTCTCCGCGAGAATCTTCTTCGCGTTTCGCAGGCCGATGCCGTAGATGTACGGGAGGGCGTACAGAATTTTCTTGTCGCGTGGCAGGTCGACGCCCGCTATGCGTGCCATGGCGTCCTATCCCTGCCGCTGCTTGTGCTTGGGACTGCGCTTGCAGATGACGCGGATGACACCCCGCCGCTTGATCACCTTACAATGCTCGCAGATCGGTTTGACGCTGGTCCGAACCTTCAAACGGCACGCTCCGGAGAAAAATCCAATTAAGTCTCGAACTATAGACGGGCTCGTAAGTTCACGCAAGGGGCGGGATTACGGCGCACTCCGCAACTCGGCCAGCATCCACTCCTGGCCGGGCTTCCGAAACCCCAGGAAGATCGTCTCGCGTCGTTCGTCGCTCGTGCCCGCGACGACGTAGCGCCGGTCCAGCTCCGCGTAGCCGCGTCCCGGCTCGACCTCCCGGACGGCGCTGACGCGTAGGCCCCGCTCGGCACCGGCGCGCAGATGGCGGCGCAGCAGCTCGATGGCCTGCGCCCGGTCGACCGGCGCGGAGGGATCTGCTCCAGGGATCTGCAGCACCACACTAGCGCTTTGCCCCACAACCGCTTGCACGTTGTGGGCGAGCCAGGCCTGGCGCACGCGTTCGGCCGCCTCCGCGAGCGAGCCCTGGGCCAGCCCGCTACCCGTCACGACCGGGCTGACCGCGAGCGCCACCGCTATCCGCCACCCCCTCATAGGCTCTCCATCAAGCGCTGGTACACCCCACGCGGGTCGGCGGCCCGCGTGATGGGACGCCCCACCACCAGGTGCGTCGCGCCGCGGCCCACCGCGTCCGCCACGGGGATGGTGCGGGCCTGATCGTCCAGCGCATCGCCTGGCGCGCGCACGCCGGGCACCACGATCCAGGCGTCTGGTCCGAGCATTTCGCGCAGCAGTACCAGCTCGTGGCCCGACGCCACCACGCCACGCAGCCCCGCCGCCACCGCCAACCGCCCGAGGCGTTCGGCCTCGAACCCCAGGTCGGGCACGCCCCGCCCCACCACGCGCTCGAAGTCACCGGCCTCGTGGGACGTGAGGACCGTGACGCCGACGAGCGCCATCTCGCCCGCGGCCTGCGCGGCGGCCGCGAGCACCGCCGGTCCGGCCAGCGTATGGACCGTGGCCAGGGCGACGTCCTGCGCTCGTGCCGCCTCGACCGCACCCGCCACGACGCTCGGAATGTCGTGCCACTTGAGATCGAGGAATACGCGCACGCCGCGGGCCGTGAACTCGCGCACCAGCGCGGGCCCTTCGCGCACGTGCAGCATGGGGCCGATCTTGGCCCAGCGCAGCCCGGGAAGCCGAGCCGCGAGCTCGAGCGCCTCACGCCCGCTCGGGAGGTCGAACGCGACGATGAGCTCAGCCACGGCCGAGCTCCCGCGCCACGCGCTCCGGGACGCGCGGATCGGCGAGGGCGGCGGTGCCGATCGCCACGAGCGACGCGCCCGCGGTGAGGTACTCGCGCGCGTCGCGCGCCGTACGGATCCCCCCTACCCCGATGACCGGGATGGCGACCGCCGTGCGGACTTTGCGCGTAGCCAGCACCCCTATCGCGAGCAGCGCCGGACCGCTGACGCCCCCCGCCCCGTTCCCCAGTCGCCGGTCCAGCATGCCCGGGATCGTATTCACCAGGGTGACGGCATCCGCCCCTTCCTGTTCTGCCACCCGCGCCATGCCCGCGATGTCGGGGAGTACAGGGGAGAGCTTCACCGCGATGGGGCGAGTGGCAACCGCGCGGCAGCGGCGCACCAGCTCGCGCAGCCCCTCGGGTGTCGCGCCGAACTCGAGCCCGCCGGCCTTGGTGTTGGGGCAAGACGCATTGATCTCGAACGCGGTGACCACCGAGAGGTCCGTGAGCCCCGCGATCACGCGCTCGTAGTCCTCCATCGAGCCGCCGGCGACGTTCACCAGCACACGGGCGCGCCGCGTCGCTGCCGCGAGCCAGGGGAGCTCGTGCTCCCGCACGGCCTCGAGGCCCGGGTTCGCGAGTCCAACGGCGTTCAACATTCCGCCCATAAACTCGGCGACGCGCGGCGCGGGGTGCCCGCGGCGCGCCTCCGGCGTGACTGCTTTGGTGACGATTCCCCCCAGGGCTTCGAGATCGATCACACCGGACACCTCGTGCCCGAAACCGGCGGTGCCGGAAGCGAGGAGGACGGGGTTTTGGAAGGAGACGCCGAACAGCCGGATCGGAGGGAGCGTCACCGACTCCTCGCCGGCGCTGCGACGGCGCGCTTGCGCTCGAGCTCGAGCAAGTAAGCGACGATGCCGTCGGCGATCGCGCTCGCGATCTTGTGCTGTCCAAGGCTCGAAGCGAGAAACGCGCCGTCGGTGCGATTCGTGGCGAACCCGGTCTCGACGAGAATGGCGGGTCGCCGGGCCGTGGTGAGCACCGTGAAACCCGCCTGCTGCACACCGCGATCGCCGCCGGGATGGATCCGGGCCGCGGAGTCCTGGACCAGCTGGGCGAGCTGCGCCGACTCCCGCAGGTACTCGTTCACCTGCAGGTCCCGCAGGATGAATCCCAGGGGCCCCGTTGCGGCGCTCGACGTTCCGGTCTCGAAGCTGATTGCCTCGTTTTCCATCTGCGCCACGCGCTGCTGGTCTTCGGTCTTCGCGTCCGAGAGAAAGTAGGTCTCCACCCCGCTCACGCGGTCGGCGCGCCGTCCGTCGGGCATCGCGTTCACGTGGATGCTCACGAACAGGTCGCACGCCGCCTTGCAGAGCGCCCCGCGATCGGTCAGGTCGACGAGCGTGTCGGTCGACCGCGTGAGCGTGGCGACGATGGCTCGACGCGTCAGCTCCGCCCGTAACAGCCGTCCGATGGCCAGCGTGATGTCCTTCTCCACCAGGCCGCTCGGGAAATAGCGCCCGGGGTTCCCCGGGTCGACGCCACCGTGGCCGGGATCGATCACAACGCCGTGGCGCAGCCGCAGCCCGGTGATCGGATTCGGCGTTGAGCCTGGGCTTGGGGGGAGGACAGAGGCGGTGGCGGGTGTGGAGGGCGACGTCGCGATCACAGCGCTCGCGATCGGTAGCTCCACCAGACGCCCCGTGTCGCCGCCCGGGGCCGGCTCCCAGCGGTAGCGGCCGCCCACCGCGCGCGGCACGCAGTCAGCCAGCCAGTGCAGCGGCAGGAACACGGTGTCGCGCGCCACATACGGCTCCCCCACCAGTCCGTATACGACGCCGCCGGCGCGCACGAACGGCGCGCCCAGCTGAAACACGAACACGACCCCGGAGAGGCCAACGGTCACCCGCGATCCGTCGAGCGCCAGCGTGAGACCGAGCGGCGGCCCGAGCCGGGGGGCCGCGACGGCGGCGCTGCCTCGCTCCGTGCTCACCGGCACGCTCGTCTCGCCCCGCGGCGTGGCGATCAGCACCGTCTGCGGCGCCGGGGCGGGCGGTGCGGTCACGAGCACGAGCCACAGCAGGACGCTCACGTCCGTTTCCCCTTGACGCCCCGCGCGAGCTCCCGCTCCGCCACGCGCCGCTTCAGCTCTTCCCGCTTGTCGTGCTGCTGCTTCGCCTTGGCGAGCGCGATCGCCACCTTGGCGAGCCCGTCCTTGAAGTACAGCTCGAGCGGCACGATGGTGAGTCCCTTGCGACTCGTGCCGCCGATGAGCTTGCGGATCTCTTGCGCGTGGAGCAGCAGCTTGCGGGAGCGCGCGGGCGGCGGGTTGTTGTAGCTGCCCGGCAGATAGGCGGAGATGGAGAGTCCCTCGAGCCAGACCTCGCCGTTGCGCACGTGCGCGTAGGCCTCACCCAGACTCGCCCTCCCCGCGCGCAGCGACTTGACTTCCGTTCCCGTGAGCACGAGGCCGGCCTCCCACGTCTCCAGGAGATGGTAGTCATGTCGCGCCCGCGGGTTGCGGGCTATGGAGACTCTGTCCACCGGGCCAGCGCAAGATAGAAACCGACTTCAGAGCGGTCAAGCCAAGAGTTGACTTGAGGTTATACCGCGGCTTACATTCGCCGTTCCCTTCCGTCGCCGAAGTGGTGGAACTGGTAGACGCGCTGGCTTCAGGAGCCAGTGGGCGCAAGCCCGTGGGGGTTCGAGTCCCCCCTTCGGCATGCGGAAAACGACGTAGGGGCGCAGCATGCTGCGCCCCTACCGTGTTTCAGACCCGTGTCCAATTCGATCAGTACCGCGGCAATGCGGGATCCACGTTCACGGCCCACGCGTCGATTCCACCCCGCAAGCTCCGCACTTTCGAAAAGCCCGCGGCCTTGAGGATCTCGAGCGCCTTGAGCGAGCGCGCGCCGTGGTGGCAGTGCGTCACGATCTCGTGGTGACCGTCCAGCTCTCCCAGCCGATCCGGCAGCTCCCCCAGCGGCATGAGCACCGCGCCGTCGATGTGGGCGATCTCGTACTCGTGCGGCTCCCGCACATCGACCACCACCAGTGCGGGGTTGCGCTGCCACTCGTCCCGCAGCTCGTGCGCGGTGATCTCCGCTCCGTCGTACGACGGCTCCGCGCCGATGCCACAAAACGCCTGGTAGTCGATCAGCTCGGTCACGGTCGGGTGCGCGCCGCACACCGGGCATTCGGGATCCTTCTCCAGCTTGAGCTCCCGGAACTGCAGCTTGAGCGCATCGAACAGGACGAGGCGTCCGATCAGGGGCTGACCAGCGCCGAGGATGAGCTTGATCGTCTCCATCGCCTGGATCGAGCCGATGATGCCGGGGAGGACGCCCAGCACGCCGCCTTCGGCGCACGAGGGAACCAGTCCCGGCGGCGGGGGCTCCGAGTAGAGACAGCGGTAGCAGGGCCCCCGCTTCGCGTGGAAGACCGACGCCTGGCCCTCGAATCGGAAGATCGAGCCGTACACGTTCGGCTTGTCGAGCAGGACGCACGCATCGTTCACGAGGTAGCGCGTCGGGAAGTTGTCGGTCCCGTCGGCCACGATGTCGAACTCGCGGATGATGTCGAGCGCGTTCTCCGAAGTGAGTCGGGTCTCGAACGTCTCCACGCGCACGTTCGGGTTCAGGTCGTGGATCCGCGCGGTCGCGGACTGGAGCTTCGACACGCCGACGGTGGATGTGCCGTGCAGGATCTGGCGCTGCAGGTTGGTCTTGTCGACCACGTCGAAGTCCACCAGCCCGAGCGTGCCGACCCCAGCCGCGGCGAGGTAGAGCGCCGCGGGCGACCCGAGCCCGCCGGCCCCGACCAGCAGCACGCGCGCCGCCTTGAGCTTCTGCTGTCCCTCGACGCCCACATCGGGAAGGATGAGGTGGCGCGAGTAGCGCAGGATTTCTTCGTGCGACAGCTTGGGCAGTAGGGGCGCGGCATGCTGCGCCCCTACTTGCGTCGCCGTGCCTCCGGCGATACTGGGGATGATCGACACCGTGTCGCCCGGCCTCACCGGCGTCTCGCGCTGGGCGAGCTGCCGGATGTCCCGGTCGTTCACGTAGACGTTCACAAAGCTGCGCAGCCGACCGTCCGTGGCAAAGAGGTGCGGCTTCAGCTCCGCGTGTTGGCCGGTGAGCCGATCGAGCAGCTCCCCCACACTGCCTGCCTCGAGCTCGACCGCGTCCCGCCCGCCCACGAACGGGCGGAGCGGCGTCGGGATCAGAACCGTCACTGCCATACGACCTTCCGTTCCTCGCTGGTGATAGGCTCCTCGTCGAACGTCCCACGGTCGTGCGCCAGGACCCAGCTTTTCAACTCGCCTGCCCGCCCCTGACCCACCCCGACGATCACGTACGACAGCCAGGGCCAGGCGTGCTCGCGGTCGAACGCAGACGGTGCCGGCGGGTGGTCGGGGTGCGAGTGATATACACCGATCACGTCGAGCCCGTCGCGGTCCAGTTTCTCCTGGGCGCGCCGGAACGACTCCGGATCGATGAGGTAGCGGTTGCGCGCCGAGTCGGTGCGCTGGTTCACGAGCGGGACGAGTTGGACGGCGACCTTGCGATCACCCTCCACCGCGCCGCCGATCAAGCCGCACGCTTCGGCGGGGTAGTCGGCCTCACCGTGCCGGCGGATCGCCGCGACGTGACGGGCGTCGAGCACCAGGGTCATGGACGTCGCTCGCTGAGATAGCGGGTGCCCGAGTCGGGGGCGATCACAACGACGACGGTGTCGGAGGGGCGGACCGGCGGATGGGCGGACAGCACCCGCTCCGCGGCCACGATGGCGGCCCCGGACGACCACCCTACGAACAATCCCGTCTGCTGCGCCAGCCGTCGCACCGCGTCCTCCGCATCCTCCGTGGTCACGAACTCCGTCCGCGTCGGGAGCGCCGGATCGTAGATCCCGGGCACGATCGCCGTCGCCATGTGCTTCAGCCCCTCCAGCCCGTGGAACGGTCCGTCAGGCTGCACCGCGACGAGCTCGATGCCGGCGTTCAATTCCTTCAAACGCCGGCCGGTTCCCATGAGCGTGCCGGTCGTCCCGAGCCCTGCGACCAGATGTGTGACGCGGCCGCCCGTCTGGCGCCAGATCTCCTCCGCAGTCGTCAGGTAATGGGCTCGGGCATTCGCCGGGTGGTTGTACTGATCGGCATACCAGTACCGGTGCGGCTGAGCCGCGGCGAGGTCGCGAGCCGCGCGGATCGCACCGTCCGAGCCGTCGAGCGGGTCCGTAAAGATCACCTCCGCGCCGTAGGTCTCGAGCAGCGCCTTGCGCTCCGCGCTCGCGTTCGCCGGGACGCACACCGTGACCCCGATCCCCGCTGCGGCACCGAGCATCGCATAGGCGATGGCCGTGTTGCCGCTCGACGAATCGAGCACCCGTTTCGCCGGCAGCTCGCCCCGCGCGATCCCGTCACGCAGGATGGAGAGCGCCGCGCGATCCTTCACGGAGCCGCCCGGGTTGAGCCACTCGGCCTTGAGAAACAAGGGCGGCAACGGGCGGGAATGGGCGGCAACGGGCGGCAACGGGATGAGCGGTGTGTTGCCGACCAGCGCCCACAGCGCCGGCTCGGCGAGCGCCCCCTCTGCCGCCCGCTGCCGCCTTGTGCCGCCCTCTGCTGCCGCCGTTTTCACTCCGCTCCCTTCACGATCGGCGCCCCGACCAGGTTGCCCCACTCCGTCCACGAGCCGTCGTAGTTACGCACCTTTTTCACGCCCAGCAGATACTTGAGCGCGAACCAGGTGTGGCTCGACCGTTCGCCGATCCGGCAGTAGGCGATCACTTCATCCTTGCCGTCGATCACCTTGGCGCCCTTGTAGAGCTGCAGCAGCTCCTCGAACGGCTTGAAGGTGCCGTCGGTCGCGACCGCTTTACTCCACGGCACGTTCTTGGCGCCGGGGATATGCCCCGCACGCTGCGCCGTTTCCGTCATCCCGGGCGGGGCGATGATCTCGCCGACGAACTCAGGGGTGGATCGCACGTCCACGAGCTTGGTCTTCTTGCCCTTGAGCGCTTTCTCGATCTCGGGTCGCTTGGCCCGGATTGCGGCATTCAGCTTCTTGGGCACCGGGTAGTTCGTCGCGCGCACGGCCGTGCGCTCGGTGACGAACGGTCGCCCCTCGGCCACCCACTTCGCGCGACCACCGTTCATGAGTTTCGCGGTGGTGTGCCCATACAGCTGGAGCAGCCAGAAGGCGAACGCGGCGAACCAGTTGTTGTTGTCGCCGTACAGCACCACCGTCGTCTTGGGCGTGACTCCGGCGTCCGACAGGAGCTTCGCAAACGCCTTCTTGTCCGGGATGTCGCGGCGCACCGGATCGTTCAGCTGTGACTGCCAGTTCCAGCCGACGGCGCCGGGGAGGTGCCCGGAGTCGTAGGCCGTCGTGTCCACGTCCACTTCGATCAAGCGAATGCTCGGATCGGTGAGGTGCCCCGCCACCCACTCGGTGGAAACGAGTACCTCGGGATGCGTATACGCCACGCTTACCTCCAATCAGGTTAAACCCGACAGCGCTAGTCGGGTTTCAGTCCAAAAAAAACAATTGGGATGGCGGGACTAGTTCCCGGCCAAAGCCCCGGCGATGTGGTACAGCTCGGGCTCATCGTGCGTGAGGTCCGCGAGGGAAATGCCGGCCAACAGATCGTTGATCCGTTGCTCCAGCATTCGCCAGACGGGCCGGATGCTGCACGCAGCCTCCGGACTACATCGCTGGGGGTCGACGGGATGGAGATCGCAATTGACTTCGAAGGTGACGTGCTCCGAGGCTTCGATCACGTCCTTGACGGTGATGACCTGGGGCTCACGGGCGAGATGATAGCCGCCCTTGGCGCCACGGACCGAATCCACCAGGCCGGCACGCCGCAGGCGCAGGAGGATCTGCTCGACGTAATCGTGGGGCAGGCGCTCCTGCTCGGCGAGCTCGCGCGCCGCGACCGGCCCCTGCCCCGCACGCCTTGCGAGGTTCACGGAGACGATCAGCCCGTATTCGGCCCAGGTGGTGACGCGCATGGATGTAATATAGGGCCGCAACCCCGCCTCGCCCAACCCCTCCGCAGGCGGCAAGGGCGGCAGAGGGCGGCAGAAGCGCTCTGTGCCGCCATTTGCCGCCTATTGCCGCCTGTTGCCGCCGAGTTTTGGACTCACGCTCGCCCCCACTTGCACCCCGAACACGTTTTCCCCGGAGTTACGCTGCAGCCACAGGAGGCGCGCGTTGAGGTTCCACATGGCCCGGCCGCTGTAGAAGTCGGCACCCACGCCGCCATGCGCCCCCTGCGCCATGCCGCGGTCGAGCCCTTCCGCGTAGAACCCCGCCAGGAGGAAACCGACCACGCCGTACACGCGGCCCCACGCCGGCCGGACCGACGCTTCGTAGCCGGGCGCGAAGAGGATGGCGTTGGGCCGACATCCGGGCGCGCAGCTGCCGGCGGTGACCTCGAGGGGAGCGTAATCGATCTGCAGACCCAGGCTCCCCGCCTTCTTGGTGTCGCGCCGGAAGCGGACGCCCGCGAACGGGCTGCGGCCGCGCAGCGGCCCGGAGATGGGGATGAACGCGCTCACGACCGGCCCGAGCGTGCCGGCCAGCAGCTGTCCTTGGTGCACACCCCCCAGCGCGACCGATGCGTTCGCGACGGCCTCGAGCGCTTGGATCTGACTCCCCGGCACCTCGAGGAAGCGCCCCGCCAGGGTTGCGACCGCCGCGCCGCCGACATTCACGCGCACGCCGAGTCCGAAGGCGAGTGCGAGCTGGCTGGTGGCCGAAGCGCTGGCGTTGCAGAAGATAGAGAGCAAGCAGAGCGAGTCGATTTCTGTGACCCGCGCCAGGCCGAGGGCCGTGAGCGCGAAGGGTGCGACGACGCCTCGTGCGCCCACCGGATAGTAGTAAGAGTCGAGCCCGTACAGGGTGAGCCGCCGGATTCCGTGATCGGTGGAGAGATTGTTGTAGCGAGCGATCGTGAGCCCCGTCTCGCTCTCGTCGCCAGTGATGAGGGCGACCGATCCGCCGTACGACGGGAAGCTGTAGCTCGAGCCGGATTGATCCTCGAGACCGAGCGACGAGTAGGTCGGGCCGATGCGAATGCGCCGCTGCGCCTGCGCGGATGCGATACCGGCGAGCCACAGCGCGGCGGCGAACAAGCAAGTCGTGCGCATGCGCAACGGATAATCAACACGGGGGGTCGGATTCGGTGACTCGAATCACGACCCCCCGTGTGACGGCGCTTACTTGACGAGTAATCCGACGATGAGACCGGCCACGTTCATCCGAACCAGCCACGACCAGAACGTCGCCTTCAGCAACGGGCGAACTTTGTCATACCACACACCGCTGCCGAGGGTGGACAACGCGATGGTGCATAACCAAAGGAGCGTAGCGAACTCCATTCCCGCGAGGGGCCCGCCGCCCTGCACCCACAACCCGCCCTTGAGCCGTTGATAGGAGCACGCGAGCAAGAGACCGAAGACCAGCGCGAGCGCCGCCGCCTTCGGCATGTTCGACGCCATCAGTTTTTTCTGTGCCTCAGGCGTGGGCGGCATGGTGCCAAAGCCATGCATTTCCGGACCGGTGAAAACCTTCCCCCACATCACGTAGTCTGCGAAGAATGCACCCACACCGGCGATCAACCCCGCGACGATCCAGTTCATTGGGGCTCCTCCAACGAAGTCCTCGGTTATTTCCGCTCCCCAGGCACGCCCAACTCCGTCATCGCCAGCAGATCGAGCACGGCTTCGAGTTCCTTGCCCTTGAGCAGGCCCTTCTCCATCACGAGTTGTCGCACCGTGACGTTCTTCGCCACCGCCTCCTTGGCGAGCTTCGCAGCCTCGGCGTATCCGATCCTGGGAGCGAGGGCGGTGACGAGGGCGGGGCTGCGCTCGAGCCAGTATTCGCACTGGGCGCGGTCGGCTTCGATGCCCTCGACGCATCGCTCCGCGAACACCCGGGAGGCGTTCGTGAGAATCTGCATCGTGAACAGAAGATTGTGTGCGATGACGGGCATCATGACATTGAGCTCGAGCTGTCCTGCCTCCGCCGCCGCCGCGATGGTGACGTCGTTTCCGAGCGCCTGGTAGCACACCATGTTCACCATCTCGGCGATCGACGGGTTCACCTTCCCGGGCATGATGCTCGAGCCCGGCTGGACCGGGGGCAGAACGATCTCGGCGAGTCCGGTACGGGGGCCCGAGGCGAGCAACCGGAGGTCGCTCGCGATCTTGCCGAGGTCCATGGCGCAGCTGCGCAACGCCCCGGAGAAGGCCGCGGGGTCGCCCATGGACTGCATGAGCTGGATGCGGTCCTTCCCCTCCCGCAACTCCATGCCCGTGATGGCCCGGAGCTGCTTCACCATCAGAGCCGGGTACGCAGGCTCGGCGTTCAGGCCCGTCCCGACGGCGGTGCCCCCGATCCCAAGATCGCGCAGCGCATCACCCACCTGGCTGACGCGGTCCGCGTTGCGCTCGATCGTGTGGCCGTACGCGACGAACTCCTGCCCCAGTCGAATCGGCGTCGCGTCCTGCAAGTGCGTCCGGCCCGACTTGAGGATCTTGTCGAATGCCTTGCCTTTCGTCAGGAACGCCCGCGCCAGGCGGCCCATGGCGTCGAGCAGCGCGGGCAGCTGGGCCAGCGCGGCCAGACGCATCGCGGTCGGGATCACGTCGTTCGTGGACTGGGCCATGTTGACGTGGTCGTTCGGATGCACCGGCTTGTACTCGCCACGCTTGCCGCCCAGCAGCTCGTTCGCGCGGTTGGCGAGGACCTCGTTACAGTTCATGTTGTGCGACGTCCCCGCGCCCGCCTGGTAGGGATCCACGACGAAGTGGTGGCGGTGCTGCCCCGCCAGTACTTCGTCCGCCGCCCGCACAATCGCGTCGGCGAGCTTCGGGTCGAGACGCCCGGTCTGTTTGTGCACGAGCGCGGCGGCCTTCTTGATCCAGACGACGGCGTCCACGAACGGCGCGAGGGGCTGCAGATGGGAGATGGGGAAATTCTGGCGGGCGCGCTCGGTCTGGATCCCGTAGAGCGCGTCGGCGGGAACGGGCAGCTCGCCCAGGGGGTCACGCTCGATGCGGGTCGCGCCCATCGCCTCCGTCCGTTCGGTCACAGTGCCGTCGGTCTCGAACCAGG
>Ga0209472_1001678_pt1 | contig 12698 bp, 12 predicted proteins | sample GraSoiAngelo_130_FD_185887 | JGI IMG/M metagenome (GOLD analysis project Ga0209472, IMG submission 185887) | Grasslands soil microbial communities from the Angelo Coastal Reserve, California, USA - 14_0929_02_20cm (SPAdes) (version 2) | ecosystem: Environmental > Terrestrial > Soil > Grasslands ...
CGCCCGCCTCGACGATGATGCCGACCAGGTGCACGACGGCGTTCGCGCGACGCGTGAGTGCCGCCAGCGACGCGGGGTCCGCCAGACCACCGGGGACGAGCTCGACCCCGAGACTCTCGAGGGCCGGCGCCTGGGTCGGACGGCGCACCAGCGCGCGGACCGCGTGTCCGCGACGCACGAGCATGGTGGTGATGTGGCGTCCCACGAATCCGCTAGCCCCGGTGACGGCGATCAGCACGACCGGAAGGGTCAGGAGGACGCGGTGCCGCCATCGTCGAGGAACACGAGCGTGCGGCGCCGCGCGACCACCGAGGCCAGCGCCTCGTAGACCTGGGGATCGAGCACCGTACCGGCGAGATCGGCCGCCCGCTCCACCGCCTTTTCGGGGCTCATCTTCTCCTGGTAGGCGCGCGACGTGCTGAGGGCGTCGAACACTTCGGCGGCGCCGATGATGCGGCCGCCCATCGGGATCTCCTCACCCCGTAGCCCGTCGGGGTAGCCGGTTCCATCCCACCGCTCGTGGTGGTGGCGCACTGCCGGGATGATGTCGCCAAGGTGCGAGAGCGGGGCAAGGATCTGGGACCCGATGATGACGTGCTGCTTGACGTGCTCGAACTCTTCGGGGGTGAGCGCACCCTGCTTGTTCAGGACCGATTCGCGCGTCCCGATCTTGCCGATGTCGTGCAGCCGGCCCGCGACCCGTACGTGTTCGACGTCCTCCTCTGGAATTCCGAGCTCGTGGGCAATCGTGGCGGACAGGTCGGCGACGCGCGCCGAATGCCCGCGCATATAGGGGTCTTTCGCCTCCAGGGCGTTCACGAGGGCTTCCAGCGTGGCAATCGAAAGCCGCTCCAGCTTCATGCGCTCGCGCTGGAGCTCCGCGGTCCGGGTGCTGACCTCTTCCTTGAGCCATTGGTTCAGCTGGCGGTTCTCGAGCAGCATTTCGCGCCGCTTGAGCGCTCGCTGGACTGCCCGCCCCAGGTCGGCCAGCTCGATCGGCTTGGTGAGGTAGTCCATGGCGCCCCGCTGCATGCACAACGCGGCGCTGGTCGCGTCGTTCACGGCGGTGAGCATGAGGATCGCGAGCTCGGGCTCGACCTCGATCGCCTGCGGCACGAGGTCGACCCCGCTGGTGCCGGGCATCCGGATGTCGCACAGCATGAGCGCGATGCGGTGGCGCCGGAGCTGTTGCAGGGCTTCGTCACCGGTGCTCGCGGCGTACACGTCGTACTGCTGTTGTGTGAGAAACTTCTTGAGGGCGTTGCGGATGGGCTCCTCATCGTCCACGACGAGGATCTGGACGGGACCCGTCACTTCGGCCACGGCGGTCCTCCTTATAGGAGCTCCACTAACCTTCCACGAAGCTGACCTCCACCGGCCCCGGGAGCAAGCCCGCCCGGCGGGCGCGCGTGAGCAACTCGGTCACTGCCTGTCGGCCGATCGGCCCGTAGTCCACGGTGTATGCGTTGACGTACATCCCGACGAACCGGTCGATGCGGGATGGGTCGAGACCGCGGCCGTACGCCGTCGCGTGTGCGAGGGCCTCGGCGCGGTGGGCGAGGCCGTATTGAATGCTGGCCTTGAGATCGCGTGCGATGTCGCGCATCAGCGCGTCTCCCAGGTCGCGGCGCACGACGTTGCCGCCAAGCGGCAGCGGCAGGCCCGTCTCGTCGTGCCACCATTCGCCGAGATCGACCCAGAGGTGCAGCCCACGATCGGCATAGGTGAGCTGGCCCTCGTGAATGAGGACTCCCGCCTCCGCGCGACCCGCCGCCACGTATTCCTCGATCTGATCGAACGGTACGACGATGTGACGCACACCGGGCTGGTACAGCTTGAGGGCCAGAAACGCCGTGGTGAGCTCACCCGGGACCGCGACCACCATGCCTCCCGCAGCGAGCGCCGCCCGCGGATCGGTGGGGCGGGGAGCGCAGGCCACGATCCGCGGCCCATAGCGGTCGCCGATGCTTGCTCCGTGGGCGAGCAGCGCGTAGCGATCGGCGAGATAGGCGTAGGCATGCAGCGACACGGCCGTCACTTCCAGCTCGCCGGCGAGGGCGCGCCGGTTCAAGGACTCGATGTCGCCGAGCTCATGCACGTAGCGACGCGCACCGGTGTCGATCCTCCCGGCGGCGAGCGCCCAGAACATGAAGGCGTCGTCCGCGTCCGGACTGTGCGCCAGATGGATCGTCTGCGGGCCCTTAGCTGCCACCCGTCGCCTTCCCGGCGGTCGCCGCTGTCGCCTGCCCGTGAAACGCGTCGAGATTCTCCGCGTGCTCGCTGTACTCGGGCCGCTGGCGCGTGCGCTCCGCCGCCTCGTGCGCGAGGAAGTCGCGATACGCGCGTCGTGCCCCCGCGCGGTCGCGCTCGAGCTCGAGCGCGCGCGCCCGCAGCATGAACGCGAAAAGATGCGTGGGGACGGCTCGGCGGATCGTGTCCGCTTGGGCCAGTGCCGCCACCGGGTTGCCGCCCGTCAGGTCGAGCACCCCGATGTGGTAGCGGGCGTCCACGTCCAGCGCCGGCAACATCGCGTACGCCTGAAGCGCCATGGGTAGGAAGAATTCCGCGCTGTCCGGCTTGCCCTGCGTGTGCAGCATCATGACCCGGTTGTAGAGGCGGGTGGCGCGCTCTTCCGGGGACATTTGAGAAATGTCGGGGGCACCGACGGGGAGCAGGGAGCGGGGAGCGGTACCTCCCGCGGCATCGGCGGGTCCCGCTCCCCGCTCCCCGCTCCCGCCGAAACGGAGCGCGAGCACCGTCAACAGCGCTCCCAGCGCCGCCCCCGCCACGCCCCAGGGAAGGCCGGCCCGCCATCCGGACGCTTGCCCGCCGGGGACCTGGGCACCGCACTTATGACAGAATCGCGCCGTGGAGGTGAGCGCAGCGCCGCACGCATGACAGTTCATGGACGTGGGAATCTAACTGGCAGGAATAGAGCGGAGAGCGTAGTCTATCCCGAATGAGCGCTGCCTTTCCGGGACAGGACCGCGCCAAGCACATGGGCGAGTTGAAGCGCGGCGATGAACGGTGGGACGTGTTCGTCGAGATGCAGCCCGACGTCGAGGTCGGCGCCGTGCGCGGGCGGGTGCATTTCGTGAACGGCGAGCGCCGCCGCACCACGAGCTGGATTTTCCTCGAGTTATCGGAGCGCGAGATTCAGGAGCGCTTCGGGGAATTTTCGGCCGTCGAGCTGTGGCACTTCGTAGCGGCACTGGATGGGTGACACGGTGTGTTAAGAACTAGGCAGATTTTGCACATTTTCGCTTGCAATCCTGCAGCTCATGCGGCCAGCGGAGCGGCCATGGCGTATTATGTTGCGCCTGCGACACGAAATGGTTGACACCTCGCAACGTCGTCGGTACCTTCCCCCATGCCTGTAGCGGCGTTTCCCCTGTGTTCATCGAACGCCCGCCGTCGGAGATCCCCGGGTCGGGCCTGCTCCGTTCGTGGCATCGTCTGTGCACTCCCCGCTCAAGTACCGTTCTAGGAGATCGATTCTATGACCGCGACGTTGCAGCCAACCACAGCCGCCTCCGGGGCGAAGTCCGCGACCGGCGCGTCGCCCGCGGACGTGGTGCGGAAGGCGAAGGAGGCCGGGGTGCAGGTGGTGGACTTGAGGTTCACCGACCTGCCGGGCACGTGGCAACACTTTTCGATCCCGCTGAAAGAGCTGACCGAAGACCTGTTCGCCGAGGGCATCGGGTTCGACGGCTCCTCGATTCGCGGGTTCCAGGCGATCAACGAGAGCGACATGCTGCTGTTCCCGGATCCGGCGAGCGCCTTCGTCGATCCGTGCCTCGAAGTGCCGACGTTGTCGCTCACGTGTGATGTGTCCGACCCCGTGACGGGCCAGCGCTACTCGCGCGACCCGCGCTACGTCGCGCAGAAAGCGGAGCAGTACCTCATCAAGACGGGGATCGCCACGACCGCGTACTACGGCCCCGAGGCGGAGTTTTACATCTTCAACTCGGTACGCTTCGACCAAAACGCGCACGAGGGCTACTACCACATCGACTCCGAGGAGGGAATCTGGAACTCGGGGGCGAACGGCGCCCCGAACATGGGGCACCGGCCGCGACACAAGGAGGGCTACTTCCCGGTGCCGCCGGTAGACCGGCTGCAGGATCTCCGCTCCAAGATCATGCTGGCGCTGATTGCAGCGGGTGTCGACGTCGAGGTGCACCACCACGAGGTGGGGACGGCGGGGCAGACCGAGATCGACATGCGGTTCACGACGCTCGGGCGCATGGCCGACCAGCTGATGATGTACAAGTACATCGTGAAGAACGTGTGTCACCAGCACGGCTACACGGCGACGTTCATGCCCAAGCCGATGTTCGGTGATAACGGGTCGGGGATGCACGTGCACATGAGTCTCTGGAAAGACGGCACGAACCTGTTCTTCGACCCCAAGGGGTACGCCCTCTTGTCGGACGCGGCGCGCTGGTACATCGGCGGACTGATCAAGCACGCCCCGGCCCTGCTGGCGTTCGCGGCCCCGACGACCAACAGCTACCGGCGGCTGGTGCCGGGCTACGAGGCGCCGATCAACCTGATCTATTCGCAGCGCAACCGTTCGGCGATCTGTCGCATCCCGGTGTATTCCAAGTCGCCGAAGGCGAAGCGCATCGAGTTCCGGGCGCCCGATCCGTCATCGAACCCGTACCTCACGTTCGCGGCGCTGCTGCTGGCGGGCCTGGACGGCATCAAGCAGAAGACCGAGCCGCCGAAGCCGATGGATGTGGACTTGTACGACCTCGAGCCCGAGGAGCGCAAGCATGTGAAGAACACACCGGGCTCTCTGAACGAATCGCTCGCGGCGCTCGAGGCGGACCATGCCTTCTTGCTCGAGGGCGGAGTGTTCACGCCGGATCTGATCGAGACGTGGCTCGCCTACAAGCGCGCCAAAGAAGTCGATCCGGTGGCGCTGCGGCCGCATCCGTACGAGTTCTTCCTGTACTACGACGTGTAGGCTGGGGGCGGCAACGGGCGGCAACGGGCGGCAGGGGCGACCGAGCTCTGCCGCCTTTTTGCCGCCTTCTGCCGCCTCCTGCTGCCCTCTATTTTAGTCCCCATGCCCGCGACCGCCGCCGAGACGCGCGACATCCTCGACGAGTTGAAGAAGCGCCATGTGCGTTTCCTGCTGCTTCAGTTCACCGACTTGTTGGGCGTCAATAAAGCCGTGGAGGTCCCGTCCTCGCAGTTCGAGCGGGCATTGGGGGGCGAGGTGCCGTTCGACGGCTCCGCGCTCGAGGGGTTCGCCCGGGTGGAAGAAGCCGACGCACTGCTCGTGCCCGATCTGGAAACCTTCCGCCTGTTCCCGTGGGAGAGCGGCGCGGTGGAGGGCAGGAGCGCGGAGGCGGACGGCGCGGTGGCGCGACTGATCTGCGACATCCGCTATCCGGACGGCCGGTCGTTCGAAGGATGCCCTCGTACCACTCTGAAGCGCCAGGTCGAGCGGGCCGCGAAGCTGGGCTTCACGATGCGCGTGGGCTGCGAGGTGGAGTTTTTCATCTTCGAGCAGAGCGAGCGCGGCGAGCCCACGACACGGACGCTCGACGCCGGCAGCTACTTTGATCTGGTCCCGGTGGACCGGGGAGAGGAGGCGCGCCGAGCGATTGTGGCAGCGCTCGAGCACATGAAGCTCGACGTCGAGGCCTCTCACCACGAGGTGGCGTACGGCCAGCACGAGATCGACCTGAGCTACGCCGAACCGCTGACGATGGCCGACCAATGGGCCACGCTCCGCTTCATCGCCCGGACCATCGCGGTCCGACACGGTCTGGTCGCCACGTTCATGCCCAAGCCGATCTACGGCCGCAACGGCTCGGGGATGCACACGCACCAGTCGTTATTTGCCAAGGGGAAGAACGCGTTCCTCCACGCCGAAGGGCCGATCCACCTCTCCGAGGTCGGCCGTTGGTACATCGGCGGGCTGCTGCGACACGCTCGGGGCTACTGCGCGGTGACCAATCCTCTGGTGAATTCGTACAAGCGGCTGGTGCCGGGGTTCGAGGCCCCGGTGAACGTCTCGTGGTCCACGGAGAACGTGTCTCCCCTCATCCGGGTGCCGGCCCAACGCGGCGAAGCGACGCGGTGCGAGAATCGCATGCCCGACCCATGTGCGAATCCCTACCTCGCCATCGCCGTGCAGCTCGCCGCCGGTCTGGATGGCATCCACGAGCGGATCGATCCCGGCGAGCCTGTGAACAAGAACATCGCGCGTATGTCATACCGCGAGCGACGCAAGAATCGCATCGATGACCTCCCCCGGGACCTGCATGAAGCGCTCGATTATCTGGAGAAAGATGCGGTCGTCCGTGAGGCGCTGGGCGAGCATATCTACGAGCGGTATCTGGACGCGAAGCGCGAAGAATGGCAGGAGTACATCGGCCAGGTCGGAGAATGGGAGCTGAATCGCTATCTCGGGCAGTATTGATGACGTAACACAAAGGCGTCGCGGAAGGACGTCACGAAGAGACGTCGCGAACAGACGTAACTAGCGGCCGGGCGGCGGGTGTGCGTGTAAACGTCCGATCATCTTGCTGATCAGGACGACCCGACTCTCGAGAGTGCAGATCGCGCGATGGTGAGTCGGGTCGAGGGCGCCCGCCACGCGCAGGTGCGTGATGGCCTCCTGTGCGGAGCCGCGGGCGTAGAGCAGGAACTGGCGGAACTCGGCTACGCTGCCCCGCCCACATGCCTCGGCTATATTCGAGCATATCGAGAGCGCTGCGCGCACGAGTTGATCGCCACGCTCGGCGCTGCCGGGGCCGCGAAACGTGCGGGCGACGCGCGCGGCGTCGGCGGCGAACGTGCAGGCCAGTTCGTGGACACGCAGCCGTCCTGCATGAGCCTTTATCATCACGCGCGAGAGTAGCACCTCGGGCATCACATGCTGTCATCCTTCTCACGCCTCTACGTGACGATTTTTCGCGACGTCTTTTCGCGACGCCTCTGCTTGACGACGTTGGCATTGCTGTGCCTCGCCTGCGATGGTGTATCCCGCCCCGACGACACCCTCGGCCTCCAGAGCGCCGCCCGCTGGGAATGGCATGGACGCCTGGTCGTGGAAGGCGACTCCGCGCTCACGCTCGTTCGGATGGGGATCGACACGACGCACGGGGGCGGCGATGTGGGCCTCGCGCGATACGACTTCAATCCCGCCGTCGGTGAGGGAGACGAGTACTCGCTCACCCTCGGGTTGGACCTGGCGAACGTGCGGGACCTGCGACAGAACGTCCCGTACGCGCTCGGCCCCCCGCCCGCACGCCTCCCCGCTTACGCGACGGTGACCTGCCTGTGCCGCCCCCTGAAGCCCGACTCGGTGCGGGGCACGTTCACGCTCGCGACGCGCGGGCTGCGGCAGATCACCGGGCGCGTGGACGCGACCCTGTATTTTACGGAATGGAACGACGCCGCCCGCCACGTGACCTATTCGCTGCACCAGCGCATTGACTTGGTCAAGTAGGGCGGACGGGCGGACGGTCGGACAGGCGGTCGGCATCGTGCTCGGATTGCTGACCGCCCGTCCGCCGGATCGCGTGACCGCCCAGTCTGTCCCTCCCACGATCGACACGATCATCGTGGTCAACCGCAACGTGTTCGACCTCCAGGAGGCGGACGCGCCCGGCTTCATCGCGCGGCTCGCGAACCGGCTGCACGCGCGCACGCGTGCGGGGGTCATTCGCGCCACCCTGCTGGTCAATCCCGGGGACCGCTACGACTCGGCGCGGGTCGCCGAGAGCGAGCGGGCATTGCGCAACCTGAGCGTCTTCAGTCGCGTGCGGATCGATACCACGCGACTCGACGGCCGCCTGGCGCTCCGCGTCGCTACCACCGACGGTTGGAGCACGAAGCCTCAGCTCGGCTACTCGTCCGCGGGCGGAGACGTCACCTGGATGGTCGGTCTTGTCGAGGACAACCTCTTGGGCACGGCGACGTCCCTCACCGCCGTGTACAGCAAGACGCCAGACCGCCGCGTCTTCGATCTCGGGCACGTGAACCCCCACTTCTTCTCGCGGCGCGGTTGGCTGCAGGCCAAGTACAGCAACAAGTCGGATGGCGACCGCGGCACCTGGCTGGTGGGCCTGCCGTTTTACGAGACCGCCGCGCGACTCGGGGTCACGACCGACGGCGAGGCGGCCTCCGAGCGGGTGCTGCTGTTTCGGGACGGTTTGCCGGACACGAGCCGCTTCCCGCAGGGTCGAGTGGAGCGTCGGGCCCTGCGCGTGAGTCTCGCGGCCGGGGTCGCACTGCGGGCTACGACGGAGGACTACGTGCGCCTGTGGCTCGCCGGCCAGTGGCGTCGCGAGAACTTCGATTCCGTGGGCTCGACCGCGTTCCCGCGCTCCGTGTTCGGTACGGTCGGCGCGGGAATGGACGTGGGGCGTGTGCGCTTCCAAGTGCTCGAGCGATTCAACTCCTACGCCCGGCGCGAGGACGTGGACGTGTCGCAGCTGTTCCATCTCGGCGTGTGGGCGGCACCGCGCGCGTGGGGCTATCCGTCGGGCCAGGCCGGCATCGGGCCGGAGGTGAGTGCGCAGCTCGCCGCGCCCTGGCGCAGTGGCTTCGCCGTGCTGCAGGCGGGCGCGAACGGCGTCCTCACCTCCGGGCTCCCGGACTCGGGGCGGGTGGCGGGCGCACTGACCATCGCGAGCCAGAACCTCCGGAACCAGACCCTGATTCTCCACGTCGAGGGCGCCCAACTGCGGCGGGCCAAGCCCGGCAACGAGTTCGATCTGTGGAACTCGCAGAACGGCCCGCGGGTCTTCGGCATCCACGAGTTCACCGGCACGCGCATGGCGTGGCTCGCGCTCGAGGATCGGCTGCTCGTTGCCGACGACCTGTGGGGCCTCATGGGGGTGGGGGTGGCGCCGTTCCTCGACTATGGCGGAGCATGGTACGCGGACGAGCCGGCCCGCCTGGGCGGCGCGGTGGGCATGTCGTTGCGGATCGGGCCGACCCGCGCCGTGCGTGGCGATGTGGCGGAGTTCGCGGTCGGTTACCGCTTCGGGAAGGGGTTCAGCGGCAGCCGCTGGGGCTTCGCGGTCCGCAAGGGCGTGAGGTACTAGGCCCCCCTCGATGCATCACTTCATGTCCGATCTACGGTAACGTCGCCCTCCTGAGTCCGCGGGTGAACCCGCGACTCGGCATGTGTCAGTAAACTGACAGACGCTCTGCCGCTTGAGCGGTACGCGCCGAGCCGCGGCTACCATGAGAAGGCAGCTGTTGTCCAGGGCCACCGTGGTGGCCCGCACCGATCCTGCCATCAGGCTACCATCCGCACTCAAAGTGAGCGTCACCACGACGCTCGGTGCAGGTTGAGGTTCGGTCCCGCTGGTGCTGCAATCTTTAGCGCGGCCTCGCAGGCCGACCCGCGGCTCCGCAGTCACCGAGACGGGAAGGTCAGGATCGTCGTGGCATTCCGGCGCCGCCGGCTACGGTGCGTAGCGGGTGTCGTGCACCCACAGGCTATACAGCAGCGCAGCGAGTTTGCGTGCGACCGCGATGATCGCGCGCTTCTTGGCATTCTTGCCCCCGCGGCGCGCCAGCTCGAGGCCCCACCGGCGGAGGCGACAGTCGGGCCCAAACGGGCCCAGGATGTAGTGCGCGGCTTGCACCAAGAGCTGGCGCACCAAGCCGTCGCCACACTTGGTGATCCCGAGCTGAGGCCGGTGCGCCCCCGAGTCTGCGCGGCGCGGGCACAGCCCAAAGTAGGCCCCGACCGCCCGGCCGTCGCCGAACCGGCGCGGATCGTCCACCGTCAACACAAAGGCGAGGGCCGTCAGCGCCCCGACGCCGGCCACCTGCCGCAGCCGCGCGGTCTCCGGATAGACCTGAGCGGCCAGGTGCTCGACGAGGCGGTCGTAGCGGGCGATGGTCTGGGTGAGCCCCGCGATCTGGGCCAGCAGCGGTTCGAGCGCCGCGTGCAGCTCGGCGGGCAGGTGCGCGGCGACCCGCCGGGCGAAGCTCGTGGCGTCGCACGGCGGGAGCTGCCCTCCCACACTCTTCACCGCCCCGCGCACGTGATTGATCAAGCGCGTCCGGGCGCGCACCAGACTGGCCCGGGCACGCACGAGTCGCAGCGCCCCATCGGCGCCGGCGCTCCGGACCCGGATCGGGGCGAGCAGCGTGGGATCCCACCGCCCGACGCGCGCCAGATAGGTGGCATCGACCCGATCCGTCTTGTGCTCGTTGTGATAGAGCCAGCGCAACTTCCGGCTGTTCGCGACGAGCACTTCGTGACCCAGGGCCGTCAACTCCCGACTCATCCACCCCGCGTGGGTCCCCGCTTCGAGCACCACCCGGGCCGGCGGGCCCGCCAAGCGCTCGCGCAGCGCGACCCGGGTCGTCGGGATCCGGTCCTCCTGGATCACGACGCCATCCTGGTCCACGACGCAGAGTTGACTGAAGCGGTCGCCGACATCGAGACCCATCGTTATGTTCCCCACAGGGCCAACCTCCGCGCCAATGGGCCTTTCAGCCCGTGGTTCATCCTTGAGGATCCTCCCACGAGGATACCTCGCTCGCGGCAGGTTGGCCTTCTCATTTCAATCTTTAGCCGCGCACTCGAGGGGTCATGAACCGGCGCGGGTTCATCGGAACCATCGGGGCCGGCCTCGGGTCCGTGTTCGTCCCCTGCTTGCCGAAGTGGCGCACGGACCACGCGTTCGTCGAGCGCTGGTCGTGGGTGATGGGGCAGCCGGTCCACGTGATCGTCTTCGCGGCATCGGAGCAGGAAGGGCTCGACGCGTGTGCGGCGGCCCTCGCCGAGCTGCGAAGGGTCGAGAGCCGGCTTACGCTGTTCGACGAGGCGAGCGACCTGTGCGAGCTGAACCGCCGCGCGGGCCGGAAACGGATGCGTGTGGACGAAGACCTCCGCCTGATCCTGGCGCAGGCCGCTGCCTTCAAGCGCGCCACCGGGGGCGCCTTCGACGTCGCGGTCGAGCCGCTGATGCGGGTCTGGGGGTTTCACCGGCATCGGGTGACCGCACCGACCGCTACGGAGCTCGCCCAGGCGCGTGAGGCGGTGCTGGCTGCCGTTGTGGAGCTCGACGGCGACGTGGCGCAATGCCCGAGTGCTCATACCCAGCTCGACTTCGGTGCGATCGGTGTCGGCTACGGGATCGACCGGGCTCTCGAGCTGCTCCGCGGGCGCGGGCTGCGACGGGCGTTCATCGACGTGAGCGGCGATATGGCTGCCATAGGAGCGCCCCCGGGAGAGCCCGGCTGGCTGGTCGAGATCGCCGACCCCGATCGCCCGGGGGGCCGCGCGGTGGCGGCGACGCGGCTCCGGGACGCCGCGCTGGCGACTGCCGCCAACACCGAGTCGATCGTGCGCTACGGGTCGGTCGTCGCGGGCCACGTGATGGATCCCGCGACGGGGTGGCCGGCCCGCGCGCTGCGGCAGGCTTCGGTGGTTACGCGGACGGCGGTAGCGGCGGACGCGCTGTCGACGGCCATGCTCGTGACCGGACGGAGACCGGAAGGGGTGCTGCGGACGTACTCGGTTTGACCTTCCTTCATCCCCGGGCTTGCGCCCGGGGTTAGTAGGGACTCGGAGGCAAACTGACCCCGGGCGCGAGCCCGGGGTCGCTGGGAGGAGTGCCCACCAATCCGGCAATCGCCTCCCGTAGTTCTGCAATACCCTCTTTCGCTCGCGCACTCGTCACGATCATCTGGTCGTCCTTGAGCTCGAGGGCGCCTTGCAGCTCCGCCTCGCGGCGCGCCCGCGCGGACCGGGCCAGCACGTCGCTCTTCGTGAGCGCGGCGAGCACGCGGGTCTCGCGCTCGGCCAAGAGCTCCTGCATCGCGCGATCGTCGTCCGAGGGGTCGCGGCGGATGTCGAGCAGCCAGAGGACGCCGGCGAGCCGGGGGCGCTCAATGACATGTCGAATGAGGTGTCGGAACGCGGCTCGCTCGGTTTGCGCCGCCCGGGCATAGCCGTACCCGGGGAGATCCAGCAAATACACGGAGCGGGGAGCAGGGAGCGGTTCCTTCCGATGCACCGAAGGGTACCGCTCCCCGCTCCCCGCTCCCAGGACGTACACATTCATCATCCGCGTCTTCCCCGGCGTCCGGGAGGTCTTCGCGATCCGCTGGCCCGCCAGGGCGTTCAAGAGACTCGACTTGCCGACGTTGGATCGGCCGATCAGGGCGACTTCGGGAAGGACGGGAGCAAGTGGGACGTCGGCCCGAGGGAAGGAGCCGATGAAACGGGGTTGCGAAGCGGTCAGGCTTCTTTCTTCTGGCGCACGCGCTCCGTGACGAGCAGCGGCTGCCGGCCTTCGGTGACGCATTCGGCCGTGATGGCCACCTCGCGCACGTCGTCGCGGCTCGGCAGGTCGAACATGATGTCGGTCATCATCTCTTCGAGGATCGCGCGGAGGCCGCGGGCCCCCGTACCCCGTTTGATCGCCTTCTGGGCGATCGCCTTGAGCGCGTCCTTTTCGATGGTGAGCCGCACGTCCTCCAGCTCGAACAGCTTCTGGTACTGCTTGGAGAGCGCGTTCTTGGGCTCGATGAGGATGCGGATCAGGGCCTCCTCGTCGAGCGAGTCGAGCGGCACCGCTACCGGGAGCCGGCCCACCAGCTCGGGGATGAGCCCGTAGCGCAGCAGGTCGTCGGGCTCCACGTCGATGAAGGGGTTCTTCTTGAGCTTCTCGGGCTCCCCTTTCGTGAGCTCTTCTTTCGTG
>Ga0209472_1001684_pt1 | contig 12689 bp, 7 predicted proteins | sample GraSoiAngelo_130_FD_185887 | JGI IMG/M metagenome (GOLD analysis project Ga0209472, IMG submission 185887) | Grasslands soil microbial communities from the Angelo Coastal Reserve, California, USA - 14_0929_02_20cm (SPAdes) (version 2) | ecosystem: Environmental > Terrestrial > Soil > Grasslands ...
TTGGCGGGGCCGGCGCGCCTTCGTGATGGGTGTGAGCGCTTCGCAGGAAAGGCACTTTGTCGAGAACGTGTTCCTGGAACCATTCCAACCAGAGATAGATCACGGGCGTGACAAATAACGTGATCAGTTGCGAAAAAATCAGGCCGCCGACAATCACCAATCCAAGCGGACGTCGCGAAGAAGCATCCTGTCCAAAACCAAGGGCGAGTGGGATCGCGCCCATCAACGCCGCCAGCGTCGTCATCATGATCGGTCGAAAACGTTCGACGCTCGCTTCGTGAATTGCCGAGCGCAGGTCCCAACCCTCATCGATTCGTTGCAACGCGAAGTCGACCACCATGATTCCGTTCTTTTTCACGATGCCGAGCAAAAGAAAAAGGCCGATCACGCTGTAGAGCGACAAGGTCGATCCAAAAATCCAAAGCGTGAACAATCCGCCGACCACCGCCGGCACGATCGCCGGAAACAATACCGTGATCGGGTGGACGTAGCTCTCGTAAAGAATTCCGAGGATCACGTACATGACAAAAATGGCGGCGATCAGGAGCAGCGGTAGCGCCTTGAAAAGCTGCCGGAAGACAAGCGCCTCGCCCTGAAACGTCGCTTGAATGCTCGGATACTGGTTGTGCACTTGGGCGAATGAATCTTCGATGAACTTTGTCGCATCACCGATGGCGACGTCCGGCAGCAAATTGAAATTAATCGTGACGCTGGTGAACTGATCGAAATGGTTTACGGCCTGCGGCCCGACCACCTGACTTGTCGACGTTACCGCGCGCAGGGGAACGAGATCCGAACTAGTTCCAGTTGTGGTGGTAATAGCGCCGATCCCCGTGCCGCCGCCGCTTTGGTTAATCGGGCTGCCGGTATTGCTCCGCATATATAAATTGTCGAGGTCTCGCGGCTGCGCTCGCTCATCGTCCTTCACTTCGAGAATGACCTGATATTGGTCGTCCGGCTGTTTGATCAAATAGACGTAGTTCTGCGAATAGGCGTTCTTCAATAAACTTTGGATCGCGGAAGTCGAAACGCCATAGGTGGCAGCGCGCTCCCGATCGATGTTAATTTTCAGGTTCGGCGTGTTGTTGTAATAATCGGAGCGGACCGAAGCGAATCCTTTGAACCCGCGGAGTTTCGTCATCATTTGATTCGCCGCACCGTAGACATCTTGCGGAACGATGCCGCTGATTGTGTAAGCGTACTGGCCCTGTGTTTGGTTGGTTGCGCCGACATTGATTTGCAGCACTGGACTGGGCGATATGACCGCGGTCAGGCCAGGAATTGTATTGATCGACTTTTGTATTCGCAAAAGACATTGCTCGATCGGATCACGCTGCTCGCGCGGTTTAAAAATGCAAAAAATGATTCCTTGCGATGACGCGCTACGTGATCCGGAACCGGCCAGAGTGAAAAATTGTGCCACGCTCTGTTCCGCGATGATTTTCTCGTTTACGAGTTTTTGAAAAGCCCGCATCTGCTCGGGCGACGACCCTTCCTGAGCAATGAAAACGCCGCGGGCAAAACCGCTATCCCCCGGTGGAAGAAGCGTGAACGGCAAATGAGTGAAGAAGAACCAAAGGCCGAGAATACAAACGAGCAGAATCGGAATCGTCAGCCAGGCGCGATCGAGAAATCTATCCAGCGCCCGACTGTAGGCGTCAATCACGCGCTTGATAAAATTGCCGGTCCACCTTTCCATGCGCGCGCGTTTATGGCCGGCTCTGCGTTCACCCAAAATCCGCGCGCACATCAACGGCGTCAAAGTCAGGGAGACAAGACCTGACGCGAGAATCGCGACAATGATCGTGATCGAAAATTCCTGGAAAATTCGCCCGAGCAATCCGGGCAAAAACACCAACGGAATAAAAACGGCGGCGAGCGAAAGCGTCATCGACAAGATCGTGAACGAAATTTCGCCGGCAGTGTTGTAGGCGGCTTTCAGAATCGATTCGCCATGCTCGGCCCGGCGGATCACGTTCTCTAAAAAGACAATTGCGTCGTCGACCAGAAATCCGATGGCGAGTGTGAGCGCCATCAACGTCAGATTGTTGATCGAGAATCCAAGCATGCTCATCACCGCGAAGGTGAGCAGCAACGAAAGCGGCAGCGCGACCGCGGGAATAAGGGTGTCGGTTGCGCGACCGAGAAAAATATAAATCACCATCACCACCAGCACGAATGCGATCAGGAGTGTCGCCCGCACATCGTGGACGGAGTTAACAATCGTCTGTGAACGATCGAACACTGGCGTGAACGTGATCGATCCCGGCAAACTTGCGCGCAGCTCCGGGAAAAGTGCCTTGACCGAATTCGCCACTTCAACCGCGTTCGCGCCCGCCTGCCGCGAAACCGCCAGAACAACAATGGAGCCCGGCGGATTAAATCCGCGCATCCAAAAGAAGCGTGAAGTGCGCTCGTCCTGCACACCCTGTTTAACCTCAGCGATATCGCGCAGATACACCGGCGAACGATCTTTGTTCCGCGCGACAATCAGATTTCGATAACCGTCGGCCTGATCGATCTGGCCGTTTGGTTGCAAAACAAAGCTGCGATGCGGTCCGTCGAATTGTCCGGCGCCAGAGTAAACCGTTCCCCCTTTGATTGCGTTCGCGACATCATCCATCGTCAGCCCGCGCGAAGCCAATCCCGCTGGATCGGCCTTGATTCGAATCGCGCCCTGCACGCCGTAAATGTTCACTTGCGAAACGCCGGGAAGAATTGCGATCCGCTGCGCCACTGCGGTTGATGCGTACTTATATAGATCGCCGTCAGTCAGCGTGTCCGACAGCAGGCCGAGCAGATAGACCGCCTGATCGTTCGGGTTTGTTTTGCTGAACGTCGGTGGACTCGGTAAATCGATCGGCAACTTCCCGGTCGCGCGCTGAATCGCGGCCTGCACGTCGGTGGCGGCGTCGGTGATGCTTTTGCTCAGAACGAATTGCAGCGTCAACGAGGTATTGCCCTGCGTGCTTTGGCTGGTGATGATGTCGAGTCCGGGGATTTGGAGGAATTGTTTTTCGAGCGGCGTGGCGATGTTGTTCGCCATCGTCACCGGATCCGCGCCGGGATACGCACAGGTGACTTGAATGATCGGATAATCGACCGCCGGCAGATCGTTTACCGCCAGTTTGTTGTAAGTCGCGATTCCCGCGACGATGACGGACAACGTCAGCAAGACAGTCATCACCGGCCGGCGAATGAATGGGCCGGAAAGTCCGGTACCTTTAACCGGAACTAATTTGGCTTCTTTCGATGTCGCCGAAGTCGATCTTAGACGATTTTGATCTTGTCCCGCGTCTGCGGGATGTTCGCCATCCGGCGCGCCATCCTCTGGATCAGAACGCTCCATAAAAAAGCGTCACATCGCGCTTTTGCTGGCGGCAGCTTGATCGCTCGCTCCATTCGGAGCGTTGTATGGTTTGGGATCGACCTTCGTCCCCGGCGCAAGCGCGAGTTGTCCAGTCACGACGACTGTTTCACCGGGCTCAATGCCACTTTCAACGACCATGAGATCGCCATCTTGCCGCTGCCCAGGTTTTACCGGCCGCAGATCGACCGTGTTATCCGGCTTCAACACAAATATGAACGGGCCATTTTGGCTAATCTGCACCGCTTGCTGTGGAACCAGCCGCGCGTCTTTAATCGTGTCCAGAATAAAACGAACACGCACAAATTCCGATGGCCACAGTGCGTGGTCCGGATTCGGCGTCACCCCGCGCGCTTTCACAGTGCCCGAACCGGGCTGGACGGCGGTATCGATGAAATACAAGTCGCCGACACGGGGTGGGATTTTTTCGTCTGGCGAATACGTTTGCACTTTCACGTTTGGGCCGCCGAGATATTTCCGCACTAATGCCAAATCGGTCTCGGCCACGGTGAAGTCGGTGTAAATCGGATCCAGCCCCTGAATTGTAAGCAATACGGCGCCGCTGCCTGTGTTGCCCGAGACTATATTGCCAACATCGACAAGGCGCAGTCCAGCGCGACCGTTGATCGGCGATTTGATGTAGCAAAAATCGATATTCACCTGAGCAGCCGCCGCTGCCGCTTCGGACTTGTGCGCATTGGCCTGAGCCGTGTCGAGGTCTTGCGGTGAGATAACATTGCGGGCGCGCAGTTCCTGCTGTCGCTTCATTGTAATCTGATCCAACGTTGCCTGCGCTTGCGCCTGCTCGAGGGCGGCTTGATACGGTCGCGGATCAATCGTGAAAAGCAGGTCCCCTTTCTTTACGTCGGCGCCGTCCTGAAAATGGCGCGCGATGATTTGCCCGCTGACCTGGGCTTGCACTTGCACGGTTTCGTAGGCGGCACACGTGCCGATTTCGTCCAGATAAAGCGGCACATCTTTGCTGATCACTTTCGCCACCAACACCGGTCGAACCGGCGGTTGCGCTGTTTTCGCAGTCTGCACTCCGCGCTGCAATGTTCGCGCGACCGCGAACGCCGCCAGGAGAACGAACAGGAAATAACCCCAATTCGGAATTCGTTGCTTCGAGACACGACTTGTTTTCATTCGTCTCGGCTCCTGAAGTTCGGTAGCTGCTCCATTTCCTGATTCTAATCGAGTACCCATCTTAGTTTTGGCTGTTCTTTCCGTTTCGGCTCCGAGCGCCGACATGTTTCCCATTCCCCTTCTCCGCCGTCTGCCGGATCCGATCCAAAACCCGGATGCAAGTGCGCAACTCGGATGCCGGAATATCGTCGAGTAATTCGTGTCGAAGTTGGAACGCCGCCGTTTTGATTTGTTCAATCACCCGTTGAGCGCGGGGCGCCAAATGCACCGTTTTGCAACGACGATCCTGCGACGAACTTTTTCGCGCCACCCAGCGATCGCCTTCCAGGCGGTGCAACAGGGTCACAAGCGTTGGTTCTTCGATGCCGAGATGCGAGGCGATCTCGGCCTGGGTCAACGGACCGGGCGCGACGGACAAGTGCATCAGAGTGCGCCACTTGGCCTGGCTCAAGCCCATCGGTTTGAGGCGCTCGTCCAATTTCAGCCGCCAGGCCCGGGCGGTGCCGTGCAAGAGCGGCCCGAATGAATCAACATCAGTCTTCAAGGCAAATTAGTTAGCATGCTAACTAATCTCGAACTTAGAGCAGTGTCAATCCCACCGCTTAATCGATCTTGAGCAATAAGATCGATTCTTTGCGGTAATCGGTTGACCGCATGATGCGGTGCGGCTGGCGCGGCGCCCAGCGCTTGCTTTCCATCACTTCTTGTTCCCGTTCCGGGCGGAGCAGCAGATAGCGCGCGTCCGTCGGCACTTCATCAATTTCGCTCGCGTAAACGAGTTTTGAGCGCATATAAAAAAAGATCGGCTGATAATTTGGATCGAGCGCGTAAACCGTCTCCGATTGCGGAATGGCCGCTTCAATCTGGGCAGCGAGGCGCTTGATCCGTTGCCGCCGGTCCATTTTCGGAACGACCGCAATTGCGTACGTCCACATTAAGACGCACACGAGCGTGACGATGCTGATGACGGCGTTGCGCCTTGCGCGAAGCGAAAATTCCCTACCAGCGAGGCGGCGCCAACACCAAATCCCGAGCGCGACCGCTAGACCAACTCCAATCGTTACCCCTAAGCCAAGTCCGCCGATGCCTAACTTGTTAGGATGCTCTTGCTCGTACTGGATAAGTCCGGCCGCAGCACCAGCTGCAACCCATCCCCCGACCCAGATACCAGTCCAACGCGCCCATTTGACGCTGTCAGCGGATAGCGTCATGGCAAATAACCAAATTGCCGGTACAAGGGCGGGCATCGCGTAGCGCGGAATCGATCCGGGCACGAGATCGACAATCACAAGAGGAACCAATGCCCCCCAAGTTAGTGCCCGCGCAAGTTGCCGATCCTTTTCCGCGGCAAGATTTTCGAATCGCACCAGTGGCAAAAACAATATCCACGGCAGAAGATAAAACGTGCCGTGCGGGATATTGAGAATCCAACGGCCAAATTGAAAGTCAGTGCCGCGAAGCCGGCCGGTGAATTGTTGCGACCATTTCGTTGTCGCCGTGGCATGTCCCGCGGCTTGCAAAAAGGGAACCGCCCAGGCCGCAAAAATTCCAAGCATCAACGCGATACCGACGAAATGGGCCGGATGAAAGAGCGCTCGCCATCTGCGCTCTTTCCAAAGAACCGCGATCACGACGCCATAAAAGAACAAAAGATGAACGGGGCCTTTGGCCAGCCAGCCCAGTCCAAGAAAAACAAACGGCAGCGTCCAAATTAACCAGGGCGATTTTTTCTGCTCCCAAAAACTCAGCCAGAAAATGATCGCAAGCGCACAAAGCGAAACATAAAGCCCTTCAATTTCGATGAGTCGCCCTTTCTCGATAATTCCGGCGTTAATCAGCCAGATGAGAGCGGCGATTGTCGATCCACGCGGTCCGAGACTGGGACGCGCAACAGTGACAAAAGCGAGCGCAACCAAAAGGACGGAAATCACTGACGGCATGCGCGCGGTCCACTCGTTCTGTTGGCCGAAAATCTTGAATGACGCGGCGACGAGCCAGTTGATCAGCGGCGGTTTCCGAAAGTAGGTTTCGCCACCGACCTGCGGCACCAGATAGTTGCCGGTCTCGAGCATCGTGATTCCGGGCAAGATTCGACGGCCCTCTTCGCCTTTGATCGCGAGGGACCCGAGCGCCGGAAGATAAAGCGCAGCCCAAAGGAGAATCACGATCAACAAATTTCCGGCGCGCGAGGTCATTGAGGTGAGATGTTGGACGTTCCGCGAGCGTCGTTCAACCCCACAGCTTGACGCTCTCTCTCGACAAGGGTAAGTTCAGCGTCTAGTCCGCGCTGATTGGAGTGGGAAATGATGTCCCACTCCTTTTGGTCCGCGGACTGATGTTTTATGAACGCTGAATTCATTGCCATGCTGGATTACCTGGAGCGGGAGCGCGGGATCAAACGCGAAATCCTGCTCGAAGCGGTTTCCACGGCCCTGCTTTCCGCATCGAAGAAAAGCGTCGGCGCTGCCCGCGATCTGAGGATCGACATCGACCCGCGGACCGGCGACATCCGAGCGCTGGCCAATCTCGTCGTGGTCGATGACGTCAACAATCCGCAAGACGAGATCGCGCTCACGAAAGCGCGCCGGATCAAACCGGACGCAAAGGTTGGCGATACGGTCGAGATGGAAGTGACGCCGCGAAATTTTGGACGCATCGCCGCACAAACCGCCAAGCAAGCGATGATGCAGCGCATTCGGCAGGTCGAGAAGGAAATGATTTACGAGGAATTCAAAGACCGCGCCGGCGAAATCGTTAGCGGTACCGTGCGCCGGTTCGATCGCTCGGATGTGATTCTCGATCTTGGAAAATTCGAGGCCGTCATGCCGCAGCGCGAACGCGTGGTCGTGGAAGATTACAATGTCGGCGACCGTCTCCGCGCTTACGTCGTCGCCGTCGAAAACGGATTACGTGGTCCCGAGATCATTGTCTCGCGCAGCCATCCGAATTTTGTGCGCCGCCTTTTTGAATTGGAAGTAAGCGAGATTGCCGATGGCACCGTTGAAATCCGCGGCATCGCGCGCGAGGCCGGTTATCGAACAAAGATCGCGGTCTGGAGTGCAAACGATAAAGTGGACCCGGTCGGCGCTTGCGTCGGCATGCGCGGGTCGCGCGTCAAAAACATTGTCCGCGAGCTAAACAACGAAAAGGTGGACATCATCCGCTGGAGCTCCGATCCGAAGGAATTCGTTCTCGAAGCCCTCAAGCCGGCGAAGGTGAAGCACCTAACCTTCGATCCTGAGAAAAAGAGTGCGCAGATTTCAGTGGACGAAGATCAGCTTTCGCTCGCGATCGGAAAAAAGGGACAGAACGCGCGTCTGACTTCACGGCTTACCGGTTGGGAAATCAACATCGACAAAGACACGTCTGCGACGACGGCGGTAGAGCAAAAAGTTGCCCAAGCGGCGCAGACGCTCGCCGGCGGATTGCCGATCACCGAAGAACAAGCAGTGACGCTGGTGAAATCCGGGTTTACGAATCTGGAAGGCTTGCATGCGGCCGATGTTCAAGATTTGGTAGACATCCTTGGCGTGGACGAAGCAAAGGCGCGTGAGATCCACGACGCCGTCCATAAACAAGATGTAGCGCAAGAAGCGGGCTCGGCTCAAAGGGCTTGAGCCATGAGTGAATTTCTAAAATGGCAACAAAGACAAAAGCAAAAACGGCGGCAAAAAAACCTGTCGCCCACAAACCAGTTGCCACGCATAAGCCTGCCCCGGCCAAGGCAAAGATTCCGAAAAAGAAAATAGAAGCGCTCAAGAGCGCGCCTCCGGTAGCACCTGCTCATCACGTCGCGGAAGAAAAGGCTCAACCCAAGCCAAGCGCCAGTCATCGTCCCGCCGTCGAAAGCGTCTCGTTAATCGACAAAAAGCATCCGCAGAAAAGAGCTGCTGATGGCGAGATAAAAAAGAAAACTACGGTTCTGCCGCCGATCTCGCGAATTCGGGCCTCGTTGGAAGCACCGACTGCGCCGCCACCCAAAAAGGACGCGCCCGCTCAACCTCCGCCTCCGCTAACTGACGAAGCAGTCGCCGCTGAGCCTGAAGCGGCTGCGGACGCCACCTCGCAAAAGGTCATCCATATCAAACCGCCGATCATCGTGAAGCAGCTTGCGGTTGAGCTTGGTGTGAAGCCGCACCAGTTGATCGCCGAGCTGATGACATTCAATATTTTCGCGAACATCAATCAGACGATCGAACCCGATATCGCGTCGAAGATTGCGGAGAGCCACGGGTTCGTTCTCGAAAAAGAGCGCCGGGAAAAAGGAGGCGGGGTGCACAAGGTTGAACAAGTCGTCGTTGCGCCGCCGCCGCCGGTCATTGAAAAAGCCGAGGAACTTAAACCGCGGGCGCCGATCATCACATTCATGGGTCACGTCGACCACGGCAAAACGTCATTGATGGATGCGATTCGCAAAACCCGAGTCGCCGCTGGCGAAGCCGGCGGCATTACTCAACACATCGGCGCTTACACCGTTGATCACAAAGGACACCGAATCACATTCATCGACACGCCTGGTCACGCGGCTTTCACTGCGATGCGTGCGCGCGGCGCAAACGTCACCGACATCGTCGTGCTCGTCGTCGCCGCAGATGACGGAGTGATGCCGCAAACGATTGAGGCCATCAATCACGCCAAAGCCGCGCCGCATGTCGAGATCATGGTGGCGATCAACAAGGTCGATTTGCCGTCGGCGAACATTGACAAGGTGAAGAAACAGCTTCAGGAACGCGACCTGACTCCGGAAGATTGGGGCGGCAAAACGATCGTCTGCGAAGTTTCAGCGACGCGCGGCACCGGGATCGATCACCTCCTTGAGATGATGCTCTTGCAGGCGGAGGTAATGGATTTGAAAGCATCGCCAACCGCGAGAGCACGCGGCACCGTGATTGAAGCACAGGTGGAACCGGGACGCGGGCCAACTGCCACCGTGATTGTGCAGATGGGGACACTTAAAGTCGGCGAACCGTTCATCTGCGGAGATTACTCGGGCAAAGTGAAATCGTTGATCGACGACCGAGGCAAGCCTTTGAAAGAAGCCGGTCCATCCACGCCCGTGAAAGTACTTGGATTTACCGGATTACCGAACGCGGGCGATGAACTTTTGGTCATGGAATCCGAGCGCGCGGCGAAAACATTGAGCGACGAACGCTTGCAGGCGAAACGCGCGGAAAAACTTACCGTACCTCAACGTGCGACGCTGGAAACTCTTTTAGAATCAGCCGCCGGCAAGAAAGTCCTCCGTCTTGTTTTGAAATGCGATGCGCAAGGATCGGTTGAAGCGCTCACCACCGCGCTAAAACAAATCGAAAGCAAAAAAGTCGATCTCGAAATGATTCACGCCGGCGTCGGCCCGATTTCGGAGTCAGACATCTTGCTCGCGAGCGCGTCGAGCGCGGTTGTCATCGGCTTCAATACCAAAGTTGAAAACATGGCCGTTTCGGCGGCAAAAAGCGAAGGCGTTCAGATCAAGCTCTACAGTATCATTTACGAACTGCTCGATCAGATCAAAGACGCGATGGCTGGATTGCTCGAGCCCGAATTCCGCGAAACGGTTCTTGGTCACGCGGAAGTGAAACAAGTTTTCGAGCTGAGCAAAGGCATCGTGGCGGGCTGTTTAGTCACCGACGGCCGCATTGCGCGGACTGGACGCGCGCGGGTAATTCGAAAACGTCAACCGGTTTACGACGGCGGGCTTTCAACCCTTCGCCGTTTCCAGGATGACGTGAAGGAAGTCCGCTCCGGATTGGAATGCGGTATTAAGCTGGGCGACTTTAGTGAATACCAAGTGGGCGATATCATCGAGTGCTATCAGCTCGAAGCTATGGCCCAAAAACTCTGATGGGAATGAAAGGGTCACATGAAACATCGCATGCTGCGCGTCAACGAAGTCGTAAAACGGGAACTGAGCGGAATCCTTGCGCGCGAAATCAGTTTTGAAGGCGCGCTGGTCACCATCAATCACGTCGACGTCAACTCCGATCTGAAGAGCGCGCATGTTTTTGTCAGCGTGCTTGGGTCTGAAAAAGCCGAAAGCATAATGACGAAGCTCGAAGAGCACCGCCCTGCCTTTCAGGCTGAGCTCGCGCGTCGAGTGATCATGAAATTCACGCCCCATTTGCTTTTTCATCTCGATGAGTCGATCGCGCGCGGCTCGCGTGTCGTCGAAATTTTGCAGCAAATCGACGCCGACCGCGAAAAACCCGAGTGAGCGCAGCCAAGTTCGAGCAGATCGGCCAGGCGTTGCGTGAAGGTGTGCGGTTTGCGGTTCTTGGTCACGTTCGTCCGGATGGCGATGCGCTCGGGAGTCAGCTCGCGCTCGGTCTTTCCCTCAAACGACTCGGCAAAGACGTGCGCATCTGGAACGAAGAAGGCATGCTCGAGAAGTACAGCTTTCTCCCGAATGCGAACCTTCTCACCAAACCACCGGCTGAACCGGAAGATGTCGATGTTGCGATCGCGCTCGATACTGCAATTCAAAATCGGCTCGGCAACAGTCTGCCGGCGGTTCGCTCAGCCAAGGTTTGGATCAACATCGATCATCACCCGAGCAATCCGGGCTACGGCGACCTCGTTTATATTGATCCAAAGTCTCCGGCGACCGGGCAGATTCTTTTCGAGCTAATCAAAAGCGAAAAATTACCAATCGATGCTGCGATCGCGGAAAATCTTTACGTGGCTATTTCGACCGACACCGGTTCCTTCCAATATCCAAACACAACCGCGCGCACTCTTGAGATTGCAGCCGAGCTCGTTCGCGCCGGTGTCGATGTCGGTCGCGTCAGTCAATTAACATACGAAAACTACCCGCGGCGCCGCGTCGAACTGTTGCGCGATCTTCTCGGCACGATGCGATTTGATGCGAACGACCGGGTCGCCAGTTTTAGTTTGAGCCTGGAGACTGCGAAAAAACTTGGAGTGCTCCCGGAAGACAATGAAGGACTGATCGATCATTTGCGCGCGATCCGCGGCGTCATCGTTGCCGTGTTCTTTGAAGAGCTGGCCGACGGCAAAGTGCGCGTGAGCATGCGTTCAAAAAACGAAAAGGTCAACGTGTGCGCCATCTCCGAAAAATTTGGCGGCGGCGGACACGTTCTAGCCGCGGGAGCGCGTGTCCGCGGCTCGCTCGCGGAAGTCGAACGGAAAATTCTGGAGGAAGTTCGTGATGTTGTCGGTCGCGATTCCTGACGGCGTCCTCCTGGTAGACAAAGCCGAAGGTATGACTTCGCATGACGTGGTCGCACTCGCTCGGCGACAGCTCGGAATTAGAAAAATCGGCCATTGCGGAACGCTCGATCCGATCGCGACCGGCCTGCTTCTCCTCACAATCGGTCGCGGAACAAAAGTACAGGATTTGCTGATGAGCGAAGACAAGGAATACGTCGGGACTCTTACGCTTGGGACAGCGACGAGCACGCAAGATCGAGAAGGTCAAGTCGTCGAGACGCGGCCGGTGCCCCAGTTAAGCGACGCCGAAATCCGCGCGGCGTTCGAAAAATTCTGCGGCGATTTTTATCAAATGCCGCCAATGGTCTCGGCCAAAAAACATGGCGGCGTGCCGCTCTACAAATTGGCGCGCCAGGGAAAAGTAGTGGAGCGCGAGCCGCGCTTCGTTCACGTTTACCGCCACACGATCGATCGGATTGCATTGCCGGAGATTGATTTCAGCGTGTTGTGCAGCAAAGGCTTCTATGTTCGCACCTACGCACACGACATTGGCCAACTACTTGGCTGCGGCGCGCATTTGAAATCTTTGCGACGGACCCAGTCCGGTCGATTCGACGTCGGCAACGCAATCAGCGTCGAACAAATCAAAGAACTGCCTCGCGAGAAAATCGCGCAGCGAATTCTTTCGTTGCCACAAGTCTCACGTATGCGCGGCGCGTGACGGAAAGATCGACAATGGAAATTTTACGGTCGATTCCAGAGCTCGAGCGATTACGCGGACCGCTTTTTTTGGCGATCGGCGTTTTTGACGGCGTCCACCGCGGCCACCAGGCAGTGATTTCGACGTCGGCTGATCATGCGGCCGGTTCGAATGGAACGCCAGTCGTCGTGACGTTCGATCCGCACCCTGAAAAAGTTCTGCGACCGCAGGCAGCGCCGCACCTGCTCAGCGCGACCGAGCACAAAATCGCACTGATCCGCGCCTTGGGGGTGGAGCACTTGCTCGTCA
>Ga0209472_1001688_pt1 | contig 12684 bp, 8 predicted proteins | sample GraSoiAngelo_130_FD_185887 | JGI IMG/M metagenome (GOLD analysis project Ga0209472, IMG submission 185887) | Grasslands soil microbial communities from the Angelo Coastal Reserve, California, USA - 14_0929_02_20cm (SPAdes) (version 2) | ecosystem: Environmental > Terrestrial > Soil > Grasslands ...
TGTCCGTCATGGTGCCGGCGGCCAGCAGCAGGAACTTGCTAAAGTCCCGTTCATTCAGCGGCAAGCTGGAGACCTCGCCCGTCGAGAGATGTTCGCCCCCACTCGCCTGGGGAGAAGCTGTGTTCTGAGTGAGCGTCATGTGAAGGACTTGCCCTTCTGCGGGGAGCCGAACCTCAGCCGTGAGCGTCGCATCCTCTTTGGTGATCACTGGATCGACTGCAGTCCATATTCTGTTCCCCGTGTTTACCGTGAGCGTGTAGCTGCCCGCCGCGATTCCAGTGAACGAAAACTGGCCACTCGCAGAAGTCGTCGCGGAGTACTCCTGTTTGCTGTCTGCTGCAATCAACTTGACCGTGGCCTTGCCAACTGGATTTCCTCCAGCGTCGCGCAGCACCCCACTCAAAGAAGGCAAAGGAGCCGAGTACAACGAAGGAATGGGCAGAAATACCAGAAAGAGAAAGAGGGCACGAGACATTTCACGGAACCAGGAGGGCATCGCGAAACATTATACGCAGGTTTATTTTGTGAACGATATTGGCTCGGACCCGGAAGCTATCGCGGCTGCGCGGGATGTTGGTATAGAATGAGGCAGTTTTGTAGTCTCATTGAGGAAATCCAATGAAAAAGCCTGCTTTGCCTTACCTTCGAATGAGTTTGCTCGTCCTCGCCTCATTGATCCTCTCGTCCGGCTACGCCATCGTGGCGGACGACTCTTCCTCCTCGCTTCCAGCACCGCCAGTGGCGAAGAAAATTCCGAAGACGACGGAGATCAACGGGCACACCTTGGTGGACAACTACTATTGGCTGCGCGAAAAGAAGAATCCCGACGTAAAAGCTTATCTCGAAGCCGAGAATGCTTATACCGACGCGGTGATGAAGCCTACCGAGGCTTTGCAAAAAAAGCTTTATGACGAAATGCTGAGCCGCATCAAGGAAACGGACGTAGAGGTTCCTTACAAAGAGGGCGGCTATTTTTACTACACGCGGACAGAGGCCGGGAAGCAATACGCCATCCGTTGCCGGAAAAAGGGCAGCATGGACGCCCCTGAAGAGATTCTGCTGGACGTAAATGAACTGGCCAAAGGGCAGAAGTTCATGTCGCTCGGAGCATACAACGTCAGCGACGACGGCAACTTGTTAGCGTACACAACGGATAACACCGGATTCCGCCAGTTCACGCTGGCCGTAAAAGACTTGCACACGGGCAAATTGCTGGCGGACCACGCCGAGCGCGTCGACTCCGTCGCTTGGGCCAACGACAACAAGACCATCTTCTACACCACGGAGGACGCGGTATCGAAACGCTCGAATCAGTTCTATCGTCACAACGTCGGCACCGCTGGTCCAGACACCCTCGTCTACGAAGAAAAGGATGAAAGGTTCGACATTGGCACCGGCAAGACCCGCAGCAAAGCCTATTTATTGCTCATTTCCGGCAGTCACACCACCAGCGAAGCGCGCTACATTCCCGCCGATCAGCCCATGGCGGAATGGAAACTCATGGAACCTCGCAAACAGGACGTTGAGTACTACCCGGACCACAATGGCAATTTCTTTTATATCCGCGTGAACGATACAGGACGCAATTTCCGTCTGGTCAAAGCCCCGGTCTCCGATCCCGGCAGCAAGAATTGGCAGGAGGTTGTGCCGCATCGCGCGGATGTCATGCTCGATGATACGGACTTCTTCAAAAACTATTACATCTCTTACGAACGGGAGAAGGGCCTGCCGCAAATTCGCGTGACCGGCCTGCAAAGCGGAGAGTCCCGCCGCCTCGAATTTCCGGAGCCGGCTTATGTCGACTATCCCTACCTCAATCGTGAATACGATACGGCCAAGTTCCGTTATGGCTACCAGTCGTTCATCACTCCGCAGTCGGTGTTCGAATACGACATGGCGAGCGGCGGCACCACCTTGCTCAAGCAGAAAGAAGTACCCGGAGGGTATGACCGCACGCGCTATCAAGTGGAGCGCATTTTCGCAACGGCATCCGATGGCGTCAAGATTCCCATCACCGTTGTCCACCTCAAGGGCGCCAAGCTGGATGGAAAGGGCCCGCTTTATCTAACCGGCTATGGTTCCTACGGCTATCCTTACGACATCAGTTTTAACTCCAACCTCTTCAGCGTGGTCGATCGCGGCGTGGTGGCGGCCGTGGCGCACATTCGCGGAGGCGGCGAAATGGGTAAAGCCTGGCACGATGATGGGCGCATGATGCACAAGAAGAACACTTTCACAGACTTCATTTCCTCTGCCGAATATCTCGTGGCTCAAGGATATGGTTCGAAGGACCGCCTGGTGATCGAAGGAAGAAGCGCCGGCGGCCTGTTGATGGGCGCCGTCCTGAATCTGCGGCCGGACTTATTTCACGCTGCCCTGGTGGGCGTTCCGTTCGTGGACGTCATGAACACCATGCTCGATGAGTCTCTGCCTCTCACCGTCAGTGAATTCGAGGAGTGGGGTAATCCCAAGCAAAAGCCCGCTTTCGATTACATGATTACCTACTCGCCGTACGACAACATTGAGCCGAAGAACTATCCCAACATGCTGGTGCGAACATCCTTCAATGACAGCCAGGTGATGTACTGGGAGCCGGCCAAGTATGTCGCCAAGATGCGCGCGATTCGAACGGACCACAATACTATGATCCTGAAAACCAACATGAATCCTGCCGGGCACGGCGGCGCCTCCGGCCGATATGACCGGCTACATGAGACGGCGTTTGATTATGCGTACTTTCTGACCCAGATGGGCATTCAGAACTGACCGCCGGCCGGTCAGTCTTCTGTCTCCAGGCAGAAAACCGCGCACGGATTTTACACGTTTGTGGTTAGAATACTAGTTACACCCTGTTTCGAGGGGGCTTGAATCGTTCCCAGGCGATTCAGAATTCCAGATAGCGCGTTCCTGGGGGTAGCGGATGAAAATGCAATTCGTAGTGCGCAATGCGGTTTTCTGCCTTGCGTTGTCCCGCCTGATTTTTCCTTTTACAGCCCACGCTCAAAGCCAGGTCCTGGGCGAGGTGAAATTGGTCGGAAAGACTAAAGCCGATAAAACATCCGGAGTGTGGGTCGATGGACAATATCTAGGCTACGTCGATGAGCTGAAGGCCGAGAAGAAACTCTTGCTTATGCCCGGCGAACACGAGATCGTCGTTCGTCAGGCAGGGTATACGGATTTCACGAAGAAGGTCGTCGTGGAACCCCACAAGAAAACCGAGGTGCAAGTTGTGATGCTGAAGGACCCTCGGACTCGCCTGCCAACTGTTACTTCTCTCATCAAACTAAAAGTCACTCCAGACCGGGCTGCGGTTTTTGTGGATGACGCTTTCGCCGGAAACGTGACCGAATTCAGCGGCGTGGGGCACGGGATGCTTGTCAGTCCCGGGAAACACCGCATCAAGATTGCCCTTGCCGGATACCAGGCTTTCGAAACAGAGGTCAATCTGCTTGCGCATCAGAAAATGACCATCAAAACTGACTTGCTGCAGGGAAGCATTACGCAGGCGGGAGCTTCCATAAAACAAGAATAGGAAATCCAGTCACGACGGATCGCGACTCTATTAGCTGCGAGCGGTGGCAACAGTGTCGCGGGAAGCGGCGAGAGCGCGAAGTGAATCGGCATAAGGCGCGCGGGCGACGCCGCGTTCCGTGAAGATGGCCGCGATGTACCGGGCGGGGGTAACGTCGAAAGCGGGATGGGCGGCGGGAACATCGGGCGCGATGCGAATGCCCTGGAGATGCGTGACTTCATCGGCGGAACGCTCTTCGATGGGAATGTGCTCGCCATCCGGTATGGACAAATCGAAAGTGGAAACGGGCGAGGCAATATAAAACGGCACATTATTTTCTTTGGCGAGGACGGCGATCTGATAGGTGCCGATTTTGTTGGCGGTGTCCCCGTTCGCGGCGATACGGTCCGCGCCGGTAACGATCGCGCCGACTTTTCCTGATTTCAAAAAGTGGCCCGCCATATTGTCGGTGATAAGGGTGAGCGGAATTCCGCCTTTGTGGAGTTCCCACGCCGTAAGGCGCGCGCCCTGAAGATACGGCCGCGTCTCGGGCACAAGCACGTGGAGCTTTCTTCCCTGCTCGAATGCCACGCGAATCACTCCGAGCGCCGTGCCGATGCCGGCGGTGGCGAGCGCGCCGGCGTTACATTGCGTCATCACCTGGCCTTCGCGCGGCATGAATTCCGCTCCAAAACTTCCGATAGCTTGGTCCGTCGCTCTTTTCTCCAGATGAATTTGCTTGGCTTCGTCGACCATTCCTTGGCGGATTTTGCCGAGGTCTGGACTCTCCGATATTAATCCGGTGAAGCGCCGCTTCATGCGCTCCAGCGCCCAGAAAAGATCAACCGCCGTCGGACGCGTTTTTGCAAGCGTCTCACAAATTTCCGTGAATTCAGCACTCAGCGCTCCCACAGATTGTGCGGGGGAATGCAGAACGCCGAGGGCGACGCCCATCGCGGCCGCCACCCCAATCGCCGGAGCGCCACGAATAACCATTTCGCGAATGGCTTTGGCGACTTCACGGTAATCCGTGTATGTGTAGCTGACCTCTTCGGCGGGAAGCCGCCGCTGGTCAAGCATGACCACGCCGTGCTCCGTCCATTTGATAGGTTGGGCTACGTACATTCTGTCGTCATCCTGGCAAAGTTCAATTGTAGCGGAGGCCGGGGCGGAAAACGAATCGAGCCATCGTGCAAATTCAGCGGCCCGGAGGCATCTGCGTGAAGCCCTTGGTCGCGATGATGGAAGTGATCGCGATCATGGAATTGTAGCCGAGGTGAAGGAGAAAACTCGCGAGAACCGTTCCGGTCCAGGCACGCGCAAACGTGAAGATAATGCCGACGAGAGTCAAGAGGCCCACGAGGCCCCAGGTCCAGCCCAGTTGCGCGCCGTGCATCAGGCCGAACAAGATTCCCGTGAAAATGATGCCGACGAAAGTGCCGAACCGGATGGCGCCGGGAGGATCGGCCCCAGCATTTTGCGCAAGGCCCGAAAATTTACTGGCGAAGAGCGGGTACAGATAACCGCGGAAAACCGTTTCTTCGACCAGCGGAGCGACGAAAACCGCCATGGTCATCAGCAACATGGCGCCGGTGCGGCTCTTGAAGAGCTCCTGAATGGGAACGTGATCCACGTTTTTCACGCGCGAGCTGGCTAAGGCCACGAAAATGGCCAAGCCGCAGCCGGAAAGGAAATACATCCACGGGCTGCCCCTGCCAGTGGGGGGATCGGACCTGAGTCTCTTCCAGCCGAGAGAACGCCAAAAGGGAAGGCCGCGCAAGACCGCGAGAGTCATGTAGAGAAAAAGAAAAAGCAATGCGTACCAGAGAACGTTTGTGCCGACCAGGAATTGCGGCTTGGACTCGATCATCTGCTGCAGTTGTTTTTGCGTGAGGTGCTTGTTGGCGGAGAGCAGCAGCACAGCGCCGACTTGAACGATCAACAGGCTGCTAAATCCAAAAATCAAAAAGACAATGAGATGCACCCAGGACCAGGAGATACACAGGTCTTCAGGAAGAAAAGGCATTTCTTTGCAGGGAGCGGCGGCCGCAAAAGAGATGGGGTCGCCGCCAAGAGATTCAGAAACAGGAGCCTCTGGACTTGATGCGAGTGCATCGCTGTCCAAAGTTTGTGACTCGGAATTCGGGTCAGGCGGCGCCAGCGGATTGTCGTCAAAGAGGCTCATCGTTTTCCAGTTCGGTGTTTCTTGGGCCAGCCGGCAGCCAGTGCGGCGGCGACGAGCGGCATAAGCAACTCGTGATGGCCGGTGATGGCGTAGCCGTGCGATTCAGGTCCGCTGCGTCCGTGGGCTGGCGCGGTGGGGCGCTTCACTACATTCTGCAACGGGCGGTAGTGCTGGATAAAGTCGAAGTTCGCAGTGGTAATAGGGCGGAGTGGAACGCCGAGATTGCGCACGACGGAAACCGCTTTCAAAAAAATCTCGGGCAGAAGAACCGCCGATCCCCAATTGAGATAAACGCCGCCGGGATGCATTTGCTGCACTAAAGCGCAGAATAAACGAAAATCGTGGTGCGTGGCATCGCCCAGCGCCGCGCCGTTAGCCGCTGGATGCATATGCGGTATGTCCGTGCCGATGGCCAGGTGAATCGTCACAGGGATGCGGTGTTTGTACGCCACGGCGAGGACGCTGAAATCGGCGTGTTTCACTTCGATGACGCCGCTGGAAAGAAATTGTCCGGCAGCTTCGCCGTAACCGATGCGTATTCGGTGAGAAAGTTTCGCGATCTCGTTGAGATATTTTCCCGTTTCTTCGGCCATGCCGAATTGGCCTTCGCCAAGACCGGCTTCCACATCTTCGGAAGTGTTGCCAGCCAGCGCGATTTCAAAATCGTGAATAAGCGCAGCGCCGTTCATGGCGATGCTGGAGACGAAACCACGTTTCATCAGATCGATCAGAACGGGACCGAGGCCGACCTTTATGACATGGCCGCCGATTCCCCAGAGAATAGCTTTACGCTGCTTGCGCGCAATGTGAATCGCAATGAGGAGGTTGCGTAGATCTTCTCCCGCAAGAATGTCCGGGAGTGAATCGAGAAATTTTGTGAGCGAGCTGTTCGTGCCGGCCGGTTTCACGAAATCGCGGATGCTGACTTTGCTTTTGCGCGAAGCGAGCGGGTATGTGTGCACCGCGCCAAGAGTCAGAGGCTGGATGGAATAGTTGCTCATGACAAGGGCTTCACTCTACGGTTAAGCACCGCCGCTTGCAAGCAGCAGGCGCTTCGGCCCGGTGCATTCGTTTGATGTCTGCCGGCCAGTTCAGCACAAGAACCGACCGACGGGAATGACGCCACCCAGGGAAACAATGAGAGGAATGTCAGCCAGACACGAGATGACGATTCCACCCAATCGCCACAAGCGATCCGCCCGCCCACCTCCGGCGATCCACTGTAAAGGAGAAATAGGACCGGGAAGAATCAGAAGGGCCATGATGGTCCACTCAATCCAGCGCACTGGAACGTAGACGCAGAGATACGCAATGAGGTTTTCAGGAAGACCGGGCACCAGGGCCGTGATCAGGGCGCTGCTGAGAAAATAAATCAGAACGCCAAAGAACAATCCGAGAAACAAGCGAATAGAGCCATAGAGGAAGGCGCGGCCAAGTGTGGGGGAATTCTGAGGCCGGGAAACTCGCAAACCGAAATAGCACCAGGCCGAGTAAGCGAGGAATTTGCCGCCAAAATAGAGAAGAGCTTCCATCACTTGCACGGTCCCGTTAAGAACATAATCCTATTTCCCGTGGCCATTTGTCCTGGAGGTTCCCACTGAGAGTACGCGGGCGAGGACCTGGCCGGTATAGGATTTTCTTGTGCGGGCGACCAGTTCGGGCGGACCCTGGGCGACGATGCGGCCGCCGCCTTCGCCGCCTTCGGGACCGAGGTCGATGATCCAGTCGGCTTGTTTGATGACGTCGAGATGATGCTCGATGATGAGCACGGTGTTGCCGAGATCAACCAGGCGCTGAAGAACATCGAGAAGTTTTCGCACATCATCGAAATGCAATCCCGTGGTGGGTTCGTCGAGGATGTAGAGCGTGCGGCCGGTCTGGCGCTTGGAGAGCTCGCGCGCGAGCTTGATGCGCTGGGCTTCGCCGCCGGAAAGAGTAGTAGCGGACTGCCCAAGCGTGACGTAGCCGAGGCCGACTTCGACGAGCGTTGAAAGTTTTTGCTGAATTTGCGGAATATTTTCTAGAAGCTTCAGCGCGTCGGAAGAAGGCAGATTCAAAACATCGCTGATGGAATGGCCTTTGTAGCGCACGGCGAGCGTTTCCGAATTGTAGCGGCGTCCACGGCACACTTCGCACATCACGTAAACGTCGGGAAGAAAATTCATTTCGATGCGGCGGAGGCCGTCGCCCTGGCAGGCTTCGCAGCGGCCGCCTTTTACGTTGAAGCTGAACCGGCCGGGGCGATAGCCGCGCTCACGCGATTCCGGAAGCATGGCAAAGAGATCGCGGATCGGAGCGAACACACCGGTATAAGTCGCAGGGTTCGATCGCGGCGTGCGACCGATCGGCGCTTGATCGATCTCGATCACTTTGTCGATTTGATCGGCACCGATGATTTCGCGATGCGCGGCGGGCGCTTCGGAGGAGCGATAGAGTTTTTGCGCGAGCGCACGGTAAAGAATGTCGTTGACGAGCGTGGATTTGCCGGAGCCGGAGACGCCGGTGACGACTGTGAGCAATCCAAGCGGAATCGTGATGTCCACTTCTTTGAGATTATTCGCGCTAGCACCTAGAATTTGTATCGCTTTGTCGTTCGGGGTGCGGCGTTTTTCGGGCACAGCAATTTTCGACGCGCCGCTGAGATATTGACCAGTTAGCGATTCGGCAGTGGCTTCGATTTGCGCTGGTCTGCCTTGCGCGACCAGGTAGCCGCCGGAGTTGCCTGCGCCGGGCCCGAGGTCCACTACAAAATCGGCGCGGCGGATGGTGTCTTCATCATGTTCGACGACCAAAACCGTGTTGCCAAGGTTGCGGAGATGCTCGAGCGAGCCGAGAAGGCGCGCATTGTCTCTCGCGTGGAGGCCGATACTCGGTTCATCAAGAACGTAGAGGACGCCGCGAAGCCGCGAACCGATTTGCGTCGCCAGGCGGATGCGCTGGGCTTCACCGCCGGAGAGCGTGGCGGCGGAGCGGTCCAGGCTGAGGTAGCCGAGGCCGACCGCAAGCAGGAAATCGATGCGCTCGGCGACTTCTTCGAGCGGACGCGCGGCGATCTCCTTTTGGCGTTCGGTGAGCTGAGCGAGCATCTTGTCGACGGCCGGGCGCGCGGCGGTAAGTGAAAACGCCGTGAAATCGGCGATGGAACAATCGGCTAGCCTGACCGCGAGAGATTCGGGCCGCAAGCGCTTGCCGTGGCAGACGCTGCACAGCGTAGCCGACATGTATTGGGTCATCCACTCGCGATAAGTGTCTGAGCTGGACTCTTCGAAATTGCGTTCGAGAAATTTCAGGATGCCCGGAAAGCGAAAACCCTTTTCTGTTTTGGATTTCTTCGGTGTTGATTCGCCATCCGATCGCGCGTTCGACGGAGGATATCCATACAAGAGCATGTTTTGGATGCGCGCGGGAAATTTCTCAAATGGCGTTTCCAGATCGAAGCCGTGGGCGTAGGCGCCCAGTTCGAGCGTGCGCTTGAGAATCGCGGAGCCGGCGCCTGGGCCGAGGGCGCCATCAAAAAGCGGACGGCTCCAGTCATTGATAATCCTGGAAGGATCGAAATCGTATTTGGAGCCGAGACCGTTGCACGCGGGGCATGCTCCGTACGGCGAATTGAAGCTAAAGGAGCGCGGCTCGAGTTGCGGGACGGAGATACCGCAATCGGAACACGCGAGCTTTTCGGAAAGCGTGTATTCCTTGCCGCCGACGATGGCTACAGTGACGAGGCCACTGGCCAATTTGAGCGCGGTGGCGATGGATTGTTCGAGGCGCGCGGCGATGCCTTGCTTGACAAGCAGGCGGTCGATGACAATTTCGATGGTGTGGTTCTTGCGCTTGTCGATGACCGGAAGTTCATCCAACTGGTAAAGCTCGCCGTTGATTCGCGCGCGGACGTAGCCATCGTGCGCGAATTTTTCCAGCTCCTTGCGATACGCGCCTTTGCGCCCGCGGACGATGGGCGCGAGAATCATGATGCGGTCGTCAGGTTTGCAGATTTCACCGTGCAAAATGGATTGAACGATCTGCTCGCTGGACTGGCGCGTGATGGGTTTGCCGCAGTTGGGGCAGTGCGGAACGCCGACGGACGCGTAGATGACGCGAAGATAATCGTAAATTTCCGTGATGGTGCCGACGGTGGAGCGCGGCGAGCGCGTAGTAGTTTTCTGCTCGATGGCGATCGAAGGAGAAAGCCCTTCGATGACGTCGACTTCGGGGCGCTCCATCTGGTCGAGAAACTGGCGCGCGTAGGCGGAAAGCGACTCAACGTAGCGGCGCTGGCCCTCTGCGTAAATGGTGTCGAAAGCGAGCGAGGATTTTCCCGAGCCGGAAAGACCGGTGATGACCGTGAGGCTGTTCCGGGGATTTCGACGCTGATGTTTTTTCAGGTTGTGCTGGCGCGCGCCCCGGATTACCAGTTTGGTGAGGCCCATGAGTCAGAAACGCTCCCTCCACAGGAGCCCTGGCGCTCAGTAGGTACACTGAGCCCAAGATAACTTCTCACAATAGCAGGAGGGAAAGAACGGGGTCAAGCATGCCCGATTTCATCCAGAAATATCATGAAATAGACTTAGCGAAACGAAGCCAACCAGCGTGCGCGAAACCCATGAACTTCTCGGAAGATTAATGCTCCGACAGCTGTCATCAAGAGAATGCAGGCTGCCCCACCCTTAGTGGCCCACTCCCCTCCATGCCCGTAAAAAAAGAGCAGAATGGAATTAGCACACACCGGTAAGAGTGCTAGCGAGGAATAGGTAGTTATCCCATTCAGTCGCCCTGGAAACAACGCAATCCATGGATAATCCGTCGCGGTTTCGTTGGCATCGTGGAGCACGAAGCGTCTAAAGTGCCAAAGAAAGAACCATTCGATCGAAAGACACGTCAAGGGGGCTGCCCAAACTGACACGGTCTTGTTCACTGATATGCCGAAGAATGACACTGTCTCAGTGTTAACGGAGTCCAATTTTTGTTGGAGATACGAAGTTGCGTTGTCGATGTCCTTGAAGCTAAGGCCCTTCCAAAAGCTCAGCCTCTTGAGCTTCAGGAACACGGTCTTGGATTTAGGGTCTACCAAATGTTTTCCAACTGCCGTGGACTGGAGCCAATCCAAGGCGAAGGATCCTTCCTCGGTTTTTCCAACAGAATAGGCAACGGCAATAGACACTGCAAATCGTGGATTTCGCTGAGATTGAGCGTTCGCGAAAATGAATTGCAGCGATCCGGTCAGTCGGTGCTCAGGAGGAATATTTCGCCAGTCCAGAATATACGTTCCGTCTGGCAAGCGGCCCATACCGCCGACTGAAAGCTGAAAACCCTCAAAGCTGAGACCGGGATGGGAGGGACTCTGAATGGCGATCTGATCTTTGAGAAACTGACGGATTGAGTCTTTGAGGCCTTCATCGAGATCAAGCTGAAGTGGAGCAATTTTGTGGATCCCCGCGAAGAAACCCTCATAGTCCATCAAACGAGACCCGGAGTATCCATATTCACTGGCGAATGGTTGCGGAATCTCAAAGTTATCGGATATGCGTGCACCCGTTTCCCTTGCTAGGCTCAAGAAGAAACCTGTGAGGTCTTGTCCGGGGACTGGCACAGATTTGCGAAGATAAGAGCCGTATTCTGGTTGGTGAGTTTCGATCGCCTTCAAGCTGATCAATTCATCAAGGGCGGCATTGTAATCACGGGAAGGATCTGGCGTCATGCCCAGGATGAAGACACCGGCGGTCGCCACCATTAGGAACTGATGCAAAAAGCGAAGTGTCTTCAGAGATTCGTTCAAAGGATTCGACTCCCTTGCTGTACATGCTTTGTCTAGTAACAGTCTCACTTGATTGCAAGCTTACACAAACGACCGGCACTGTCCAGAAACTTGAGGAAACCAATGCTCAGCGAATATTCCAGCCCCGAGGTCAGAGGCCGGCGTAGGTTTGGCGGCGGAGGAATTGACCGGAGCCGGGGCGGCCGACGAATTTGCCGGACTCGATGACGGTGCGGCCGCGGGAGAAAACGGTTTTGGGCGCGCCTTTGATCTTGATGCCCTCGAACATGGAATAATCCACGCGCATGTGGTGGGTCTTTGCGCTGATGACTTCCTCGTGATTGGGATCGAAGATGACCAGGTCGGCATCGGAGCCGACAGCGATGGTGCCTTTGCGCGGGTAGAGGCCGAAGAGTTTTGCCGGCGCGGTTGCAACGAGCTGGACAAAACGATTGGGCGAAAAATGCTTGCCGTGGACGCCGCCGGTATAGACGAGGCTTAAGCGGTGCTCGATGCCAGGGCCGCCGTTGGGAATTTTGGTGAAGTCGTCCTTGCCGAGTTCCTTCTGCTCCTTGAAGCAGAAGGGACAGTGGTCGGTGGAGACGACTTGCAACGTGTCTTTGGCGAGGCCCTGCCAGAGTTTTTCCTGATTCCACTTTTCTCGGAGCGGAGGAGTGAAAACGTATTTGGCGCCTTCAAATCCGGGCGCGTCCATATTTTCCAGCGAGAGATACAAGTATTGCGGACAGGTTTCGGCGTAGGCGGGAAGGCCGCGGTCGCGCGCCTCGCGGACTTTTTCAAGCGCGTCGTTGCAGGAGAGATGGACGATGTAGACGGGGGCGCCGGCCATTTCCGCGAGGGCGATGGCGCGGGAAGTGGCTTCGGCTTCAGCGGTGGTGGGACGAGTGAGCGCGTGATACTTCGGCGCGCGTTTTCCTTCGGCGAGGGCCTGCTGAACGATGACATCAATGGCGCCGCCGTTTTCCGCGTGCATGCAGATGAGGCCATTGTGCTTGGCGGCCTGACGCATGGCCTTGAAGATGGTGGCGTCATCGAGCATGAAGACGCCCGGGTAGGCCATGAAGAGCTTGAAGCTGGTGACGCCTTCGCGGATGAGCTGGCCCATTTCCTCGAGCTGCGCGGAGCCGAGATCGGTGATGATGCAGTGGAAGGCGTAGTCGGTGACGGCTTTGTCATGGGCCTTTTTCATCCAAGCGTCAAAGGCCTGGCGAAGCG
>Ga0209472_1001689_pt1 | contig 12683 bp, 12 predicted proteins | sample GraSoiAngelo_130_FD_185887 | JGI IMG/M metagenome (GOLD analysis project Ga0209472, IMG submission 185887) | Grasslands soil microbial communities from the Angelo Coastal Reserve, California, USA - 14_0929_02_20cm (SPAdes) (version 2) | ecosystem: Environmental > Terrestrial > Soil > Grasslands ...
AGAAGAGCCAGCGCGAGTACTACCTGAATGAGCAGATGAAGGCCATTCAGAAAGAGCTCGGCGAGATGGACGAGGGCGGCAACGAGATCAGCGAGCTCGAGCAGAAGATCGCCAAGGCCGGCATGCCGAAGGAGGCGCGCGACAAGGCCGCCGGCGAGCTCAACAAGCTCAAGATGATGTCGCCGATGTCAGCCGAGGCGACCGTGGTGCGCAACTACATCGACTGGCTGCTGAAGGTGCCGTGGAAGAAGCGCACCAAGATCATCAAGGACATCACCCGCGCCCAGAAAGTCCTGGACGAGGACCACTACGGGCTCGATAAGGTGAAGGAGCGCATCGTCGAGTACCTCGCCGTGCAGCAGCGCGTCGACAAGCTCAAGGGGCCGATCCTGTGCCTCGTGGGTCCGCCCGGAGTCGGCAAGACCTCGCTCGGCCAGAGCATCGCGCGCTCCACCAACCGCAAGTTCGTGAGGATGTCCTTGGGCGGCGTGCGCGATGAGGCGGAGATCCGCGGTCACCGGCGCACCTACATCGGCTCGATGCCCGGCAAGATCGTGCAGAACATGTCCAAGGCGGGGGTGCACAACCCGCTGTTCCTCCTCGATGAGGTCGACAAGATGTCGATGGACTTCCGCGGCGATCCGTCGTCGGCGCTCCTCGAGGTGCTCGACCCGGAGCAGAACTCGACCTTCAACGATCACTACCTCGAGGTCGACCTCGACCTCTCGGAGGTGATGTTCGTCTGCACCGCGAACACGCTCAACATCCCGCCGCCGCTCCTCGACCGCATGGAGGTCATCCGGCTGCCCGGCTACACCGAAGACGAGAAGATGAACATCGCCCGGCGCTATCTCGTGCCGAAGCAGATGAAGGGCAACGGGCTCAAGCCCGATGAGCTGAAGGTTTCCGATACGGCACTCCTCGACATCGTGCGCTACTACACGCGCGAGGCCGGCGTGCGCAACCTCGAGCGCGAGATCGCCAAGATCTGCCGCAAGGCCGTGAAGCAGATGCTGCTGCACAAGAAGGACCAGAAGTCGGTGGCCGCGACCCCGCGCAACCTCGACAAGTTCCTGGGCGTGCGGCGCTTCCGTTACGGCAAGGCCGAGGACATGAACCGCGTCGGACAGGTCACCGGGCTCGCCTGGACCGAGGTGGGGGGCGAGCTTCTCACCATCGAGGCCGCGGTCGTGCCGGGCAAGGGTAAGCTCCAGCACACCGGGCAGCTCGGCGAAGTGATGCAGGAATCCATCCAGGCGGCGATGACCGTGGTGCGCAGTCGCGCGCAGGGCCTCGGGCTCGACCCCGAGTTCTACCAGAAGCACGACGTGCACCTGCACATCCCGGAAGGCGCGACCCCGAAGGACGGCCCGAGCGCCGGCATCGGCATGTGCACCGCGCTGGTGTCGACCCTTACCAAGATCCCGGTGCGCTCGGATGTGGCGATGACGGGCGAGATCACGCTCCGCGGTGAAGTGCTCCCGATCGGGGGACTGAAAGAGAAGCTGCTCGCCGCGCATCGGGGTGGCATCAAGACGGTGCTGATCCCGGATGAGAACCAGAAGGACCTGGTCGAGATTCCCGACAACATCAAGGGCAATCTCGAGATCAAGGCCGTCAAGTGGATCGACGAGGTGCTCGCGGTCGCGCTCACCGAGCAGCCGAAGCCCTTCGTGCTGCCGGAAGCCCCGGTCGCCACCGCCGTGGCGGCCGCGGCGGCGGCGGACGACAAGCGCTCGCGCCGCAACGGCCGACGGCTGAAGCAGGTCGTGCCGCCGGCGCACTGAGCTTCCGCGCGACGCGGCGGCGCGCGCGTCGCCGCGTCGGGCTCTCGTGGGTCGCCGGGGGGTTCCCGCAACCGTGTTAGAGTTCGAGCCCCTGGGGCCGGGTGCTTAGCTCAGCTGGTAGAGCGTCGCCCTTACAAGGCGAATGTCGGCGGTTCGAGCCCGTCAGCACCCACCATCTAAACAAATGGGCTTACGAAGCGCACAACGGTCCCCGCGTTTGTCGTCACGCGACTGCATGCAGCGGCTTCACCTTCGGTTTCGCCTGCAGATTGACCCAGATCTCCGGCTCAGTGCCAAACACCCCCGCGAGCCTCACCGCCATATCCGGAGTGACCGGTGCCCGACCGTTGACGATCGCCGAAACGTGCTTACGGGTTACCCCGAGCGCAGAATTGAGCGTGGTCAGGATCAGATTCAGACGCTTCACAGGCGGCACGCCGCATCAGATCGTGCTGGTCGACCGACTTTCACCTCGGACTCACCGGCATCCCGCTCATCGTCGACGCCCATTGAGAGCGGTACGGGCGGTCACAGGAACGAGATGAGACACCCTGCAGTGCTTTGGACCGAGGTAGCGAGGCACCCAGGCGCGCCGTGAGCGGGAGGTCGCTTTGAAAATTACAACCGAGGGGTCATTACGTCGCAGCTGGCTCGCGATGCTTTCGCGAGTTTCCCGTCCAGCGTCGCAAGCGGCAGACGGAGGGCCTCTGCGACGGCCACATACCAGGCGTCATAGCTCGTGATGGTGTGCCTGAGTTCCCAAACGCGATCCGCAAAGGGATCGAATGGGAACAGCTCCAGTTCGAGTTGCATGAACTCGTCGTGCGCGGCATTCGCTTCGGCCGTGGTGATGTGCTTGGCGCGTTCGAGGCGCCGCAGGACGTTGGTGGCTTCCGCTCGAACCAGCTCAGGAGCATGAAGCGATCCACTGGCGACGATGTCCTCAGCCCAGCTTCCTTGCGGGCCGGAGTCGACGAGCGCCGCCACCAGAACGGATGAATCGACGACGACGCTCACCGTCGATCAGCGTCCCGATTCTGGAGAATCCGGCTGGCGGACACGCGGGTTTGGGATGCGCGCTTTCTCTTGCGGACTTGCTCCAGCCACCTCTCAATCGACGGGCGGGCGGCCAACCGCTCCAGCTCCGCGCGCAGGTACTCCTGCATGGATTTTCCCTGCAGGGCGGCCCGGGACGCCAACTCGTCGCGGACTTTCTCGGAGACGTCGCGGATAGTGATCTGGATTGCCATGAATGCATAATGCCAGCATTGCATGTGATCTGCAACGCGTCGCGCATCGTGCCCGCAGCGCGTCCGCGAATCACAGGCCCAGAGCCTGAGGCATCAAGGGTGGGACTTGACCAGATAGCTCTTCACGTGCGCCACGGCTTCCCGTGCAGCCGCCTCGACGGGTTGGCTGCTCCTTTGCACTTTGCCCATCAACATTGCGCCCTGGAGCGTCGCGAGGCAGAAGTCCGCCATGCGCCGCGTGTCGGCGCGCCTGGCGAGCCGTCCCCGGGCTTTCTCCTTGAGGAAGAAGGCGGCGAGCTTGTTCCTCACCACCTCGAAGATCAGGCTGACGTCCTGGCGAACGAGCTCGTCGTCCGCCGACACCTCGTTGCCCAAGGTTCCGAACGGGCAGCCGCGCGTCATCTGGTAGCGCTTTTGCAGCTCGAGGTGGGCCGCGAACCACCGCTCGAGGTCGCGCCAGGAGTTGAGCTCGTAGTCGATCGGGGCCGTGCCCGCCTTGCACTTCACGGGCAAGGCGCGCGTCGATCCAGCCGTCGAGGCGGCCGGGTTCCCGCGCTACGCCTTCGTGCAGGCGCCCATGTACTTCCAGAACTTCCTCACGATGAATAGCCCGCAGCCGTTGCCGGGAGGCGGTCGTGGCTGGGCGGTCCCGATGGACCCTGCCGCGCGCGTCATGCACGCCGGCGATGTGACCGAGGTGGGCCGCGCGGTGGCCGCCGCCTTCGCCGCGGGCGACGAGGTGCCTAACGGCACCTACCTCGCCGTTTGTGGGGGCGTCTATTCCTGGAACGACTTCGTCGCCACGCTGAACGCGCAAGGGCACGGGCTGCAGGTAATGCGGGTGCCGCCCGAGGCCTACGACAGCTTCTTTCCGGGCGCGCGCGAGCTGCGCGAGATGTATCAGTACTACGAGCAGCACACCTACTTCGGCCCCGAGCGCGAGAAGCGCATCGCCGCCGCCCGTGCCCTGGTGCCCGGCGGGTTCACCGGGTTCGCCGACTGGGCCAAGGTCCACATGAAGCCGGGCTGAGCGCGGGCGATGCCGAGGAGGCTCAGAGCCGCGCCCGGGCCGTTAGGTCCCGGGCACGGCTCCGCCCGTCCTGTCAGCACCCATCATCTCTACAGGTGATGCAGCACTTTCCTCGCCTTCGCACTCATGGACTGGGCGGGGGTGGCGACAGCCGCCGCGGCCGGCGCGGCGGCGGCACTCTGGACCGCGCTCGACGACACGGCGCTCGACCCTGACTGCATCGCGCTGCCCGTCGCAGAGCCCTCGCCGGCGCTCTGCTGCAGGGGACCCTTGATGTGATCGAAAGGCACCGTCGCTGCGAAGGTCGGCAGGTTGTGCGCGCGCGAGTGCGTGACCGCTTCGTAGCCGGACGCGAGCTTGATCAGCTTCGGCTCGCTGAAGGCGGTCCCGAAGAAGCTGATCCCGAGCGGCACACCGAACACCTCACCCGCGGGCACCTGCACGATCGGATAACCCCCGGCCGCGGCGATGCTCGAGGTGCCGAAGATGAAGTGGTCGCCGAAAAGGAGGTCGGTGGCCCAGGCGGGGTTGTCGGTGGCAGAGACGATCGCGTCGAGATGCTGCGCGTTGAGCGCCGCGTCGACGTTGTTCACCGTGAAGTCATGGTCCGCCTTGATCGCCTGGTTGTACGACATCCCGCCGAAGTCGGACTGCGGGTCGTCCGGGCCGGTCGCCATTGAGTTGCAGAGGTCGAAGAGGTCCTGGTTGAAATACGGCATCTCGACGTCCGCGTGGGCGCTATTGAAGGCAATGGCGTCGGTGAGCGTCCCGCCCGCGACCGGCACGCCGACGCGCGTGGCGAAGTACGCCTTCACGTCGTTGCGGAAGTCGTAACAGAGGACGAGGAGCTCGCCAGGGCCTCCCGAGAAGTTGTAGCCGAGCGCGTCGAGGTCCACGAGCGTCGCGCCAGCGTCGGTCAGCGCCTTGAAGGCCGCCTCGACGGCGGCGGTCACCGGTGCGGGCGTAGGGACGAACGAATCGAATCCGTTGAGCCCCTGCCGGGTGATGCCGAGGACCGCCCCCCTGAGACCGTTCGGATTCAGGAACTGCGTGTAGTCGGTGGGGACAGTGGGCCGCGGCATGCCGCTTCCCTGCCAGCCGAGCGGTACACCGCCGGTCGCCGGATCCCGTCCGTCAGAGGTGCGACTCTGGATCACGCCCAAAGTGACGGCGGCGTCGGCCACCGTTCGGGCGTGGACGCCGACGGTGTCCTGGGTGTGCGAGATCGGGACGACGCCGGCCCGGCTGGTCAGTCCGATCGTGGGTTTGAGCCCGACCACGCCGCTGGCATTGCCGGGACAGACGACGCTGCCGTCGGTTTCCGTGCCGAGTGAGACGGTCGCGAAGTTGGCCGAAGCGGCCGCCCCCGAGCCGGAGCTCGAGCCGCAGGGATTGCGATCGATCCCGTAGGGATTGTGCGTCTGACCACCGATACCGGACCAGCCGCTGATCGATTCGAAGGAGCGGAAGTTGGCCCACTCGGAGAGGTTGGTCTTGCCGAGAATCACGGCGCCCCCGGCGCGCAAGTTGGCGGCGATCGTGGAGTCATGCGTCGGCGGGGTGCCTTGCAGGGCAAGCGAGCCGGCAGTCGTCTGCATGCGGTCGGCGGTATCGATGTTGGCTTTGAGCAGCACCGGGATGCCGTGCAGGGGGCCGAGCACGTGGCCGGCCCTGCGCATGTTGTCCATGTGCTGCGCGATGGCCAGCGCATCTGGATTGAGCTCGATGACGGCATTGACCCCATTAGCACTCGAGTCGAGCGCATGGATGCGCTCGATGTAGGCGCGCGTCAGCCGCACCGAGGTCAGCGCGCCGCTAGCCATCCGGGCCTGCAGCTGCGCCACGGTGGCTTCGAGAAAGGGGAAGTCGTCGTTGGTCTGGGCTCGCGCCGCGAGCGGCGAGATGAGCAATGCGGTGACGAGAATCCGTCCTGCCATGCGGGATGTCATGTCGTTGGTCCTCCCAGGAACGTGGCGGCGCAGGAAGCGCGGTCATCGGAGCTCTCCTTAGCTCCTGGTGATCTTTGTTGTCGCTGCCGAGGATTGTTGTTCTCGAGTCAGCGCGCGGATGCTACGCGTGGCGCAATCCGGCCGCAATCAACGCTACCCGACCGCAATCAGCCGGGCGTTCCCGGCATGCCGCCTCGCTGGCGCTCGCGTTGGCGGCAGCCGGCAGCATGGGGTGATTCCGGCTAGGTGAAACCCTCCAGCGAGTGGATCTGAGATCAGGCGCAACAGAAAGCTGCCGCGCTTTTGATCGGCGTACCGATCGGCCAGCCGCATTAGCTGGACTGCCGTGATGTTTGTCTCTGGCGTTTGCGAACGCGATCAGGAATCCCGTGTCCGCGATGCCCTTCAGGGGCGCGAAAACCCCCTACGACCCGCGAGGTCGCGGCTGATGGCTGAGAGCGGACCGAAACGTAAAGCCGCGGAGTTTGCGCGAGGACGCGTCAGTGTGTAATCATATACACACTTGTCCCGCTTCACCGGGAGCGACCGCTGCCATGAGCAAACGCATCAACGTGATGATTGATAAGGATACCTGGGGGTTCCTGGAGCGGGTTCCGGCCGGCGAGCGTAGCCGCGCCATCAACCAGGCCTTGCGCGCCTGGGTTGCCCGGCGCCGGCGCAACGATGCGGTGCGTGAGATGGAGGCCCTGCGTACACGACTCCCGAAAGTCAGCACGGACGAAGTGACCAGGTGGATTCGCGAGGATCGGCAGCACGGTCACTGAGAATGCCGATACCGCTCGTGGTGCCCGATGCGTCGGTCCTGCTCAAATGGGTGCTGCCATCGGATGACGAGCCGGACGCGGACAAAGCGCGGCTTCTGCGCGCTGCGATCGTCGATGAAGCCGTACGCGCGCTGGTGCCGGCGCTGTGGCTCTACGAAGTCGGCAATACGATCGCACGGCGTTTCCCGACGCACGCTTCGGAGTGGCTGTCTGCACTGATGAAGTTCGATCTCGAGGAGGCACGGCCCTCTCATCCCTGGCTCGCAAAAACCGTCGATTTGACCCGCCGCTTCGACGTGTCCTTCTACGACGCGGCCTATCACGCGCTCGCGCTCCTGCATAACGGGTTATTCGTGACGTCCGATACCCGGTACGTCAACCAGGTTTCGAAGGCGGGATCCGTCATAGCACTCAGTGAGTGGCAGCTGCCGCGCACTCGAGGATCGGGTCCTGGCACGAAGAAATCGCCACCGTGAGCGCCGCGCTGCTCGCGCGGCTCGCGGCGCGGCCGTCGGTGGACGCCTGGCTGCAGCGGAACGGCGACTTCGCTGACAGGCAGCGCTTCAGCCGAACTGCACCGCCAGCATCGACACTGAGCCGCCGTCCACACCATCGACCGGGAACGTGACGGGCTCGCCGGGGAAGCTCGCGCCGAGGACGTAGAGGAGCGGCAGGTAGTGCTCGGGCGTCGGCACGGAGAGGAGCGCGTCCTTTCCGAGCGAGCCGTAGTCGATGAGCGGCCCGTGCTCGCCGGCCTCGAGCCGCTCGCGCACCCGCGCCTCGAAGCGCGTCGCCCACTCATAAGGCTCGCGGGGATGCCCGCCCCACGCATAAGCGTGCAGGTTGTGCACGATATCGCCGCTGCCGAGGATCAGCACCCCCTCATCGCGCAGCGGCCGCAGGCGCGCGCCGAGCTGGTGGTGAAAGTCCGCAGCGCGCGTCTCATCGATGCTGAGCTGCGCCACGGGAACGCTCGCGTCGGGAAAGACGTGCTTGAGCACCGACCAGCTGCCGTGGTCGAGGCCCCAGGAGTGATCGGCGGCGACCGCGAGCGGCGCGAGGAGGCGCTGAACGCGCGCGGCGAGCTCGGGATCTCCGGGTGCCGCATAGCGCACCTCGTAGAGCTCGCGCGGGAAGCCGCCGAAGTCGTGAATGGTGCGGGGCGATGCCATCGCCGTCACGGCCGTGAGCGGCACGTACCAGTGGGCCGAGACCGCGAGCACCGCGCGCGGGCGGGGGAGGGCCGTGCCGATCGCCGCCCAGGCGCGCGTCCAGGCGTTCTCGTACAGCGCATTCATCGGGTTGCCGTGGCCGAGGAACAGCGCTGGCAGAGGCGTGCTCATGCTCTCTCGATGCTTCAGGCTCTCGGGTGCTGCGCGAGGAGCTGCACCGCGGACTGGTAGAGCCGCGCCCTGAGCGCGAAGCGTTCGCTGGCGCGCGTCACGTAGCGCAGGGCGATCTCCACGCCTCCGGTGGCGGGACGCACGGCGATCCCGGGCTGCGCGGAGAACGCGGCGCCGGATTGGCCGCGCGCCGTGCGCCGCCACTCCTGCTCCGCCTGGCGGGTGCTCTCGGCGGTTGCCGCGATCACCTCCTTCTGGAGCGCATCGGCGACGGCGTTCGGGTCGCGGTCGAAGGGCACCGTTACCACGAGCTCATCCCAAAGCCACTGGCCGGAGGTCGAGAAGTTGAAGTAGTGACCCGCGGTGGCGAAGCTGTTGGTGAAGGTGACGCGCCGGCCGGTCGGGTGACCGGCATCCGTCCAGTTACCGGTCTCGAGCAGCACCGTGCGCAGCATCCCGAGCTGCACCACCTCACCGCTCACGCCGTTGATCTCGACCCAGTCGCCGAGGCGGATGCCGTTCTTGCCCATCAGCACGAACCAGCCGACGAAGGACACGATGAAATCCTTGAGCGCCACCGTGAGGCCGGCGCCGGCGAGTCCCACCATGGTGCCGAGCTGCCCCGGCACCCCGACGACGACCAGCACGATGAGCACCACGCCGAGAATCTGCAGCGCGACCCCGACCACGTTGCGGAGCGTCCCGAGCTGGCGTCGGTCGATGGGGGCGCGCCCGAGCAGGCGCTCCAGCCAGCGGTTGGCGAAGAGCAGCGCGAGGAGCGCGGCCAGCACGATCGCCACGCGGCTCAGGCAATCGTGCAGGAGGGTGCGCTCCTGTCCGGCGAGGATGGCGTCCCACTGGCCGTAGACGTCGGCGAGCCGCCGGCGCGCCGTGATCCGCTCATCGCGGAGCGTGAGGCGGCGCTGCTCGGCGGCGACCTGGCGGGTGACGCGGACCAGGCTCGGAGCGGTGCCCGGAGCGCCCGCGCCCGCCGGGCCGCCGGATGCGGCAGTCGCCGGCGCGGCGCCCGTCGCCACGGGTTTGGACCCGGCCGTCTTCGCGGGCGTGGGAGTCCCCGTGGGCGTCACAGCGGGCGCGCCAGTGACGGTGGAGTGCCGGGCCGCGAGGTGCGGGACGCTCTGCTTGCTGGCCGCGAGGTCGGCGGCGATCTGCGCTCGCTCCGCCGCGAGCTGCGCCGCACTGTCGGCGGCGCGCCGCTCGGCCGCGGCGATCTCGCGCCGCTTGCCCCGGAGCACGAGCCAGCGGCGCACCTGCCCGACGAGGCCTCGGAGAGTCGCAAGGGGGCTCGCGGCCGGCGCGGGGGCCGCGGCCACATTGCGCATGGTGGCTTCGTGCTCCTGTTGCATCAGCTGGATGCGCTGGTGGAGGTTCCCGCCGGCCTGCAGCAGATCCTCGCCCGCCTCCTGCACCTCGTCCTTCTCGAGCTCCATCTGCGACTGGGCGAGCTCGAGGCGGTCCTGGATGGCGGGCTTCTCGGCATCCGAGGCCTTCTCGAGCGCGGCGGTGAGGCGCTTCACCTGCTCGGTGTCCGCCTCGAGTTGTCTCTGCGAGCTCTCGAGGCGCTGCTGCAACTGCTGCGCCTCGGGGCTCAGCTGCGGCGGGTGCGCCTCGACGTGGCGCAGCGCGCCCGCGAACGCGAGATCGAGCTCGTGATCGGCGATCTGCACGGCGGACTGAGCCAGCGGTGACTCGTCGGCCGTCGTAGCGAGTCGCGCCAGGCGCCGCGCGGTGCGGAACGTATCCTGATCGATCACCGGCATGGCGCTGCTGGCCGGGATCGCCGGCTTGCCTCTCGATGCGCGGGCCGGTGCCGTCGCCGAGGGTTCGGTGACCCACACGCCGTAGGCGGCGGCGATGAGCAGTACCGCAATCACCGCCGCGGTCAGCTTCTGCAGGGGGCTCATGCCCCTATGATGCTACGCCTCGTGCGCGGCCCTCGGCTGAACCGCCCACCTCGCTCGCTCAGGCACGCTCGATCTCCCGGCGCGGGCGAGGGTGACCCAGCCCCTCAGGACAGGGGTGCTTCAGTACGCGAAGTAGGGGCCCATGTAGCCGCCGGCGCTGGCGTTCTCGATCGCGGTGAACATGTTGCGACCGAAGAAGAACGGCAGCCCCAGGTCGAAGGCCTGCATGGTCGGGTTGGTGCCGCCGACGTTGTTGAACGCGGTGTAGCTGAGGTTTGAGAACAGCACTTCCGCATTGGCCACGCTGAAATCCGCGCTCAGCATCGTGCCGGTCGTGCCCTGGAGCGTCGCACTCTCGCTCACGCTCGAGGCCGGGCAGTAGAACCCTATGTCGGTCGTGCATTGCGTCAACGAGCTGTCGGTGAAGAAATTGCCGTTAGATCCACTGTCGATGAAGCCCCTGGGGTAGGCGGCGCCCTTGTAGGTCGCGGTGATCTCGCCGGTGAAAGCATCCTCCTGCAGCACCACGGCGCTCCCCAAGGCGTTGTTGCTTTGCGTGCCGATGCCGAACACCAGCGACCCGGTCACGGTCGCCGCTCCCGCGGCCCCGACCGGAGGCAGCTCGACGATCACGCCGTTATTGTCGGAGGTAAAGAGGGTGGCCGGGTTCTGGAGCTGCTGCATGATGCCCGCGGTCGAGTCGGCGCAGGTCGTGGTCGAGGTGCAGCTGTAGTAGGTGCCGGCGACTCCCGTCGTGGCGCAGAGGGACCCGCAATCCTGCGCGAACGGGCCCACTCCGAGGATCCCGTTCGCGCCGAAGGCCGTGACCGTGTTCTCGGCTGGGGGCGGGCAAGCGGACTGCCCGGTGACGCTCCCATCCGGCACCGGATAGGCGGGATCGCCGATGACCTGCACGACGACGTTGGACGCCGTCTTCATCGAGACCGGCAGCGTGATGTCCACGAGCCTGAGCGACCCGTAGGAGGAGCCGTCGACGAACGGCAGGCACTCGGTCAACACGGTTCCCGCCGTGCCGTCGGTCTCCTGTGGCAGCTGGGAAAGCGAGAGCGTCGTGCCGTTGATCGCGCCGGCGAGGATCCGCAGTCCCGTCGAGCCCGTGTCGACCTCGATGTGATCGATGGTCTGGCACAGCGTGGTGCTGCCGGGCGCGCAGACCTGCACGCTGACATAGGCGGTGTTGACCGCGCTGACGCCGTTCGGGCCCGAGTCGACGGTGATCGTCTCGACGTTCGGCGGGCCCGGAGGCGCGATGTTCTGCGAGGGGGGAGGAGGACCGCCGCCGCCGCCGCTCACATAGCCGCCTCCGCCGCACGCAGCGAGGAAGGTGAGCTGGATCAAAGTCAGAGCGATGAGTTTGCGCACGGAATTGCCTTTTTCAGCCCTGCGGCGAGTGTCAGTCGCGGATCAGTTGATGTCGTTGACGGAGAAGTTCTGCGGCACGAGGCCCGGTACCCAGGCGCGCCCCACGAAGGCCCGCACGCGACCGCTCACCTGCACGACGAGCCCGGGCTGCTCGATCGCGAGGTGCCGATGGCCGCCGGGGTGCGGCACGCTCGCCGCCTGCTCGTACTGCGTGTAGTGGTCCCCGAGCATCTGGCGCAGGTCCGGGTTCACGGGCCCGTGCCAGCTGACGGCGAACACCTTGTCGCCGGGCGTGAGGTATTCGCGCACCACCGTGCCGTAGGAGGTCGTGATCTCGTGCACCGTGACCCCGGCGCTCGAGGTTATCCGCAGGGCCCCCTTCATCCGGGCGACATCCGCCTGGACGGTGGTGCTGTCCCCGCCGAGGGCCGCGAAGGCGGGTGTGGCCACCGCTGCGGTGAGAACGATCGAAGAGAGCAGGGCGCCCGTCAGTTTCATCAGCGTCATCCTCAGGTTGGATCCGCCTCATTGTGCCTGAGGCCCCGGTCGGCGCGAGCTGTCTTAGCTTGGCGACGAGCTAACTTACCGGCCGCGTGACTCATCTACAGTGCAGGAGCGCACAAACTGCGCATCGGTTGACTTATTCAGGGCAGGTTCAGCCGGTGGAACGGCCGGCCGAGCCGGCGCTCGGGTGTCCCGGGGCCTGCCGCCTCGCAACCCCGGGAACGAAAACCGCTTGTAGCCCTATTCATGCATCCGCTAGCATTCGACCCCCAATTCGGAGCGGTAGTTCAGCTGGTTAGAATACCGGCCTGTCACGCCGGGGGTCGCGGGTTCGAATCCCGTCCGCTCCGCCAGCATTCCAGCGTCGAGCACTTTTTTTCTGGCTCTGCGACTTTCTATGGCTCTGCGACCACGCGCGCGCGCAGGCAGACGATGTCTTCGCGTCAAACGACTTCGACAAAGTCTCCGTAGCCCCTCAGCAGGTCATCATCGGTTAACAGAATCATCGGTTCGAATCGCGCTTGCGCTACCAGAAGCCGATCGAACGGGTCATTGTGAATCGGGGGAAGCTCAACGACTTTCGCCGCGTGACCTCCCGCGATCGGCAAGTGATTGAAGCCCGCCGGCTCCACACCGGCCAGGACTTCGTTGGGATCCGCTTTGAGTTTGCCCATAGCGGATTTGAGACTGATTTCCCAGATCGAAGCGGCGCTCGCATACACCTCGC
>Ga0209472_1001694_pt1 | contig 12661 bp, 10 predicted proteins | sample GraSoiAngelo_130_FD_185887 | JGI IMG/M metagenome (GOLD analysis project Ga0209472, IMG submission 185887) | Grasslands soil microbial communities from the Angelo Coastal Reserve, California, USA - 14_0929_02_20cm (SPAdes) (version 2) | ecosystem: Environmental > Terrestrial > Soil > Grasslands ...
CGGTCCTGATTGACGTCACGGTCATTGCTAGAATCTGTTCAGCCTCTCGGCGAAGTAATGACGCGCAACGCGCCTCATTACTTCGCCGAGAGGCTGAACAGATTCTAGCAATGACCGTGACGTCAATCAGGACCGCGCGGCAGGCCCATCATTCTACTCCGCATTCCGCACTCCGCACTCCGCACCCGGAGCGGGGATGTTTATAGATCGGGCCCTCGTCCACGTCATCGCCGGCCCAGGCGGCGCCGGGGCCAGCTCCTTCCGCCGCGAAAAGTTCGTCCCCAAAGGCGGCCCCGACGGTGGGGATGGGGGAGCGGGCGGCAGCGTGTTCGTGCGCGCCGACTCGAACCTCGCGACGCTCCTCGACTACCGCTACCGCACCCAGTGGAAGGCAGAGCGCGGGCAGCACGGCAAGGGCAAGAACATGACCGGCAAGTCCGGGGCCGATCTCTACCTCCCGGTCCCGCCCGGCACCGAGGTGCGCGACGCCGCGACGGGGGAGGTGATCGGTGAAGCGCTCGCGAGCGGGGACACGCTGCTCGTGGCGAAAGGCGGTCGCGGCGGCCGCGGCAACGCGCGCTTCGCCACTCCGACACACCGCAGCCCGCGCGAGTGGGAGCCGGGTGAGTACGGCGCGGAGCGCCAGCTCGAGCTGGTGCTGAAACTGATAGCCGACGTCGGGCTCCTGGGCGAGCCGAACGCGGGGAAGAGCACGCTGCTCTCCGTGATTTCCGCCGCTCGCCCGAAGATCGCGGACTACCCCTTCACCACGCTCGAGCCGCACCTCGGGGTAGTCGCCTTGTCGGACCACCGGACGTTCGTCACCGCCGATATTCCCGGCATCATCGAGGGCGCTCACCTGGGAAAGGGGTTGGGCCTCAGGTTCCTGCAGCACGTGGAGCGCACCCGGCTCATCGCGGTGCTCGTGCCGGTGGACAGCCCCGACCCGCAGGCGACCTACGAGCTGCTGCTGCGGGAGGCCGCGTCCTACTCGCCCGAGCTCGCGTCGAAGCCGCATATCGTAGTACTGACCAAGCTCGACCTGCTCCCTGCTCCCCGCTCCCTGGGACCGTCAGGGACTCCTTTAGGGCTCCCCGCGATCCGAACGACGGGCGGCGCACCGGTCGTGGCGGTCTCATCGGTGACTCGCGAAGGGCTGCTGGAGCTCATGGAAACGCTGTGGCAGGCGCTGCGGGCCGGAGTCGCGACGAGGTAGCCGCGTATCTGGCGCTCGCGCAGGTCCCGGGGATCGGGGCCGCGCGGCTGCGCACCCTCGTCGCCGCCTTCGAGACCGCGGCGGCGGCCTTGCGCGCTCCGCACGGCGCCCTCGCGGCACTCCCGGGATTCAGCCGCGCCGCCGCCACCGCCATCCGCGCCGGCTCGCCGCAGGCGGGCCATGAGATCCTCGACCAGCTGGATCGCCTCGGTGCCGCCGTGCTGCTTCCCGAGGACGCGGCGTTTCCGCCGCTGCTGAGCGAGGTCCCCGATCCGCCCGCGCTGCTGTTCGCCTGGGGTGACACGGCGCTGCTCGCCCGTCCCTCGGCGGGTATCGTGGGCAGCCGCGACCACTCGCCCTACGGCGCCGCGGCGGCGCGCCTCCTCGCCACCGGTGTGGCCGGCGCGGGAGTGGTCGTGGTGAGCGGCATGGCGCGCGGCATCGACGCGATCGCGCATGCGGCCGCCCTGGACTCGGGCGGCGCTTCGGTGGGGATCCTCGGGAACGGATTCGGCGTGATCTACCCGGCCGTGAACCGCGCCCTGTACGAGCGCATGGTCGCCCACGGCTGCCTGGTGACGGAGCTGCCGCCGGGCGAGCGGCCTCACGCCGGCGCGTTTCCCAGACGCAATCGCCTGATCTCCGGGCTCGCCGGGGTGACCGTGGTGATCGAAGCCGCGCCCGGATCGGGCGCCCTGATCACCGCCGACTGTGCGCTCGACCAGGGACGCGCGGTCCTCGCCGTCCCCGGGCCGATCACGAGCCCCACCTCACTCGGCTGCAACAAACTCATCCAGCAGGGCGCGAAACCGGCACTCGCGCCCGGAGACATTCTCGAGGAGCTCGGCCTGCCGGGGGCGGGTCAAGGCGCAGCCGAAGGAGGTCCACCCGGACGCACTCCACCACCGGACCTGAGCGCGTTGCAGCGCTCGCTGTGGGAGACGCTTCGGTCGGAGCCCAGGCACGTGGACGTGCTGGTGGCCACCGCCGGCGCCGAGACGAGTGCGGTGCTGACGGCGTTGACGGAGCTCGAGATGCGGGGGGTGGTCCAGCAACGGCCGGGGATGGTGTTTGGGCTCGCCTGAGTGCGGAATGCGGAGTGTGGAATGCGGAATTGCAGGGGAAGGTCGTTCGCGACACGACCCCTACACTGACATTCCGCATTCCGAATTCCGCATTCCGCACTAGGTTTTGTTCGTGCGCCACCTCTACGTCCATGTCCCCTTCTGCCAGCGCCGCTGCTCCTACTGCGATTTCTCCATCGCGGTGCGCAAGCACATCCCGGCGCGAGAGTACGTGGACGCCGTGCTCGGGGAACTGGCGGCTGTATGCCCGGCTGACTCCGGGCGCGAGCCCGGGGATGTCGGTGGCGAGAGTTTGGACACGCTCTACCTCGGCGGTGGCACTCCGTCGCTTCTCCCCCCCGACGCGATCTCGGCCCTGCTTACGTCACTGCTTGACGTCTTTCGTGCTACGCCTTCGCGTGACGTCTTTGAAGTCACGTTGGAAGCTAATCCCGAGGATGTGACGCCCGACAGTGCGCGGGCGTGGCGTCGCGCCGGCATCAATCGTGTGTCGTTGGGCGCGCAATCCTTCGACAATCGGGTCCTACAGTGGATGCATCGCTCTCACGACGCGACGCGCATCGGCGACGCGGTGCGGACCCTTCGTGCCGCGGGGGTCGACAACATCTCGCTCGATCTCATCTTCGCGCTCCCCACGGAGCTCGAGCGCGACTGGGCGCGCGACCTGGACCTCGCCTGCGCCCTGCTCCCTGCGCATCTCTCGCTCTACGGGCTCACCGTCGAGGAGCGGACCCCGCTCGCCCGCTGGATCTCGCGCGGCGCCGCCGCGGCGCCGGACGACGAGCGCTACGCCGAAGAGTACCTGCTTGCCCACATGCGCCTTGCGGCTTGCGGCTATGGTTTCTACGAGGTCTCGAACGCGTGTCGCGACGGGTTGCGCTCTCGTCATAATTCCGCCTACTGGTCTGGTCGCGCTTATCTCGGGCTCGGGCCCGCCGCGCATTCGTTCGACGGCAGGGTGCGTCGCTGGAATCTGCCCGCGTGGGAGGCGTACCGACGGGCCGTCGCCGCGCGCCGACCGGTGGTCGAGGCCGAGGAGGTCCTGACCGATGAGCAACGGGAACTCGAGAGCCTGTACCTCGCATTGCGCACCGCTGCAGGGATGCCACTTGCCGCCCTCTCCCGCCCTCTGCCGCCTGCTGCCGCCCGTTGGGTGGAGCGGGGCTGGGCGGAGATCAGGGACCAGCGGCTGGTATGCACGCCCGAGGGCTGGCTCCGCTTGGACGCCCTCGTCGGCGACTTGACCAACCCGGGGGGAGCGGTCTAAATTGTTAGCAGGTAAGAGCTTGGGTGACATGGCAGGGTCCCTGAACGAGCGCGAGCGCCAGGTCCTCGAGGCCGTTATCGAGACCTACGTCGAAACCGCCGAGCCGGCGGGGAGCCGGACTATTTCTAAGAAGTTCGGCCACACGCTCTCCGCGGCCACAATTCGCAACACGATGAGCGACCTCGAGGAAAAGGGATACCTCTACCACCCCCATACCTCCGCCGGCCGCATCCCCACGGACCTCGCCTACCGCGTGTACGTGAACTCGCTGATGCGGCTATCGCAGGTGTCGGCGTCCGACTCGCACCAGATTCGCGAAGAGCTCGCCGAGCGGAACGCCGTAGACCAGATCCTCGAGCGGGCGGCGCAGGTGCTCGGTGTGCTCACGAAAGAGCTGGGGGTAGCGGTGGGCCCGACGCTCGACGAGGCCCTGCTCGAGCGACTGGAGCTGCTGCAGGCGGGGTCCGACCGGCTGCTCCTCGTTCTCACGCTCAAGAGCGGCGTGGTGCGCACCATCTTTGTGGAAGTGCCCGCACACATGGCGCCCGAGATCGTCGTGCAGGTGGCTGTGGTGTTGAACGAGCGCCTCGCGGGGCTGACGCTGCGCGAGATCCGCGCGACCCTGTCCGAGCGGCTGCGCGATGCCGCGCCCGGCGCCGGGTCGAGCGAGCTCCTGAACATCTTCATCCAGGAAGCGGACGACCTGTTCGACGTCCAGGCCACCGGGGCGGTCGGCGGGGGCGTGGTGCTGGGGAGCGCGCAGTTGCTCGCCGGCCAGCCGGAGTTCGCCACCAAGGAGCGGCTGCAGGGACTGCTGGAGGTGACCGAGCGTCGCGACGTGCTGCGTGAGGCGCTGGCGAAGCGGCTCGGTCAGGGGCTCACCATCACGATCGGTACCGAGCACCAGGACGCGACGCTCGCGCCGTTCACCTTGGTGACTGCCTCCTACCGCCTCGGTCCGCTCGCCGGAGTCATCGGGGTCATGGGCCCGACTCGTATGCCGTACGACAAGATCGTGGCGCTCGTCGATCACACGAGCCGTCTCGTGGGTGAGCTGCTCGAGTGAAACGCGATTACTACACCATCTTGGGGGTCAAGCGCGACGCGGACGAGGCCGAGATCAAGAAGGCCTACCGCCGCCTCGCGATGAAGCACCATCCCGACCGCGTCGCGTCGGGGGAGAAGGACGCCGCCGAAGCGAAGTTCAAAGAGATCACCGAAGCCTATGAGGTCCTGCGGGACCCCGAGCGGCGCGCCACGTACGACCGCTATGGTGAAGCGGGGCTCAAGCGGGGCGCCGGGGCGGGGGCCGGGGGGTTCGCCCCGTTCGACCTGTCGGAAGCGCTCAACATCTTCATGCGCGACTTCGGCGGGTTGGGCGGGTTCGACGCCTTCTTCGGCGGCTCCGAGCGCGCTCAACGCGAGCGCCATCGCGGCCAGGACCTGAAGGTCACGCTGAAGCTCAGTCTCGCCGAGGTGGCCAGCGGCACCACCAAAAAGGTGAAGGTGCGGACACTGGACCGCTGCACCGCGTGCGGCGGCACCGGGGCGGCGCCCGGCTCCAAGGCCACGAGCTGCGGCACCTGCGCCGGAACGGGCGAAGTGCGCCGGGCCGCGCGCTCCATGTTCGGACAGTTCGTGTCCGTGTCGCCGTGCCCCAGCTGCGCGGGGGAGGGCACGGTGATCCAGCAGCCCTGTCCGAAGTGTCAGGGCGACGGACGCGTCCGCGCCGACAAGGAGCTCGAGATCAACGTCCCCGCGGGCGTCGCCGACCATCACTACCTCACCATGCGGGGACACGGCGTCCCCGGGCCCCGCAATGGTCCGGCCGGCGACCTGATCGCCGTGCTGGACATCGCCGAGGATCCACGGTTCGAGCGCCAGGGCGACGACTTGATTTACGACCTCCCGGTCTCGTTCACCCAGGCGGCCCTCGGCGCAGAGGTTGGGATCCCGACGCCGTACGGTGACACGACCCTGGAGATCGCACCCGGCACGCAGACCGGTGCGGTGTACCGTCTGCGTGGCAAGGGGCTGCCGCGCGTCGGGGAAGGGGGTCGTGGCGATCTCCACGTGCGCGTCCATGTCTGGACGCCCGTCAAGCTGACCGCGGAGCAGCGCGCCCTGCTCGAGCAGCTCGCCAAGATCGAGAGCAAGCCGCCCGCGGAAGGGCACACCGGCAAGAAGTTCTGGGAGCAGCTGCGCCAGGCGTTCGGGCGCTAACTGACCCCGGGCGCGAGCCCGGGGTGAAAGGGGACGATGCCCGGAGCCTGTGTCTTCTGCAAAATCGCCGCCGGCGAGATCCCGGCGACCGTCGTGAAACGCGGCGACGGGATGCTGGCGTTCCAGGACATGAACCCGCAAGCGCCCACGCATCTCCTCGTGATCCCCACGCATCATGTGGCCACGCTCAACGACACGAAGGACGCGGCGTTGCTCGGGAAGCTGCTCGGTTTCGCGAGCGACCTGGCGCGCGAGGTCGGGATCGCGGGTCGTGGGTATCGCGTGGTGGTGAACACGAACCCCGACGGCGGACAGACGGTGTTCCATTTGCACCTCCACCTGCTGGGCGGCCGGCCGATGACGTGGCCGCCGGGGTAGCGTCCACTCCCGTCGATCGAGAAGGGTTGCCGCCCGCACTCGGCGGGGCTAAGTTTTTGTGTCCGTCACAGTTACCCAGAGGGTGAGAAGGCGGGGATCCTGGCCGACTTGCACACGCACTGTCATTCCGAACCGCCGAGCGAGCGACGCAAGCGAAGGATGGACGCGGCGCGCCGTAAGAGCCGGCGCACGCACCCGGCCTGACGTGGCGAGCTTGCCCGAGCGGCTCCGCGCCGCGATGAACCAGGCCCGCAAACAACGCGATCAAGGGCGCACGCTCCTCCTCTCCACCATCCTCGCAGACCTCAAGAACCGCGAATTCGAGCTCCAACACCCCGTGTCTGATGAGGAGGCGGCCGAGGTCGTGCGTCGCGGTATCAAGCGCCGCCGCGAAGCGGCCGAGCAGTACACCGCCGCTGGCCGCGCCGACCGGGCCGAGGCGGAGCTCGCCGAGGTGACGGCGCTCGAGGAGTTCCTGCCCGCCGCCGTCGACGCCGACGAGATCCGGCGCGCCGTGCGGGAGGCCATTGCCGGTGGGGCGAAGGATCTCGGAAAGGTCATGGGACAAGTGATGCCCAAGTTCAAGGGCCGGGCGGACGGCAAGCTGGTGAACCAGATCGTCCGCGAGGAGCTGGCGGCCGCCGTATGACAGTCGGAGGAGGGGTCGCGCCCTCCGTGCTGGAGACACTGGAGTTTCCTGCCGCGTTGCAACGAGTGGCGGCGCACGCCGCCGGGCCGCTCGGCGCCGCTCGGGTGACCCGCCGCTCCCCCGCCACCGATCCCGATGCCATCCGCGCCGCGCTCGCCCAGGTCGCCGAGCTCGCCGCCCTCCTCCTCACCGACGACGCGATTCGCGCCGAGCCCGTCCCCGATATTACCGCCGCCCTGGAGCTGCTCGGCGTGCCGGGGAGCGCGCTCGAAGGTGCCGCGCTGGCGCGGCTTGGGGGCGCGCTCGCCGCCGCCCGGATCGTCGCGGGCGATCTGGCCCGCCTGGCGGCGGAGGCGCCGCGTACTGCCGCCCTGCGGGTCGCCCCCCCCGCGAAAGAGCTCGAGCAGCGGCTCGCCATCTCCCTCGACGCGGATGGCCAGGTCCAGGACGGTGCCTCCCGCACCCTCGCGCGTGCTCGCCGCGCGGTGCGGGAGGCGCGTGCGCGTCTGGTCAAGCAGCTCGATGCCATGCTCGCCGCGCTCGATCCCACCGACCGCGCGCCCGACGCCGCGGTGACGGTGCGGGAAGGTCGCTACGTGATCCCCGTCCGCTCGACCGCCCGCGCGCGCATCGGGGGCATCGTGCACGACGAGTCGGCGACCCGCGCCACGGTGTTTATCGAGCCGCCCGAGGTGATCGAGCTCGGCAACGCGCTGCGCGCCGCCGAGCTGGACGAGCAGCGGGAAGTGCTGCAGGTGCTGCGGGATCTCACGGAGCTGTTGCGCCCCCATCGCGACGCGATCGCGGCGGCGTGGGAGATGTGCGTCGCATTCGACGACCTGTGCGCCCGCGCGCGTTATGCCGTGGAAGTGAACGGGTTCGCCCCGGCCATCGGCACGGGACCTCTCGAAATCCGGAACGGTCGCCACCCGCTGCTCGCCTCACCCCCTGACCCCCTCTCCGCGGGGCGGAGAGGGGGAACCATGGAACGAGGTCAAGGAGGTGAGGCAGTCGTCCCGTTCGATCTGGTGCTCGCGCCCGACGAGTGCACCGTCCTGGTCTCGGGCCCGAACACCGGCGGCAAAACGGTGCTCATCAAGGCCGTGGGCTTGCTCGCCCTCATGGCGCAGAGCGGCATCATCCCGCCGATCGGCCCGCACTCGACACTCCCGGTCTTCACCGGCGTGTTCGCCGACATCGGGGACCGCCAGTCGATCGCCGCGAGCCTCTCCACCTTCTCCGCGCACGTGGCCGTGCTACGGGACATCCTCGAGCGCGCCGCAGCGGGATCGCTCGTGCTACTCGACGAGATCGGCAGCGGCACCGACCCCGCCGAGGGAGGCGCGCTCGCGACCGCGGTGCTGCACACGCTCACGCGTCGGCGGGCGGTCACGCTCGCGACCACGCACCTGGGCGCCCTCAAGCAGTTGGCGGCGGAGACGGTGGGGATCGTGAACGCGTCACTGCAGTTCGACGGCGAGACGCTCACGCCCACCTATCGACTGCTCAAAGGCGTGCCGGGACGGTCTTACGGACTCGCCATCGCGCGGCGTCTCGGGATCGCGGGTGACGTGCTGGAGATCGCCGAGCGGGCCATGCCGAAAGCCGAGCGGCAGCTGGACGCGCTGCTCGCCACTGTCGAGGCCAGGGCTCGGGAGCTCGACGCGAAGCAGCAGGGGCTCGCGGCGCGTGATCAGAGTCTGCGCGGGGACGCGGAGCAGGTCGAGGCGCGCGCCGCGGAGCTGGCGGCGCGCGAGCGGGAGGTGAAGGCTCGCGCTCAGAGTCTCGAACGCGAGGCGCGCGAGCAGGCCCGCGCCTACTTGCTCGAAGCGCGCAAGAAGGTAGAAGACGCACTGGGCCGGGCGCGGGCAGCCGTTGACGAGGCGACGGCGCGGGAGGCGCGGCGATTGGTCGAAAAGGCGATCGAAGCGACCGATGAGGGAGCAGGGAGCGGGGAGCGGGGAGCAGGATGGATGTCCCTGGAGGACCTGAAGCGCGTGCGCAAAGGATCGCCCTCCACCGCCCTCCACCATCCTCCACCGCCCTCCACCGCCCGTACACCGCCAGTCAGCGCTGCCAGCGAGATTTCGTTAATTGGCCTTCGCGTCGCCGAAGCCGAGCCGCTGCTCGTCAAGGCCCTCGACGATGCCGTTCTCGCCGATCTCCCCTATCTCCGCGTGGTCCACGGCAAGGGGACCGGCGCCCTGCGCGAGTTCGTGCACGACGTCCTCTCCGCCGACCCGCGCGTGAAACGCTTCGGGTTCGCCCCCCCGAACCAGGGCGGCCACGGCGTCACGCTGGTCGAGTTTCGCGCGTGAGCCTCATCCCCGACGACGTGATCGAGCAGGTCCGCGAGGCCGCGGACATCGTGGGGATCATCGGGGAGCACGTCGAGCTCAAGCGCACCGGGTCCGATTTCCGCGCCCCGTGTCCGTTTCACGGGGGCACCCACCGCAACTTCGCCGTCATCCCTCGCAAGGGGATGTTCTACTGTTTCGTGTGCCACGCGGGTGGGGACGTTTTCACGTTCTTCATGAAGAAGCTCGGCATGGATTATCCCACCGCCGTACGCGAGGTGGCGCGCCGGGTGGGGATCACCATTCCGGAGCGCGGTCCGACCGGTCCCGATCCGCGCGAGCCGCTCTACAGCGCCGTGGCCGCGGCAGCCGACTGGTTCGCCCGCCAGCTGCTCGAGAGCCCCGAAGCGCAGGTCGCCCGCGATTACCTGACGACTCGGCATCTGGATCTGGAGACGGTGCAGCCGCTCGGGCTCGGGTACGCGCCCAGGGGCAAGGCGTTCCTCGACGCAATGAAAGGGTTGGGCGTGCGGGACGAGGTGTTGCTCGAGGCGGGTCTCTTGGCTAAACGGGAGGATGGCACGCTCGCACCCCGCTTCCGCGGCCGGCTGCTGTTCCCGATCCACGACCTGCGCGGCCGCGTGGTCGCCTTCGGTGGCCGGATCCTCGGCGAGGGAGAGCCCAAGTATCTCAATTCCCCCGATACGCCGATCTTCCACAAGGGAAAGCTGCTGTACAACCTGCACGTCGCGAAGCACGCGATGCGTAAGGCGGAGCGTGCGATCCTGGTCGAGGGGTACTTCGATGTGCTCCGTCCTTCCCTCGCCGGGATCGAAGAGGTCGTGGCGCCGCTCGGCACCGGCCTCACCCCCGAGCAGGCTCAGCTCGTGAAGCGCCACGCGCCCCTCGTGATCCTGCTGTATGACTCGGACGAGCCCGGTCTGCGCGCCACGTTCCGCGCCGGCGACGAGCTGCTGCGCGAAGGACTGCGGGTGAGCGTGGCCACGCTCCCGGCGGGCGAAGACCCCGACACCCTGGTGCAGAAAAAGGGTGCCGCGGGATTGGAGGAGATCCTCAAGGACGCGGTCGATGTGCTGGAACGGAAGATCCAGATCCTCGACCGCAAGGGATTCTTCGGCACCCTGCCGGGCCGGCGCCGCGCGCTCGACCGGCTGCTCCCGACGATTCGAGCGGCGACAGATCCGATCACCCGGGAGCTGTACTTGTCCCGCGCAGCGGAGGCAGCCGGAGTGCGGAAGGATGTCCTAGAACGGGAAACGGGAAACGAGAAACGGGAAGCGGTTAGGGCGCCCACGTTTCCCGTTTCCCGTGTCCCGTTTCCCGCTCTTCCCGCCAGCGCCGAGAAAGCTCTCGTCTTGCTCATGCTCGAAGGCGAGCCGTGGAAATCCCGCGTCGTCGAAGCGGTCGATCCCGAGGAGCTCGAGTTCCCGCCCTATCGCGCCGTGTTCGAGAGCGTTGCCGACGATGCGGTCCTCGCGCTCGACGACACGTCGGCCCGCGCGTACGAGCAGCTCAAGGCGGAGGGTCTCGGGCGTCGGGATCCCAACGAGATGTACGAGCTGGCCGTCAACTGGATGGAAGCCCGGCGGCTCGAGCGGCAGCTGGAGCAGCTGGACGATCAGCTCCCGTTCGAGAGCCCCGAGCGGCAGGTGTCCCTGATTGCGGAGAAGCGCCGCGTGTTCGACGAGCTCCGCAAACGCTACCCGCGGTACAAGATCGCTAAGAGGAGGAGAGGTGCACCCGGAACTTGAAGCGTTGTTGGCGCTACAGGAGAAGGATCAGGCCGTGACGGCGACCGATGAGGCCCTCGCCGCGCTCGCTCCCGAGCTGTCGACGCTCGACGAGGCGCAGGCGGCGGCCGAGCGCGCGCTCGCGGTCGCGCGGGGGGGCATCCAGGCCGCCATCGACCGGCGCGACGGGCTGGAGGGCAAGATCGCCAATTATCGCTCCATGCAGGAGCAGCGGCGCCAACGCCTCGAGTGGGTGCGGGGCGCGAAAGAAGCCTCGACCCTCATGGCAGAGCTGGACCTCGCTCGCTCGGTGCTGGCGAAGGAAGAGGCCGAGTTCATGCGCTCCGGCGACGCCGTCACCGAAGCGGAGCGCAAGGCCGCGGAGGCCGAACGGGCCCTCGAAGAGGTGCGCGCACGGCAGGCCCCGCTGCGCGAGGCGCTGGCGGGAAAACGCGAGCAGATCGCGGCCGCGCGCGAGCTCGCCTTCGCGGAGCGCGAGCGCGCCACCGCAGACGTGAGCCCCGGTCTGTTGGCGCGCTACGAACGGATCCGGCGCGGCAAAGCGCCGCTCGCGTTGTACGCGCTGCATGGCGACGCCTGCGGCCACTGCTTCACGGCAGTGCCGACGCAGCGCCGGGCCCTGATCCAGCGTGGCGCGTCGATCGAAGGCTGCGAGGCCTGTGGCGTGCTGCTGTACGCTCCGGAATGATCCCCGCCCGCTGGGCGGTCGCGGCGCCGCCCGATCCACAGCTCACGGCGGCCCTCGCGTCCGACCTCCACATCCCGGAGCCGCTCGCCGCCCTCCTCGTGCAGCGCGGGCTCGCCGCGCCCGAGCTCGCCAAAGCGTTCCTCCGCCCTGACCTCGAGCGTCTCTCCGATCCACACGCCTGGGCCGATATGCCGCGGGCGGTCGAGCTCGTCGTCGCCGCCGTCCGGGCGGGTGCCCCGATCCTGGTCCACGGCGACTACGACGTGGACGGCCAATGTGCCGCGGCGCTGCTCACCCGTGTGCTCTCGAGCGTCGGCGGCCGGGTCCACGCGTTCGTCCCGCACCGGCTGCGCGACGGCTACGACTTCGGGCCGGCCGGGCTCGCCGAGGCGCGCCGTCTGGGCGCCGGGCTGATCATCACCTGCGACTGCGGTATCACCGCGGTGGAGGTGGTACGCGCCGCCCGGGCGGCCGGCATCGAGGTCATCGTCACCGACCACCATCTCCCCGGCGACGAGCTCCCCCCGGCGTCCGCGGTGCTCGATCCGCAGCGCACCGACTGCCGCTCCGCGGCGAAGGAGCTGTGCGGCACGGGCGTCGCATTCAAGCTCGCGCAGGCACTCGTGCCGGCGCTGGGGTTGTCGCCTCATCTGCCGCTTCATTTTCTGGACCTGGTGGCGCTCGCGACCGTGGCCGACGTCGTGCCGCTCACGGGCGAAAACCGCATCCTGGTGCGCCACGGGCTGAAGCTGCTCGCGGAGTCCCATTGGACGGGCGTACGGGCGCTGATCGAAACGGCGGGCCTCGCGGGGAGGCCGATCAAGTCGGGCCACGTCGGGTTCATCCTCGCGCCGCGCTTGAATGCCGCAGGGCGAATCGGGGACGCGAATGACGGGCTGCGGCTGCTCCTCTCCGACGACCCGCAGCAGGCGGCGGCCATCGCCCGCGAGCTCGAGACGCTGAACGCCCGTCGCCAGGCGCTGGACCAGCGGATCCTCGACGAGGCGGTGGAGCTGGCGGAGCGCGTCCTGCGGCCGGAGGACCGCGCCCTGGTGCTGGCCGCCGACGCGTGGCACCCCGGGGTGA
>Ga0209472_1001699_pt1 | contig 12634 bp, 10 predicted proteins | sample GraSoiAngelo_130_FD_185887 | JGI IMG/M metagenome (GOLD analysis project Ga0209472, IMG submission 185887) | Grasslands soil microbial communities from the Angelo Coastal Reserve, California, USA - 14_0929_02_20cm (SPAdes) (version 2) | ecosystem: Environmental > Terrestrial > Soil > Grasslands ...
ACGTGCTCGGCATCGATCGATTCGGCGAGTCCGCGCCGGCGGCGCAGGTGACGGCAGAGCTCGGCCTGACGCCGCAGGCGATTTGCGCGCGCGCGTGCGCGCTGGTGCAGCGCAAGTGGACATGAGGGTCGCCCCGGATCATCTGTGTGCGTGGTCCCTGCAGGCGGTGCTGTTCGACCTGGACGGCACACTCCTTGATACCGCGGCCGACATCGGCGTCGCATTGAACCGCGCGCTCGCCGAGCAGAGGCTCACGAGCCTCCCTGCGGCCGAGGTCCGCATGCTCATCGGACGAGGTGTGCCCACTCTGATAGAGCGCGCCGTTGCGCGGCTTGGAGCTGCCGGACAATCCTCCGACGCCGCGCTCCTGCTCCAGCGATTCCACTTTCATTACGAGCGGATTCACGAGCTCGGTGAAATGCAGACGCGCGTGTACCCGGGAGTGACCGCGGGGCTTACGGGGCTGCACGCGCTGGGCCTGAGGCTTGCCGTGGTGACCAATAAGCCGAAGAAAGCGGCCATTGGCCTGCTGACTCGCCTGGGTCTGAGTCAATGGATTGACGTCGTGGTGGGTGGGGATACCGGCATGCATCGAAAGCCGCATCCGCAACCCCTGCTGAGCGCCTGTGAGGAACTCGAGGTTCGGCCGGCTCAGGCGCTGATGGTGGGCGACTCGTTGACCGACGTGCTCGCCGCGCGCGCCGCGGGGCTGGCGGTGGTGTGCGTGCCCTATGGTTACAACGAGGGAGCTGACCCGCGTGCGCTGCCGTGCGATGCGTTCGTGGAGAGCGTGGACGGCCTGCCGGCGCTTCTGACTGACCGCCTCAGACCGTCTCAGCGGCGCAACCTCACCGCTTGAGTGACTCCCCGGCAACGTGCGGTTCTCTCATGCGCCGGGCTTCAGGTAAGCATTGAACCAGTTGACCAGGCGCGAGGCGACATCGACCTGGTCGGCGCGCCTGAAGAAAAAATGTCCCTCGTCGGGGTAAACGACGAACTCCGTCCTTACGCCGAGACGCCGCAGAGCGTTCCAGTATTCGTACGACTGCGTGATCGGCACCTCCGCGTCGCGATCGCCGCCTACGATCAGAGTCGGCGCGTGCACGTTCTTGATGAACGTTATCGGGGAACTGCGTGCGTACACGTTCGGGTCGTCGTAGACCGAGGCGCCGAAGTAGGGAATCATCCACGTGTCGATGTTGTTCGTGCCGTAGTAACTGAGCCAATCTGAAAGTCCTGCGCCCGCGACCGCCGCTTTGAAGCGGTCCGTTTGGGTCAGGGCCCACATGGTCATGTAGCCGCCGTAGCTCCAGCCGGTGATCCCGACCCGCTCAGGATCGATCGGTGCTGTCGCCTGCACGGCGTCGACACCGCGCAGAATGTCGCGCAGGTCGCCGTAGCCGAAATCCTTGACGTTGGCCTGCGTGAATGCCTCGCCCTGACCGTAGCTGCCGCGCGGATTGGGCTTGAACACGAAGTAGCCCTGGCTCGCAAGGACCGCATCGAAGGAATCCGGGCTCGCCGGGAAGAGTGGATAGTGCGCATACGCCGGGCCGCCATGCACCTCGACGACAAGAGGGTACCGCCTTGCCTGCGCGACCGCCGGCGGTTCGATGAGCATTCCTTGAACGCTGAAGCCATCGCTCTTCCAGAACACGCTGGTAGCCTTGCCGGTGATCGGCTTCACGCCGGCGTTGGCCCTGGTGATGGGCTTCCACTTGCCGGGCGGCCCGGTCTCCACTTCGGGCGGCGATGTATACGATTGACGAATGACGGCCGAGACGGCTGCGTTCTTTGAAAGCGATATGCCCGCGTCCCCTGGCGTGAAGCCCAGCAGACAATTCGCCCAGATCATCTGCGGAGCGCGCCACAACTCGCGCTGCGACTTCGAATCGACGTCGATCGTGGCGAGCACCTCGTCGCCCGCGGCAAACTCGGTGGCCACTATGCGCGTGGCAGAGGCATTCCAGGTGATCGTCTGTACGGAGCCCGCCAGGCCCGGAGTCACGTCAGCGGGCGCTCCGCCGGCGGCGGGCACCACGTAGATGTCGCCCCCGCTGATGCCCTCGTCGCTCATGAGGCCGCCGATGTACGCGATGCGCGTGCCGTCCCCGGACCAGCGCGGCGAGGCGACCTGCAGATGCGGTCTCAAGAGAGTGGTCAACGCGCCGCTTTGCGCATCGAGCAAGTCGAGCTCGGCGATCCACCAGTTGTCGTCGCCGGATCCGCGCGCGGCCGTGACCACGAAACGCCTGCCGTCGGGCGACCAATCGTATTCGTAGATGTTCAGATCGGCCGGGCCGAGCAGTGTTGCGTCCCCGCCGCGCGCGGAAATCAACGCCAGCCGCTGCTCGTACACGGTCGAGGAGAGCACGCCGGCGTCGCGCGCGAGCGGATTGAGGGGCCCTGGCGTCCTGGGTGCACCCTCGGAGTACAGAAAAGCAATGCGACTGCCGTCGGAAGACCAGCGGGGCGTGTCGAGCGGGCCGTGGGCGCTGGTGATGATCCTCACGTCGCGATTGCCGACCGTGGCAATTGCGACCTGCGTTTGCTCCTTCGCATCGGTCGTGACGAATGCGACCTGCGTCCCGTCGGGCGACCAGGCGGCGCCATGCTCGTCGCACACCGACCCTGGGCAAGCCGTCAGGCGAGCCGCGCCGGTTCCGTCGTTCGCATTGGCTATCCAGAGCGCCGACACGTCGACCTCCGCCCCGCCACGCTTGCCGGTAACCACGCTGCCGTAGATAACGTGTCTTGCGTCTGGCGAGATTGCGACCTCGCCAAAGGGGTGTACGGAACTGAGCGCATCCAGCACCGCCGTAACAGGCGCCGGCTGCGCTGCGACAGGTTTCGCGAGCATGCCGCACAGGAGCACGGTTGCCACGCCGCAACTCAGGGCAGCCGCGTGCTTATTCATCGACCAAGCGCAACATGCGAATGTGAACATCCCGGCTCCCGTCAAATTGCGATCTCCCGCCCCAGCTCCACCACCGAGTCCGCCGGCAACCGGAAATAATCGCTCACGTGCATGGAATTGCGTTGCAGATAGGCAAACAGGGTCTCCACCACGCGCGGCAGGCCCTTGCCGTCGTCGCGGCGGATCACGGTTTCATGCCCCACATAGTAGGTGACATCATCCAGCTTCAGCTTGCACCCGAGTGCGTTGGCCTGCCGCAGCAGAGCGGGGATGTCGGGCCGTTCCATGAAGCCGAAGCGGGCCGTGGCGCGCCACATTCCCGGCGCGACTTCCTCCACCTGCAGCCGAGTGCCGCGCCATATCCGCGGGACCGATTCGACGATGGCGGTGAGGATGAACACGCGCTCGTGCAGGGCGCGATTGTGCTTGACGTGCCAGACGAGCACCGGTGGGGCGTCCTTTTGCGCACGCGTGAGAAAGACCGCGGTACCCGGCACGCGCGGGACATGCCGCTCGTTGAGTTGCCTCAACAGCTCACCGACAGGCATCAGGCGCTCCTGGATGCGCGCCGACACGGACTGCGAACCCAGATGCCACACCCACATCACGCCGTAGACCAGAGCCGCCAGCACCAGCGGCACATATCCGCCGTTGGCGATCTTCATGAGATTCGCGGTCACGAAGCCTGCATCCACCACGACAAAAACGCCGGCCACCGCGCCGGCCGCGGCAATACTCCAGCGCCAGATCTCGCGCATGGCGATGAACAGTAGCGCCGAGCTCATCAGCATCGTGGCCGACACGGCGATGCCGTAGGCTGCGGCGAGATTGTCGGATCTGCCGAAGCCCACCGTCAGAGCGAGCGTGACCAGCATGAGCAACCAGTTCACCGGACCCACGTAGATCTGGCCGTAACCCTCTTCGGAAGTCTGCTTGATCGGCAGGCGCGGCATCCAGCCCAGCTGGATGGCCTGACGCGTCAGCGAGAATGCGCCGGTGATAATGGACTGGCTGGCGATGATGGTGGCGACGGTGGCCAGAACCACCATAGGCAGGAGCGTCGCGGGCGGGCACAGGCGGAAGAAGATGTTGTCCGCCGTCGGCGCACCCCCGAGCACCAGCGCCCCCTGTCCCGCATAGTTCAGCACCAGGCACGGAAAGACCAGGGCGCTCCAGGTGAGACGGATGGGCGTTGCGCCGAAATGGCCCATGTCCGCGTACAGCGCCTCGGCTCCGGTAACGCACAGGAATACGCCGCCGAGCACCAGGAAGCTGCTGGCGCCGCCGGCGAACAGGAACTCGATGCCGTGCCGGGGATCCAGCGCCCACAGTACGGATGGGTGCTGGGCGATCCCCCACACCCCGAGCGCGCCCATCACCACGAACCAGAGCGCCATGATCGGCCCGAGCGCCTTGCCGATCTTCGCGCTGCCCTGGGGCTGAAGTGCGAACAACCCGATGAGCACTGCCACGGCGGCAGGCAGTACGTAGGGATTGAACGCCGGCGCGACCATCTGCAGGCCCTCGAGCGCGGAGAGCACCGAGATCGCCGGCGTGATGGCACCGTCGCCGTAGATCAGGGCGGCGCCGAACAGGCCGACCGCAATGATGGTGGGACGATGGCCGCGTTTCACACTCAACAGGGACATCAGGGCCAGAATGCCGCCTTCGCCGTCGTTGTCGATGCGCATCGCGAAGCTCACGTACTTGACCCAGGTGATGATGATCAGCGTCCAGATCACCAGCGACAGCGACCCGAGCACGGTGAATGCATCGGGCTTGTCGCCCGCGAGGCTCAACACCGTCTTCAGGGTGTACAGCGGGCTGGTACCGATATCCCCGAACACCACGCCGAGCGCGGCCAGGCTCAGCGACGGCAGGCTTGCGGCAATCCGGGGCCGGGCCTCGTTCGCGGCGACGGCCGATGGCCGCGAATCGTGTGGTGCGGACGGTGCGCTCTGTCGACCAGAGGCCATGCGATCACCTCATCCCGAGCATGACAGACCATGGCGGCAGCGCCCAGGGTGGCGGCATACTCGCTGCGCGGGGGGCGACCGGCGCCAGCGTCGGGGGATGACGCATCGGAGTCTTACAGCATGACTCACATACTCGTAACCGGGGCCTCGGGCGGCATTGGCGCAGCGATCTGCAAGGCGTTGGCAGTGCGTGGCGTCACGGTCGTGCTGCATTACCACTCCGACCGGGCGGCAGCGGAAGCGACCAGGCAAGCCATGAAGGGCGGCGGCCACGCCATCATCCAGGGCGACCTCGGCAACCCGACCGCGATCGAGCGTCTCTGGCAGGAGGCTGCGGCGCTGCAGCGCATTGATGCCGTCGTGAACAACGCCGGCATCTTTCCGGACCATCCGCCGCTGGCGACGGATTACGCAGACTGGACGGTGGCGTGGCAGCGCACGCTGGCGATCAATCTGACCGGTCCGGCACACCTTTCTTATTGCGCCGCGCGGGCGATGGTAGCGCAGGGTGGCGGCAGGATCGTCAACGTCTCGTCCCGTGGCGCTTTTCGGGGTGAACCGGGGGCGCCCGCGTATGCCGCCAGCAAGGCCGGTTTGAATGCGCTCAGCCAATCGCTGGCCAAAGCACTCGCGCCGCAGGGCATCTACGTCTTCGTCGTCGCCCCCGGCTGGGTGTCGACACACAGAGTCGCTCATCGGGTGCAGGACAAGGCAGTCCTGGCCGACCAGCCACTGGGACGGGTCGCAACCCCTGACGAGGTCGCGCAGGTCGTCACGTATTGCACGCTCGACGCGCCGGCAAGCATGACCGGCGCGGTTGTGGACGTGAACGGCGCCTCTTATTTACGGACCTAGAAGTTAGCCGGCCGGCCGATCCCCCCGGCGTGAAGACTCTATTTGCGCTTCGACTTCGGTGGCTTGATCGTCTGGTTATAGGGATCGTAACCGCCGCCAGCGCTCGGGTCCGGCATGACCCGCAACCGCTCGTCCCTGGTGTCTTCCACCTTGAGGTCCGGCGCCTCGAGTTTGCGCAGCAGCCGCGAAGTGCTTTCGATGGCGATGCGGCTGGTCTGCTTGACCCACTGCCACACGGCGTGGCCGCGGTCATCGTGAACGACCTTCCCGCTGCTGCCGGCAGCGGAGGGCCGAGCGCTCGGTCCGACGGCACCGGCGCGCCCAGCCGGACCCTGCGCGCCAGGCTTGGCAGCGACGCTACCGGGCGGGCGAATGCCGGGCTTGGGGTGGCTTGGGTCGCTCATGGCTGTCGGATAGGATTCCTCAGGTCTTATAACGGCGCGCACGCACGCTCAGTATCGGGACTTTCCGGAAGTGTGGAAGTGGTCACAGTCGTGGGGAGAATTACCTGGCAAAGACCCGGTGCCGAACGCCCGCGCAGCCGGCCTCAGCCCCGGCGGGCAACGCCCGCCGGGCGGCGCGGACTCGCCTGAGTTCCTGCGCCCTCTACGAGGCGGGCGCGGCGCCGCCTTCCCGACGACGGCGCTCGACGAACTCCGTCAGCGCCTCGTGCACGGCCGGATCGAGGGCGGGCGGCTGGAAGGACGCGAGAGACTCGCGCCAGAGCGAGCTCGCGCGCTCGGTCGCGGTTTTCGCGCCGTCGTCCGACCAGGCGCCGTAGTTGCGCCAGTCCGACACCAGGGGCGTGTAGAAGGCGTCACGGTAGCGCTGCATGGTGTGGGCCACCGAGAAGAAGTGGCCCCCGGGTCCCACCTCCGCAACGGCCTCGATGCCGATCTCCTCGGCAGAGGCGAGCACCGGCTGAAAGAGCTCCGCGAACATCTGCAGCATTTCAACATCCAGGATGAACTTCTCGAATGAGGCGGTCAGCCCGCCTTCGAGCCAGCCGGCCGCGTGCAGGATGAAATGGCAACCGCCGAGCAGCGCTCCCCACAGGCTCATCTGCGACTCATACACCGCCTGCGCGTCGGGGGCGTTGGATGCCGTGGCGCTCGAGCAGCGCCACGGCGCACCGATGCGGCGCGCCAGCTGCCCGGCGCCAAAGGCCGCCTTGGCGTATTCGGGCGTGCCGAATGCGGGTGATCCGGACTTCATGTCGACGTTCGAGGTGAAACTGCCGTACATCACCGGCGCGCCCGGCCGAACGATCTGCGACAGCGTGATGCCGAACAGGGCTTCCGCATGAGCCAGGGTCAGGGCGCCGGCGATGGTGATCGGCGCCATCGCGCCAGCGAGCGTGAACGGGGTAACGATCATCAACTGCCCGTTTGCGGCAAACTCGATGATGCCGTCCGTCATGGGCACGTCCAGCTGCAGGGGCGAGTTGGTGTTGCAGATCGAATAGCAGTGCGCTGCGGCGCGAAACGTGGCCTCGTCGATTCCCTGGCCGATGCGCAGCATGGCGAAGCAGTCGGCGAGCTGCGCGTCTCCCCGGCAGTAGAAGTGCGGCACCTTGTCCCCGAGCGTGAGCTGCGCGAGTGTCGTCTCGAGGTGACGCTCGGTCACGCTGGCGTCCTGCGGCTCGACCACCTGGCCGAGCACGTGAATGACGTCGAAGGCCTGCGACAGCCGCACGAAGTCGCGAAAATCCTCGAGCGTGCCGGTGCGCTTGCCGCGCTGCAGATCGCTCACGCTGGGCGGGCCCGCGACCGGCGCGAACACGACGTGTGGCCCTCCCACGCGGCAGGAACGCGCCGGATTGCGTGCAATGAGATTCGCCTCGGCAGGAACGCTCGCCAGGGCCGCGGTGACCAGGCCGGAGTCGAGCCGCACCATCTGGCTCGCTTCGTCCACGCTGGCGCCGGCCCCCGCCAGCACCGCCCGCCCCCGGGGCGACAACACCCGCATGCCCTGGCGCTCGAGGATTCCCAGCGCCGCCAGATGCATGTTCTCGACCTGATCGTCCGAGAATACCCGCACCGGCGCGAAGGGGTTGGCGAGGTTTCGGTAGCGCGTCGAGCGCTCCACTTGTCCGACGCTGCCCGCCCTCTGGGAATCTCGCCTGCGAGGTCTCATCGCCGTCAAGTATGCCACTGTTGGGCGACACGGGGCCGGACAGCCTGCCGCTCGGCTTCGCCAGCCTGTTCGAGGCGTTCGCGAAGAACATCATCGAGCTCGCGCAGAGCAGCCGGGAGCTGTGGGCCAGCACCGCGATCGCCGTGTCGCCCTTCTCGATGGGCGGGCACATCAGCCACGTGTACAGCGAGCATTCCTCGTTCGTGAAGTTCATCGAGCGCAACTGGCAGCTTCCCGGCACGCTGAGCGCTCGTAGTCGTGACAACCTGCCCAATCCCGCGCATGCCTCGGGTCAGGGCGACTTGCTCACGCGTTGACGATAATATCTATGCAAATATCAACGCAGGTAGCACCGTTTCGGTGCGTGAGGTGTGCCCATGCCGGAGTTTGCCAGTGTCGAACAGATCCGCCGCCACTTCCCGGCGCTCGCGCGCACGCACAACGGCCATCCGGTGGCCTATTTCGATGGTCCCGGCGGGACGCAGGTTCCGCGCCGGGGGTGGCCGCCATGACCGAGTACCTGCTGCAGCACAACGCGAACACCGACTGGGCGTTTCCGACCAGCCAGGAAACCGACCAGGCACTGTTCGAGGCGCGCGGGGCGTTGGCGGACTGGGTCGGTGGTTCTGCGGACGAGATCGTGTTCGGAGCCAACATGACCACGCTGACGCTGCATCTCGGCCGTGCGCTTGGGCGCGAGTGGCGCTCGGGGGATGTGGTGGTCGTGACCGAGCTCGACCACCACGCGAACTCCGACACCTGGCGTGCGCTGGCAAAAGAGCGCGGCCTGGAGGTACGCACCGTCAGGATGCGACCCGAGGATGGCCGCCTCGACCAGGAAGACGTTGCGCGGAAGCTCACTCCCGGCACGCGCCTGTTGGCGGTAGGGGCGGCCTCCAACGCGCTCGGCACCATCAACGATGTCGCGCAGCTGGTCCGGCAGGCGCATGCGGTGGGTGCGCTCGCGTTCGTGGACGGGGTGCATTACTCCAGCCACCACATGGCGGATGTACGGGCCTGGAACTGTGACTTTTTCGTCTGCTCCGCCTACAAGTTCTACGGGCCGCACGTCGGGGTGCTGTGGGGCCGAGGCGAACTGCTGGAGAAAATGGATGCGCCGCGGCTCGAACCCGCGCCCGCGCAGGCCCCGGAGCGCCTGGAGACCGGGACTCTGAACCACGAAGGCATCGTCGGGGCGGCCGCGGCGGTCGACTTCCTCGCCTCACTCTCGCAGGCTCAGGTGCCGCGCCGCGAGCGGCTCGGGCGCGTGTCGCAATGCCTGCGGCAGCGCGGAGCGGAGCTGCTGCGGCGGCTGTGGGAGGGCTTGCGCGCCATACCCGGAGTCGAGCTCTACGGTCTGCCGCCGGGTGGCGAGCGCATGCCCACGGTGTCCTTCACGCTCGCCGGACGGGATGCGCGGGAGGTGGCCACTGCACTTGCAGCCCGCGGCATATTCGTGTCGCACGGCGACTTCTACGCGAGCACCGTGGCGCGGGTGTTGGGTCATGAGCGCGATGGGCTGGTGCGCGCCGGCTGCGCGGTGTACACGAGCGCGGATGAGGTCGAGCGGCTCGTCGAGGGCGTCCGGCATCTGGTGTGAGAGCGGGCTCCCGCGAGTGACCGACGGGCCGGTCGGACGGGGCCGGTGATCGGCTGGTCACCGCCACTGTCCGCCGCCGCCTCGCTGGCGCTTGCCATCCGCCGGCGGGTGGAAAAAAATATCCATTTCGCGGAGCAACTTGCGAATTGCGCGGTCATACCTTGAACCGGCCAGTATCAAGGGTGCCCCGAAAATGAGACTTCAGGAAGCCGGCGGATGAAGCTGCGCGTTCTCGTCGTGAGCAACGTGCGAATGGTGCAGGAGGGCTTGAGCTCGATCCTCGCGCAGCGTGGAGTCGATGTCGTCAGTACCGTCGACCTGCCGCATGCCGGGGATCGCAGTGCTCAGCTGAACCCGGATGTGATCCTCTTCGATGCCGCGCGCCAGGGCAGCGTCGAGTTCGTGAAGGATCTCGTTGCGTCCGCGCCTCACTCCAAGGTCGTGGCGTTCGGCGTCAAAGAGACTGACGAGGAGATTCTGGCGCTGGCGGCGGCGGGCACGGCGGGCTATGTGCGCGAAAGCGCCGAAAGCGGCGATGCGGTCAGAGTGCTCGAGCAGGTGATGTGCGACGAGCTGCCGTGCTCACCGCGGGCCGCCGCATCGCTGTATCGCCAGGTGGCCGTGCTGTCGCAGGGTGGCAACGACTCCGTCGGTGTCGGCAACGGCCACGCCGACGGCATGCCGCTGTCGCGGCGCGAGCTGCAGATCGCGCATCTGATCGATTGCGGGCTCACCAACAAGCAGATCGGCCGCCGGCTGGGAATTGAAGCCGCGACGGTCAAGAACCACGTCCACAACCTGTGCGAGAAACTCAAGGTGCACCGGCGCGGCGAAGCAGTCGCGCGCATCCGGGCCCTCTCTCGCGCTCGCGTCGTTGCCCGCTTCGGCGCCGGCTGCGAATCCGACGCTCGACGCGGGCTGAGTATCATCAGAAGAATCCCCCTGCCGCCAGCGGCACCGGCGGCCACGCCGGCCACCCCGGCCACCCCGGGACCGGCATGGGCCAATAGGCGGGCATTGCGATTCGCTCCGCGCCGTCAGCCCCGGCAGCAAGCCCCAGGGTGAAGCTCTGGGCTGCCGGCACGCGCGCCAAGTCCGGTACACCCGCTCCACCGCGTAGCGGATCGGGTACCCGCGCGACCGCGCTCGCCCGGATCAGCTCAAACAGAGCGTGCACGCGCTGCTCGGAGCGCGCTCTGAACGGTCCGTCGCGAAACAGCGGATGATGCGCCAGCACCAGCGCGGCGAGACCCGTCACGTGTGCCGCCGCCACAGAGGTGCCGTCCGCGGCCGTGTAGCCACCGCCGGGAACCGTCGACACGACCGCCACTGCGGGCGCGGAAACCGCCACCTGCGGCCCCGCGGCGCTGAAGCTCGCCGCGAAGATCCCGTCACGGCCGATCAGTTGCGGGATCACGCTGAGAACGTGCGAGCTGTCGGCGGGGAATTCTCCGAGCTTGCCGACCGCGGCGACCGCCATCACTGCGGGCAGCGCCGCCGGGAATGCGAGTGGGCCGCCGGAGTTGCCCGCCGCCGCGATGCACGCGATGCCTTTGCGCCGCGCCTCCTGCAGCTTCTGGCTCACCAGCTCGGAGAACCCGTCACTCACGACGCTGATGTTGATGAGATCGAGCTCGCGCTCGATGCATTCATCCAGCGCCGCCAGCAGGTCGCTGACGCGACCCTCCGGAATGACCTTGAACACGTGCAGCTCGGCCTCGGGCGCGCAGCCGCTGACGCCCTGCTCGGTGCTCGCTGCGTTGATGATGCCGGCGCAGTGCGTCCCGTGCGACACGAGGTCGTGGGTCCAGCTCGTGTCCGCGCCGCCCGTGGTGAAGTCCTTGCCGCGCGTCACGTGCCGCAACAACGGATGTGAGTTGTCGCAGCCCGAATCGATGATGCCGATCCTCACCCCGCTGCCGGTGAAGCGGCCACCGATCGGATCGACCCCCATCAGGCGCTGCCCCCAGGCGGGCAATCGCGCACTCGGAAAGTTCGGGTAGGATTCTGACAGGGGTCGCAGCTTGACCGTATTGGTAGCGGAGCCGAGGCGCGGCGCGTAGATGAGGCGATCCCAGTGGTTGGCGGCAGCCCTGATGTACAGCGTCTGGATTGTCTCGACCGTGCCGCCGAAGAAAGTGAGCCGCGCGGTTCCGGTTTCGTCCGTGAGCGCCTGGGCCGGCAAGCCGTCTCCATCGATGACGACCGTCGCCCGGGCGAGCGGTTGATCGCGCTCGCCGATCACGCGAATGGAAACCTCGGTCGCGATGCAGCGCAGCGGCAGCAGCGTGCCGATCGGCGCGATCCGCGCCGGCAGCGACAGGTAGTCGGCACAGGCCAGTAACGAGTCGCGTTCGATGATCAGATGCGGTGGCGCAGTCGCGCGCAGCCGCTGCGCCTTGCCCTCGTCGATCTTGGCCACCACCACCTCGCCTACGCTGCGGCCATCGGTCATGAAGGGCTGTGTACCGCCGAGTTTGATGCGCTTGAGAACTTCGACGTTCTCCTGATGACCGAGGTACTCGACGACGTCATCCATGGAAAATTGGGGATGAGCGAACGGCCGGCCACCGGGCACAGTACGGGTGCCGATCACGAAACGCTCAGGCCGTCTGCCGGGCACTGATGCGTCCGGTGGGCCGCCCCCGGGCTCCCGGGAGCGGCTCTGCGTCCCCGTGGTCCTCCTCATCGTGTCATCGCCAGCCTCGCTGGTCTTCTTGATCGCCGCGCCGGGCCGCTCGTCTTTTTCTTGAGCCATCGAACCGTCCTCCATACTGCTGGTCAGGTCGCCGCGTCGCGTGGCGCCGCGGCAGGCGCCGGCGGTTCACTCCCGTCACGGCGGCCTGCCGAAGCACACGGCCCGGGTGCTATTGAATGGTCTGCGCCCGATTGGCGCCCCATGCCTGCGCCTGGGGGGTGAATCCACCGTATGCGCCCTGCGTCGCGCCGGTGAAGGGACTCGGTGCGAAGTACTGACCACCGAAGGCACCCAGGGCGCCCTGAGGAGTCTGCAGGCCTTGCACAGCCAGCTGGTGCACGAGTTGTTGGAGCCCGATGCTGATCTGCTGTGTCACGGCGGTCTGGACGGAGATCTGCTGCGCCAGCTGCCCGAGCAACAGGATGATCTGTTGTGCCGGATGGTGTACGCCC
>Ga0209472_1001701_pt1 | contig 12626 bp, 9 predicted proteins | sample GraSoiAngelo_130_FD_185887 | JGI IMG/M metagenome (GOLD analysis project Ga0209472, IMG submission 185887) | Grasslands soil microbial communities from the Angelo Coastal Reserve, California, USA - 14_0929_02_20cm (SPAdes) (version 2) | ecosystem: Environmental > Terrestrial > Soil > Grasslands ...
AGGGCCCGCTTTTTGCGGGACTTAAGGCCGTGCACTTCTTCTCGCTTTCCCTGATTGGATTCTTCGGCCCCGCTTTGGCGCGCTGGCTCAACCGCGATGTGCACCTTCGCAGCAGCATCGCGCAGCCGGGGATCTGGAGCGGTTTCCTGCTAGGTTTTGCGTTCGCCTTCGGGTGGACTCCCTGCATCGGGCCCATTCTCACTGCGGTCCTGGCGCTCGCTGCGGCCAGCGATACGATTGCGCGAGGCGTTCTTCTCCTGGCTGTATATTCTGCGGGACTGGCCATTCCTTTTTTGCTTACAGCCCTGCTCATCAGCCAATTCATGACGTTTTACAAGAATTTTCGGAAATATCTACACGCTGTGGAGGTACTAAGCGGCGCATTGCTCTTGTGCGTGGGCGGCTTGGTCTTTTTCAATAGGCTAACCTGGCTCGCGACCAAGCTGACGTTTCTGAATCGGTTTACAATGTAGAGGAGTGCGCTTAAGCGCCTTGGAAACTTTAAATGAAAAAAGCTCTTCTAATCCTCGGAACCGTGGTGGTGCTCATCGGCGTGACAGTCTACGCGGATCGCGCCACTCGGCTGAAGCCCAGGAATTCCGTCGATAGCGCGGTTCATGCCGACGCGGTCGCGTTGGGTACTCCGGAGCCGGAAGTTACCTTCGAGAGTCTGGACGGCAAGGATGTGCCGCTCAGAGAGTACAAAGGCAAAGTGGTGCTGGTGAATTTCTGGGCCACGTGGTGCGAACCGTGCCAGATCGAAATCCCCTGGCTGATCGAGATGCAGCAAAAGTATTCCTCCAAGGGCTTCATCGTTCTTGGCGTCGACGTGGATGACGAAGGCAATAACGTGGTGTCCGCGTACACCGCCAAAGAACGCTTCAACGTGAACGGTCAGAACCTCCCGATGAACTACCCCGTCCTGCGGGGCAATGACGCGGTAGCAGACAAGTTCGGAGGGCTGCTCGGATATCCCACCAGCTTCCTCATCTCCCGCGACGGCAAAATCGTGAAAAAGACACAGGGCCTCATCGACTATGAGGAAATCAGCAAAGCGATCGAGTCCCAGCTGTAGCGCGGCCGGTGAAGCGCGAGAGTGAACAGCGCGCGCCCCAGCCGTCCGGGCCCACGCCGATCCATCCTTCAAACGGGCGACTATGCGGGGTGCGTCTTCCCCACCCGCGAACCCACGGCAATGTCGTAGGACCGGCGCAGCAGCTCGATGGCACGCGCGACATCGCCGGGTCTGCGGAGGTACACGCTCACCCAGCCTGATTTCGGAAGCACCTGGTGGGGTTCGGCCGCCCCGCTTCGGATCAGCTCATCCCGCACGCCCAGCGGAAACGGAATATCGACGAGACTGTCGCCGTGCACATGGCCGACTTCGCGGCGGCCCACACGGAATTCGGTGCCACCAAGACGATGCGGTCGAGCCGCGATTTGCTCCCAGCACTTCACCGCGTCATAGATTCTCTCTCCCCCGCCAGGCACCGGCATCGTTCACTCCTCGCGAACCGCGTCGTGCTACATCGTATCGTTGCTTGGATGCATGATCATATTGTTAAGCTACGCGAGACAGAGAAAGCAGAAGAAAACCTGAGTGCAACCTTTTTGGAGCGCCGGGGTTTGATCGATTAGGCGCCGCGCTAACCTGAATCAAGGGGGAAGCCAGGCGCCTCAGAAGGGACCCTAGAATGAAATATCTAAGGTTCGTAGCTTTACTCGGGATTTGTCTCTTCTTCGCATCATTTGCGAACGCGCAGAGAGTCTTTGTGGGCGTAGGCGTGGGCCCCGGCTATTATTATGGGCCCGCCTACTACGGCCCGCCACCGGTTTGCGCCTACGGCTACTATGACTATTACCCGTACGCCTGCGCGCCGTACGGCTATTATGGACCTCAGTGGTTCGCGGGTGGCGTGTTTATCGGCGCAGGCCCGTGGTTCCACGGGTTTCACCGCCGCAGCTTTTACGGCCCTCGCGGATTCGAGGGCAGGTTCCACGGCGATTTCGACCGCGACGGCTTTCGCGGCAGAGGGTTTGCCCGCGGCGAAGTGCATGGCGGTGGAGGATTCCACGGATTCCATGGCGGAGGGTTCCACGGCGGCGGTCACGGCGGGCACCGTTAACGGAACAGGATTCGCTAGCTGAACAATTAAAAAGTGGACTCGAGGGCGGCTGGCTAGGGCCAGCCGTTCTTCTTTTTTGCGGATCTGGAGTTCGGAACTTTCATTGCGCGCAGACGCCTTCGTCCTCAGGCTGCGGAAAGTGTTGTGTAAACCAGAAGGAATACGGCGTGGCGCCGTTCGACTGGTAGTGCCGAAGCCGCTCGCGGCCCTCGGCGAGTGTGGGAATGTGACCCGCTCGAATCCACCAAAGGCAGTAGTGCGGTTTGCCCATCTTCTCAAACCATTTGGCGCGATCGCGAAGGACGCGGGCGTGGTCCGACTTGTAGGCGAAATCCCGCAGCGTCTCGATCGACTGCCAAACGGACATGTTGACGATGATGAAGGGATCGCCGCTGTAGGCGATGTCCGTGGCGTTGCCCGATTCCGATTGCAGCCGCCAGACGAACCCGGGAGCCTGGTCGGCGAGCGCGTTGATAGGTTCGAGCTCGGCGACGAACTCGGCGATCTTCGGATCGTCGATCGGAGCGATAAGCCGGCCGATGTTGATCTGCGCAAGGTGATAGGTCATGCCAGCCTACAGCATGCCTCATCCATGCGCAAAGTCACATCGCAAATCGCGCAAATCGCCCTCCGACCGAAATTCTTACTCTTGTGCCGCAGGGTTCCGGCTCTCCTCTAGACTCCGCCGGTCGAGCACAACACGCCGAACGCGGACCTGTCTTTCTGCCAAAGTGAATTCGGGCCAGCGGTCGGCATGCCTTGTGGTTGCCTTCCGCGCACGTCCGAATTCGCGCTACCCAAGTGCAACAGCCCAAACCGATAGTCGATGTGAATTTGTGCGAAACGCATCGCGAGTTAAGCAGAAGTGCAGACCTGCTTCCTGTCCGTGAAGGCCTATCCGGCGAAACTGCCGGAACGAGATCGGATAGTCCTTGTGGAACATATGATTCTCGCCCTTCAAGAAGGACGCTGCGCGATCCAGCTTTTGCAGCGCATCCGGCGCAAGCCGGGCAATCAGCTGGAATTGATGGTCGCTTGGCAGCGCGCTGTTTTCTCCTTGGATGTCGACGAGTTCCTGAAGCAATCCAAGGGCGTCGCCCAATCTCTCTCCGTTCTGCTTGTCGCTAAGCAAGGTGTTCATCATGGCCTGCGTGATGCCGACGAAGGTGGCGCGCAAAGAAGTAGGCAATTGTCCGAAAACGGAAGCGGCCAGAGACAGCCCGTCTGCCGCGACGCCACAGCGAGCGAGAAACTTTTGCATTATGGCTTGTTGTTCGGGAGCAAGATCCTCGATGAACAACCAGTTGACCAGAAACGATTCAAACCAAATGCGGTCTCGGCGAAGAGCGGGACTTTCCGCGGGAGAGGGTGCTTGCAAAAGAATGAAAGAGGGCACGTCCAATTCCCGCGCCGAGAGCCTTTCCGCTTCCTGCAAACGAGCGCTGGCCTCCGCTTCGAGCTGCGTTTGCTCTGCGGCGGAGCGAACCAAGGGACAGAGTGATGGCGCGGGCGCGCCCGGTTTCTCTACCTCCTCGCACGAGACTGGTTCCGCCAGAAGCAGTGCCGCAAGCAGGCCGGTCAGGCAAGCAAGATAAGTATAAGTACACATCGCTGCGTTCCCCTGTGAAATCAGGTCTCCCTTTTTCTTCTTTCGCTGGCCTGAATTTTCCCTCGGGTCAGAGTCGCGCAAAGCAAACGCACGGGCGAGGCCAATCCTCAACCTCCGGCAAGAGGCCGTGGCGTCAGGGACTTAGGCGCGTGATAAGCGGAGGGCAGTGCTTGTCGCTGCCCCGAGCAGACGACGAGTGCTGTGCGGGAATGCCAGTTCGCTCCCGAGCGGCGATGCTCGTGTCGCGCGTCCTCCCCGCAGCTCAAGGAAGTCTCAGAAATGGAAGCGGTAGCCGAGAATCATCTTGGCAATCAAATGATCGGTCGAGTGGGTCAGGCCCACGCCAAGGCCAAAATTCACCTCCCAGTTCGGGGAGAGGTTCAGGTCGATGGCCGGAAAGATTTGGTGTTGCTGCAGTCCGGTGGGAAGAAAATCCGTGGCCGGACCAACCGCGCCGTAGTATTCAAATCCCCCGGTGATTTTTTTTGTAAAGTCGTAGCTGACTTTCAGATTCGGCGAAAAGACAAAGCCCTGGTGAACGCTGTCGCCGTGGAACGATCTGTCAAAGCTCGGATTAAACGACCAATACCACGGCCCGGACTGCTTGTCGATGATGGGGCGCATCTCCCAGGTCCAGGTGTCGGTGGAAAATTTGCGGCGCTGATAGCCGATTTCGTTGGAAAGGCTGAGGCCGACGGGCCAATTCCATTTCTTGGGGATGCGCACCCGGGGACGGATGTGGTCGCCCACCCAATCCCAACCTTGGCCATTTTGTGCGGAAGTAAATATATAGAAGCCGGTCTCGAACCAGTCCGTGAAGCCTCGCGTGATTTCAATGGTTTCGTGCAACTGATGGTTGGTGGGGAGAAGGCCGTCTTGAAACGTTTTGGAACCTTCGAAGCTAAAATTGCTGTGCAGCTCGACCATGGTGTGATGCGGCTCGACGGTGTCGTAGCTGTACACCTGAATCTCGTAATTGTCCTGCGCCTGAGCGGTATTGGACAAAATCACCACCCAGGACACAACTAGACCGCAAACGATGGCAACGCGCAGGCTCATTCCCTTCATCTTCAAAAAGCTGCCCAGACAGAAGCTTTCAAGGGTATCGCAGGACTTCTTACCGGCAAACTCTTAGCCGCAACCGCAAGCCCTTTGGTAAAAACGATGAGATGCGGCGACTAGGCGTGAGGGTGCGCCTTGTCGTAGACCTCCATCAACTGGCGGATGGACGCGTGCGTGTAGCGTTGCGTGGTCGACAGAGATTGGTGCCCGAGCAGCTCCTGAATCGCGCGAAGGTCGGCGCCGTCGGCAAGCAAATGCGTTGCAAAAGCGTGGCGCAGGGAGTGCGGGTGCAAGTCCCAGTTGACATTGACCAAACGCACGTATTTCTTGACGATGCGGCCGACGGAGCGCTGCGTTAACCGGCGGCCGGCATAATTGAGAAAGACCGCCTGCGTGTGCGGGTCGGGATCGCGATGGGACCCCTGCGCCTGTCCGAGAAGCTGCTCCCGCACCGACCAATATTTGGCGAGCGCCTCCTGCGCTTTTTGGCCGTAAGGAACGATGCGTTCCTTGTTTCCTTTGCCGCGCACACGCAAGATACGCTCTTTTTGCTCGACGTCGACCAAATTCAGGCCGGTAAGTTCACTGACCCGCAGCCCTGCAGCATAAAGAAGCTCAAGCACCGCGCGGTCGCGGCCAAGCAGCAAGCCTTCTTCGGCGAGCCGGGCCTTGCCGGAACCTTTTTGCCTTTCCTCGGACGGTCGGGATTTCGCACTCGCGCGCTCGGTCGAAAGTCCGGAGCTGCCGGATGACCGCTCGACCATGCCCGCGAGTTGGTTGAGAAAACCGTTCATTTCTTCCGCGGAAAGCACCGAAGGGATGCGCTTCGGCAGTTTGGGTGTGGGCACCAGGCGCGCGGGGCTCTCCTTCAACTTTCCCTCGCGCACGCAGTACTTGAAAAAGGAACGCAGCGCCGCGAGCTTGCGCGCAATGGAGCTTTTTTCCAGCCCATGGTCGTGCAAGTGCGAGACAAATTCGCGGATCATGCCATGATCCACTTGGCGAAGGGCCGTCGGCGTCGCGCCGGGCGGCGAAACAAACTCGAGGAATTGGCGGAGGTCCTTGCCGTAGTTGGAAACGGTGTGAGGCGAGGAATTCTTCACCGTCTGTAGATAGGCGAGATACTTGGCAATCGCTTCTTTCATTTTGGCCGCCCCACGAGCAGGGCTTTACGAACAGTATAAGTGCGCCGCCGGTGGGAGAAAGTGAATTTCAAAAGAATGTTTTCTGGTGCCAGAGGGCTCAGGACTTGGCCGCCACCGGCACGGGAGCTTCTTCGGGTTGCGCTGCGGGCGGCGCCTCGGGCACGAGTTTCTCCCAATCGCAGCCTTCCTTTAGGCAGGCGTGCACCGTGCCAATCTTTGAGCGTTTCTCAACGATGAACGGCGCGCCGCACTTCGGGCAGGGTTCGGCGATGGGCATGTAGGGGGTGGTGAAGTCGCAATCCGGGTAGCGCGAGCAGCCATAGAAAATGCGCGGGCGTCCACGGCCGCCTTTCCCGGCGCTGCCGCGGCGGACAAATTCGCCTTCCTTGCATTTCGGGCACGCGATGCCCATGGTGATGGGTCGCGTGTACTTGCACTTCGGGTAGGCCGAGCAACCGATGAATTCGCCGAAGCGTCCGTGCTTTTTCACCAGCCCGCTGCCGCACGTGGGGCACTTCTCGTCGAGCGGTTCATCCGGCTGGTGCGCGATACGCGTCCCCTGCACCAGGCGGCGCGTCGTCTTGCAGTCGGGATAGCCCGTGCAAGCCAGGAAGGTGCCGAATCGCCCGCGCTTGATGGCCATTTCCTTCCCGCAGTTGTCGCAATACTCGATCTTGTTGGGGTCCCCGGCGTCGGGCTCCACCGGCGAGAGATCCTCAATGAAGTCGCAGTCGGGATAGCGCGAGCAGCCCAGGAAAAACCCGTGGCGGCTAATGCGCTCTAAAAGCTCCCCCTGGCCGCACTTCTCGCACTTTTTCCCCGTGGGGATGCCCGCTTTGTAGGAGAGCATTTCCTCGTCGGCCTTGTCGAGGTCAATGACAAATTTCTCCCAGAACTCTCTGACGGCGTCGCGCCAAGGCAGCTTGCCTTCTTCGATCTCGTCGAGCTCGTCTTCCATCCGGGCGGTGAATTTTAGGTCGAAAATATCCTCGAAACTCTTCACTAAGAGCTTGCTCACACGTTCGCCAAGCATGGTTGGCGAGAACCGGCCCTGATTCTTGGTCACGTACTCCCTTTCCACCAGGGTCGAAATGATCGCCGCGTAGGTCGAAGGGCGGCCGATTCCGTCTTCTTCGAGCTCCTTCACCAGGGTGGCATCGTTGTAACGCGGCGGCGGTTCGGTGAAGTGCTGCTCCGGGCGAATCTTCTCCAGGCGCAAAGACTGTCCTCCGGCAACCTCGGGCAGAGCCCGGCCCTCGCCTTCCTCGTCCTTTTCGTCGTCTTCGCGATCCGCTGCGGAGGCGGGCAACTGGTAAACGCGCAGGTAGCCGTCGAACTTCTGGACCGAGCCGCTGGCGCGGAAGGTGTATTCGCCGGCGCGAATGTCGATGGTGGTCTGGTCAAAAATCGCGGGCAGCATCTGCGAAGCCACGAACCGCTGCCAGATCAGCTGATAAAGCTTGAAGAGATTGTCGTCCACATACTTGCGCACGTCCTCGGGCGTGCGCGTGACGTCGGTGGGGCGCACAGCCTCGTGCGCCTCCTGGGCGTCTTTCTTCGACTTGTAGAAATTCGGCTTTTCGGGCAGATAGTTTGCCCCAAACCGCTGCGGGATAAGTTCGCGGACCTGCGTGAGGGCGTCACTTGAAACATGAACCGAGTCCGTCCTCATGTAGGTGATTAGCGCCACGGAGCCTTCTTGGCCGAGCTCCACGCCTTCGTAGAGCTTCTGCGCCAGGGACATGGTGCGCTTGGCCGTATAGCGCAGCCGGTTGTACGCTGCCTGCTGCAATTTCGAAGTCGTGAACGGCGGCGGCGGGTTGCGCCTCTTTTCCTTTTGCGCCACCGATGCCACTTGCCAGCTGGCCTGGCTCACCGCGGCAACGATTGCGTCCGCAGCCTCTTGATTCTTGACCTCGATGTCCGCGTCGTTGTGCTTGATGAGCTTCGCCTCGAACAGCGGAGGCTTTCCCGCATCCAGCATCGCGTGGATGGTCCAGTACTCCTGCGGCACGAACGCGCGGATGGCTTCCTCGCGGTCAACGATCAGCCGCAAAGCTACGGTCTGCACGCGTCCGGCGGACAACCCGCGCCGGACCTTGTTCCACAAAAGCGGAGAGATTTTGTACCCCACCAGCCGGTCGAGGACCCGGCGGGCCTGTTGCGCGTCCACGAGACCGTTGTCCAGGTCCCTGGGGTGGTCAAACGCCGCGCGGATGGCTTTGGGGGTAATTTCATTGAAGGTGACCCGAAAGATCTTCTTCGGGTCGGCCGGGGGAATATCGTCGGCCAGATCCCCGTTGCTTCGCCCCCGCTTGCCAGCTTTCGCGTCCGCCGGTTCCTTGGCTTCGCCAGCCTTGCCATTTTGCTTCCCGGGAGCCTCGGCCTCGACGAACCGGCTGGGCTTCGAGAGCACCATCGCCAGATGCGCCGAAATGGCTTCTCCCTCGCGGTCCGGGTCAGGAGCCAGATAGACGGCGTCGGCGGCATGGGCCGCCTTGCGCAAATCGTGGATGATCTTGCCTTTGCCGGAGATGATTTGCAGCGTCGGCTCGAAAATCTTTTCATCATCCAAAGTAATTTTGGGTGTTTTTGCCTCGACTTTCGCGCTTTTCTTCGAGCCTTTTTTCTTCTTCGCGCTTTTCTTGCCCGAGGGATCATCGCCCGGCAGGCGAATCCCGATGGTCTTGGTCGGCAGGTCCATCACGTGGCCGATGGACGCCTTGACGGTGTAATTCCGTCCCAAGTATTTGTTAATCGTCTTCGCCTTCGCGGGCGATTCGACAATGACAAGCGAACGAGCCATGTAACTTTTGTAACTCCGGTCTGTATTTCGGAAAGGGCGGACTGCGGGGCGTGTGTCTTTCTCGCTACCTTCGGCGCCTCGCCCTCAAGATGGGGCCCGGCCGAGTGTGAGATGCATCTGCCGGCCATTCCGGTTCACTGCTCTTAGATGTTGATTGGCCCGCAGAGGGACATCGCGACCGCTATCCCCCTCTATAACAACACTTTGCAGAACTCTGTTCTCACCGCCGCCGGTGAATCCCTTTCCTCTCTCGACTAAACAGGGTAGCGGAGAACCTCAGAAGAGTTCAAGTCGCTTACTTTCTGCCGACAAAGCGCACGCGCAAGGTCGTCGCGCGGCCTTGACCGCCAGCAAAGGCCCCAAAACACCCGGACAGCACAACACGGGTACACGCCGGGGCGTCCCTGTTGTTCACCACGGCGTCGGGGTTTTGCCGGCCAAGGATGTTCACGGCTTCCACCCGCACCGCCCACAGATACCGGCCCAATGCAAACTTCCGTTCGAGACCCAGATTCAAGCTTGCGTACGCGGGAAAACGCAAGGAATTCGGCGGGCCGACCAGTTGCTGCTCGAGATTGACGACGCTGAACGGATACCCCGTCCGATATTCGAAGAAACCGCTTAACTGCGTGCTCCAGATGTGCGTGGGGATCCAGCCCCAAACCAGCAAGCGGTTGGGCGTGTCCCACGCCACCGGGCCGGGCTGTTGCGCCACGTAAAAAATCGAACCGAGCGACGGGCTAAGAACTTCGTTCGAATGCGCCCGCGAACGAGTGTAAGCGCCGTAAATCTCCGTGCTCTCTGAAAACACCTGGTGCAAGGAAACCGTGGCCGAGCGATAGCGATCCTCGCGGTGATCCTGAAGGAGAAAAACTCCGCCGGGCTGGGAGGGCTGCTGGTCCACAAAGGCGAAACCATGAGAGCCGTTGCGCGCGAGCAAATACAGGCTAACCAGCATCTTCGGCCCAAACCTCTCCTGCCAGCCCGCGCTCGAGGTCACAAAACGCGGCTGCTCGAGACCGCCTGCCGGCAGCGCGAACTGGCTCACAACCGGGCTTGGTGGAACCACGTTGCCGGCGGAGTCGTAAAACGTGTCGACTTGCTGCTGATCGAGCCCCTGTCCAATCAGCCCCACGTTAAGGGGCGCGTTATAAATGCCCCAGCCCAGCGACAATTTCGCGCGATCATCGCCGAAAGGCAGCACGTTGGCCGCGACGCGCGGCTCGGCCATGGCGCTTTGGGTGAAGCGGTCCCAGTCCGTGCGCAAGCCCGCGCGAAAAACGAAATATTTGCCGATCGACCAGGTATCTTGCGCGTAGGCGCCCGCTTGGGTGTTGGAAAGCCGCGGCGTCGCCGTTCCCGTGAAGGTGGACCGCCGCACGAGACAACCCGGCGTCTCGGAGGTACACGTCGTTCCATCGTTCGGATTGACGGCCCGGAGCGCGGCAATCTCTCCGCGCTCGGCAAACCCGTGGAAGATCAGCCCGGCCACATTGGCGCCCGCGGAAAGCTGATGAGTGCCGTGCCAGTGGCGAGACGCAGCCAGGACGTTGGCCACGGCCTGCAAACGCCGCCCGCGCTCGCGCAAGTGCTGAAAGTAATTCCCGCTCGTGCCGTTGATGAGCAAGATGAACGGCTGGGAACCTTGTGGGAGGTATTCAAGCACGCTCGAATCCGCGGCAACGCCGAGCTCAAACAACGTTTCGTGAAGCCACAGCTGATCCTTCAAGGAAACAAAGCCGCGGCGCTGGTCGGCGGTGACCGTCGTGGACTGCGGATCGAGCGCGGCCAGGCCGAGGTTCGCGTCGCTGGCGCGATTGTAGAGCAGCGTCGCGTGGAGGATGTGCCTGGAGGAAAAGTTGTGCTGCAGCCGCAGAAGATTGTCTCCCGCCCACTGCTCGAAAGTGTTGGCGTTCGAAGGCAGTTGCTTTACGACGCCAAAGGTGTGTTGGATACTGACGGCATCGGAAAACCAGAAACGGCCGCGCTCAAGTGGACCGGAAAAGGTGAACCGCGGATACCAGTTTCCCAGATGCACTCCCTCCTGGATGTTGATGCCGGGAGCGGGATTGGTGGTTCCAAAGCGCCAGCGGTCGTCCCCATCGAAAGTTTCCAGACTCAGGATGCTTGCACCCGAGTGCGGGTAAGCCGTGCTGATGTTCGCCGCCTGGACTTCCACGCCGCGCGTCGCATCCACATTGAACCGCGAAGTGAGCGCGCCGCTCACCGGGTCGCCGATCTCAAATCCGTCCATAATGTATTGTGTTTCGCCGGAGCGCGCGCCGCCGACATGCAAGTTGTCGCTATGGTCCTCGACGATTTCCGGCAGCGCGACCAGGCTTTGCTGAAGGATATGGGTGTTGGGAACGGGAATATCGCGAATGTCCCGGGCGGTCAGCGTTGACCGCTCGGTGGTGTCCTGCGTATCGATCTGGTTGGCGGGCACGGTGACCTGCACTTTTTCGCGAACTTCCTGTTCGTGATTCAGAAGGAGGGACAACTCGTTGCCGCCGGCGTGCAGCGTGACGGCCTGGCCCGCGAGCAGAAAAAACCCTGCCTTGCGCGCCTCCGCCTGGTAGTCACCGGAAGAAAGATTATGGAAAGCGAAGCGCCCGGCGGCATCGGTCTCCGTTCGGTAGGAATGCCCCGCGGCGTCTTTGAGCGTTACTTCGGCGGATGGGACAGGGACGCCGTTGTCGTCGACGACGACTCCCGCGCAATCTGCGACCTCCGCGCGAGGCATCTGAGCGTCGGCAAAGATCCCCGACAGCGCTATGATCCCGACCAAGAGTCGCACCAGCCGCATGCCATACCTTCCCGGTTTGAGCCACAAGTGATTAAACTACATCTCGCGAGATGCGAGTTTTCATTTCTTAACCGACGCCATCTAGCATGGACAACGATGGCTCGGGGATGCTCGACGGCGCGAAGTGCGCCGCCAAAGCTTGCGATGAAACGGCGAAGCTTGACGAAAGCGGCAGTCATTTGTTCCGCGTCCCTCTGCCTGGCCCTCGGGGCTTGCGGCAACTCCACTGGTTTCGGTGGCGCGTCCGGAGCCCTGAGCCTCGCCCTTTCTTCTTCCACGGCGCTCGCCCCACAGGACGGGACGCCGGCAAAGATCACCGCAACCGTAACGGGAAACCCGGGCCCGGTGACCTTGGCGGTCGGCGGCGTTCCGACGGGCACGTTGTCCCAGCTCGCCGAGCCCGGGACGAGCGGAAGCAGCGCCATCATCCTGACCAGCAGCGCCGGCACGCCGGCAGGGGCTTACTCCCTCCAAGTGACGGCAACCGGCGGCGGCTTGACGGCCAGCCAGAATCTCACCATGGTTGTCGCGGTGTCCGGCGCGGTTCGCAGCTCCGTGGATCCGACCCAGGGTGTCGACGGCAAATTGCAACAATTCATGTCCACCTCGTTCCAGCCGGCGGAATGGGACTATCCATATTTTCAGAACCATACGGCGAGCGAACCCGCAGAACTCGATCAACTGGGCCCGCAACACATTCGCCTCCAGGGTCTTTCGCAGGCGGTTCCGATGCGGTCGAATACCGGTGCGGCGACCGACTGGGACTTCTCGAAACTCGACGCCGTCGTCCAGCCGGTTCTGTCGGTCGGGGACCACAGTCCCGAATTTCAAATAGCGGCCGCACCGGCATTTATGTCCACCGCCGCGGGAACCTTCGATATCACCAATCACCTCGAGGATTTTGCGAACTACAGTGCGAACCTGGTGCGCTACTACAACGGACCGGGCTTCGACTGGGGAGGGCAGCACTTCGAGTCGCCAAGTCTTTCCTCCGCCAGTCCGCACAAAATCACCTGGTGGGGCATCTTCAACGAGTACAACATCAACGGGCTGACCCCTGCCGAGTATGTCG
>Ga0209472_1001702_pt1 | contig 12624 bp, 7 predicted proteins | sample GraSoiAngelo_130_FD_185887 | JGI IMG/M metagenome (GOLD analysis project Ga0209472, IMG submission 185887) | Grasslands soil microbial communities from the Angelo Coastal Reserve, California, USA - 14_0929_02_20cm (SPAdes) (version 2) | ecosystem: Environmental > Terrestrial > Soil > Grasslands ...
GTGACACCCTCATGCGAGAAGGCGAATACCGCCTCGGATTTCCTGAAGATCTGCACGACACGATTCGCCTCAACGGCAGTTGGTCAGAAGATGAGCTGGAGGAATGGGGAGCGGAGCTCCCGACCGTCGTGCTGGATGCTTTACAACGTGACCTAAACCTTGCCCGAGCCCAAGCGGCAACAAAGCAGCATCGCGGCTCCGAGCAGTCAGTTGAATCCGAGCAGCCTGCCGCCAGGTAGGTTTTTCCAGCTACTCAGTGATTGAGCGCCTGCATGGCAGGCTGGAGCCATGAAAACAGGAACGCGGAGACATCCGGAAACTGGGCGAGCACGAGACTAAGCAAAGGTACCGCAGCAAAAGCAGTAATCCGGAGCCAGAAATCCCTCCCCAATTCACCAGGCTTTGTGTCAGTAAGTAGGCTGAGCGTCGCATCGCGGTGCATCTGCGCGTAGATAATGCCTACCATCACCATAATGAAAAAGAACAGCAGGATCAGAAGTGGCCGAAGCGTTAACTTGGGCTCGACGGGATAAACGGTGATCGAGAGAAGCAGGAACACGTACATCCCCGCGGTAATCACGATTAAACTGCGCATGCGCGATAACGCAGCCATGATGAAGTTCACATAAACGAGGCACACGAAGCGCTCGCGAATTTGAGTCGCCTCGGGAATCTGAGACTTGTCAGGCGAATCCTTCTTGATCTCGCAATCCTGAGATTCAAACAAACCGAAACCGGGCTCCAGGGACCAGGCAAGCTGGAGCGACTTGAAGACTGCCCCGCACACGAGGGCCAGTTTCTTCTGGAAGTCTTCGACAAGTCCCACGAAATCCTCATTGAACTCGGCTAATCTGCGCCTCCTATCCTGCGCGAACCTTTCCCGCCAACGCGATTTTTCTGCGTATATCTCTTCCAGCGCGGCGGTGATCTTCCGCCGAAGATCGTCGAACATGTGCTGATCAACCCCTTCGATGGCTGGATTGATATGGGTCACATGCGTGAAGGCTTCCATCTCGCGCGAAATCAGGCGATTGGATTCCTGGAAAGGACCACCTCCTAAGCTCCAGATCGGTTTCCACGAGAAGCCACTGAGCCGCTTCAATGCACGACGTAACGGCAGCCGGTCAAGTGCGGCCAGCATGCGACGACACTCCAGCCAACCAATGAATAACTGCGATAAGGTCGTCAACAACGTCAGAGCCACCCCCAGCAGAGTCGCCGCATAAAGCCGGTCGAACGCCCGTCCTTCGAGAGTCTGCACGGGATGGTTCGAGTTCACCGTGGCAAGCGTGAACAGCAGCACCGTTATCGCCGGCAGATAGACGCGGAGATCGCGAGTCACCGGCTGCAGGGCGGCGGTCAGGCTGCGATTGCCTTCTTCGGTCAGCGGGAAAAAGCGCACTCCCAGTTCCCGTTGGCTTGGAAGGCGCGGCCGGCACCGGTCTAGGAAGATGGTTCCTTGCAGGCTATACCATGTCCACCACAGGCCGGCCACCAGGAGCGAAAGGCAAGCTGGAAGCGGCGAGACTCCGGAAGTTAGGTGTACGTAACGGAAGATGGCCTCGTTTACGTGGAAATCAGAGCCGATGCGATACAACTCTACAGCGACGGCGATGATCACACCAAGCGAGAGAACATACGCAATAGACCAGGTTTTTGACTGCCGCCGGATTAAATCGCTTATCGAACTCGCCACAAGAAGCACCAGGAAGAGCAGTAGGCCCCAGAACCAAAGCTTCCAATGCGAAATGGAATACCAGTGCAGCGCCGGCCAGCCCAGCAGTAGTAAAAGCACCGCCAAAAAAAGGCTGGCCAGGAGAAGAATGTAAGTTCGGCGCCAGTCCCGAACGGGGGCGAAAGTAACGAGCGCTTCAGATGTGGCGAATAGCGATCCCCAACGGATGTAGAAGATAAAGATCAGTACCGTGGCGCAACCGACCCCGGCCAAAAATGCCCATGAGTCCGGAGGGAAGGGTTCGAACTTCTGCAATTTGGCTTCATCACTCCGAATAGAATGCAGTCGGCTGGGAATCTCACAACAATGTGCTTTGTAGTTGTCGAGCAACGCCATGGGCCAATAAGCGTCGCGCCCCAACACGGTGAGCCACATTGCAGGCTTTAGCAGCTGTGATGAATAACCGGAGTGTGGTTGGTTCTTCTCGCCGGAGGTTTGCGGGCGCCCGTCCCCGATTGCCGGCCAGCCATATTCGGTATACCCGGCGGGATCCAGATCGGCATTTTCCGCGGACGGATGGCGATTTTCTGTGGACGTCCGCATCTTGGTCAAAAGACCGAGCATCGCGTTGTAAGTGCCCGCGGAAGAACTGCTCGGAAACACGCGGTCAACGTGAGGGCGGGGCGGTGAATCTGCCGCTGTTGCTGTTTGCTCGTCTTGTCTCGGCAATAAAGAATAAGAGGTGATCGCCATGATTCCGTGCAGTAAATCGTCCTCCACTTCGCGCCGGAAAAGCAGGTCGGCGCCCAGAGTCACCAGCCGTCCTTGTGGATAGGTCTGGCGCAGGTAGCGAGTGAGAAAGACCATATCCAATGGATCGGTGGCGCGGATAATGATGAAGTTAATGTGATGCGCCCGTAATGCAGTGGTTATTCCCAATACGATGGATTCCTGAGAAAGAGGCGTCTGCTGCCGGGAATAAGGCGCCACCGTGTCTTCCTCTTTGGAGGTATCTTCGAGGTTCAACCGCAATGTAAGACGCTGCGGCTTGTTGCCCACATCTTTGCCAGGCTGCTCCACCTGCAGATCACGTTGGTAGGCATTGCGAAGCTGGGAAATCTCGCGCGGAAAATACAGACGAACGACGTCGTCATTATCGTTCTTGCCGTTGTTGCTGTTCGAGTCAATCCCGCAAGTCTGGCTGGCGGAATTGATCATGAATTTCCCGTAGGCGGTTTCATCCTCAGAGAGGATTGCGATTTGTGAGAGCTTGTACTGCAGGGTCCTGGCGTAGCGTAGAAAACGGCAGCCACCGTACAGATCGCTTTCCTGAAAGGGAGTGAAGCTGACGTGCTCTGGCAGACGATCGAGAAACCACTTGCCAGTGACGTAGCTCACCACCGTTCCGCTGTGGACAACCACCGGCCAGGCGAGCGTTTTCACTTCTGGATGCTGGAGCAATTCCCATAGGGAGAAGAACGATCCCGAGAACGTCGGGCCCAACACATAAAGTTTCCTTTGCGCAGATGCCGAGGGTGCTTTCTGTATTTCGCGCATCATCTCCAGCGCGTGGATAAACTGACCCTTGCGGACGCCCCCGGTCGGAGTTTCACCCACCACAAAAACGAACAACACGTCATTGTCATTGAACGAGCTGTCGTAATCGCCGATATTGCCACACGGATTCTGGCTTTGCTGGCTGTCCTTGCAGTGCTTCAGATCTAAATCGGGTCGCCGAAAACGGCGGAACATCATGAGCCCGGGAAGACTTTCTCTCTGCTTTTGATAAGACTGCTGCGCGATGCGCATGTCCAGGTCTGTGGACTCAGCGTGCTCGCCGCTATCCCAGGGCATCCCCCCAGCCCCAAAGACCCAACCTTCCTCCTGGGCGGCTTCCTGTATGGCGTCAATGCTGCGATCAAAGAAAAGGCTGAGGTGCGTACGAACGGGATCTGGCACGGTGGCGATCACGAAATGAATGTGAGAGGCTTCATCACAGGACAAGCCCCATCGCTCTCCCGGAGCACATCCCTTTAGTTCTTCTGCGTTGCTGTAAGCCCCGGTCGGGATAGAGTTACCGTGACCATAAAACCCCGAGATTGTCTTCAGCAAGAAGCAGCGTGGGTCCGGCGGAGGTGGAGTCCAGCGCGGTGCTTCTGATTTTTCGGCCACAACCGGGGCGGCCCGCTGTTTGTCGGCGCCCGCCCCCGCGCGGCGTGGCGGCGCCTGACGCGGCGCGTTCGAATTCGCAAACAACGATATTGCAACTATCGTCGCCAACAATGTTCCTGCGCCCTTATTCATCTCATTCCCGTTATCTCAAAATCGCACAGCATTCCATGCGAATGCACGCGTGCTACCAGTTTGACCAGCGTGAATTTCGTTTAGAGGAACCGCCAAAGCCTCAGGCGGCCTCCGCCGCTTTTGCCTTGGCTGCCATGTTTGCAGGTTGGAGAGGCTATCCGAGTGGATAGTCTCTATCTTATCGGATATAACCGAAGCGACAATCGAGTGTGGTGCCATCATCCCGAAACGATCGGTCGGTCGATCATTTCGATCCGACATGATTTTAGCTGTTGCAAGCGCCTCGCGCCCTGCAGCAGCACGCCTTGCTTCAGGCGGGTTTGGAACCACTGCTTTGCTGTTCTTCCGGAGGACGATATCCCTGGCTTCGCTGGTCCACTTCATCAACCGGCATGGCAAATCTCTACCCGCCCGCCTCAATGCTAAAATTTCTTCTGCGATTTCTTCGGAAGGCACGCACATGCCCGATACTACCCTGCAACTTCCCGCCCCTGCTCCTCTATCGACCACTCGTCCGTAACCGGCCAATTCATCAGGACGCTTGGGAGTCGCAAACCAGTTTTCTGCAGGATCAATAACCAGTTCTGGTCAGTCGATTTTTTCTATCGGTTGGCCGGATTGCTCGATCGCTTTCGTCTCCATCCGGGGTAGAGATTTGCTATCGAGTAGGTCGCTCCCACGAAGGCGTGTCGATGCGGCCCGCCCGAAGTGAGTCCCGCTTCAAAACCGCCATCAATCACCAGCCGCGGAACAACCGTGTACGTCAGCGCCCACAGCGAAGACGCGAACCCTGGCGTTGCTTGGTTAAGTCGGGTCTCACCATAGAATTCCCCTGTGAACTGGAGCCGGTGAAGGATGACGTGTGAAAACGCCAGATTCAATTGCTGATTCTTGTCAAAGCCGTACGTATTCGGCCTTCCGATCAGGAATTGAGTGACGTTGAAATCGAAATGAAACCGTGCGATATCTTTGCTCGCTAGAAGGGTAAATGCGTGATCCACGTTCCCCGTTCCTAAACCATCTTCCGTGCTGGCGGAAGGTATTTTGACGGCGTAGCCGAAGGCGAGCGTTGGCACTCGTTTTGTCTGCCTGTAAACGCGAATCTGCGGACCAAGCCAGTTGTCTCCGAAACTCCGATGTGTACCGCTCGCGTCAGTCTGCGACAGGAACGAGGTTGTATTCCAACGCAACTCAACGTCACAAAGCATCCCAAACTTCAAAAGACCACCGACAGACCTCTGCTGGACGCGCTCTCCCGGCCATAGCCGATCCCAACCATACTCCAGTTCCAATACGCCGTACTGCGTAATGTCGGCAGGATTCGCGACTGTCGGCCGGTTCGGGTTTGCGGCGATGGAATCTGCGTAGCAACCTGTCTGCCTTCCCATCCATTGCCCAACCGCCGAATTCGTTGCCGCAAGGCACGCTGCCAAGGTCACAACCGTGAATCGCAAAATGTCCCCCGCAGACTGATAAAGACAGTTGTCTGGCGTTTCCCCCGTAGCGTTCGCATCACTCTGCCGTTCTTGAGCATGACCCAAATATCTCATGCCTCTCCGTGGCTGAATTCGTTGTCGCGCATTATCTGGCTAAAGACGGCCCGAAAGCATTCACCCCGCTGATTGCTGGTATTCCTCTTCGTCTCTTGCGTGACCCGGCCGACTAGTCGCCAATGGCGACCTAAGGCCGCGGCGTAATTATCGGAGGCAATTTTCAGAGGACGACATCCCTCCCGATTCGTCCGTCCACATCTTCAAGACATGCCAAGTCTCTGCCCGTCCGCCTCAATGCTAGAATTTCATTGCGATTTCTTCGGAAGGCACTCACATGCCCAACACTACCCTGCAGCTTCCCGTCCCTGCTCCTCTGACTACCTTCGCGGAAGATGAAATTCTCTTCCGCGACAACATTCGGCAGTTTGCCGACGACAAGCTCCGCCCGCTGGTTAAAGAAATGGATGAGAAAGGTGTGTTCGACCACGATCTCATCCAACAGTTTTTCCAGCTTGGGCTGATGGGCATTGAGATTCCCGAACAATATGGCGGGGGAGGCGGCAAATTCTTCGAAGCGATTCTGGCCGTCGAAGAAATGTCGCGGGTCGATGCCTCTGCCGGGGTCATCGTGGATGTGCAGAATACGTTGGTCAACAACGCGCTCCTCCGCTGGGCCAATGAAGAACAGAAGAAGCGTTACCTCCCGCGAATGGCCTCAGACACTTGCGGCGCCTACGCGCTCAGTGAAGCCGGGTCAGGTTCGGATGCCTTTGCGTTGCAAACGCGCGCCGAACTCAAGGGCAGCGACTACATCCTTAACGGTCGCAAATTGTGGATCACAAACGCGAAGGAAGCCGGCATCTTTATTCTGTTCGCCACCGTCGATCCCGCAGCAGGATACCGCGGAATCACCGCGTTCATTGTCGAGAAGCAATTTCCCGGTTTCACAGTTGGCAAGAAAGAAGACAAGCTCGGAATCCGTGCGTCGTCCACGTGCGAACTGATTTTGGAAGACTGCCGGGTGCCGAAATCTAACGTCTTGGGCGAAGTCGGCAAAGGATACAAAATCGCCATCGAGACCCTGAACGAAGGCCGGATCGGAATCGGCGCGCAGATGGCTGGCGTAGCTCGAGGCGCCTGGGAATACGCCGCCAAATATGCGCGGGAGCGCAAGCAGTTTGGCAAAACCATCGCCGATTTTCAGGGTATCCAATTCCAGATCGCGCAAATGGCCACCGAAATCGAAGCCGCACGCTTAATGGTCTATAACGCCGCGCGTATGAAAGATTCCGGCGTGCCATTCGTAAAAGAGGCCGCCATGACCAAACTTTTCTGCTCTCAGGTAGCTGAACGCGTGACGTCGCTAGCGATTGAAATTTACGGTGGTTATGGCTTCACAAAAGATTATCCAGTCGAGAAGTATTGGCGAGACTCGAAGATCGGCAAAATCTACGAAGGCACATCGAACATGCAGTTGGCAACGATTGCCAAGTTAGTTTTGGGTGGAAAATAGCTAAAGCTCGCCGTAATCGCGCACTGCCGAATCCATAACGCGATTGTCTCACGCCTTTTTTAGTTTTCAAGGTTACGGTTGGGATTTAGGATGTTCGGCCATGAACCTCCTAAAGACGATAACAGTCCTGAGCCTTGTGCTCATGGCTGTCGTTGCTGCGGCACAGTCCGCCCCACAGGCCTCGTCCGCGAATGTCTTCGCACAGCAAGAAGGCTTCGTGGATGCTAACGGCATAATGATCTATTACAAAATCTTGGGACGTGGCGAGCCCCTGATGATCGTGCACGGTGGCCCCGGCGCCTCGCACGATTATTTCCTGCCGTACCTGCTCCCGTTGGCACGGCGCCACAAGCTTATCTTCATCGATGAGCGCGGCTCCGGCCGCTCCCAAAAACTCGAGAACCCCGCCGGTTACACCATCGAAAATATGGTGGAAGACGTGGAATCCGTCCGCCAGGCGCTAGGCTTAGGCAAAATCAATCTTCTCGGCCATTCCTACGGCGGCGCGCTGGCGCAAGCATACGCACTGAAATATCAGAGCAATCTGTCGCGTCTAATTTTGGGCAGCACGTGGTCGAGCACGAAAGCAATGAACGAAGTTTTCGTCCGCATGAAGCAGCACATGTCACCCGAGCTGCGCGATCGCATCGCCAAGCTCGAAGCCGCAGGATTATTCGGTCATGGCAAAGATTACGAGAAAAACCGCTACACCGCCGAGTACATGATTGCGGCCTGGGGCGAAGGCTATTTTCCCTATCTCTATCACAATCGCCCCGATCCCAACTATGATCCAGTCGACGCCGGCAAAATGTCGTGGGATTTATATCGAGAGATGTGGGGTTCCGATGGCGAGTTCGTCATTGATGGCAATCTGAAGTCAGTTGAATACACAGACCGGCTGAGCTCGATCAAAGTCCCCACGCTAATTCTTGTCGGCGATCACGATGAATGCGATCCCTCGCTGGCGAAAGTAATGCAGGAGAAAATCTCCGGCTCGAAACTGATGATCTTCCCCAGCTCAGGTCACATGACGTTTGTGGATCAGCCCGGAATGTTCGTAAAGGCAGTCGCCGACTTCCTGAACGCCCGCTGATTCAACTACTCACGTAGGGGCGGGTGCCCCCACCCGCCCACGGCTGACTGCTCCCAAAATGCAGCGAAACGGGGGTGTGCGGACCACAATTGAGCTTTACTCGCTCCCCTCCTTGCCCTCTTCGTCAGTGACAACATCGACTGAATGGCCGCGGATAAAGTAAGTTGCCTTTTCATTCCCGGTGGCTTCGAAGCTCACTCGTGCGGGCTGCCTTTCCCATATCGGCGGCTGGCACGCCGAATCGGGCTTGTCATCGAGGACCGCATCCTTCAGCTCTTTTTTCAACAGTGGCTTACGGCGCCCGAGTTCGATCACAAAGGCATACAGTTTCTGGTTGTCATCAGAGACTCCGCAGTAAGCCACATAATCGCGATACCAACCGGCAACCGAGCGATACGGATCGAACTCAGGCAAATTCAGAGGCGTGATGCGCCCGGTCACGCGATCCACCAGCACCCACCCGCCTCTCTGCCATAACCACCGGGGTGCTCCTTCATCGGGCAAGCTGTCATTCACGCGGAAGGCGCGCCGCACCACAAACAGGCGCTCAGTTATTTCATGCGGACTGCCGATCGTGAATTCTTTTGGCTTGCCACCAACGTACAGCGCCCGCACTTTGAGTTCGAATGGGGTGTTTTCATCCGTGCCGGCGAGCCATCTTACCTGTGTCGATTTACCAAATGTAATTACGTGCGGCTTGGCGGCTGCCATCGCCGCTCCAGCCAAAACGATAATGCTGCGCAATACAGACGTGGTTCTGGACATGCTGGCAGTTATTACCAAGCGGAGAGCAAAACACAAGGTCAGAGATCACAATCAGTGGTTCGGACGATGTCTGCCAATACCACAGCAAGAAGTATTTTGGAAACGACTGCTGATTTGGGAATTGCAGTGCTGCATCGGGGTGGAAAGAGCGGCCATTCATGGCCGCGTTGCGCAACACGAGAGACTGTCGCCCTTTAGGGCCGGGCTTGCAGGGCTAAAGCCCGGAATCTATTGAATCTTCGACGCGGCTCTAAAGAGCCGCTCTTCCACTTGACGCCGGTGCGAATGGCGTGGTCCGAAACGACATTATGCAAAGCTGAACCTGCGCGAGGCCTGTGGAAGAGCGGCCATTTATGGCCGCGTTGCGCAACACGAAAGACTGTCGCCCTTTAGGGCCGGACCTGCAGGGCTAAAGCTCGGAGATCTACTGAATCTCTTATGCGGGCTCTAAAGGGCACTCCTTGGTACAGTTCCGAATTAGACCATGCACGCTCGCATTGTGACGGACATCACTTGCACGGCTCACGCGTTTTCATAACATGCCCGAGTGAATTTAGATCGAACATTCTTCATTACAACCGTAACCTGGAAACGCACACCTTTATTCCGTAGCCAGCCGGAGGCCGAATTGATGATGGACGTGCTGGTGCATTATCGCGAGCAGATGAGGTATGTTTTGCACGAGTTCGTGATCATGCCCGATCATTTGCACCTTCTCCTCACGCCCGAAGCGGACATTTCAATTGAACGCGCTTTGCAATTGATCAAAGGCGGGTTTTCGTATCGGCTCGGTAAGGCAAAGAGAGGACCCGTATGGCAGGAGAGTTTCACAAACCATCGGATTCGCGACCAGCATGACTACGAACGGCACGCTGGGTACATTCGCATGAATCCGGTCCGCGCGCGCTTGGTGGAGAGGCCGGAGATGTATCCGTATTCGTCGGCGAGCGCGAGGTTTGGAAGAAGAACGTTCGGAAGAGGAACAACGAACGTCGAAAGCGCTGCGATTTAAGGCAGCCATTTCCTGAAGCGAGGCTCCCCAATCAATTTACGCCGAGCGGAACAACGTGCAAAAGCGTTTATCTGTGGAAGAGCGGCCATTCATGGCCGCGTTGCGGCAATGCAAAAGAATGTCGCCCTTTAGGGCCAGGGCCTGCAGGGCTAAAGCCGGGAGATCTATTGAATCCTTTACGCGGTTCTAAAGAGCCGCTCTTCCACATTTGTGCCGGCGCGGAGGGCGTCATCCGAAACGACCATTGTGCGATTCTGAAAATCCGCGAGTTTCTCCGTTTCGCGGAATAGCGGATTGGATCTGTGGAAGAGCAAGGCGCTGAGGGCGGGCCTGAAATCGAATCGGTTGTCAGAAAAACCAGGGCGCGATTTCTCGCGCCCTGAATTCTGCAATCTGAATTCTTACTTCTGACTTCCTAATCCCTCACCCCATCCATAAACGCCCTTAACTTCCGCGAGCGCGATGGATGCCGCAGTTTCCGCAGCGCTTTGGCTTCAATCTGCCGGATACGCTCGCGAGTCACGGCGAATGACTGCCCGACTTCTTCCAGCGTGTGCTCGCTGCCGTCTTCCAGACCAAAGCGCATCTTGATGACCCTTTCCTCGCGCGGCGTCAGCGTGCGCAGCACCTGCGAAGTCTGGTCTTTCAAGTTGACGTTGATCACGGCCTCGGCCGGCGAAACCACGCCGCGGTCTTCGATGAAATCGCCCAGGTGAGAATCTTCCTCTTCGCCAATCGGCGTTTCGAGGGAGATCGGCTCCTGCGCAATCTTCAGGACTTTCCGGACCTTGGCGACAGGAATATCCATCCGCTTAGCGATTTCTTCCGACGTCGGCTCGCGTCCCAGTTCCTGCACAAGCTGCCGCGAGGTACGAATCAGCTTGTTGATCGTTTCGATCATGTGGACGGGGATGCGAATCGTACGCGCCTGATCAGCGATTGCACGAGTAATCGCCTGCCGAATCCACCACGTGGCATAAGTCGAAAACTTATACCCGCGGCGGTATTCGAACTTGTCAACGGCCTTCATCAGGCCGATGTTGCCTTCCTGAATCAAATCGAGGAACTGCAAGCCGCGATTGGTATATTTCTTTGCAATCGATACCACCAACCGCAGGTTCGCCTCGATCAGCTCGCGCTTGGCCTGCTCGGCGTCCATGTCGCCCTGGATGATCTCGCGCTGTGTGCGCTTGAGCTCCTGGAACGCCACTCCGACTTCCTGCTCGAGCCTTTCAAGTTCCGCCCGAACACTGCGCGCCTGGCGCCGATATTCTTTCTTCTGCTCTTCGCTGCGAGTCTGCTCCGCCCTGCGTTCGAGATTCTGCGACTGCCGATCGAGCGAGCGCATGGTGTCGACCGTCTTGTTCACACGCTCGATCAGGCGCTTGCGTTCGTTGTTGGTAAAGCCGAGGTCACGCACACACAAAGAAACCCGAACAATCCCACGCGCCAGATTCAGCCGCGCACGGCGATAGTCCTTCGGCCGCTTCTTCTGTGAGACGTTGGCAAACTTTTCTTGCAGTTGACCAGCTTTTTTGTACGCCTTCGCCAGGTCGTCAATCTTTCCGGTGAATTCCTTCAGGCGATTCTGAAGAATTTCATCGGTGATCTCTTCCTCATCAAACGTGACCACTTCTTTGATCGACCGGACGCTCTTCTTAAGGTCCTCGCCCAAGGCCAGCAATTCGTTGATGACGATGGGCGAACGCGAAATCGCTTTGAGAACACGCAATTGCCCGCGCTCAATGCGCTTAGCGATTTCCACCTCGCCTTCGCGCGTGAGCAACGGGACCGTGCCCATCTCGCGCAGATACATGCGGACGGGGTCGTTGGTTTTTTCCAGTGCGCCGGGAGTGAGATCGAGTTCGACATCGTCTCCGGCTTCTTCTTCGTCGAATTTTTTATCGAGGCCGGCGCCGGGCATTTTCGGCCCTTCCAGCACATCGATACCTTGCGTACCAATTGTGGTCAGCAGATCGTCGAGGTCTTCGGGACTGTGCACATCGTGCGGGATCAGATCATTGACCTGATCGTATGTGAGATATCCCTTCTCTTTTCCTGCGTCGATCAGCTTTTTAATGTCGTCGTACTTGTCGTCTAGAGCCAAGACGGATTACCCTCTATGCGCCCCCAGAAGGGACGCGGAATCGTTATTAGCGGTGGGATCGTGGAAGTAGCGGAACTGCGCCGCGGCACAAACCCTCAAAGTATAGCACGAGGCTGCTGTGCTGCCTATCGGTGAATTCCGCCAGCCTCGGTCCGGACCGCTTATGTTGCTGTTTGCTAATAGTTTAGATGGCGTTCGGGGTGGTTTAGTTTCAGGGATCCAGCCCGCCATGGGCGGCCTGGAGGGGATTTCCCGTGTGGGGCGGACACTCGGCACTCCCGACGCGCACCCCGATTTGAAAGAAGAACCATGTGGGGACAGCCGCCCCCAGCTGTCCGGCGGAGCGAAGCTCTGCTCGCTGTTCAGCGCTCCTGTCCGCCATTAAAAAAACTCGATGGAGGACGGGCGTCCCCGCCCGTCCAGGTTCGAGCGCTGGCGTGCCTCCAAATTACCTTCCCGCCACTTCAAACCACCTAGCAGGGTGCTGAAAAATCTCGATTGAACACGGCTCAGCTCTCTTCGTGGCTGATTCTCCGGTCTGTCCTGGTCTGGTATTTATTTTGATTTCGCCAGGAAACGTGTAGTTCTGGCCGCTGCGCGCTTTTTAGACACACTTCGGCATCAGTGTCCGCATGCGCACTAAGTTGTACGTCGCAGCCGCC
>Ga0209472_1001716_pt1 | contig 12530 bp, 15 predicted proteins | sample GraSoiAngelo_130_FD_185887 | JGI IMG/M metagenome (GOLD analysis project Ga0209472, IMG submission 185887) | Grasslands soil microbial communities from the Angelo Coastal Reserve, California, USA - 14_0929_02_20cm (SPAdes) (version 2) | ecosystem: Environmental > Terrestrial > Soil > Grasslands ...
CTCCTTGGTGCAGTCGGATTGGTTCTCTTGATTGGCTGCGTGAACGTTGCCAATCTTCTGCTTGCCCGTGCCAGCGCCCGCGGACGCGAAATGGCGATCCGGCGCGCGCTCGGAGCACCGCAAGCGCGACTGACGCGACAGTTGTTGACGGAGAGTTTGCTGCTCTCTCTTTTCGGCGGAATCGCAGGTTTGGCGATTCTGTTCTCGTTGAAAGATTTTCTGCTCCAACTAGTTCCGGAGAATTTACCGCGACTTAATGAAATATCGATCAGCTGGAGCGTTTTACTTTTTGCTCTCATCGCTTCAGTCGTTTCCGGCGTGCTCTTCGGCCTGGCTCCAGCGTTGCAGGCTGGCCGACTGGATTTGAATCATGCGCTCAAACAGGAAGGCCGCGTCTCAACCGGCTCGGGCGAACGTGCACGAACCCGGCGCGGCCTGGTGATTACTGAATTTGCGTTGTCCTTGGTGTTGATGATTGCTGCTGGTCTTCTTCTGCGCAGTTTCTGGGATTTACTCAACGTGCAGTTGGGATTCAGCCCGCAAAGTGTGATCAGCGTTCGCACCAGATTGCCGGCCCCTAATGATCCGGGCATCGACAGGTACGCGACGGCTTCTCAGGAAGCGCCCTTCGTCCGGGAACTGATTCGCCGATGCGCAATGTTGTCCGGTGTCGAAGAAGTAGCGATCGGAGATACGGCGTCTATTCCGTTAGATGAAAGTCTGCGCGATCTAAAACTAATTTCCGAGGGCCAGTTTCTCTTCACGGTCGAGGGGCGCGATGTTCAGAGCGATCACTCCAGCGTGGTCGAACGGTCAAGCGTTTCGCCGGACTATTTTCACTTGCTTGGAATCCCGTTGCTGCGTGGCCGTTGGTTTAACGAACTGGATAACGACAACGCTCCGCAAGTCGCGGTCATCAATCAGGCAATGGCGCAGAGTTATTGGCCTAACGAAGATCCGTTGGACAAGCGCTTCAAGGCAGCTAAAGCGGACGCTCCGTGGATTACGGTTGTGGGCGTGATCGCGAACGCACGAACACAATCGCTCGCGCAAGCGGATCTGCCGCAAATCTATTTGGACCTATACCAGACCGGGGCAAAGCGTCTCGCGATCCTTCTGCGCGGGCATTTGCACGCCGCTGCGATTGCCGATGAAGTGCGCGAGCAGGTGCAGGCGCTCGATCCAACGCTTCCGGTCTCCGGCGCGGAGACGCTCAACGAAACGGTTTCCGCGTCTCTGGCCCAGAGACGATTCTCGATGGAAATGATCACACTCTTTGCGCTGACGGCATTGCTGCTTGCGGGACTCGGGATTTACGGAGTGATTTCGTATTTGGTAAGCGAGCGGACGCAGGAGATCGGGATCCGCCTCGCACTTGGTGCGTCAAGGTCGAACATTCTCCGGATGGTTCTGCGTCAAGGATTGGGCCTCGCCATTGTGGGTGCTGCAGTTGGACTTGTTTGCGCACTGATCGTTTCGCACTTGATGGCAAGTCTGCTCTACGGCGTAAGGCCGACAGATCCTCCGACTTTCGTCGGTGTCGCTTTCCTTTTCATCGGTGTCGCAGTGCTCGCGTGTTATCTGCCCGCGCGCCGCGCCATGAAAGTGGATCCAATGGTTGCCCTCCGCTATGAGTGAACCAGCGGCCCGTAATTTTTTTCCAAATCGAGAAGCGCCAGTCGGAATACGAACTTTCCTAGTTTTGGCAGTCCTCCTCTTTGTTGCCGGGCAGGTCGCGGCGGAGGTACCCGCTTCGAATACTCTCGTAAAAGCTGGTCGACTGGTCGATCCCCGGACCGGCACGGTCATTTCGCCCGCCGCCGTGCTGATTGAAAACGGTAAGATCAAGGAAGTCGGACCGGCTTCTCAAATGCAGACTCACGCGGCCGGCGACGTTAAAACGATCGATGTGGGTAGCGCAACTTTGCTGCCGGGCTTGATCGACAGTCACACACACCTGTTCCTCGACATCATTGTGCCGCCGGAACTGGAACAGCAGCGCCATTCTAACGGGCTGTTCGCTCCGGGAATGTTGCTCGCCGTCATCGAGTCGCCAAGCAAACGCGTGCTAATGGGCGCGCAGGCGGCTCGGGAGGATCTGGAGAGTGGCATTACGACCGTTCGAAATCTTGGTCACTCTGGCATTGATGGTGATACTGAATTGCGTGATGCGATCAACGCCGGCCGCGTCGTTGGCCCAAGGATCCTGGCTTCTGGACGCAAGCTCATCACGCGAAGTGACTACGTTCAGAACCTCAATCCCGCTCTGGCCGACGCGATCCTTGAGCAGGAGTTCTTACTAATTGACGGAACAGACCGCGCGCGTCAGGCAGTCCGGCAGAACGAGTTCCAAAACGTCGACGTGATCAAGGTTGCGGCTGATGAAAATCTCACGGTTCCTGAACTTGGGGCGGTTATTGAAGAAGCGCACCGCAAGCACCTCAAGGTCGCCGTCCATGCCGTCGACAAGACCAGCATACAGACCTCGATCGATGCCGGCGCAGATTCCATCGAGCATGGCAACGAGGCAACCGACGCGCAACTCAAGCAGATGCACGACAAAGGCATCTTTTTCGACTTCACACCCACTTCCTATGGCGACTTTTTTACAAAAATTTTCGATGGAACTATTGCGATGTCTCTAAAGCTGCGACCTGAGCGTCGAGGTTCCGATGAGCGCACCCGGCAGCGGTACAACGATCTGGCGCAGCAGCTTTTGAAGGGAGCGGAATTTCCAGACGCGTCCGATGAGAGCAGGGATCGGGTGTACGACAGCTTGGTTCAGCGGGTGATGAAGTCGGGCGTGAAGTTTGCGGCGGGATCCGACATGGGCTGGTTCTACCCCGGAAAAACACGCGGCGAGGCGTCGATATCAAGATTTCCGACTTTGCATAAAGCCGGGATGCCCTCCCTCGACGTGATTCGTGCCATCACCACGAATGCCGCGGAAATGTTGGGCTGGCAGGACAAGGTGGGCGCGGTTGAACCCGGGAAATTTGCTGATCTCGTAGCCGTTGCTGGAGATCCAATCGCCGACATTACCGAGCTGGAGCGAGTTCGATTCGTAATGAAGAACGGCGAAGTAATCAAGAACGAGGATGGCGCACGCTAAATATGAAACGAAATGCTTTTCTTGCGATCGCAATTGGCGGTTTGAGCGCAGGCCTGATCGATCTCGCGCAGGCTTTGGTTTTATTTGGAACAAGAGTCCCTTTAGGCATCGCCGCAGGGTTAATCGGCCGCCCAGCGGCTCATGCAGGCGGTGTTGCCGTTTATGCGCTCGGTATTTTCCTGCATTTTTTTATCGCGACGTCAGCGGCAACTGTTTACTACGTGGCGAGCCGCTGGCTGGCTTTTTTGAAAGAGCATTGGTTGATCTGTGGCTTGTTCTACGGCGCCGCAATCGATCAAGTAATGACGCTAATCGTTTTGCCGCTCTCGGCTCTGCAGGCGCGTGGTCCTTACAAACTTCACGACCTGCTTCTCGGCATTGGTGTACACATGATTACCGTCGGGCTCCCGATTTCCTTCAGCGTGTGGCGGTTCGGGAACCAGTCAGCGGTCTCGATCAATTCATCACGCGTATCTCGTTAGGCAAACATCATTTCGCGCACCGCTTTCAAACAAAGCCACGAATCACTCAAATGAAACAAATAGCAATCTTCCTTTTGTCAGCAGGCCTCATCTTTGCTGTGACCGGATTCGGACAGGACACAAAAAGCGCCGCGGACGCGAGCCCCACTGCTGGAGACGCAGTCTATGCACGTCCCGGACAGTTAGTTTCGGCGGAGGATGGCACTCGATTGAATCTCTACTGCATGGGGAGCGGCTCGCCCACCGTCGTCTTCGATTCCGGATGGGAAGACTGGGCGCCAGCGTGGTCGAAGGTGCAGCCAGAGGTCGCCAAATTCACGCGCGCCTGCAGCTATGACCGGGCCGGCGTGGGATTCAGTGATGCCGGCCCGATGCCGCGCACCAGCGTGCGCATCGCCGAGGAACTGCACAGTGCGCTGCACAACGCCGGCATCCCCGGGCCCTACATTCTGGTGGGAAGTGCCTTCGGCGGCGACAACGTACGCACGTTTGCGGACTTGTACATGGGCGAGGTTGCGGGACTGGTAATGGTTGACGCCGATCCCGACGATCTCGAACCGAAGGAGATGCAGGAAGAGACACATCGAGGACATGCGGGGATCATTTCTCAGTTGCGCGATTGTCGTAACGCAATTGCCGACCACAAGCCGTTGCCGGCGCTACCCTCACGTCCTGGCCAGCCGCAACGGACCTGTGCTCAGCAGTTTTTTCGGGGTCTGCCGGAGACAGCGTGGTCTCCAGAATTAAACGCCAAGCTGTTGGAGATCGCGCAAACCAAGGTCGCCATGTATGACGCGTTTCTTTCGGAAATGGAAGAGACACCGTCGGACGAAGCCTATCTGCAACAACACCGCCGGTCATTCGGCTCCCGGCCCATCCGCGTGCTCACTTCCGGAAACCACGGTGTCGGCCACTTGGAGCGAAAGCCTCCGGACACGCCGGAGCACCTCAAATATGAGCAGGAGACCACGCTGGCCCAGGCGCGATGGCTCGGTCTGTCTTCGAACGCTAAACAGATCTTCGCCCGCAATAGCTCGGAATATATCCAGTTCGATGAGCCGCAGACCGTGATCAACGCCATCCGCGAGGTTTACGACCAAAGTAAGAAATCACTGTCACAGAAATAAGCGGCATTAAAGTTCAATTGAATTGAGAGGAGTCACTTGAATGAAACAGATCCCTGGAAAGATTATGGCTATAGTTGGTTCACTAGCCGCCAGTGCTGCAATTGCAGCATTCGCCTACCAAAATAATTCGGCCGAGCAAACGCGGATCGGAATCGAGCAGCTACATCAGTTGGATGTCGAAGCAACTTTGTCTGATAAAGCTGATGAGTTAGCCAAGTTGTGGGACAGCGAAGCGGTTCGCATTGAACCCGGCCGGGCCGCGGAAGTCGGCAAACCAGAGATTTACGCGAACGATAAGCGGTGGGAATCCAAAGCGGATAGACCAAAGACGCTTTGCTACAAATCAGAAATAAAAGACGTCCAGATTGTCGGTGATTGGGCATTCGAATGGGGCTATTTCTCCTACAAGGATTCGTCCAATCCAAAGCCGATGCGAGGAAAGGTGTTGAGAGTTATGAAGCGACAGGCAGACGGCTCTTGGAAGTTCGCTCGCGTGATTGGCTTTAATGAGGACAAGCAAGCGGCTGCTCCAATGTCTCAACCATGCGAGTGACAGAAACGACTCAATAAGGAGAATCATTTGCAATGAAACAAATGCAGATCTCACTTTTTTTGGCGGCACTCATCTTTGCTGTTATCGCGTTTGGAAAGGACAGAACTAGCAGCGGCCGCGCCGTAGATCTCAAGTTGTACGACGGCACAGTTTTGAAAGGCACCTATTTTCCTGCAGCGAAACCCGGTCCTGCTGTTTTGTTGTATCATCAGAGCAACCGGACGCGTAAGGAGTGGGATATGGTCGCCCGCCAGCTCGCGGCGGCGGGAATCAACACGTTGACCGTGGATGTTCGCGGGCATGGCGAAAGCGGTGGGCAAGAAGGCCGCGGCGAGGCAAGAAAGAAGCAATGGCCTCTCGACCTTGACGCGGCGTTTCAATACTTGATCTCTCAGCCGGGAGTAAAGCGCGATGTAATAGGCATCGGAGGCGCAGGCGTAATCGGCGTTGAAAATTCCGTCGAAACGGCACGCCGCCATTCCGCCGAGGTGAAGTCGCTGGTCTTGCTTTCCGGCGAGACCCTTCGCGAAGGTCTCGACTTCCTGCGGCAGGCGTCGCAACTGCCAGAGCTGTTCGTCGTGGCCGACGACGACGAATATCCTCCCATCGTGGAAGGGATGGAATTGCTCTACATCACTGCCTCAAGCCCAAGCAGGAAATTCGTGCACTACTCCGCGTCGCACGAAGCGCCCTGGCTTTGGTATGAACCCTTCGATATCGGCAAAGTTCCCGCCAACGGCGGTCACGGGACCGACTTGTTCAAACCTCATCCGGAACTTCCCGGCATCATCGTGGACTGGTTTGTGACCACGCTGATCAAAACGCCGGGACACGCGCCGGCCGATACCGTAGCATCCGCGGCGATCCTCAATCAAATCGAGATGCCCGGCGGCGTCGCCCAAGTCACGCAGCAACTGATGGAAGCCCGCCGAAAAGATCCCCAGGTGCAGTTGTTCCCGGAAATTACGGTCGACATCCTAGCCTCGGGCCATTTGCGCGAAGGCGATGCGAAGACGGCGATCGAGATCTTCAAGCTCAACCTGCTGGCTTATCCCGATTCTGCCGACGCACATTACAATCTTGCAGATGCTTATTTGGCCGATGGACAAAAAGAGCTTGCCCGGCAATATGCCGAGAAGGCATTGGCGCTTCTGGATTCTCATGCAGCACCACTGTCATCCTGGTCCGATACCGAGCAGCGGCGTGGTGAGATTCGTCGCAGTGCCGAGCGGACACTCCAGAAGCTGGATGAGAAGCCGCGTTAAGATTTTTGGGTCCCTTCCGCAAACGGAGTGATGCCGAACCAGGGTTATATGGAATTTTTCCGCCGAATACTATGTTAGATGAACGAAATCGCTGTCTCGCTTCCGACTAACACAATCAGAGTCGAGATATTATGGTAAACAGAGAGGGATTGACGCTGCGGCAAGCGGCATTGCTAGCTGGCTTCGGCTATTTGCTCACCACGCCAGTTTTCTTCATCGAGTTTTTCATTTATCCGCAGTTGGTTATTCGAGGCCACATCGAACAAACCGTGGCAAATATCGGGTCGCATCACGGCCTCTTCCTTGCAGCAATTTTCGGTTATCTGATCAACTTCATCGGGGATATCATAGCTGCCGTGGGCCTGTTTATCCTGCTTGCGCCAGTAAACCGTGCCGTCTCATTGCTCGCCGCGTGGTTTAGATTGGTCTACACGACGGTCGCTCTGGTCGGCCTGTTCAATCTGGTGACTGCGTATCGCATGATAATTACGCCAGACTACGTGAACGCCTTTGGTTCCGCGGCGTTCCACGCACAGATTGACCTCCTGCTGCATTCGTTTCGTTATGTCTGGACAATGGGTCTGGTGATTTTTGCCCTCCATCTCTTTCTCATTGCCGTGCTGGTTTATCGCTCCGGTTACGTACCGAAAATTCTCGGCCTTATCATAGCCGTGGACGCACTTTGCTTGATGGCTATCGAGCTGCGGCCTTACTTTTGGCCGACTGCCAATATTGGTTGGATCTTTATTGGGACTTTCGGCGAACTTGTTTTCATGCTCTGGCTGTTGTTTATGGGCTGGAGAATCCGTGATCCAGAAGCACCTGCTGGATGAAGGCAGCGCAAGGGCGAACCGCGGCAAAAACGCGGGTGTAACGGTTCAGGAACAAGGCAAAATGGCTCGCACAACTGTCGCACGGCTAGGCGGCTTTACGTTTCTCTTCTACATTTCGGCCAGCATCGTTGGCACAAATCTCTTCGCCCGAATAACGAAGGGTGACGGAATTGCCGCAAAGTTGGCAAACATTGCGGCACACCGTCCGCAGATGGGCCTATGCTTTATACTTACACTGCTCACTATCTTCGCGGCACTGATCCTGGCGGTTGCGCTATACGCGCTTACGCGGGATGAAGATGCTGGCCTTGCACTGCTCGCGCTGACGTGTCGTGTTGTTGAGGGGATGCTCAACGCCGTTCCGGCTACCGCGATGCTCGCACTGCTGTCGGTCGCACCGCAGGCTTCCACCGCAACTGGTTCGGAGGCGGCAGCCTCAAACGCACTCGGTAGCTCTTTGTTAAGACTCCAAGGCTGGAGCGTGATTGTTAGCGCGCCGGTGTTCGGCGTAGGCAGCGCACTCTATTATTATGTCTTGGCGCGAGCCCGCAGTGTTCCGGGGCTGCTTGCATACTTCGGCGTGCTTTCCTCAGTGCTCTTAGTCATAGCGATCCCGCTGGAACCACTCCAGATTGTAAGGGCACGATGGCCTTCTATATATGGCTGCCTTCGCTTATCTTCGAATTGATGTTTGCCCCGTGGCTCATTGTGAAGGGAGTCGCCGCACCTAACGAGTCCCGTGACGAACATGAAGAAATCTAGCCAATCGATGAGCCAACGGCCCCGGAGCGAATGAACGCGAACAACGTTGCCACTGACCCCACCCCGTGGCTTATCTCCGTCTCGTTGGATCGAAACAATTTTGACTGTTAGGAGGAAATGTTGACGAATACCTAAATATGAAAATGAACTGGAAGTTCCTAATCGCAATTATCGGAAGTGTATTCGTCTTTGGGCAAACTTCAGCGATTGCCCAACCGGCTGCGACCTCGTGGGATCAGTGGCGCCCGCTTGTGGGAGAGTGGCAAGCCGCCGGAAAGGGAAGCCCGGGCGAGGGCGAGGGAAGCTTCTCTTTTGCGTTCGATCTGCAGAACAAAGTGCTCGTGCGGAAGAGTCATACGGATTATCCGTCTGCAGAAGGGCGGCCCGCGTTTTCACATGATGATCTGATGGTGGTTTATGCTGACGAAGCAGCTCATACATTTCGCGCTGATTATTTTGACAACGAGGGCCATGTAATTCGCTATACCGCCAGCTTTACCCCAGATGGCCGAACCTTAACGTTCGTCAGTGACCCAGCGCCTTCACAACCCAGCTTTCGCTTGACGTACGTTAAGAATCCGGATGACACGCTCGGCATCAAATTCGAAATAGCTCCGCCTAGTACTCCAGATAAGTTCAAAATGTATGTAGAGGGCTCTGCTCACAAGCGGTAATCGTTGAACTCACCTTATTGAGAAAAGGGCCTATAAATTGTGCGTCGGGATCGCATCGGGAAATCCGTACCGAATGTTTTTATTCGAAACACGGTGCTCACTATCTGAATGGCCACTGGATGTTTTGGGACGATGTCCGTTCACTCCTTCACAGGTAAGCAAATGTCCGGAGCAATGACTGGCGCACGACAGCTATCTTTGTTCATCGCTTGCCTGACAGGTATTGCGCTTACCGTGTCGGCTGATGAGCTTCCACGGAAAACAAAAATGCCGCGCGAGAGCTACTCAGACGTCGACGTTATTTATGACTTCGTTACTGCGCCAGACGGCAAGCGACTAAGAACCATCATCACCAAGCCGCATGACGCGACGGGGAAATTGCCGGCGATCTTTGTAGCTGGCTGGCTTAGCTGCGATTCGGTTGAAGCGCCGGAAGGGACAAAGGATACGGCGGGTCTGGCATTTCGAGAGCTCGCGCAGCTACGCGACTTTTGTTTATTCCGGGTGGATAAAGAAGGCGTCGGCGACAGCGAAGGTGGTTGCGCCGAAAACGATTTTGAATCTGAACTTGCAGGCTATCGCGCGGCGTTTCGGTCGCTGAGGAAATACGACTTCATAGATCCAAGTAAGACCTATATCCTGGGAAACAGCAACGGTGGTGGATTCGCGCCACTGGTTCCGGAAGCGGACACCGAACAAAGCCAGGTAGGCGGTTACATCGTGGTCGGCGGCTGGGTAAAGACATGGTTCGAGCATTATGCTCGAGATTGAGCGGCGCCGCTTTGCTTTAATGGGCAAATCGCCGGGAGAAGTAAACGATCGAATGAAGCTCGCCGCTACTCATTATCATGACTGGCTGATCAAGACAAAGCCATCGACGTCATTCTACGAGACAAGGCCGAGCTTGCTGAACTTTGGCCTGAAGGAAAAGACCATGCTCATCTCTATGGGCGTCCGCTCGCATTCTATCTGCAGTTACAAAAGCTGAATCTCGCCGCTGCCTGGGCGCGGGTAAAAGTGCCGGCTCTCATCTTGCACGGCCAGTTCGACTGGATCATGACCCGTGAAGATCACGAATTAATCGCGCAGTATGTGAACGCGAACCGCCCGGGAGGAGCGTTTTGTCGAAGTTCCCGAGATGGGACACACCTTTCAGCATTACCTGAGTTTCACCGACGCCTTTCATGGCGAGGAAGCTCCGTTCGATCCCAAAGTTGTGAAGCTGTTGTTGACTGGCTAAACGAACATCGTGACACATAGCGTCGCCGCTCGCTTACCTTCTTCGTTAACTTCGCAGTCGCGATAGCCGCAAGTGCCATTCCGGCCCCAAGAACCACGCGCAGGCGGCGCACCTGGATACGCCAGCTTCTATTATCGCCTTAGCACGTACTGACCGTGAATCCAAACTTTACGCCCATGCCGCCATATCCAATGTCCCGGCCTCCAAACATAATAGGCACGGCCTACGTAATAACCAGCGCCACGCGTATAGTATGGCCGATCGCCAATCTCCACTGAGACGGAGCCTGGGTAGCCATAGCCGGGATAGCCGTACCCGTAGCCGGGACCATATCCCGAGTAACCTGCGCCGTAGCCGTAGCCGGACCCGTAGGCCGGGTATGCGCCATAGTAATCGGCACATCCCCCTGCTCCGCAGGCAATACAGAGGAGAAGAACCGAAAGAATCGGTCTCACCCGTCTGGTTGCCCTTCCCTTCCCGAAGAAACCCGTCGCGGGGTGATCAACAATGTTCATACATCTATAGTATTCGGATTAGGGAGAGGTTTCGCGTGCTTGACTTAGCGATTGTGGCGGCCAACACGGTTGCTCACTCGTGGTCTGGCCCTATTTCGTGTGATTCGCTCTTCCGAGTGGCTCAGGCCTTGATCGAAAGATTGAATCACCGGTAAGACGGCGCCCGACCGAATTGAGTTCAGCGATCAGATGTCAGAGATCAGCTCGATTCACCGAAACTGATCTCCACATGCCAGTTTTTCCGATTTACTTACCCCCTGCCTTTAGAAACTCGACGCGTTGAAGCCGTCAATTGGAAATTTACCGTCGAGTTTAAAAGGATCTTTGTTTGAAAAAAATGGGACACGACTGGTCGCTGAGAATCAGTAAAGCTGAAAGGATTTGATCGCGGACAGCGCGGCCTGCTCGTCGCGTTCACGGTCATTGTCTCGTTCAGCATAGCGCTGAGACGCTGAAGCTCGGGACTTCCTTTAGTCAGGCGCCGTTACACGGTACCAGAGACGGTCGTCGACACGTGCGCGATGCTCGACGGCATCATCGCGGCTTGACGCCCAAATTGCAGGACCGCAAAGATGGTACTGACGATGAGGAGCGTGTAGATCAGGGTTTCAACGCGTTGTTTTTCCTCCGAGCGCACGAGAAGCGCATAGGTAGATTCGAATGCTTCCGGATTAGTAGAGATTGTTTTCATAATTGTGTCTCCTTTTGTCTATGAGATGCAGCAACCCAGCCAGTCGGATTCAAGATTTCCGATAAAATTTATGCTAATCTCATTAATCAGACGCCGCTGAGGACCGGTTTTGTCTGGATCGGGACGAAGTTTATAATGGCGTTTTAACGCCGCAGGCCCGGACGGCGCACCAACCAATCCAAGCCTCAAAGGCACAGAATAGCCCTATCAGAACAAAAATCGCCGCGAGCACAGATGCTTCCGAGATCAGACAGGCACCGGCAAGGAGGAAAATGACAGCGATTCCACCGCGGGCGACACGGCCTTTGTTATCGATGTTCGGTTTCATCCAAGGAAGGTGCGGGATTTCGGCAGGAAAATAGATGCGTTATGCCGCGGTGGCTAGCGATACGATTAGGCATTGATTTGCGACGCGGGTTTCATTCTTAATCGCAGTCGTAACGATGACGTCTATGGAACCGGGCGAGGCCCTCGGCTTGGCGGCTCAGGTGGCGGTAACGCTGGCCGGGTTTGCGGGTGTGGTTGTGGTTTTTCGCCCACACTCAGTGCATCAATGGTCCAACGTAGACAGGTTTCGTCTCCGGCTGTTGCTCAATAATTCAATCCTGCCTCTGGCCTACGCTGTCATCGGGATTTTTCTGCTCGCGATGAGGCCGCCGCCGGCATCGATCTGGCGGTGGTGCAGCGCGGTGGCCACGCTTTGTCAGCTCCCGTTTGCGATTTTTAATTTCACCACCGTGCGCAAGTTTAGCGCAGTTGAATTCAAAGGCCTAAACAAGTTGTTGTTCTTTCCGCTCTTTGCCATCGGAATCGCTACGATTTTGCTGCAGCTCTACAACATTGCGGTCTGGAATTGGTTTTGGCCGTTCTTCGCCGGGATCGTCGTCCATCTCATCGCCGCAATGTTGCAGTTTATGCGACTGGTTCTTCTGCCACGACCCAATGAGCCGCCAGGAGAGGGCGCGTAGCAAATTTTGAACGACAACGGCGGCTGAGCCGTCTAGGTTCCCACTATGACTAAACTGATTGCGTTAGCAGTGGCAGGACTCTTTGTGGCGGGCACGATGTTCGCGGGCGAACACGGCGATTGCACAAAGCAAGTTGGAAACAAGCAAGGGAAGATGGCTTGTGAGGTTTCATTAGCCAGTCTCAACCTCACACCCGAGCAGAAGACAAAGATGGATGCGGTGGTGGCTCAGCATGAGAAAGAGGGCTGCACCGAAGCGAGCGAGGCTAAATACATGCGGGAGGCAAAAGGAATCCTGACCCAGGAGCA
>Ga0209472_1001721_pt1 | contig 12521 bp, 11 predicted proteins | sample GraSoiAngelo_130_FD_185887 | JGI IMG/M metagenome (GOLD analysis project Ga0209472, IMG submission 185887) | Grasslands soil microbial communities from the Angelo Coastal Reserve, California, USA - 14_0929_02_20cm (SPAdes) (version 2) | ecosystem: Environmental > Terrestrial > Soil > Grasslands ...
CGTCGACGACATAGAGCAACGGGACCTGCATCATCGCCGGTGCGACAACGGAGCTGGCGACGGAGGTCGTGGGTTGCGGCGAGAGGGCGCGCTCCGCAGTGCAGGCGGTGGCGGCTGTGATTGCGAGAGCGAGAGTCAGATGAGCGAGTTTCATTTCAAGTTTTCCCCGAGGTGGCGTCGAACCTCATCAGTAAGCATTGGCCGTGCCAGCCTCCTTGACCCCCGAATTATGGGGTCAAGCTCATCAATTAGCTAGTCGGGGCTTCCAGCTCCCTTTGGCCACTGCTGGGATGAACGACTCCAAGCCCGGCGGCGGAAACTCCACCGTTTGGCCTTTTTCGGCGCTCATGTAGGCCGACATCAGGACCTTTACGACCTCGAGCCCGTCGTCGAAAGTCAGCATCGGCTTCTCACCGGCGAGGAACGCGCGCGCCATGTGCCGGTTCTCCCCACTGTAGCCATAGACCGAGGCCTCCTCCGCCACCACCGGCATTAGCCCCATCTCGGCGTTCTGCTTCTCGACCAGATCCTCGCCTGCTTTACCCTTTACTTCTCGGCTGAAGAACAACTTGAGGCTCGAATCAAGCGTGTTCCACGACATTGAGTACTCCGGGCCGAGCAGCTCGGCGGAGAGCCGCAATCCGGCTCCCACAAAGCTCCAGGACGTAGTCACCTCGCCGACAAGAGTCTCGCCATTTTCGCCTTCGTACTCTATCGTCGCGCGGGCGAAGTCCTCTGATGGACGCTTGGTGTAATCCACTTCCTTGCCCATCGTCTCCGAAAGCTGCTTCGCGTAATTGCTGCGCGACCACTTAAGGGAAGCGATGTGTCCAGTGATCCGCATCGGTTTTATCGACGAGCGCGGCGCTCCCGGCTTGGTAAGGAGCTGTCGCACAACTTCGACAGAGTGACACATCATGTCGTTTAGCACGCCGCCACCCTGCAAGTGTCCCTGCCAGAACCATGGCATATGCGGACCACTATGTTCCTCGGCAGCTCGCGCGAGGTACGGACGCCCGGTGAGCGAGGCGCCACGCGCCCAGATCAGCTCCCGCCCGCGGATAATGTCGGGCGAGAAGAGCTGATTCTCGAGATAACCGGTGTTGAGGCCGACGCTCTCCACCATTTCGACTACCTGCTTTGCCTCGGCCACATTGCGCGCGAGCGGCTTCTCGCAGGCGATTCCTCTCAGCGTCCCCGCGCCGCCTTTTATCGCATCGACGATCTCCTTGATGTTGGCGATGCGGGCATGATTCGGGGAGCATATCCAGAGCGCATTGATCGCGGGGTCGGCGACCATGTCGCGGATCGATTTGTACGGACGTGCCTCACCAACGTCCAGCTCGCGTGCGAGAGCGGCCGAAGACGCGGCGTTTTTTTCATTCGGACTCCAGACGCCGCGAACATCTATCTCGCGGACTGAGGTCAGTGACTGGATATGGAACCGCGCGTTGAAGCCGCTACCGACGAAACCGATGCCGAGACGTTCTGAGCTCATGTCAATGGCAGACGAGTGTTAACGGTCAGGACGAGATCATTGGGGGGTAAGGCGCAGCTTGCTGCGGTCGAACTTCGCGTAGGAGACACCGAGCTTCCGCAGTGCTTCGGGGGGACAGCCATTCCAGTTCGGGTTGAAGACACTGCCTATGTAGCGAAGGTCCTTGACGCCCGTTTCGCTCGACCAGAAGCCGGATGCGGTGAGATCGCGGAAGCGGCTGAAGAAGCTCACCCCATCGTCCATCCCGGCGGGCGCCTTCGCCGGCCACGCAATGTCATTGAGAATCGCCTCGCGCTGCGTCTGTGTTGCATCGGCGAATGGCTTGCCGAACCGCGAGTTTGATTGCGCATCGATCCAGGCAAGGCCCTTACGCATCCAGTCCTGACTGCGCGGGCGATCGGTCATGGTGAAGTCCATGAACTCCGGCACGCCGGCATCGGTAGCACTTCCGGAGCGCTCGTCCTTCGGAATGATCATATCGGCAAGGAGCCCGACGGTGCGGTACTCCGCCGCAGTGAAGAATTTCGGAGCGTATGCTTTGCCCTGCCCGGCAGCAGCAAGAGCATTCTCGACATAGCGCCGCACTTTCTCCTGTTCCGCCGTCGGCCAGCTGAGAAAGGCAGCGACGGGAAGTGCGGCGAGCAATTGCACCGCGTCGCGGCGGCTTATCTCCTTGCTGGGTGACTGCTCGTTGTCGGTGGCGTCGTTCATCGGTTCATCGTTTAGGTTCGACATCAGAGCGCCCTCCGCTTCATTTCCTGAGCGATGTACTCGCTGGTGCGCATCGACAAGGCGAGAATCGTCCAGGTAGGATTCTTGTCTGCCTGTGACACAAAAGGCCCGCCGTCGGTTACGAAAAGATTCTTCACATCGTGGGCGCGGCAGTTGGGATCGAGCACCGACTTGGTTGGGTCGGTTCCCATGCGCGTCGTTCCCAACTCGTGGATGATCGAGCCGCCGGTCGCGATGCCGTAGCCTTTTGTCTGCTCCGGCATTTTGTCGAATACCTGGCCGCCCATCTGATCAACCAGAGCGCGGAAAGTCTGCTGCATGTGGCGAACCTGGTTGTACTCATAGTCCGTCCACTGCCAGTGAAAGCGGAGTACGGGGATGCCGTATTTGTCCTTGACCGTCGGATCCAGCTCGCAATAGCTCTTGTCGTTCGGAATCATCTCGCCGCGGCCGGAGAAGTAGACGTGCGCCCCGTAGAGTCGGCGATATTCTTCCTTCAGCGACTTTCCGTAACCCCCGCCGCCGGGATAGCGCTGGATGCCGCCCATGAAACCATAGCTCGGCGGGTTGAGTCCGCCGCCAACCTCGATATGGTAGCCACGCGGGAAATCGAGCTTCTTGTTGTCAATCCACCACGGCATGTAGATGTGGTTTCCCCCGACGCCGTCCTCGTTGTGCGGAACGTGATCCATCATCTTCGGAATGAATCCGCCGACGTCTGTGCCGGTGGTGTCAGTCAGGTACTTGCCGACGACGCCGCTCGAGTTCGCGAGCCCGTGAGGATATTGTGGCGACTTGGAGTTGAGCAGGATGCGTGAGGTCTCGCAGGCGCTTGCGGCGAGAACGACGATGCGACCGCTGGCATGCCTTTCGGCGCCCGTTTTCGTATCGATGTAAGTCACGCCTCCGGCGACGCCGCGATTGTTGAGCGTCACTTCGCGCGCCATCGCATTGGTTACCAGCGTCAATCTTCCAGTGCGGAGCGCGGGTGCGATGAGAACGTTCGTCGTTGAAAAATTGGAGTTCGTTCGGCAGCCTCTATTGCATTGCCCGCAGTAGTGACATGCTGCCCGTCCATTGTGCGCCTTGGTGATAATGGAGAGACGGGCGGCGACACAGGTGATGTTCAGCTTGTCGGCGGCGTCCTTTACCATCAGCTCGTAACAGCGTGGCTGCGGCGGTGGCAGGAAATATCCGCCGGGATGGTTCGGAAGATTGTCATTGTTGCCGAAGACGCCGATCAGTTTGTCGATGCGATCGTAGTATGGTGCAATATCGGAGTAGCTGATCGGCCAGTCATCGCCAAGTCCATCGCGGCTCTTCGCTTTGAAGTCATCGGGGCCAAAGCGGAGCGAAATGCGACCCCAGTGATTGGTGCGTCCCCCAACCATCCGTGCGCGCCACCACATGAAGTCGGTTCCTTCGGCTTTGGTAAACGGCTCGCCCTGTAGCTCCCACCCGCCAATGCAGGCATCGAACTCTCCAAACGGACGATCGGGTGTCGACGCGCCCCGTCGCGGCGAGGTGTATGGCATCCGCAGCATCGCGGAATCCCTGGTGTTGTCCCAGGGACCGCCGGCCTCGAGAAGAAGGACGTTGGCGCCGGCGCGCGTGAGCGTGTAGGCCGCCATACCACCGCCGGCACCGGATCCAACGATCACGACATCATACGTTTTGCGCTGCGATGGGAGAGAGGAGCCCAGAAGCATCTCGAATCCGCCGTTGAAAGACACGAGAAAGTACGCCCGCAGCGCGCAGGGCACTAGGCCCAAAAAGCATCATCTTTGTGTCTTCTCCCGACGGTGTCGGTGGCGAAACAGTTGCTTGTTTGGAGCAAAAAAACGTGACTAGGGATACCAGAAAACCGTCTTCTTAGGAGCGAAGTATTCACGCCAACCCATTCGCGCGTGCCAATGCCTTTCACAACTGACAGCGCGAACCTTTACCGCATCGAGACGACGCGAAAGTCCGTCATTCTCACGATGCGGACCGGTGAGGAACTGAAGGGGAACGTGTTCATCCACCTCTCCTCGTATCGGCCTTTCGAGCTCGAGGACGTCTCGGAGCTTTTCAACGCCGACAGCCCGTTTTTCCCGCTCGAGCTCGATAACCGGGAAGTAATTCTCGTCGCGAAGGAGCGCGTGGCTGAAGTCGCCGCCAACCGCGGTGACGCCGCCTCCGACCAGGAGCCGGGCGAGGGACCAATTCCGACGGCGCTGGTACAGATCGTCCTCATTGGCGGCGAAGTTCGCCTCGGCTCGATTCGACTGGAAACACCTCCGGATCGCGCCCGCGTGCTGGACTATCTGAACGCGCTTACCTCGCGATTCCTCACACTCTACACATCGAACGAAGCGCGATTGATCAATCGCTCTCTGATCGATCGTGTTCGTCCACTGGACTGACATGGCCCAGCTAGATCGCTTTCTCAACCTCCTTGTAACCAACAACGGTACCGCGCTTCTCATGTCCGAAGGAGAAGTCGCGACGTTGACGATCAAGGATTCGCCGCGTCCGGTGATGAAGCAGCCGCTCACCAGCGCGCAGATTCTGACATTGGTGCGGGAGATCGCTCCGCAGAACCAGCCGCATTCGCTGGACGCCGCGGGCAACGTACGCTTCGAGTATACCTCGGCGGACGGGACGTTCGAGATTTCCCTCACTCAGAACGGAAAGATCTCCGCCCGCATCGAGCGGCGCGCCGCTGCGGCCAACGCGCCGAAGGCGAACGTCACGCCCGCCCACGCGGCAGCGCCCCAGAACGGGAGTCCGAAGTCGCCATCGGGCGCATCGCCGCGCAACGAACCGCCGCGCGCCGAAGCGGCTCCGACACCGCGCGCAGCGGCGACCGGCAATCGAGCCCTCGATCGAATGGAGAGCTTGTTGCGCCTGCTGGTCAGCAACAAGGCTTCCGATCTGCATTTGCGCGCCGGCTCACCGCCAATGCTGCGCGCCAGCGGCGAGATCGCTCCGATTCCAAACGAGCCCTCGCTCACGTCGGATGACATCGAGGCGATGGTGCAGTCGGTGATGCTCGAGCACAACCGCCACGAGTTCAAGGAGATCAACGACAGCGACTTCGCGCACGAGATCACGGGTGTCGCGCGCTTCCGCGGCAACGCGCTGCGCGACCGCAAAGGAACGGGCGCCGTGTTCCGCGCCATTCCGGCGGCAGTCGTCACCGTCGAGCAAATGGGCATCACGGCGGAGGTACAGCGCCTCTGTCACCTGACCAAGGGCCTGGTGCTCGTCACCGGTCCGACTGGTTCAGGAAAGTCGACGACACTCTGCGCGCTGATTGACCTGATCAATCGCACTCGTTCCGATCACGTCATCACCATCGAGGACCCGATCGAGTTCGTCCACGAGAGCAAGAAGTGTCTGATCACGCAGCGTCACGTCGGCGTGCACACATCCTCGTTCAGGCACGCTCTACGCGCGGCTCTGCGCGAGGATCCCGATATCGTGCTGGTCGGCGAGCTCCGCGATCTGGAGACCGTCTCGATGGCGATCGAAACCGCCGAGACCGGCCACCTCGTCTTCGGCACCGTGCACACGTCGACCGCCGTGAGCACGGTCGATCGCGTGATCGATCAATTCCCACCGGATCGTCAGGCGCAGATCCGCGTCATGCTCTCCGAGTCCCTGAAAGGCGTCATCTCCCAGGTTCTCTGCAAGAAGATCGGCGGCGGCCGAGTTGCCGCGCGCGAGATCATGCTGTCGACGCCGTCGATCTCCAACCTGATTCGCGAAGGCAAGACCTTCCAGCTGCCTTCGGTGCTCCAGACGTCGCGTCGCCTCGGCATGGTGACGATGAACGACGCGCTGATCGAGCTCGTCGATTCCAAGCAGGTCGAGCCGCAGGAAGCCTATCTCAAGGCGACCGACAAGGTCGGCATCATCAACATGCTCAAACAGCGTGGAAAGGACGTCAGCTTCGCTGACCCCGACGACGCGAGAGCAGCAGGAGCTTCATCGGAACCACCGGCGAAGCCTGTCGGCAAGCGATAAGAAGAACTGCGCACTACGAGCCAACAAATTACTCCGAGCTGCTAACCAAGTGCGAAGTACGTACTAACTGCGTATTCCGAACTCTTCGTAGTTAGTTCGTAGTCAGCTCGCAATCAGTTCGTGGTCGGTTCCCGCCGGGTCAGTCGTGTTTCGGCCTGATTAAGCGACCGCGTTCGCGCGGTATGATCGCAAGTAGTAAGCGGCGAATCTCTTCCAGCTTCTCCAGCCTCGAAGCCACTGCATCGGGGCCGAGAATCCGTGAGGCGCTACGATACCACATCATACTCTCGCGAGTTGAGCCAAGGGCGTATTCGAAGATTTTGGCTCGATCGCGACCAGAACTGCGTGAATAGCCCTCACCAAGATTGGCGGCGATTGAGCTGACCGCCGCGTAAAGCTGACCGGCGATCCTCCGAGTAACCTCGTTGTGAGTGAGCTTCTCGGCGTCGTCGAAACAATCAGTGGCCAGCTCGCGAGCGAGCCTTACCGCGCGCATCCGCCAAAGCGGATCGTCCGCATCGTGCTCTTTACGCGGCGGGTCAAAGTGAGACACGGCGCACTATAAAGCTGTCGCTCGCAGTGAGCCTACCATTCTAAGGCATCGGAAACCCTTTTCTTTCGGTCGCCACGCGAACTAGGTCGTAGTTCGTAGTTAGTTCGGATTTCGGACTTAGTTAGCAGTTCGAAGTAATTTGTTGGCTCGCAGCACGCAGCTCGCAGATCTTTTTAACTCTTTCCACGAGGCAATTCGTCGCCGCTCTTCGCATAAGCTGGCGGCACGTACACGTTGAGCGTTCGAAGCGGACCGCGGCCCGTGTTACGAATCTCGTGCGTGGTTCCCTTCCCAATAAGCAACAACGAGTTCGTTCGCAGCGCGTATTTGCGCCGGCCGACGATCGCCGTACCTCTCCCCGATAAGACGAACAGCCATTGATCAGCCCCTCGATGTCTGTTGTCTGGTCCTCCTTCGCAGTCGCCTGGCGCAATGACCATTGTCGCGACCTGGGCGCGTTTATTCGTCAACGCGACGGAGAATCGTTTTCCGAACCGCAGGTGTTTGACTGGCATTCCCTACTCCATGACGTGCTGGGCGCCGGAAGCGCCCCTCGTGTGTCGAACAAGAAAGAGCAGCGGGATGAGCGCCAGAATCAGCGCTGCACTGAGCACGTAGATCCTGCTGTAGGCAATGACGCTCGCCTGTCCCATCAGCTCCCGATCGAGGATCTCCAGCGCGCGTGCCCGCGCCGTCCACGGATCCGCGCCCCTGCCAATCAATCCGCGCGTCAGCATGTCCAGGCGGCTCATTGTATTCGGATCGCCAATGCTGATGTGCTCGGCGAGTATGGCGCGAAATTGCGCCGTGTAATGCGATAGCAGCGTCGCTATTGCGGCGATACCCAGTGAGCCGCCGAGCTGGCGAAAGAAGTTGTAGAGGCCCGTCCCCTGGGGCAGCTCCCGATGACTCAGTTCGGCGAGAGTGATTGTCGTCAGCGGAACGAACATCATGCCCAGCCCGATGCCACGCATGATGAGCGACCAGAAGAAGTCGAAGCTACCGCTCTCGCCGGTGATGCGCGAAAGTCTGATCATCGCCCCCGCGAAAAGCAGCGCACCGATTGTTATGAGGATCCGCGGATCGAATTTGTTGGTGAGTCTGCCAACTATCGCCATCGAAAAAGCGGTCGCCAGGGCGCCGGGCAGTAGCACGATGCCAGTTTGCTGCGCGGTCATGCGCAGATTGCCCTGCAGAAACACGGGCAGGGTGAAGACCGACGCGTAGAGCCCGACCCCCATCACGACGCCAAGCAGCGTGCCGACCCACATCTGTCGATGCTTGAGCACGCGAAAGTCGATCACTGGATGCTCGGTAGTGAGCTCGCGCCAGATTAGCCCTACGCCGGTGATCGCGCTCGTGATCGCCAGCGTCGTCATCAGTCTCGAGTCAAACCAGTCCTCGCGCTGACCGTACTCGAGCAGGTACTGCAGCGAGCCTACGCTCATCGCCAGCAGCGCAATGCCGATGTAGTCGATCGACGGGGGCCGCTGCTGATGCTCGGGATCGTGGACGTAGGCGATGATCATCAGTGCTGCCAGCACACCAACCGGAAGATTCACATAAAAAATCCATGGCCAGCCGTAGTTGTCAGTGAGCCAGCCGCCCAGCGTTGGTCCGATGGTCGGACCAACCATGACACCCAGTCCGAAGAGCGCCATCGCCATTCCCGCTTCGCGTCGCGGAAAGGACTCGAACAGCACTGCCTGCGACACGGTCATCAGCGCGCCACCGCCCAGCCCCTGCACGATCCGCCAGAACACCAGCTCGGAAAGCGATGTGGACGCTCCGCAAAGGAAGCTGGTGACGGTGAAGAGAATGATCGAGCCGACGAAGTACCGCTTGCGGCCGAAGAAATCGCCGAGCCATCCCGTCAGCGGAATGATGATCACGCTGGCGAGGATGTAGCCGGTGGAGACCCAGGCGATCTCATCGAGGCTCGCTCCCAGATTTCCCATCATATCCGGGAGGGCGACGTTCACAATCGAGCTGTCGATGACCTGCATCAGCGCCGCCAGCACGACGGCGAATGCGATGAGGTATTTGTGCGGCGCGCCTTCGGGCGGCGCGGCGATCGGCTCTACTAGAGGTTCGTCTTCAGTTAATTCCTGCGCTACTGTGCCTGCGACTGACATCGCCTTCAGTCAGTGCAAGTGTCAGCCCGCTGGCAAGTCCCTAGGGATTTTGCTGAGACGTGTCGATGCGCGCACCTCTGGCGGCAGCGGAGTCGGCGACGGTCATCGTTTTCTTGACCGCTTTGGCGCCGGGTATTTGTGAGTTGGCCAGAATGCTGTCTTTCTCCCGCTGGGTGCGCGTGGTAGTAGTGGTCTGCTGCGTCGTGTCGTCCTGTGAGCAGCCAGCCAGGGCCAGAGAAAGAATGACGCTGCCGAGTACTATTCCGCGTTTCGACATAGCTTCCTCGACGTCAGGTTGGGGTACGTGATGGTAGTTGCTCGCCGGCGGTTCTCTGCCGCGCTTGCTCGCTCAGCAACTTCGTCGCAAACCGCTGGCCTTCCGAAATGCGCTCCACCTCGAGTGCAATCGCGTCCACAGCGTGCTCGAGCCGCTCCAACCGCACAGCAGCGGCGGGATCAGCCAGCTTCTGGGCACCGCGACGGCCAACGATCAACTTGGTCACCGAAACTATGGTGTAAGCAATCGCACTAACGAACACGACTCCGAGAACTGCCTCTGGTGGACCCATTAGCTCCTGTGCGCGATAAGGTCTTGAGTCCCTACGTAGAACCCCGGCGATTGGTTACCCAAGAGAGTCGCCGCGTCATGCCGGCGCTCCGGCCGGCACACCTTCTCCTGCCGGCACTGTGCTTCCTCCACGTGGCCGGAAGAGCAGCGCGAACAAAATAAAGACTATCAGCGCGCCAGCAGAAGGAACATACCAGATCGAGTGCCAGTCGTGCGTCACCTTGAGGCATTCGCGCGCAGCGGCCGCGGCATCGCTGCAACCAGGATTCGGGGTGGCAAAGCGATTCACGACCGCTCCTGACACGAAAGCGCCGATGAAATAACCAAGGCCATTGGTGACGAAATTGATCAGGCCCTGCGCGGCAGCGCGAATCCTCTGGCCGGCTCGCTGGTCGGTGTAAATCTGACCAGCGACAAAGAAGAAATCGTAGCACACGCCGTGGAGCAGAATACCCAGGTAGAGCAGAGCCATCACCGGCCCGATTGCTCCCATACCGAACGCGAAATAGCGAATTGCCCAGGCAGCCATGCCGACCAGCATGATCACCTTGATGCCGAACCTGCGCAGGGCGAATGGCAGAAGCAGCATGAAAAAGATCTCGGACATCTGGCCGAACGTCTGAATGAAAGCCGGATCAGGTGCCTTGACCTCGTTCAGAAAAGGATTGGCGAAGGTGTAGTAGAACTGGAGTGGGATGCAAAGCAGGAACGATCCGGCAACGAAGATGAAAAAGTCGCGATTCTTGAGCAGAGCTAGCGAGTCCAGCCCCAAGGCATCGTGGACGCTGAATTGTCCCCCAGCATTGGGCGGCGGAGTGTGTGGCAGGGCCAAAGAATAAACCGCCATCACGATCGACGCCCCGGCGGCCATGCGCATCGGCAGTACCAGCGCGTCGGCGTGAAAGACTTTGCCGACCAGGATTCCCGCCACGATCCAACCGATGGTGCCGAGCACGCGAATGAACGGAAAGTCGCGGCCCGGATCGCTCACGTGGTGGAACGAGATCGAGTTGGTGAGCGAAAGCGTCGGCATGTAGCAGAGCGCGTACAGAATCAACAGCGGGTAGAAAGAGCCGAACGAAGTTTGCAGTGAAACGAGATACATCACGACGCCGCCGATGAAATGCAGCAGCGCCAGCAATTTCTCGCTGGAGAAGTATCGATCAGCGACGACGCCCATGAAGAAAGGCGATACCAGAGCAGCAATCGCGGTCGCGCCGTAAGCGAGTCCGATCTGCCGATCGGTGAAGTGCAGCGTCTGCCCGAGGTACGTTCCCATCGTCACGAACCAAACCCCCCAGATGAAATACTGGAGGAACATCATCGTCGAGAGTCGAGTTCTGGCGTTCACTTTAGCTCCCTGATGCGGACGTTGCGGATAGACAGCGTTCCATCATGGTCGCCTTGTATCGCGATGTAGCCTCTCGCGGCTTTGCCGTAATTCGGATAGGCGGCGAACTTGCTGGCCTTCACTTTTTCCAACCAGTCCGCGCTTCCGATTTCGTACTCGAGCAGCTTCTGACCATTGAGCCAGTGCTGGATGGTGTTGCCGTTGGCCACGATCAGAGTCGAGTTCCACTGGTCGGCGGGCTTCACGACACCGGCCGGCGAAGGATAGAGCGCGTAGTCGGAGCCAGCCGAAGTCAACCTGCTCTTGCCGTCGGGATGGCCGGCGTCGTCGAGCAGCTGGTACTCAGGCGCGCTCCAGTAGATGTGGTCGTATTCCTCGGTGCCGCGATAGAAAACGCCGGCATTGCCACCCGGACTCAGCTTCCAGTCCAGCGCGAGCTGAAAGTTTCCGAACTGGTCCTTGGTGACGATGTCCTCGACGGAACCGGTTTTCGTCAATACACCGTCGACGATATGCCAGCCCGCCGGCATTGTCGAGGTCTTGTATCCGCGCCAGGCAGCGGTGCTGGTTCCGTCGAAGAGCGGGCGCCAACCCGCCGCGCGCTGGTCAGCGGTCAAACCAGTGGCCACCGAAGTTGTCGCGCCGCTCTCGGCGGGCGGGCTGTTTCCCATCGGCGTGCATTCGGCGACTAACAGTGCCAACGGCGCGACAATCGTTGCGCTCATGGCAAATCGATGAATCATGGCTTCGCATTCCTCGCAAAGAGTTTTCAGACCGCCCAACCGGCTCGATACTCTCGAGTCAGGTACTGATTCGCTTCCGGGATGTTGGTGACGCGCGAGAGCTCGCCGTCATACAGAATTTTTCTTCCCTGGCCCGTGCGCAGCGCGACGATGCCAAGGAGCATCGTCTCCGTGAGCTGGGCGGCGTATTCGATCGGAGAGCTGGCCTTTGCTTCGCCCTTGATCGCCTTCACCCAGTTCATCTCGTGGCTCCAGGGAATTCGAGCGTACGTCTTGGGAACGAGCGACGCTTCTTCGGTCAATGACACCGGGAAGAGCCGCGGATTCGATCCGTAGGTGTCGTTCATCAGAATGCCCTTCTCGCCGATGAAGATGACGCCACCTTCGCTCTTGAGCGTGACATCATCGGGGAGCAAATCGGGACGCGGCGGATAGAGTCCTCCGTCGTACCAGCTCAGTTTCACCGGTGGCTGGGTGCCGCGCGCCGGGAACTGGTAATGCACCGCTGTCGCGACCGGATACGACACCGGCTTGTTGTAGCCGCGCGCCTCGCGGCTGCCGGCGGGCGCTTTCGGGTCCGGCGGGATCGGCATCGTTCCCCACTGGGTCGAAGTCGCCTCGATGCTGGTTGGATGCGTGAGACCGAGCGCCCAGAACGGATGATCGATGAGGTGCGCACCCATGTCGCCGAGCGCGCCGACACCGAAGTACACCCAGCCGCGCCAGTTGAACGGATGATAGATCGGGTGATAAGGCACATCCTCGGCTACCGGTCCGACGTAGAGATCCCAGTGCAAGCCTGGTGGAATCGGATACGAGCCCATCGCCGAGGCGAGAACCTGATTCACGTAGCGGAAGCTCCACGGATTTCCGAAAGGGCTGGGCGACGGCGGAGGCGGCGGACCGCCAGCCGGTCGTGGAACTCCCTGT
>Ga0209472_1001722_pt1 | contig 12520 bp, 7 predicted proteins | sample GraSoiAngelo_130_FD_185887 | JGI IMG/M metagenome (GOLD analysis project Ga0209472, IMG submission 185887) | Grasslands soil microbial communities from the Angelo Coastal Reserve, California, USA - 14_0929_02_20cm (SPAdes) (version 2) | ecosystem: Environmental > Terrestrial > Soil > Grasslands ...
AATTTCTGCTGGCCGGCTCCGGCCAGCAGCACATTGAAGTCGTCGTCGCCAAGCTCCACAAGCGCTACCATGTCGATCTCACTCTCAAACCACCCAAAGTCCCGTACCGTGAAACCATCCGCGGCAAAGCCGACGTCGAAGGCAAGCACAAGAAGCAGTCTGGCGGCCACGGCCAGTTCGGCGTTTGCCGCATCAAGATGGAGCCGGTCGAGCGCGGCAAGGGCGTCGAGTTCGTCGACGACGTCTTTGGCGGCGCCATCCCCAAGAACTGGATTCCCTCCGTCGAGAAAGGCATCCGCGACGCTGCCGCCCGCGGATTCCTGGCGGGATTCCCCGTGGTGGACTTCCGTGCCATCCTCTACGACGGCAAGTATCACGATGTCGACTCGTCGGACATGGCATTCAAGATTGCAGGCTCGCTGGCTTTCAAAGAAGCCATGAAGCAGGCTCGGCCAGCCCTCCTCGAACCCGTCATGCACGTCGAAGTCTATGCCCCCGATCAATACTCTGGCGACCTGATGGGTGACCTCAGTGGGCGCCGCGGGCGGATCGCTGGCAGCGAAAGCCGCGGCCACAACGTCATCATCAAAGCACAGGTGCCCTTCGCGGAAATGCTCACCTACGCCAACGACCTCATCTCAAAAACACAGGGCCGTGCCACATACTCCATGGAGTTTTCGCACTACGACTACGTGCCTAACGAACTTGCGGAAAAGGTCATCGCCGCCCATAAGGCCGCTCACGGCGAACAACTCGTCGAAGAAGAAGCCTAGTTGCTATTTCTTTTCCCCGTTGTACAGGCTCGGTTCTTTTCTGAGCGTTGGCGAAGGACCGCTGCAGGGCCTTCGCAGCGGGATCGCGACCGCCCACGATCCTGATTACTGATGCTGTAAGTCGCCCCCTTAATTTTCTGACCGGCGCAACAAGAAAGTGATATGGTCAGGCTGTTTGTCGGCTCCCCTTGCGGCCCCTAGACAACGAACGTTTAGATCGCGGCTCGTCCGGCCCAGCGCCAAGGAAACGCCTTCTAAATGGAGAAGAGCACATGCGCATTTTGCTGTACAACCCCGACAACGGGGTCACTCGTAATTTCATGCCCCATCTTTGGATGTTCCTGCTCCAGTCGCTGACTCCAGTCGGCCACGAAGTAGTGCTGATTGACGGCAACGCGCAACCTATGGATGAAGCCGGCATCGCCCGTTTTGTGCGCCAACAAAATATCGAACTTGTCGGGATCGGCGCGATGACCCGCATGATCGCCAAGGCCTACCGCATGGCCGATGCAATCCGCGCCGTTGGTGTGCCGGTTGTGATGGGCGGACCTCACGTCACGGAGGAGGCCGACGAAGCCCTCGGTCGAAACGGCGGCCCGCGCCATGCCGACGCTGTAGCTCTCGGTGAAGCCGATGAAACCTGGCCAAAAATTGTCGAGGATGCCGCGCGCGGCCAGCTCAAAGATATTTATGCACCGGTAGATGACTTCGGACAGGAGCGCAAACCCAGTCTCAAAGAATATCCGGCGATTCCCTGGGACAAAATAAATCTCGACCAGTTTAATCTCGTTCCACAATTGGCCAAGCGCACCCTCCAGCGTATCAGTGATGGCTGGGGCACATTTCGCATCATTCCGATGGAGTCCGGGCGCGGCTGTCCTTATGGCTGCGAGTTCTGCACGGTAACCGGCTTTTTTGGCGACTCCATCCGCTTTCGCACCAACGAAAGCGTGGTGAATGAGCTACTCCTTTTGAAAGCTCGGGCCAGAAGGGAAGGCGGGCAGATTGCCGTCTTCTTCATCGACGATAATTTCGCCATCAACATCAAACGCACGAAATCCCTGCTGCGCGACATTATCGCCGCCGGCGCCCAGGTGCATTGGGTCGCGCAGATCAGCGCCAATCTGTTGCGCGATGAGGAACTCGTCGATCTGATTGCTGCCTCAGGAGGGAAGTGGGTCTTCATCGGCATGGAATCCATCGACCCTACAAACCTTGCCGACGTAAACAAGGGCTTCAACAAACCGGGTGAGTATGCCGCCGTGCTCCAGCGGCTCGCCCAGCGCAACGTTTATGCCATCACGTCCTTTATTTTCGGCATGGACAACGACACCGTTGGCGTTGCGGAGCGGACACTTAAAGAGATTCGCACTTGGCCCGCAGGTCTGCCCATTTTTGGATTGCTGACTCCGTTACCCGCGACGCCGCTTTACAAACGACTGGAGGCCGCCGGACGATTGACGCGCCCGAAGCACTGGCAAGAGTTCATCCCGTTTGCGATGGCTCACACGCCGCTGAAGATGACCATTGCGGAAGCTCATGCCGAGGTGAAAACCGGGTGGGCTCATGCGTATAGCCCCGAAGCCGTGGCTCAAGCTGTCGATTCTCTCAAGGACAAGCCGTTGGGCTATCGGATAAACATTTTCATCGCCCGCATGTGTTTCCGGGGAATCTATTTCCCCCAAATGGGTCCTTTGGCGTGGCTGAAATTGATTTATCAAAATCGCCGTACCATCTCGAGCCTCGTCAAGGAGGGTTTGTCCACCTGGCGCGGCCGGCCCACCAACCCTGTTGCCAACGGAAGCCTCCAAACCGGAGTCGGTGCCACGTAGCAAATTCTTGTCAAGCTCAAAATCCGGAGGTACCTACAGGCGGTGCATCTGCGGTGACAATCTTCCTGTAGGGGCGTAGCATGCTGCGCCCCAGCTTGTGAGTTTGACCCGTCGATTCAAAGCGCGCGCTGCGCCGCGCTCGCAAGCCCTCATGGATACTGTCCGCGAACCGGTCACAACCGCGACGTGCGTCGCTACATCAACTCTTCGATGAACGAGCGGCCCACGTTGGGGGGCACATTGGGGTCAAGATGGACCAGCGGGCCTTCGTTCAACACTGGCTCCGCGCCGTGGAGGGTGGGAACGTCGGTACGCTCGAAGAATTTCCCAATCGGGATCTCATCGCCCCAAAGCAGCGATTTCTCCATCGCCGCCGTCCAGACAGCCGCGTCGTAAGCAGCGTCATCTTCAAGCTTCTTCACGCGCGGACGGAACCACTGGTAGGTATTGTCGTGATTATACGTGACACAGGGGCTGAAGACGTCCAGGAACGAGAATCCAGGATGCTCGATACCTTGCTTGATTAGTTCAGTGAGATGCTTCTGTTCGCCGCTGTAGCCGCGTGCGACATAGGTGGCGCCCGCGGCTAGCGCAAGGGAAATGGGGTTGATCGGTGCTTCGATGTTGCCGAAGGGCATGCTTTTCGTCTTCATCCCCACGCGGCTTGTCGGTGAAGTCTGGCCCGTAGTTAGGCCGTAGATCTGGTTGTCCATCACGATATAGAGCAGGTCAACGTTGCGGCGCATCGAGTGGACGAAATGGTTCCCGCCGATCCCGAAGCCGTCCCCGTCGCCACCCGTCACCAGTACCGTGAGTTCATGATTGGCAAGCTTCAGACCGGTGGCCACCGCCAGGGCACGGCCGTGCAGGGTGTGCATGCCATAGGTATTCATGTACCCGGGGAAGTTGGAGGAACATCCGATGCCGCTGATGGTGACGACGTTATGGTTAGGTATGCTCAGTTCGACCAGCGCTTTCTGAACGGCAGCGAGCACGCCGAAATCGCCGCATCCGGGACACCAGTCGGGATCGACTTTGCCTTTCAAGTCTGCCATGCTCAGTTGACTGGCACGCTGTACGCTTGTCGCCATCGGCGTTTCCTCCTCAGACCATAATCTCGTGCATGGGAACGGAGAGTTTCGTGTGCCCGGCGAGTTGTTCTTTCACTGCCTCCACAATATGGTGCGGCATGAAGGGTTCGCCGTCGTATTTGCGGATGTGGCCGTTTGGCACGAAGCTGGTTTCGCTGCGCAGATAGCGCGCAAACTGGCCGCTGTAGTTGTTCTCCACGATGATGGTGTGGCGCGAGTCTTTCAGAATTTCGAGAATCGCATCGCCATGCAACGGCACAAGCCAACGGATCTGCAGCTGATTCGCCGAGATTCCTTCATCATTGAGAATCTCGCAGGCTTCCTCGATTACACCTTTCGTCGAACCCCAGCCGATCAAGGTAACATCGGCGTCGCGAGGACCCGACAGCGTTGGCGGCGGCACTGCGGCCTCAATTCCGGCCACCTTGCGCATGCGCTTTTCCATCATGGCGCGGCGCTTGATCGGATTGGTGAATTCGTCGCTGATCAGCACGCCGTCCTCCATGTGTTCGTCCGTCGCAACCGTGTGGATATGGCCGGGAACACCGGGAACAGCGCGCGGTGAAATGCCGCTGTCGGTGATCTTGTAGCGCTTGTATCCTCCGTTCGTGGTACCCGCGGCAGGCGATCCGTTAGTACTTATAAGTTCCCCACGGTCGATGCCCGGGCTGAAATCCAGATCTTTCGGATGGACACTAAGGCGGCCCTCGGAAAGCAAGAGATCGCAAAGCACCAGACCGGGGCACTGGAACCGGTCGGCAAGGTTGAAGATCTCAGGGATAAGCTTGAAGCAATCGCCGATTTCTAGCGGAGCTGCGATCACTCGCGGATAATCGCCAAAAGCCGCGCCGAGCATCTGCCAGAGGTCGCCTTGCTCGGTCTTCGTGGGAACGCCTGTGGACGGGCCGGCTCGCTGGCAGTTGATCACCACCACCGGGGTTTCGATCATCGCGGACATGCCCAGGCCCTCGCTCATCAAGGCGAATCCGCCGCCCGATGTAGCGCACATGGCGCGGACGCCGGCATGAGCCGCGCCGATCGTCATGTTGATCACGCCAATCTCGTCCTCCACCTGGCGCACCATGATCCCCGCTTTGCGCGCGTGCGCCGCCATCCAGTGCAGCACGCCGGTCGAAGGACTCATCGGGTAGGCACAATAGAATTTCACACCAGCTGCCGCCCCGCCCATGGCCATCGCGATATTCCCGCTCATGATCGCGTATCGATTCTCCGTCTTAGGCATGGGATTCGGAAAATCCGTAAAGTGAGCCGCCGCATAATCGTAGCCGGCCCGCGCGACTCCAACGTTTTCGCCCACTACGGCATCGCCTTTTTTCTTGAACTGTTCTCGAAGAACTTCCTCCAATGCCTGGAAGCCGATACCGATCATGTGAAGGGCGGCGCCGACCGCCAGCGTGTTCTGCGCAACTTTATTTCTGGTGATGTCGGCTAACTCCGAAACCGGAAGAGGGCAAAGCTGTACGCCGCTAGCCGCAGTGCCTGGCTTAATAGTGTCCGAATTATAGATACATGCCGCGCCCGCAGTGAGCAGCCGCAAGTGCCGATCCATGGTGTCCTGGTTTAGGGGAATCAGGAGATCGATACGGTCACCCATGTTAGTGACCTTTTCCGTGCCCGATCGAATCGTCAGTAAGGTATGGCCGCCGCGAATGATGGATTGGTAGGCGTTGTAAGCATTAAGGTGCAGGCCCCGCCGGCTGAAAATCTTTGCGAAAATGTCACCCGGCGTGGCAACACCCTGTCCGGCCGCGCCTCCGATACCGATAGCGAAGGTCTGCTTCATTGCACCCTCTCTAGCTCCAGAGCCGGCCTATCCACAAAGCCCCAGCGCTCGGGCCGGGGGCCGCCGGGCTCAAATCAAGGTCTTTGACATCCTCCTCTCCCTAAGGGGAGAGGATTCCTACGGAGCCGGATGTTGGTCCGGTCTCTTCGGTGGGTTCCTCCCACAGCGCCCTTACTTCAGGCGAGGACAACGAAGAGGCTTAACTTTTGGGCTATCCGCCCATAGGTCTTTTGGACGCGAGGATGATAGAACGAACCGAAGAAAAAAGAAAGTAGCCTTATATCCCCGGCCTGAACGCCGGGGCTTTACGGCTAGTCCTTTCTAGAGGGTGGCGTTAGTGGCGTTAGACCGGCTTGCCCTCCCCCACTTTTTGGGGGCAGTTTTGGAAAAAAGTCTTGACAGGTCCTTGTCCTTCTGTTTCATTAGTATCGATGAACGAAAGTCAAGCTCGCAAGGCGCGAAAGCAACTTCTCCGCGAACTGCCCGATCCGACCGAGATCCTGCGAGGTTCGCTACTGGATCGCCGGATCTTCCATCGCCGCGGTTGCCGGAAGTGCCGCCGGGGAGAAGGCCACCGGGTCTGGGTCCTCACGGTGGGTTATCCCGGAGGACGGACGCGCCAGTTCACGGTTCCCGCCGAACACAAGGGGCAGGTCCAGCGGTGGCTGCGAAATTATCGAAAGTTGCGAGCCAAGTTGGAAGCGATTTGCGAGCTCAATCACGAATTGTTAAGGGCGGATCTTTAGGCTATTTTTTTGAACTTGTATTGTTTCATCATTAATGATGCAACAGAGCCACCAACTCCACGCCTCCATCCGTTCCCTCATCGAGTCGTACTTTTCCTGTCTTCGCCGCCCGGTGCGCAAGAACCTTGCCCGTCTGACTGGCGCTTTCCTCCACTTGGCCTGGAGCATCCGTTTCGGCTACGGCGGACTGCACCTCACTTCCATCGCCCGCGTCCTACCCGAGGGCAAGAAGTTTAAAAGCAGCTATAAATGGCTCTCGCGCTTCCTCAAATGTAAGTACTTTGACGCTTCCAGCCTGGCCGAGTGCATGCTGGCCCTGATCTTGGGGAACTTCCCGAACAAGGGGAGTCCGGAGCGCCGCGCGCGGCACATATGTTCAAGCGTTCTCAATTGGGCTATCGAATTTCCAGAGAAACGCAAGGCTGCGGTGCAGTTGAACGTATCTGACCTGATCACACCCGAAACATGTATGAGAACAGCCGCCCAACGCGAAACAATCGAAAGAACACTAAGCGCATTGGAAACCGGTAGCGCGCTGTGCGGTCTGCCGCCGGGTTTTGCGACGGCCACTATGGCAGCGATGCAAGAGCAACAATGGAATTCATCGCGAAACAGCCGAAGCAGCGCGAAGAGCTCCTTGAGCAGGCTTTTCAAGTCTTCTGGCGGGCGGGGCGATGAAATCGTCGTCCGTCCAAATAAAAGAGTAACCAGGAGTCGAACTCATGTCCGAAGTTTGGGCAGGTCCGGCTTATTGGACCTGATGGCCGGGCGGAGGGAGGGTCACTGGCTGCCGGCCAATGGCAAGTACTCAGGCATCTCTAGTAAGAAAATAGCCGCACGTTCCACGATTTGCCAAATATGGCGGAATGAGATCGATATAAGTGCCACCAGTTCAGCATGTTAGGGTTTGCTAGGCGAAGCCTGGGAGGCTAGCAGTGAAAATCCATAGACTCTTGAACTGGACGTCATACGTATCATACGTAGCGCGCGATTTTCGGGCGGTCTAAGAGTTGGTATAATATGATTCAGGGAAAATACCGAGGTTAAGAAGGAGATGGGCATGAAGAAGAACCGACATACGAGACGCGCTGCGATTGGATTGCTTTTTCTATGTGGGATGCTCGGACCGACCCGCGCGCAGACCACTACACCTAGTCCGATGCCGGCTCCGCTTAAGGCCGCACGTGTGTCTCGACAGAAGAGAGTCCCCAGCAAGGCGGATGACTTTGCCGGATTGAACCTCACTGATGACCAGAAAGCAAAAATTGACCAGGTTCATCAGAGTATGAATACGCGCAGGGATGTCGTCGTCAAAGACGAAAAGTTAAGCGCGGAGCAAAGAGATGCGATGCTGGAAGGGTACGAGCGTATGGAGCGCGGTCAGATTTTCAACTTGCTGACGACGGAGCAACGGAAAGAAGTTCGTGAGAAGATCCGTGCCCGGCACGCGGCAGAGCAAGTGGAGCAGAAGAAGCAGTCTCCGCCAAAGTGAAAATAGGAAGACTGCGGATTAGTCCTGAAAATCTTACCGGGCCACCGTAAAGAGGACATCCCTTCTGTGTTGCTCACGGTCGATTCGAGCTGGACCGATCGGCACGCTGATTTGGAATGCTGCTTGACGTAGCAAGCATTTGTCGAACCAAGATTTTCACTCCGTTTGAAATGCTTTTCGCTGCTGTGATAGGCGCGGTGATGATCTCCTCTTCCCAAGCGCCCTCTGAGACCACCTCCACCGAGCACGCAGTCGCCGGGAACACCTCCTGGGGCTATTCCCCCGAGCGAGGCGCCAGGGTCAGCTCCTCCAACGATTACCGCGTAATTGCAGCGCGCGGACCTGGACATTGTCTTCGATCCTTGAAAAACTTCGGGCCCGAAGAAATGTCAACTGTTCTGGTGTTTCCACACGCGCAGCGATCATGCTGTGCTTGAGACTTTTACCCATGCCGATGACCGCGCTGACGACGATAGCATCGTGTGCACTTCCAGTGATATCGCGCACGGATGATTTTAGCTTTGAGCTTGCTGTGGCCGGTGTAGCCCAACAATACTCATCTCTATTCATGACGGAGCGCTCCAGCGAAGACTACCGACCTTCGGACGGGGTCTCGGCCGAGAGCAAGGTCGTCTTCTGACCTACTGCAATTGGGGACTGTCCAGCAGAAAACACTTTTCGGAGAAATAAACGCGCAATTAACTTAACATCTCGGTGATTCTGGAGGCGGCATCGGGGCTTACCACACCCAGTTGCGAACCCGCCGAACCCGCATCTGCCTGCAACTCTATGGATGCAAAACCCTGATTGGCTCTTACACTTTTCGGAAAGGAGCCCCATCTCCAAACCTCATAGATGGCCGGGTAAACCAGCAATTCGAGCAGGAAAGAGGTGAAAATGCCACCGACCATGGGCGCGGCAATCCGCTTCATCACGTCTGAGCCAGCACCCGTCGCCCACATGATGGGAAATAGGCCAATGCAGGTAGTGGCGAAGGTCATGAACTTCGGCCGCAGGCGCTTCGCCGCCCCCTGAACGATGGCTTCGCGCAATTGGCCGAGACTCTGCAAGCGGCCTTCGCGCTCGGCCTCCTCGTAGGCCAAATCGAGGTACAGCAGCATGAAGACGCCTGTCTCGGCGTCAATCCCCATCAGGGCAATCAATCCCACCCACACAGCGACGCTCATGTTGTAGCCGACGGCATAAAGGAACCAAATCGCACCCACCGCAGAAAAAGGCACCGCCAATAAAACAATAATTGTCTTGGGCATTGACGCGGTGTTCGTGTACAGAAGCAGGCAGATCAAAAACAGCGTGATCGGCACTACCAACTTCAGGCGCTCCTTTACACGCTGCATGACTTCGTACTGCCCGCTCCAGGCGATCGAGTAGCCAGTGGGCAGTCTGAGGTGCTCACGCAGCAGTTGATTCGCTTCGCTGACATAGCTTCCCGGATCGCGGCCGGCGACGTCTACATAAACATATCCCGTGAGCAGGCCATTTTCATTGCGGATCATTGCCGGCCCGGTGGCGACGCTGATTTGCGCCAGATCACTCAATGGCAATTGCCGCTGACCGCCTGCGGGGACCGGGATACGCCCGAGCGCCCCAAGGTCGCTACGGAAATCGCGCTGATAGCGAACGTTTACGCGATAACGCTCCCGCCCGAGCACGACCGTGCTGACGTTGTCGCCGCCGATGGCATTCTCGACCACTCTTTGTGCATCTTCCACGCTGATACCATAGCGCGCCAGGCGTTCGCGGTCCCATTGCAGATCCAGGAAGTGGCCTTCGGCTGTGCGCTCCGCCAGCACCGTGCGCGTCCCCTTAACTGTGCCCAGCAACGATTCGATTTCGGCGCCGATTCCCTGGATTTGTTGTAAATCCGCGCCTGCGATCTTCAGCCCCACCGGTGTCCGAATTCCGGTCGTCAGCATATCAATGCGCCCTCGGATGGGCATCGTCCAAGCGTTGTTGACGCCGGGAATCCTCAGAGCTGCATTCATCTGGCTGACCAATTCATCGGTCGAGATCGTATCGGAGGTCACATGACGGAACACACTTTTCCCCCATTCCGGTGCCCATGAGGAATACCAGGTATCCACATGTCGCCACGTTGCGCGCGGCTTCAGTATGACTACCGCCTCCAGCATGGAGAGAGGAGCGGGATCCGTGGCAGTTTCCGCGCGCCCTGCTTTGCCAAGCACGCGATCCACTTCCGGAAATTGACGAAGAATGTGGTCGCTGACTTGAAGCAGCTGCTCCGCCTGGCGGATGGAAACGCCGGGCAGTGTCGTAGGCATGTACAAAATCGCGCCTTCGTCAAGCGGCGGCATGGACTCCGACCCCAAGTGGTAGAAAACCGGTATGGTGGCAATCATCAATGCCACCGCGCAGCCAATGACCAACCACTTCCAACGCAGCGTCCAGCGCACCACCGGCTCGTACACGCGCATCAACCGCCGACTGATGGGGTGACGCTCTTCGGAGTTGACCTCCCCGATCAGTACGGCATTCGCAACTCGGCATAGCCATTTCGGCCGGAAGTCGAAGCGCTCAACACGGGTCAGCAGCAGACGCAAGGCCGGATCGAGTGTGATCGCCAGCAACGCCGCAACAAGCATGGTCAGCGTCTTGGTATAAGCCAATGGTCTGAACATCCGCCCTTCCTGAGCCTGCAGCGTCAGCACCGGCAGGAAGGAGACAGCGATCACCAACAGCGCAAAGAAAGTCGTTCCAGCTACTTCCTTGATGGCAGCGAGCACGATTTCCCGGCAGTTACCCTTGCGCCCGGACTTTTCCCAAAGCTCGAGTTTCTTGTGAGTTTGTTCGACAACCACGATAGAAGCATCAACCAGCTCGCTGAACGCGATAGCCACCCCGGCCAACGACATGATATTGGCACTGATTCCCATCAGCCGAAATGGTATAAACGACAACAGCACTGCCACCGGCATGGTTACGATTGGGATTGCCGCGCTGGGGAAGTGCCACAAAAAGACCAGGATGATCAGCACTACGGTGATGATGACCTCGATGATCGTCTCTTTCACGGTGCCAATCGTGTTGTGAATGAGCTCTGACCGGTCATAGATCGGAATGATCTTGACCCCTGCCGGAAGCCCGGGCTCTATCTCTTTGATCTTTGCTTTAACCCGGTCGATCACATCAAGCGCGTTTTCGCCGTTCCGCATGACCACAATCCCGGAGACGACTTCGCCCGTACCATCCAGGTCGGCAACGCCGCGCCGCAGGTCGGGCCCCATCACCACCTGGCCTACGTCTTTTATACGGATCTGCGAACCGGTGTCACTCACGTTCAGGGGAATGTTTTCAAAATCCTCGAGCGAGCGCGCGTAACCGCGCCCGCGAACCATGTACTCTGTGCCGCCAAATTCAAGCAATCTTCCACTGGATTCGTTGTTGCCACCTCGTACCGCCTCGACCACGCGGCTAACCGGGATGCCATACGCGCGCAGTCGATTCGCGTCGAGATTTACCTGGTATTGCCGCGTATAGCCACCGATGGGCGCTACCTCGGCCACGCCCGGCACCGACCGGAGGTAATAGCTCAAATACCAGTCTTGATACGAACGCAGATCCGTTAGGCTGTGCTTCCCCGAGGTATCCACCAGAGCGTACTGATAAACCCACCCGAGCGCCGTCGCATCAGGGCCAAGTTCGGTCTTCACCCCCTCTGGCAAACGGGGAACGACGCTCGAGAGATACTCCATGATTCGCGAGCGCGCCCAGTACAGATCCGTTCCGTCCTCGAAGACGACGTACACGTAGGAATAGCCGAAATCGGAGAAACCCCGGACGGTCTTGACCTTCGGCGCTCCCAGCATTGCCGTGACGATCGGATAGGTGACCTGGTCCTCGATTATGTCCGGACTTCGGTCCCAGTGTGAGTAGATGATGACTTGTGTGTCGCTCAGGTCCGGCGTGGCGTCCAGCGGCATCGTGACCATGGCCCACCATCCGGCGATGCACGCCACACCAATCAACGTCAGGACCGCGAGTTTATGCTCCACAGAGAAATCGATGATCCTGTTGATCATCTTCATCTCCCGGATGCTTGCTTGGAAGCGGTGCCCGCGGAATTGTTCTGATATTTTTCTTTGCACTTCTTGGAGCAGAAGTAGTAGGTACTGCCGTGATAAGCGAGGGTGTTGCCGGACTTTGCCACCTCGGCGGGATCCACCGGCATGCCACAGCTCGGATCAATTACGGTTATTCCTGCCGCCACATGCCCGGACATACCAGCCGGGCTGTCCGTCGCGCGCGCCGGCGCAGAAACCCGCGCTGATGATTTCAGCCGGCTTTCTGAGTCCACCAGAAAGGTGGCGGCAGCAACCACTCGCTCACCTGGCTGAACACCCTTTCGGATCTCCACTTGTTCGCCATAACGCCATCCCGTTTCGACATCGCGAGGCTCGAAGATGCCTTCGCCGTGCTCCACGTACACGCGGGTCCGCGCTCCGGAATCCACCAACGCGTCCAGCGGAACCGTGAGCCCGGGGGGGAGATGCACCGGCAACTCCACATCCACTAACATATCGGGCCGCAGAATGAACTTGGAATTATTAACTTCCAGACGAAGCTTGACGCTCCCTCCACCGGCCTCAGATTGTGGCAGACTGTCGGTAATGCGCGCGGGCAATTGGCGTCCTGCGTCACTCAAGGTGACCTGAGCCTGGTCACCTGGGTGCAGATACGGCGCCTCCTGTGCATAAACCTCGGCGACCACCCATACCTGGCCCAGATCAGCGATACGGTAAA
>Ga0209472_1001732_pt1 | contig 12486 bp, 10 predicted proteins | sample GraSoiAngelo_130_FD_185887 | JGI IMG/M metagenome (GOLD analysis project Ga0209472, IMG submission 185887) | Grasslands soil microbial communities from the Angelo Coastal Reserve, California, USA - 14_0929_02_20cm (SPAdes) (version 2) | ecosystem: Environmental > Terrestrial > Soil > Grasslands ...
CGTGATCGCGGGCTACTACCGGCCGGAGGAAGGCCGCGTCGTCTTCGAGGGCCGCGACGTGACGGGGCTGCCCGCGCACGCGATCTCGCGGCTGGGGCTCACGCGCACATTCCAGATCGTCAAGCCGTTCGGCAACCTCTGCGTCGCCGACAACGTGATGATCGGCGCGCTGACACGCCTGCAGCGGGTGCGCGACGCCCGCGTGGAGGCCGAGCGCGTGATCGCGCTGTGCGGGCTCGGGCCGCACGCGCCGGCGCGCGCCCGCGCGCTGCCGGTCGGCCTGCGCAAGCGGCTGGAGGTCGCGCGCGCCCTCGCCACCCGGCCGCGGCTGCTGCTGCTCGACGAGGTCATGGCCGGCCTCAACCCGTCCGAGCTGGCCGGCATCATCGACCTCGTCCGCCGGGTGCACGCCGAGGGCGTCACCCTGATCGTCATCGAGCACGTCATGGCCGCCATGATGCGGCTCGCGCAGCGCATCGTCATGCTGCACCACGGCGAGAAGATCGCCGAGGGCACGCCCGCGGAGATCGCGCACGACCGCCGCGTCATCGACGCCTACCTCGGCGACGAGTTCAATCTCGCTGAGGCTTGAGCGTGCTGAGGCTTGAGGGCGTCGACGCGTTCTACGGGGATCTGCAGGCGCTCTTCGGCGTCTCGCTCGAGGTGCCGGCCGGCAAGATCTTCGCGCTCGTCGGCGCCAACGCCGCCGGCAAGAGCACCACGCTCCGCGTGATCTCGGGCCTGGTGGGGCCGCGGCACGGCCGCGTGCTCTTCGACGGCGAGGACCTGGCGCGCGTGCCGCCGGCCCGGCGCGTCGACCTCGGCATCGTGCAGGTGCCCGAGGGCCGCCGGCTCTTCCCGTTCATGACGGTGACGGAGAACCTGCTGCTCGGCGCCCACACGGCGCGGGCGCGCGCCGGCCGCGAGGCGACGCTCGCCTACGTCTACCGGCTCTTCCCGGTGCTGGAGGAGCGCGCGGGCCAGCTCGCGGGCTCGCTGTCGGGCGGCGAGCAACAGATGTGCGCCATCGGCCGCGCGCTCATGGCGAGGCCGAAGCTGCTCATGCTCGACGAGCCGACGCTCGGCCTGGCGCCCGTGCTGGTGGGGCGGATCTTCGAGACCGTGCGCACGATCAACGCCGACGGCGTCACCGTGCTGCTCGTCGAGCAGAACGTCCGCCAGGCGCTCACGCTCGCCACGCGCGCCTGCGTGCTGGAGTCCGGCAAGCTGGTGCTCGAGGGCGCCGGGCACGAGCTGCTCGGCGACGAGCGGCTCAAGCGCGCGTATCTGGGATTGTGAACGGGCAAACGTTCTAACGCGGACTATTCGTGAGCCGGCAACTCACTCTGTGTCCGCGCCGCCAACGGGTGCAAGACGTCGATCGCCCAGCCTACGTTCAGGCGTTCCCCCAGCCAACCCGGCATCGCCGTCCGCGCGTGGATCCGAAGCCCCTGCGCCTCGTGCCGCGCTCGCAGGACGTGGACGGGATCGTACGCCACGCTGGGCGGAGACGGGACGTCGGGGAGTGACCGTCCGTCCGGGCGCCGAAATTCGAGCTCGCCGTCGGGCAGTCGTTCCACCTGATATCCCTCTTCGTGAACCGCGCGATGGTGCCGGCGACAGAGCAGCGCCAGGTTCGAGAGCGTGGTCGGCCCGCCTCGTGCCCAGTGGCGGATGTGATGGCCCTGGCCGAACGGCCGACCGCAGCCCGGGAAGCGGCAGCCTTTGTCGCGATGGTGCAGCACGCGCCGGAGCGCGGGAGGAATGGTCCGGGTACGGGCGCCGACCTCTTCGACCCGGCCATCCGCAGTGTGCCGCATCACCACCCGGCTCGCGTCGCACGCCAGGCGCCGAGACGTTTCCGCGGAAACGTGCGTGCCGTCCTCGAGGACCGACTGCCCAGGCGCCTCCGGGTCGGCCAGCACCGGCGCATCGACATGGACGACGACCTGGTACCGCTCGCCCGGAGCGCCGGGATCGATCCCGTGGTGCAAGGCCGTCTCGGCGAGCAGGCCCAGCGCGTCGGCCTGCTGCTGGGCCAGCGTCGGCGTTTCCGCAGAAACGTCGGCGATCGGCGTTTCCGCGGAAACGTCTGCCGGCCCGGCGCTCGCGTCCGTGGCCCGTGCCTGCCGATACAGCGTCTCGCGGGCCGCGGCGAGCGCCTGGACGAGCAGCGCGCCGACCTCCGGCGCCAACCGTCCACGAACGATCATCATGCCGTCCTCGTCTTGATACACGTGCAGTGCCCGGCGCGTGTGGCGCCGCGCGGTCTCCCGGGCCTCGGCCAGCCGGTCCACCCGTCGCCACCCGCGCACGATCCGCTCGACGTGAGCCGCGGTCCCCGCCTGACCCACCGCGAGCAGCCGCTCCTCGGTCTCGGGCGTGGCCACGCGCGTCAGCGCCCGCACCTTGGCGTACGACAGCTCGCCGCGCGCGAGCGCCTGGGCCAGCCGGGGCAGCGTGCCGAGCGCCCGCGCCACGCGCACGCGCTCGCGCGCCGCGCCCGGGTCGAGCCCGACCCGCCACGTCAGCCAGCCGGCGCAGGACAGGAAGCCGGTGTTCCAGCCGCCGCGCGCGTCGAACTCGCGGATGAGCTCGAGGAGCTGCGCGGTGGCGGCGTCGAGGTGGGCAGAGAGCTCGGCGATCTCGTCGCCGAGCCGATCGAGCGCCGCGGTTGGTTCCAGGGCGGCGGAAGTATCGTGCGCCATGACGAGTCCCCCTTGTGCTGGGGCGACTCTATACCCCAGTTTCGGAGGCGCCCTGGAGCCGTCAGACGACGCGATCGTGATGCGATGGCAATTTTTTCGGTGTTCGCGGCCGATATGCCCTCGCCGCGCCGTGCCTCAGCGCACGGCACACTTAGTCCGACCGCCGTCCTGAGTTCCCAGAGCAGGCTGCCGACGGCTACCGCGTGCTCAGCGCCTCGGCCTCGTCGAACGCGTTCGCCGCCTGCTGCTTGAGGCCGATGCGGTCGTAGACGTGGCCGAGCAGCAGGTAGAGCGTCGGCTCCTCGGGCGACGCCACGATCCCCGTCTCCAGCTCGCGCCGCGCGTCGGCGTAGAAGCGCTGCTGGAAGAGCAGGCCCGCGCGCATCAGCGAGAGCGTGGCCGGCGTGTAGCCCTTGGCGTTGGCCGGCGTGAGGACGGCGAGGGAGTCGGTCACCGCCGCCGCATCCGTCACCGAGGCCACCTCGAACTGCGCGGCCTGCACGCCGTGCTCCTTCGTCTCGAGCTCCCAGACGTAGCGGCCGCCGGGCGCCAGCGTCGGCGCCGAGGCGGGGTACGTCAGCGGCTTGCGCTCGACGTCGTCGCGCTTCCAGATCACACCCTGAGCGCCGACGAGCCGGACGTTGTAGCGCAGGCGATCGGAGCCCGCCCACTCGAAGACGACATTGCCGGGCAGCACGCGCGTGTCGCGCGGACCCAGGATCGCGGGCGGCTGCGAGCGCACGCTGCGCACGGACAGCGACTGGAACGTGCGCTCCTTCTGCTGGCCGAGCAGAAAATTCGTCACGCCGCCGATCACGGCCTTCACCCGGTCGGTGGCGCCGACCTCGGACTGCGCGGCCACACTGTAGGGCGAGTTGCCCTGGGTCACGATCTCGGTGCCGCGGCCGCCGGTGAAGACAAGCACGGCGCGGCCGTCGCCGACCACGCGCACCTGGTCGCCGGGGCGCAGGGACTGCAGCGGCTTGGGCGCCGACCAGTCGCTGTCGCCGACGGAGCGGACGTGGACCTGACCGCGCCGCACCTGGATCTCCGTCAGCACGGCCACGGGATCCGCGGCCCACGCGAGGCCCGGCAGCAGCACGACCATCGCCGCGAACGCGATCCCCCCTCGACCTTTCATCGGGCCCCTCCCTCGACGGACAGCACCTCGTAGACGCGCACGTCCACGACGCGCCCCTTCACGTGCATCGGGCCGCGGTCCTTCACCTGCACGCGGTCGCCGACGACGGCGTACGTCTCCGCGGTGATCAGGATCGTCGTTCCGAGCTCCTTGTTCAATCCCTCGACGCGCGCGCCGACGTTCACGGGATCGCCGATCACCGTGTACTTGATCTTGTCGTGGCCGCCGACGTTGCCGGCGAAGACGGAGCCCGTGTGGATGCCGATGCCCATGTGGAGCAGCGGCAGCCCGCGCGCCGTCCAGCGCTGGTTGAGGTCGGTGAGGGCCCGGTCCATCGCCGCCGCCGCCTGCACGGCGTGCAGGGCGTGCTCCGGATCGGCGAGGGGGGGCACGCCGAACACGGCCATCACGGCGTCGCCGATGAAGTCGTTGACCATCCCCTGGTGCGCGCAGATGGCGGTCGTCATCGCGTCGAAGTACTCGTTCAGGTGCGCGGCGATCGCCTCCGGCGTCATCGTCTCCGACAGCGTCGTGTAGCCGCGGAGGTCGGAGAAGAGCACCGACACCACGCGCCGCTCGCCGCGCAGGCTGGGGGCGTCGTCGATCACGCGCTCCAGGAGGTCGCGCGAGAAATAGCGGCCGAACTGGTCGCGCATCCGCCGCCGCGCGAGAGCGTCGGTGCCGAAGCCCATCAGGCACGTGGCGAGCACGGGCAGCAGGAAGTCGATCCAGTAGCCACCGCGGTCGAAGGCCAGCCACGCCGCCGGCACGCCGATGGCGAGGCCGCCGGCCACGCACGCGAGGGTGCCGGGCAGCGGCCGGAGCGCCAACAGGACGACGCCGACGACCAGCACGAACGCCGCGTCGATGGCGAAACCCAGCGCCCACGTCGATGGCCGGATGAAGCGCCGCGTGGTGAGCATGTGGATGACGTTGGCGTGGACCTCGATGCCGGCCATGAGGCCGTGCGGCGTCTGGTAGAAATCGCGGCTGTCCTGAAAGGCGCCGCCCAGCATCGCGATGCGCCCGCGCAGCGGGTTGTCGGCGGCGATCTCGGCATCGGGCTCGGCGAGCGCGGCCACGACGTCCGAGGGGACGGTCAGAAAGCTTCGCGCCGGGCCGACGTAATTGATCGGCCACAGGTCGCCTGCCCGCACGGCCACCGGCGCTGGTGCCTCCATCGTCCCGCCCGCGCGCGTCTTCGGGATCGGCACCGTGCCGCCCGTGCGCACCGCCGCCAGCAGCGTCATCGGATCGGCGCCGCCGACGCGCGCGGCCACCGCGACACCCAGCGCGGCCACGACCCCGTCGCGAGCCGGCACGACCGGCGCCACGTGGCGGATGAACCCGTCGTCGTCGACCGGCATCTGCGGCGAGCCGGTGACGACCGCGCGGCCCAGCGCGCGGGCGCCGAGCGGGCCCCCGACGGCGCCGAGTGGTCCCGCCACGACGACGCGGCTCACGCCGTCTTCGCTGAAATCGCGGATCGCGCGCGCCAGCGCGGCATCGTCGGCCGGCGTGGTCGGCGTGCCCAGCGTGACGTCGAGCCCGACGGCGGCGACGCCGCTGCGCTGCAGCCCGCGGATCACCCGCGCGAGGTAGTCGCGCGGGATCGGCTGGCGCCGGCCGAGGCCCTCGAAGGCCGCCTCGTCGATCGCAACGACGACGACGTCATACGGCGTGCGGTGCCCCTGCAGGCGCAGGAGGAGGTCGAGGCCGCGCGCCTGCCACCCTTCCAGGTAGCCGAGGGCGGAGGCGGCGGTGACGAGCACGCTCGAGACGAGACCGACCGCCCAGAGCTGCAGCAGACGGGCACGGCGCGCGCGCCACCAGCTCACCGCTTGCCGACGTTGGCGCAGGGACCGAACTGATGACGGACCTCCCAGTCGACGCGGAAGGCCTTGTAGGTCTTGCCGCCGACCCTCACGTCCTCGTACGCCTTCACCTCCCACTGCACGCGCGCGGGACTACCGGTGGGAAAGCCGTGCCACCGCCACTTCACGTTCGACACGCCCCACTTGCCGACCTCGACCGGCCATTTCAGCACCGCTTGCTGCTCGATCTCGACCCAGTAGCCGCTCACGTAGACCCGGAGCCACACGAGATCCTTGGCCAGGTGCAGCTCGCGGTTGTTGGGCGCCGTGAAGACGTACCGATCGGCCTCGATGCGCGTGAGCTCGAAGACGCCGTCGCTGCGGAACCACTGCTCGCCGAGCTCATAGGTGGGTAATTCGGCCCGCGGCTTCTGCGCGAAGGCCCAGGTGGGAGCGCACAGGAGCAGGGCGGCGGCGACGCCGGCCACCGCACGAATGGCTTCCCGCACACTCACCCGTCGAGGATAGGTGGCGTGGCGGCTTGGGTCAACGACGTTATAGAGTTAGGGGCCATGTCCTCACACCTGGCGAACATCGACCGCAAGCGCCTCGAGCAATCCATCGACGAGCTCGGCCGGATCGGCGAGACGCCGCGGGGCGGTCTCACCCGGCTCGCACTGACCGACGAGGACAAGCGCGGGCGCGACCTCATGGTCCGCTGGATGCGCGAGGCGGGCCTGCGCGTGACGGTGGACCAGATGGGCAACATCTTCGGCGAGCGCGCGGGGAGCCAGGCGCTGCCGCCGGTCATGATGGGCTCGCACGTGGATTCGGTGCCGACCGGGGGCAAGTACGACGGCCAGCTCGGCGTGCTCTGCGGGCTCGAGACGATCCGCGCGCTGAACGCGCAGAAGATCCGCACGCGCCATCCGGTGACCCTGGCGATCTTCACCAGCGAGGAGGGCGCGCGCTTCCAGCCCGCGATGATCGCCAGCGGCGTGATGGCCGGCACGATCGCGCTCGAGGACGCCTACAACGCGCGCGACAAGGACGGCATCCGGCTGGTGGACGAGCTGGAGCGCATCGGCTACCTGGGATCCGAGCCCTGTGTTCCCCGCCCCTTCCGCGCCTACCTCGAGCTGCACATCGAGCAGGGGCCGCTCCTGGAGGAAGCGGGCCTGTCCGTCGGCGTCGTGGACGGCATCGTCGCCATCTCGTGGGCGCGCCTCACGATCCACGGCGTGCAGGACCACGCGGGGCCGACGCCGATGCGCATCCGCCACGACGCGCTGGTGGCGGCGGCGGAGGTCGTGACCGGCGCGCGCACGATCGCGACGGAGCTCGGCGGCGATCTCGTGACGACGGTGGGCAACCTCGTCGTGCACCCCAACATCGTCAACGCGATCCCCGGCAAGGTCACGATGTCGATCGACATGCGCGACCCGCGCGACGAGACGCTGGAGGTGGCGCGTCGCTGCCTCGACGCCGTGGTCGAGGTGGCGTGCGAGCGCGAGGGCGTCCGCTATGAGCTGGAGCACTACTGGCGCGTGCCCTACACGCCGTTCGCCCACGATGTCGTGGCCGCCATCGAGCGGGCGGCGAACGCCGCGGGCGCGCGCTGGCGGCACATCCTGTCCGGCGCCGGCCACGACGCGCAGTACATGGCGGCGATCGGCCCCGCGGGCATGATCTTCGTGCCGTCCCGCGGCGGCCGCAGCCACTGCGAGGAAGAGTTCACGCCGATGGACGACATCGAGCACGGCGCCGCCACGCTCTTCCTCGCCGTCCTCGACCTCGCGGGCCGTGTCTGACATATTGGGGGCCCCGAAATGGCCCCCAAACAGACAGGAGGTCGTATGAAGATCGACGCGTACGTGAAGGTCGTGCTGACGGTCATCGCGGTGGCCCTCGTGGCCCTGGCCGCCCACCCGTGGATCGAGCGCGTCTCGATATCCTCGGCCGAGGCACAGGAGCCGAGGTCCATGGTGACGATCCCAAAGGCGTGGGGCAAGATCATCGGCTTCTCGAACAACAACCTCTTGATGGAGGCGCCCGACGGCACGCTGCGCTCCGTCGACCTGGAAGCCAAGTCGGAGGCCACGCGGCTGAAGGTGCAGGCGAAGTTCCAGTAGCGTCAGCCGCGCAGCAAGAGCAGCACGCCGAGCGCGGCGGCCACGTTGTTGGCGATGTGCGCCACCGTGTTCGGCAGCAGGCTGCCCGTACGCTCGTAGGCGATCGCCCACAGGAGCCCGCTCAGGAACACGCTGCCGAAGCCGGCGGCGCCGTAGCCGTGGGCGATCGCGAAGATGGCCGCGCTCAGCGTCGCCGCGATCGGCCACGCCAGCCGCCGGCGCAGCGTGGCGTAGAGCAGGCCGCGAAACACGAACTCCTCGAACACCGGCGCGAAGACGACCGTGCCGAGCAGGCTCACCCCGGCCACCACCGGGCTCCCCCACGCGAGCTCCTCGTCGAACCATTCGGTCCAGTGGGCCGAGATGTTCGTCGCCTCGCTCAGCAGCCCGAGCGCGAGATCCGTCGCGGTGCCCGCGCCCACGAGCAGCGCCGTCGTCCAGATCAGCGCGCGCCGCCCCCCGGGCGCCGGGAGCCAGCCCAGGCCGCGCGCGAGCCCGACCCCTGCCGGCGCGAACAGGCGCCGCCGGGCGAGCCAGAGCAGCGGCACGTACATCATCGGCATGCTGAGGGCGCCGAGCAGCGGATCGCTCGGGCCGCGCCATCGGCCCAGCGCATAGACGATCATCAACACGAGCACGCCGGCGCCGGCGCCGCGCACGAGCACCTCGAGGCCATCGCGCGCGCGCCACGGCGGCGGCACCAGCGCCGAATCCACACGCACCGGCCGGCCGCGCAGGACGAAGACGAGGCCGGCGAGACCGAGGCCGAGGGCGATCACCTCGGTGGCCGTCAGCGCGCGTACGCGGCGCAGGAGCGGCGCCGTGCGCGCGCGGGCCGCCGCCAGGATCGCCTCGCGAGCGGCCGAGTCGCCGGCGCGGTCGGCCAGACGCAGCAGGAGCCGATCGCGGAACCAGCCGGGCTCGACCATCCGCGTGGCGGTCGCGCGCAGCCGCGCGAGCTTGCCGTCGAGCGGCGCGTCGAGATACGCCGCCGCCAGCACGTCGGCCCAGGCGACGTCGCCGCGGGCGCGCCAGCGATCGACCGTCTCCAGCACCTCGTCGATGCGTCCGCGCTCGCCGTACAGCACGGCGAGCCGCACCTGCACGCCGGGCTCGCCGGGCACGGCGTCGGCGACCTCCTCGTACCACGCGATCGCCTCCTCCAGCTCGTTGCGGCCGTCGCTCACCGTCAGCTCGTAGAAGCGCCGCTCCCACGGCGCGGCGCGCTCCAGCGCGTCCTGGAGGTCCATCGTGCGCTCGACGATCAGCGCCAGCGCGCGCGCCGGGTCGTCGATGCTGTCGAGCCGGCTGCCGCCGAGGTGCACGCGCAAGGCGAGCGCCACGAACGCCAGCAGCAGGCAGGCGGCGGCGCCGGTGACGAGCGCGCCCGGCCAGCGGCGCGGCCGCGGCGGCGCGACGATCGCCTCGGAGGCCTCGGGGAGCGGCGGCAGCGCGTCCAGGCGTTACTCGGCCGGCGGAAGCGCGTCGCCCGTGACGTACGGCGTGGCGACGCGTCGGCGGACGCGCAGCCGCACCATCACCGGGAGGTGGTCGGAGGCGACGCGCGCGAGGCGGCTCCGGTGGACGTGGAAGGCCTCGCCCTCGAGCTCCACGTCCCAGTAGATGCGGTCGAGCCGGAAGAGCGGGAAGACGGCGGGGTGCGTGCGGCGCATGCGCCGCATCGGCGACGCGAACTCGAGGCGGAGCCCGCGCGTGACGGGCCCGCGGTGCCACTCGTTGAAGTCGCCCATCACCACCCGCGGTCCCGCGCACGAGCCCGCGCGGATGAAGCCCGCCAGCAGCTCGAGCTGCGCGCGCCGCTCGCGGAAGGCGAGGCCGAAGTGGCAGTTGAAGACGTGCAGGACGACGTCGTTGACGGCCACGTCCACGCGCAGGCAGCCGCGCGGCTCGCGCAGGCCGTGGCTCAGGTCGTGGCGGACGGAGCCGACCACGGGCAGCCGCGTGAGCACGGCGTTGCCGTAGATGCCGGCGCCGTGCGGGCGCGTCTCGCCCATCACCAGCTCCATGCCGAGCTTGCTCGCGAGGTACGCGGCCTGGTCGGCCGTCGACATGACGTTGCCGTCCTCGCGGATGACCTCCTGCAGCCCCACGACGTCGGGATTCATCTCCGCGATGACGATGCCGATGCGGTCGAGGTCCCGGCGGCGGTCCAGACCGACCCCGCGGTGGATGTTGTAGGAGGCGATGGTGATCGGCGTCACGCCGCGGACTCGCGCTCGGGGACCTCGAGATAGCGCACGAAGTGCGGGTAGAGCTGGACCGGATGGTTGAGCGGCTCTGGAAACCGGGCGGCGGGCGGCGCCACCACGAACGCGTGCAGCTCTTCGGGCGAGGGCCCCGCGTGGGCGCCCGCCTCCGCGATGTACGAGACGTGGCCGGGCGCGGCGTCGATGCCGTAGATGACGAAGTCGCCCGCGCTCGGCATCGCCATGAGGTCGCCGATGCTCGAGACGACCAGGGCGGCGTCGGCGCGGCCGGCGAAGGGGCCGGGCTCCCCGGTGGTGAGCCGGTAGCGCTTGCCGCGCCAGAAACACACGGGCGCATCGGCGCCGCGCGCGAACACGTAGCCGACCCCGGGATGCCGCGAGAGGTCCTCGGCGAGCCCGGGCCAGCGCTTCTCGATCCGGTCGATGGCCAGCGGCGCCGCGTCGTCCACGAAGTAGATGAACGCGTTCGGGCCCGCGCAGATGACGCGCACGTTGTCGCGCTCGCGCGCCTCCTTCACCTCGCCCAGCACCCACGGGAAGCCTTCCTCGATGTAGTTGAAGAAGCGCTGGAAGAACCCGGGGGCGCGGCCCATGCGCAGGGCCTTGATGCCGCTGGCGAGGTGATGGCGCCCGGCCGGACGCTCGGGACCGACCGCCCTCGCCCCGTGCGGCGTGAAGAAGTCCTCGAAGATGACGCGCTCGAACCGACGGCCGCCTGCGACCTGCGCGAACGGCGTGCAGAGCGCCTGCCCGTGGTCCGACAGCACGTAGAGGTCGTAGCCGTGCTCGGGCACGCGCCGGCAGACGCGCCAGATCTGCTTGATGGCGGCGTCGACGCGCCGCAGCGAGCGCAGGGCGCGGCCGTGGCGTGGCCCGTAGGCGTGCGAGAGGACGTCGTAGTCGAGGTAGTTGACGTAGATGGCGGGCGCGCCCGCGTAGATGTCGCGCGCGACGGCCAGCGTGAACAGCTCGCGCACCCACACCGAGAGGCCGACCTTGATGGCCAGCCACTTCCAGCCGCGCCGCCACTCGCCGACGGGATCCGCGACGAGCCGCAGCACGGCGCGCGTCAGCTCGACGGCGGTGATCACGGTGCTCTTGAGCGCCACCCAGGCCAGCACGATGAGGGCGGAGAGCGCGGCCAGAAGCCCGCTGCCCGTCGGCCGCTTCATGATCGCGAACGTGAAGAGGTTGTCGACGGCGCCGCCGGTGAAGACGCAGCCGTAACTCGCGCCGCCCTCGAGGATGCCGCGCCGTCCCGCCGCCTGCGCGCGCTCCACGCGCGCGGCGTCGCCGGCGCGCGGGAAGTACACGTCCTCGCGACGGCGCTTCTCGTGGTAGTGGAAGCCGGGGATGTCGGGACGTACACCGTACATCGCGGCCATCTGGAACGCGGGCGTGGACGACGGCAGCCCGACGAACATCGGGTGCAGGCGCCAGCCCCCGCGCTCCATCACCCGCCGCAGGAACGGCATCCGGCCCTGCGTCAGGGCCAGCTCGAGCACGCCGCGCGAGAGCCCGTCGATCTGCACGACGAGCAGCCGCCGGCGGCCGGCCGTGGGCGCGCACCCGCGGCGCGCGCGCCGGATCAGGCGGTCGACGAAACGCTGGAGTCCGAGCACCAGGTCGTCGAGAGGCATCGGAGCATTGTACTATCCCATTCGCGATGAACCCGGAGCCGAGCGTCGTCGCCGCCGTGCGCCGCTTCGTCGAGCAGGAGGTGCGTCCGGTCGCCCCGGCGCTCGAGCACGCCGACGCCTACCCGCACGCGCTCGTCGCGCGCATGCGCGAGCTCGGCCTCTTCGGCGCGCTCGTGCCGCGCGCGTACGGCGGCCTCGACCTCGACGTCACCACCTATGCGCGCGTCATCGAGGAGCTGTGCCGCGGCTGGATGTCGCTGGCCGGCGTGATCAACAGCCACACGATGGCCGCGCTGATCGTGCTCCACCACGGCACCGAGGAGCAGCGCGGGCGCTGGCTGCCCCGCTTCGCCGCCGGCGAGGCGCGCGGCGGCCTCTGCCTCACCGAGCCGCACGCGGGCTCCGACGTGCAGGCGATCCTCACGCGGGCGCGCCGGGTCGGCGAGGAGTATCGCATCAGCGGCACGAAGATGTTCGTGACCAACGGCCGCGAGGGCAACACCTTCGCGCTGCTCGCCGTGACCGACCCGGGCGCGCAGCCGCGCCACCGCGGGATGTCGTGCTTCATCGTCGAGAAGGGCGGCGCCGGTCTCACGGTGGTGAAGTCGATCGGCAAGCTCGGCTACAAGGGCGTGGACACCGCCGAGCTGCTGTTCGAGGACTTCGTCTGCCCCGCCGCCAATCTCGTCGGCGGCGTCGAGGGCCGCGGCTTCGGCCAGGTCATGAGCGGGCTCGAGGCCGGACGCATCAACATCGCGGCGCGCGCGGTCGGGGTGGCCCAGACGGCGTTCGAGGAGGCGGCCGCGCGCGGCGCCGGCGCGCC
>Ga0209472_1001735_pt1 | contig 12473 bp, 12 predicted proteins | sample GraSoiAngelo_130_FD_185887 | JGI IMG/M metagenome (GOLD analysis project Ga0209472, IMG submission 185887) | Grasslands soil microbial communities from the Angelo Coastal Reserve, California, USA - 14_0929_02_20cm (SPAdes) (version 2) | ecosystem: Environmental > Terrestrial > Soil > Grasslands ...
GATGGCGTTCGAGCGGCTCGGCGTCCGGCCCCGCCTCGATCGCGCCAGGCTCATCGTGGACGCCGACCAGGAGCGGCGTATCCGCCCGGACCTGGGGGGCCACGTCCCGAAACTGGAGGACGGGCCCTGGCCCGCGTTCCCGGCGGACCTGATGTCGATCGCGATCGTCGTCGCCTCGCAGTGCGAAGGCCTGCTGCTCGTGTTCGAGAAGCTGTTCGAGTCGCGCCTGTTCTTCGTGGACAAGTTGATCGGCATGGGCGCGCGCATCGTGCTGTGCGACCCGCACCGCGCCGTGATCTCCGGGCCGTCCCCGCTGCGCGGCGGGGTCGTCGAGAGCCCCGACATCCGGGCCGGGATGGCCATGCTCCTGGCGGCCCTCGCGGCCCAGGGGGATTCCGTCATCCATAACATCGGCCAGATCGAGCGCGGCTACGAGCGGATCGACGAACGACTGCGGGCGCTGGGGGCGCAGATCGAACGGCTCGAGGGACAGCCGGACCGTCGGACGGGCGGACCGTGACGGCGGATCCCGGAAGACTGTCCGAACCGAATCCGAGCGGTGAACTCAGTCCGACCGTCCGACTGTCCGACTGTCCGACCTTGCGCGAGCAGCCCGTCGCCGACCCGGCCGTTCCCCGCATGGAGCTACGCGACTGGGCCGACCGCTACGGCGTCGTGGCGGGCGTCACCACGCGTGGAGCCGGGCGCGGGTTCTCGCTCGGGTTGTGGAGCGAGGAGAACGTCGGCCAGGTCATGACGCGCTGGCGGGCGCTGCGCGCCGCGTTCCGCCCCGCCTTCTCAGGGCTGGTGCTGAGCCACCAGATCCACGGCACCACCGTGCAGTGGCACCGGGCGGGACAGGAGGGCTGGCTGATCCTCGACGGCGTGGACGGTCACGCCACCGGCAGCCCCGGCGTGTTGCTCACGGTGACCGTTGCCGACTGCATCCCGGTGTATCTCGTCGCCCCCACGCAGCGCGTCGTGGCACTGCTGCACGCCGGCTGGCGCGGTACGGCGGGCGGCATGCTGCAGCAGGGAGTGGAGCTGCTGCGGCGCGAGGCGTTCGTCACAGCGCCGGAAATTGTAATGCATTGTGGCGTTGGCATTTGTGGGTCGTGCTATGAAGTGGGTTCTGAAGTCTTGGAGCGGCTGACCCCGGGCCGGCGGCCCGGGGTTAGCTCTGGGCATGTTGACCTGCGCGAAGTGCTGGCCCGGCAGGCGGCCGAGCTGGGCATCACCGAGGTGTCTGTCTCCCCCTGGTGCAGCGCCCACGATCGGGAGCACTTTTTTTCGCATCGCGCGTCGGGTGGGCGGGACGGACGGATGATCGCGTACCTGGGCGTCCCAGCTTGACACGCGCGGTCCCCGGAATAGATTCCGGGCCGGTGAAGCGGGCGAAGTTCGGCCCGCGCTTTTTTTTATGCTCTCCGACAGTCTCGTCGCATCATTTCGGGCCCGCCTCGGGGACTTGGGCCTCGAACTGGCCGACCTCCGTATCGGCGGCACGCAGGCTCGGCCGCTCGTTCAAGTGCGCATCGAATGGCCGCCGCCCGAGGAGTCGCGGCGCGTGACGGTGGACGACTGCGCAATGGCGAGCCGGGCACTGGAAGCCTGGCTCGACGCGGGCGGGCCCTTGGGGCCGCGCTACGTGCTCGAGGTCTCGAGCCCGGGACTCGATCGGCCGCTGCGCTGGCATCGCCACTGGTTGCGCTTCGTGGGGCGTGACGTGCAGGCCACGGTCGCGGGCCTGGGCCGGGTGCGCGCCCGCATCGTGGCGGTGCCCGACGAGACGACGGTCGTGCTCGAGCCGGCGGGCGCGGCGCCGCGGCCGGTGCCGTTGACCGGAATTCGCGACGCGCGCCTGGCGGTCGATTGGTAGCTGACGACTAGCGGCTGATTCCTGATGGCTGATAGCTGACGTCTGATGTCTGAGGACTTATATGACGACCAATACGACGGACGTCGTTTCCGCGATCCGTGAGCTGACGAACACCAAGCAGCTCGAGCGCTCGGAGCTGCTCGACCTGCTGAAGGACGGGCTGCACGCAGCGCTGGTGAAGCGCTACGGCCCCAACGTGCGGTCCGAGATCGGCATCGACGAGCTGAAGGGTACGATCCGGGTCGTCGTGCTGCGCACCGTGGTCGAGACCGTGGAGGACCCGGGCTCCCAGGTGGCGCTCGAGGAAGCGCGCTTCGAGGACGCGGACTTCCAGGTCGGCGACGTGCTCGAAGAGGAAGTCCCCTTCGAGGCATTCGGCCGCACCGCGGTGCAGGCGGCGAAGCAGCGCATCATCCAGCGGGTGCGCGAGGGCGAGCGCGCGCGGATCCGCGAGGAGTTCACCGACAAAGTCGGCGAGCTCCTGTCGGGAGAGGTGCAGCAGATCGAGCGCGGCAAGATCGTGGTGATGCTGGCGAAGTTTCGCGAGGCGGAGGCGATCATCCCCTACCGCGAGCAGAACCACCGCGAGCACTTCCATCAGGGCGACACGATCCGGGCGGTCTTGAAGCGGATCGAGGAGACGCCCAAGGGGCCGCGGCTGATCCTGTCGCGGGCCGACCCGCTGTTCGTGAAGGCGCTGTTCAAGCTCGAGGTGCCGGAGATTCAGCAGCAGATCGTCGAGATCCGCGCGACGGCGCGCGAGGCGGGGAGCCGCACCAAGATCGCCGTCTCGTCCCGCGACGATTCGATCGATCCGGTGGGCGCCTGCGTCGGGCTCAAGGGCTCGCGCGTCCAGGCCGTGGTGAACGAGCTGGGCGGCGAGCGCATCGACATCGTGCCGTGGTCGCCCGATCCCGAGCGCTTCGCGAAGCTGTCGCTCGCGCCAGCGCGCGTGGCCCGCGTGTTCTCCGATCCCGAGACCAAGACGATCCAGGCGATCGTGGACGAGGACCAGCTGTCGCTCGCCATCGGCCGCAACGGCCAGAACGTGCGCCTTGCGTCCGAGCTCACGGGCTGGAAGATCGACCTGTACTCGAGCCGCGAGTGGCTCGAGCGGGGCGGCGAGGGCCCGCTGTTCGCGCCGCTGCCCCCCGAGGAAGAGGCCGCGACCAAGGTGTCGCTGCGCGAGCTCAAGGGCTTGCCCGTCGAGCTGGTCGACCTGCTCGAGCGGGCCGGCAAGAAGACGCTCCAGGACATCCTCGACTTGGAGCGCGAGGACGTGGACAAGATCGCCGCCATGACCCCGGAGCTCGCCGACAAACTGATGACCTTCTTGAACGAGATGATGGAAGAGGGGGGCGAGGACGAGCCGGGGCCGGCAGTCGAGCCGCCGGCCGGGGGCGACACGTCCGCCCAGCCGGCGTGACCGACCGGCTCGTCCGGTTGCTGGGCCTCGGCCTCAGGGCCGGGCGGGTGGTCGTGGGGGTCGCGGGGGTGCGGGCGAAGCTGCAGCGGGACGGGCTGCGGTGCGTCGTGCTGGCGGCGGATGCGAGCGCGCGCACGCGGGACAAGGTGGAGCGCCTCGCGCGCGCGCGCGGGGTGCCGATAGTGCGGGGACCGGGCGCCGGGCTGTTGGGCGCGGGGCTCGGCCGGCCGCCGGTGCAGGCGGTCGGAGTCGCAGACGCGGGACTGGCCCGCGGCTTGGCGTCTTTGGAGGCGTAAGTGACGACGACGCGGATACACGATTTGGCGGCGGAGTTCGGCATCTCCTCGGAGCAGCTGCTGGGCATGCTCAAGGAGCAGGACATCTTCGTGCGCAGTCACCTGTCGCCGCTCAAGCCCGAGCAGGTGGCGCTGATGCGCGCGCGCTGGGAGCGCGAGAAGCGCAAGCTGAAGGAAGCGCCCGCCCCGCCCAAGCGGCGCCGCGTGGCGAAGACCGCCGCCGCCGAACCCGTCGCGGCGGTGCCGGAGGCGCGGCCCATGCGACGCCGCCGCACGGCGGCTGAGGTGGCCGCGGCCGACGCCGAGGCCCAGGCCGAGGCGGCGGTCGAAGCGGAGCGTGAGCTCAAGGCCCGCGAAGCCCTCGAGGCGGCCAAGGCTGTGGACGCCGAGGAGAAACCGTCGCTCGAAGAGCGCGCGGCCGCTCTGTTCAGGGATCTCCCCGCCGCCGAGGAGCCGCGCGGCGAGCAGCCGACGTTCGCGACCGCGCCGGCCGCGACCGCCGCGCCGGCGGCCTCCCCGCCGCCGCCGCCCTCCGCCGCCTCGTTCGGCGCGCCCCCGCGGCCGGTGATTCCCACGCCGGTGCGTCCCAAGCCCGTCGCCAGCGCGGCGCCGCGCGGCGGCCCGCCCGCGCCCCCGCGCCCCGTGGCCTCGGCGGCGCCCGGCGTGGGACCGCTCGAGGAGCGGCGCCGCGACAAGGGAAAGAAGCGCAAGAAAGGCAAGAAGTCGCTGGTGGACCAGGAGGCGGTGGCGCAGAACATCTCCCGCACGCTCGCCTCGATCAAAGGGCCGGTGGCGCGCAAAGGCGTGCACCGCCGCGACGAGGGCCCGAGCTTCCGCGACATCCAGGAAGAAAAACGGCGTGAGGAAAAAGAGCGCGAGAAGACGCTGGTGCGCGTCACCGAGTTCATCACCGTGACCGAGCTCGCCAGCATCCTGAAGGTGCCCGCGAAGGAGATCGTCGCGTTCACGTTCAAGGAGCTCGGGCAGATGGTGACGATCAACCAGCGACTCGACTTCGACATGATCGAGCTGATCGCGTCCGCATTCAACTTCCAGGCGGTGCGCGAAGCCGAGTACGTCGTGGGGGAGGGCGAGCAGGCGCCCGACGACGCACAGGCGACCCTCAAGCCCCGCCCGCCGGTCGTCACGGTCATGGGGCACGTCGACCACGGCAAGACGTCGCTGCTCGACTACGTTCGCAAGACCAACGTCGTGGCCGGCGAGGCCGGCGGCATCACGCAGCACATCGGCGCCTATCAGGTGACGCTCAAAGACGGCCGCTCGATCACCTTCCTCGATACGCCGGGCCACGAAGCGTTCACGGCGATGCGCGCGCGCGGCGCCCAGGTCACGGACCTCGTCGTGCTGGTCGTCGCCGCCGATGACGCGATCATGCCGCAGACGATCGAGGCCATCTCCCATGCCAAGAACGCCGGCGTGCCGCTGGTCGTCGCGATCAACAAGATCGACCTGCCCGCTGCCAACGTGCAGAAGGTGAAACAGGATCTGCTGTCGCACCAGGTCGTGCTCGAGGAGTTCGGCGGCACGACGCTCGCGACCCCGATCTCGGCCAAGACCGGCCAGAACGTGGACGTGCTGCTCGATCAGATCCTGCTGCAGGCCGAGCTGCTCGATCTGAAGGCGAATCCCGATCGCCGTGCCCACGGCACCGTGCTCGAGGCGACGCTCGATCCGGGGAAGGGACCGGTGGCGACCATCCTCGTGCAGAACGGCACCCTGCGGGTCGGGGACGACTTCATCTGCGGCCAGTTCTCCGGGCGCGTGCGCGCCATGTACAACGAGCGTGGCGAGACGGTGACCGTCGCCGGCCCCTCGACCCCTGTGCAGATCCTCGGCTTCGAGGGCGTGCCCGAGGCGGGGGACACCTTCAGCGTGATGGCGGATGCCGGGGCGGCGCGCGAGATCGCCCAGAAGCGCCAGCGCCTGGAGCGCGAGGCGCAGCACCGCCGCACCGGACGCGTGAAGACGCTCGAGGACTTCATGGCCGAGCGCGCGGCCGGGGGCGCCGCGGCGCTGCGCATCATCATCAAGGCGGACCAGGGCGGTCCCGCGGAAGCGCTCGCGGACGCGTTGGCCCAGCTCTCCACCCCGGAAGTCAAGGTGGAAGTGGTGCACCGCGGCGTCGGCGCCATCACCGACGGGGATGTGCTGCTCGCGAAGGCGTCGGGCGCCATCATCGTCGGCTTCCACGTACGGCCCGATTCCAATGCCCGCGCCTCGGCCGAGCGCGAGCGCGTGGAGATCCGCACCTACCGCATCATCTACGAGGCGGTGGAAGAGGTAAAGGCCGCGATGGAGGGACTGCTCACGCCGGAGAAGAAGGAAGTCGTGCTGGGCGAGGCCGAGGTGCGCCAGACGTTCAAGATCGCGAAGGTGGGCACCATCGCCGGGTGCTTCGTCCGCTCCGGCGTCATTCCCCGCACCGCCCGGGTGCGTGTGATCCGCGACGGCGTGGAGGTGTACGAGGGCGGCATCGCATCGCTCAAGCGCTTCAAGGACGACGTGCGCGAGGTGCGCGAGGGTTTCGAGTGCGGCATCGGAATCGAAGGATTCAACGACATCAAGGTCGGCGACCTGATCGAAGCGTACAAGGTCGAGGAGGTCGCGCGCTCGCTCACGCCCGCGTGAGCGCGCCCGGGGCGGGTGCGGCATGGTGGTGGGGGTGATGACCTGGGAGCTGCACCTCGAGGGGTGCCGCTCGCTCAAGGAGAAGCGTCACGTCTTGAAGAGTCTCAAGGACCGGCTCCACAACCGCTTCAACGTCTCGGCCGCGGAGACGGCCCACCACGACCTGTGGCAGCGCGCCGAGCTGACGGTGTGTGTGGTGTCGAACGAGCGGGGCCACGCCGAGAGCGTGTTGCGGGAGGCCGACCGCCTGGTAGACGGGGCGGACGGCGCCCGCATCGTGGACACGAGCACGAGCTTTCTGTGATATGACCCGACGATCCGTCCCCTCCTCGCGGCCCCGCCGCCGCCCCGAGCGCGTGGCCGAGCTGATCCGGCAGACCGTGGCGGAGTTCCTGACGGCCAACGTGCGCGACCCGCGTGTCGGGTTCGTCACGGTCACGGCGGTCGAGGTGTCCCGCGACCTGGCCCACGCCCTGATCCGGGTGAGCGTCATGGGGACCGATGCGGAGAAGGCCCAGACGCTGGAGGGGTTGGCCAGCGTCGCGCGGTTTCTGCGCACGCAACTGGCGCACGAGCTGCGGCTGCGCACCAGTCCCGAGCTGCGCTTCGAGCTCGACCGCGGCTTGGAGCACGCGCAACGCATCGACGCGGTGCTGAAGCAGCTCAAGGAGGGCCCCGGCTGATCGCCGGCGTGGCGCTCGTCGCGAAGCCGGGCGGACCCACGTCGCACGACGTGGTCGATCAGGTGCGCCGCGTGCTCGGTCTCCGGCGGGTCGGGCACTTGGGCACGCTCGATCCGTTTGCGGCGGGGCTGCTCGTGATCGTCGTGGGGCGCGCCACCCGGCTCGCGCCGTACGCGGCCGAGTGGACGAAGTCGTACGAGGGCGTGATCCGGCTGGGGCGCACCACCGCGACCGACGACGCCACCGGTTCGACGGCCGGCGCCTCGGACGCCTGGCAGTCGCTCGATCGGGCGCGCGTCGAGGCCGCGCTCGCGCGATTTCGCGGCGCTTACGCGCAGCGGCCGCCCGCCTATTCGGCGGTGAAGGTGGAGGGCGAGCGCGCCTACCGGCTGGCCCGCCGGGGCGAGCCCGTGGTGCTGGCGGCGCGCCCGGTCCTAGTCTCGGCGCTCGAGCTGGTTTGCTTTGCGCCGCCCGATGTCGGGTTTCGCGCCACCGTGAGCGGCGGGACGTACCTCCGCGGTCTCGCGCGGGACGTGGGGGAAGAGTTGGGGTGCGGTGCGCACCTCGCGACGCTGGTGCGGACTCGCGTGGGCCCGTTCCGGCTCGAGGAAGGCGTGGCGCCCGAGCGCCTGACCGCGGGCGACCTGCGCGATCCCGCGACGCTCGTGGCGGAGCTGCCGCGCCGGGACTTGGACGATGCGGGGCGGACGGCAGTCATGCACGGGCGACCGGTGCCTGCGGGGATGGGGGAAGAGGGAAGGGTGGCCTTGTTCGCGGACGGCCATCTCGTCGCCGTGGCCGAGCGCGAGGGTGAGCTGCTCAAGCCGCGGGTCGTGGTGGCGGACGAATGACGGGCACGGTAGCGACCGTCGGCACGTTCGACGGCGTGCATCGCGGCCACCAGGCGGTGCTGACGGAGATCGTGCGGCGGGCCCGGGCCCGGGGGCTGGCGAGCCTGGTCGTCACCTTCGACCCGCACCCGCTCGAGGTCGTGAACCCGGCGGCGGCGCCGCGCCTGCTCACGCTCCCCGACGAAAAGCGCGAGCTCGTGGCGGCGCTCGGGCTCGATCGGGTCGAGCTGGTGCCGTTCACGACCGCGCTGGCGCGCCTCGCCCCGGAGCAGTTCGTCCGGAACGTGCTGCGCGCGCAGTACGGGATGCAGGAGCTGGTGCTGGGGTATGACCACGGGTTCGGGCGGGGACGGACCGGCGATGTGGACCTGGTGCGGCGCCTGGCGCGCGACGACGGGTTTGCGGTGGACGTGGTCGACGCGGTGCGAGACGACGGGCAACCGATCTCGTCGTCCCTGATCCGCACCGCGGTCGCGCACGGGGACCTCGCGGCCGCCGAGCGCTGGCTCGGCCGGCGCTACAGCGTGACGGGCGTGGTGGAGCGCGGGGCAGGGCGGGGGCGGACGATCGGGATTCCGACGATCAACCTCGCCCCGCCCGATCCCCGCAAGCTCCTGCCGCCGGACGGGGTGTACGCAGTGTCGGTGGGACTGCCGGGGAAGGGGGAAGAGGGAAGGTCAGTGCGACACGGCGGCATGATGAACCAGGGGCCGCGGCCGACCTTCGGTATCGCGGCGCGCGCCCTGGAGATCCATTTGTTCGACTTCGCCGGCGAGCTGTACGGCGAAACGGTGACCGTCGAGTGGGTACGCCGGCTGCGCGACGTGCAGACGTTTCCGTCTCGTGAGGCGCTGGTGGATCAGCTCGGACGCGACGCGATCGCAGCGCGCGCCATCCTCAACCGGTAACAGCCATGCTCTTCCGCACCATTCGCTCACGCCTGTTGGTGACCGGGGCGCTGGTGGTCGGCAGCGTCTTTGCGCTCAAGCCCAGCAACTCGATCCAGCGGATTCGTGATGCCGCCACCGGGCGGATGAAGGACACGACGGTGCGCCGCGTGCCCATCAGCCTGGGGCTCGATCTGCAGGGCGGCATCCACCTCGCGCTCGAGGTGGACCAGAGTAAGGGCCCCGTACCCGATTGCGCCGACGCGATCAGCCGCGCCGAGCGGGTGGTGCGGAGCCGCATCGATCAGTTCGGCACCACCGAGCCCGTCGTGCAGATCGTCGGGCGCTGCCGCCTGGTCGTTGAGCTCCCGGGCGAGAAGGATCCGGCCCGCGCGAAGGGCATCATTCAGCGCACCGCGTTCCTCGAGTTTCGGATCACCGACATGCAGAACCTGTTCCGCGATGCGCTGCCCGAGATCGACCGCGCGTTGCGTGTGGCGGGGGTACGGGCGCCGGGACAGGCGGAGGCGGGAGCCGCCAACGTGGCGCAGCTGTTCGGCGCCGATACCACCAAAGGCAAGAAGGGAAAGGCGCCGGCCAAGGGCAAGGCAGCCAAGGACACGACCGACCTGAACGCGCCGGGGGCGCTGTCCTCGCTCTTGTTCCAATCCCCCCTCAATATGCCGGGCGAGTTCCTCGTCCCCGAGGAGCAGGTACCCGTCGCCGAGAGCCTGCTCGCGCGACCCGAGGTGAAGCGCCTTATCCCGCGGGGCATCGACCTCAAGTGGGGCACCGAGCTGGCGTCCCGGGGGGCGCGGGCGTACCGCGGGCTGTATGCCGTCCAGGACCGGCCCATCATCACCGGCGAGGAGCTCGAGAAGGCCACGGCCCGGCGCGACCAGGTGACCAACCAGTCGGTGGTGGACTTCGTGCTGTCGCGCTCGGGCGGCCGCAAGTTCGAGCGCGAGACCGGCCGCCACATCCACGACTACATGGCCATCATCCTCGACGACCGTGTGCAGGGTCAGCCGCCGATCATCAACGGTCAAATCGGCCAGCACGGCCAGATCGAGCTCGGCTCGAAGCCGCTCCAGGATGCGCAGGACCTGGCGCTGGTGCTGCGCGCCGGCGCCTTGCCGGCGCCGCTCACGATCGTCGACGAGAGCACCATCGGGCCGTCGCTCGGCCAGGACTCGATCCGGGACGGCATCCGCGCCGGGGTCGTGGGCGTCGTGCTCGTCGTGCTGATCATGGTCGTGTACTACCGCGTCTCGGGCGTGCTGGCGGTCGCGGCGCTGACGCTGTACATCGCGTTCACGCTGGCGGGACTCGCCCTGCTCGGCTCGACCCTGACCCTGCCCGGGCTCGCCGGCCTCGTGCTGTCGGTCGGCATCGCCGTCGACGCCAACGTGCTCATCTTCGAGCGCATCCGCGAAGAGCTGCAGCACGGCAAGCTGGTGCGCACGGCCGTGGACGAGGGGTTCAAGCACGCCATGAGCGCCATCATCGACTCGAACGTCAGCACGGCGCTCACCGCGGGCATCCTCTATCTGGTCGGTACGGGCCCCGTGCGGGGCTTTGCCATTACGCTGATCATCGGGATCGGCGCCTCGATGATCACCGCCATCTTCGTGGTGCGGACCTTCTACATGATCTGGCTGCAGCGCCGGCCGGACATGGCCACTCTGAGCGTCTGAGATGATCCGACTCTTCGCCAACGCCAACTACGACTTCATCAAATGGCGCCGCTGGGCCTACGCGCTCACAGGGGCCATCATCATTCCCGGCTTGGCCCTGTTCCTGGTGCACGGTCTGAACTACTCGATCGAGTTCACGGGCGGCACGCTCGTCCAGGTGCACACGGCGCAGCCGATCGGCACCGCTACGATCCGCGGCGCGCTCGACGCAGCGGGGATCCGCGACGCCGAGATCCAGGAGTTCGGAGATCCCCTGGACTATGTGGTGCGCGCGCGAATCGGGCAGGGCGCGGTCGCGGCGGGCTCGACCGAAGCCACCGCGGCCGCGGTGGACTCAGCGCTGGCACACGCCCTCGGCGCCGCCCCGGAGCACTACAGGATCGTCCGTTTCGACGCGATCAGCCCTAAGGTGGGCCGCGAGCTGCAAGGCAAGGCGTTCCTGGCGATCTTCTTCTCGTTCATCGTCACGCTGATCTACCTCGCCATCCGGTTCGAGTGGCGCTTCGGCCTGGCGGCCGTGCTGGCAACTTTCCACGACATTCTCACGACCATCGCGTTCATTCGCTACCTGAACCTCGAGGTGAGCCTGGTGGTGGTGGGCGCGGTCCTGACGATGGTGGGATACTCGCTGAACGATACGATCATCATTTTTGATCGCGTGCGCGAGAACTTGCGCAAGTTCCGGCGTCAGAACCTGTACGAGATCCTGAACCTGTCGATCAACGAGACGCTGCCGCGCTCGGTGCTCACCCACGGGACCACGATGGCCACGACCGTCGCGCTGGTGCTGCTGGCGGGCGAGGTGTTGCGGCCCTTCGCGCTGGTCATGACCTTCGCCATCTTCACCGGCACGTTCTCCTCGATCTACATCGCCGCGCCGCTGCTCATGTATATCGAGAAGCGCTGGCCGGGCCAGGACGCGCGCGGCGCCCGGGCGTTCCGGCCGGCGGGGACGGCGGCGCCGGAACCGCGGGCTCCTCAGCCCCAGCCCACGCGGTAGAGGCGCGCCAGTGGCGCGCCCCTACTTGGTCGACGCCCACTGCCACCTGGTCGACGTGGCCTTCGATCCGGATCGCGCCGCGGTGCTGGAACGGGCGCGCCAGGCGGCCGTGCACCACGTCGTCGTGATCGGCACGACGCCCGAGGACAGCGCGCGGGCCGCCGCCCTCGCCCGGGAGCGCGCCGGCCTCTCGGCCACGGCCGGGCTGCACCCCCACGAGGCGGCGAGCTGGTCCGGCGACACCGCCGCCCGCCTGAAGGAGCTGCTCGGGCAACCCGAAGTGGTGGCTGTCGGTGAGACCGGACTCGATTACCATTACGACCACTCGCCCCGCGTCGCGCAGCAGCGGGCGTTTGAGGCGCAGCTCGCCCTCGGCGCGGAGCTCGGCAAGCCGGTCGTGGTGCACGCGCGCGAGGCGGACGCGGATATAGCCGCGATGCTCGCCGGCACGGGAGCGACGGTCGTGCTGCACTCGTTCAGTTCCGGGGCGACGCTGTTCGAAGCAGGGATGCGGATCGGCGCGTACTTTTCGTTCTCCGGTATGATCACGTTCAAGAATTGGCAGTGGACCGTCCGACCGTCCGACTGTCCGGCCGACCGACTGTTGATCGAGACGGACGCGCCCTACCTCGCCCCCGTGCCGCACCGCGGCAGGCGGAACGAGCCGGCGTTTGTGCGTGCGGTCGCCGAGGCACTCGGCCGGGCGCTCGGGGCCTCCCTTGCGGACATCACGCAGTGGACGACGGACAACGCCCGGCGCGTGTTCGGCGCGCGGCTCGCCACCACGCTGTTACGCGAAGAGGATGCGTGACGACCACGGCAAAAGTCCCCACCGACATCGCGATCGCGCAGGCCGCGAAGCTCCGTCCGATCGCCGACATCGCCGCCGAGCTCGGGCTCGACGACGACGAGGTCGAATTGTACGGCCGGTACAAGGCAAAGATCCGGCTCCACGCCCTGGCGCGCCGCAAGCCGAAGGGCCGGCTCGTGCTGGTCACGGGCATCAACCCCACGCCCGCCGGCGAGGGCAAGTCCACCGTGACCGTCGGCGTGACCCAGGCGCTCCGGAGACTCGGGAAGAACGCCGCGCTCTGCATCCGCGAGC
>Ga0209472_1001737_pt1 | contig 12472 bp, 8 predicted proteins | sample GraSoiAngelo_130_FD_185887 | JGI IMG/M metagenome (GOLD analysis project Ga0209472, IMG submission 185887) | Grasslands soil microbial communities from the Angelo Coastal Reserve, California, USA - 14_0929_02_20cm (SPAdes) (version 2) | ecosystem: Environmental > Terrestrial > Soil > Grasslands ...
AAAAACAACTGTACCCAAGAACAGGTTTAGAACAGTGGGACAGTCAGGACCCCCAACGCCCTCCCGCAGAGCATACCGGAAATGCCATGAAAACAAGAAGAAAATACGGTGCAAATTCGAAAGATTTCAACAGCCAGATCGCCCCGGTTCGGCCCGCAGCAAACCCTCCTGTTTCGCCAAATCTTCACCCTTGACGATGCGAGCTCGGACAGACAGGAAGTGTACACGAAAACGGGGGCGTTTGTGATGGTTTTTATCTTTCTAACCCGACCGTCAAAGTCGGGCTAAAGCGTAGCTCCGGCGCGCTACACAAGCGAAGGTCCGAAGGGAGCCGCATTGGCCGCACCACATCAAAAGAGGCGCAGGCAGCAAGGATCGAGGCCCGGCGTTTATCCTTGAAATCGATAACCGAGGCCAGGGACAGTGACGATCCATTTGGGTTTCTTTGGCATATCCTCCAGCTTTTGACGGAGACTGGCCACGTGCACATCAACCGTGCGGCTGAAAGTGCCGCCTTCATACCCCCAGACTTCACGAAGGATTTCCGCGCGGGAAAGAGTCGCTCCGGCGCGCTCAATCAGGTAACGCAAGAGCTGAAATTCCCTGGCGGTCAAACAGACCGGAGCGCCGTCTCTGGTTACTTGCGTGCCGCGAAAGTCAACGGAAATGGTCCCGAATTTATAAAGGCCGGGGCCGCTTCGGGAGGCGTAGCGGCGCAACAAGACCTCGATGCGGGCCATGAGTTCTATGGTGTCAAACGGTTTCGTGACATAGTCATCCGCCCCGAGCTTTAGACCGACCACCTTATCGACGGTTTGTCCGCGAGCGGTCAGCAGCAGAATCGGCGTGGCCAGCCCGGCGAGCCGGATTCCCCGGCAGACGTCCAAGCCATTGCAGCGGGGCAACATGATGTCGAGAATGATCAAATCGAAGGGCAAACGGGTCGCCTTTTCATACCCTTGTTCACCGTCTCCGGCCAGGTCGACAACGTAGCCCTCGCTCTGCAAACGGTCTCTCAGGGTCATCCGCAGAGCTTCTTCGTCCTCAACGAGCAAGATATTTTCGTTCATTTTTCTGTTGTACCACGCACTCCATTTTCAGCTGCTGCTTGGGACCCGGGATCCTCTGCTGCCTGGGATCCGGGATCCCCCACAATCGGCAAATGCAAAGTGAAAACACTGCCAGAGCCGAGTTCGCTTTCCACGGTAAGATGACCCCCCATGGCCTCGGCGATGTTTTTGGAAAGCGACAACCCCAGTCCGGTCCCATGAATCTGCTCCCCGACAACGGCGGGGCTGCGGTAAAACGGCTCAAACACCCGAGCCAGCTCCGATTTTGCAATACCAATGCCGCGATCCCGCACGGCGATTTGGATCTCGCTTCGGCCGCGCAAATGGGAGTGTCTCAGGAAAGCTCTCACACCGATCCAGCGACTTTCCCCGCCGTATTTTACGGCATTTACGATCATGTTCTGCAAGCAGCGGGCCAGGCCAGAAGCGTCCCCCCTGACCGAAGGAAGGGCTGGTTCCATTTCAAGCTCGATGTGGAACCCCGAGGCCCTGACCAAGCCCGCGGTCTGGTGGATGACCGAATCGACGATTCTGGCCACATCCAAGGTACGGAAGGCAGCGTGGCCCGCGCGATCCTTCGTTGCGGAAAACAGCAGTATTTGATCGACGAGCTCCATCATCTGACGACTTTGCGTTTGGATGGCCGCTCCATACTTTCTTAAATCGTCTTTTTCCCTTACCAAACCGTCCGCGATATTGTCCGCCGCCGAGGAAATTACCGCGAGAGGGGTGCGCAGCTCATGCGACACGGAGGCAACAAACTCCATCTGCAACTTGGCGAGTTGAATCGCTCCCGTCATCCGCATTCTCTGGATGGTCCAAACCGATGCGATGGTGGCGACGAGCGTAATCGCCAGGACCCCCGCCACGCGGAGAATGGTGCGCCGCGAAGTGGCGTCGACGTTCGAAAGTTGCTGGGCAGCCTGCTGGTCATAGACCCGCTCGATCTCCGCGAGATCTTGACGAACGCGGTCAAAGGAGGCGACGCCCTCGGTGAGATCGCGATCCACAGCCTCCTTCGCGCTCCCTTCAAGAATCGAAGCCAGCACTTCGTCCCGGACGCTCAGGTAAGTGGACCAATCGCGCCTGAGGCGGCTGCCAATGTCCAGCTCATTCCTGGTTCGCGCATTCGCCAAGTACGCGGCAATGCCTTCGGATACGAGATGGTCCGCTTCCCGCGACTGGTCTGCGTATTTAACATGAAGATTACTATCGGCCGTACCTAACGCATAGAGCGTACTTCGCCTGGTTTCCTGGGTCTGGTACTCCAAGGCCGCTATGCGGTGAAGGCTTAGAACCGATCCGGTGAACATATTCTGCTCGTCTTTATCGGCGCGGCGAAGATCGCGGATAACAAACAAGCCGACTACGACCACGGCGCAAAAAGTGAAAAAAAACAGCAGGGCCGAACTGTAACGCGAGAACCGGCCCCAGGTCTGCGCCGGGCCGGTCGACGTGCCGGGCATCGCTTCTCGTTTGCGGCCTGCTTTTTCTCGGCCCACGCTATTTGCCCTCCCGTGGGGGAACGTGCAGCTTATAGCCTTTATCACCGGGAAGACGTTCGTCGATGTGGATGACTTTGACGGTCTTATCCACGTCGGAGGCGCGGAGATAGCCGATTGCGCCGGGCACGTTAAATATGAACTTCCGAACACCTTCCGGCGTTGACAGCGTCTTGGGGGAAACAAACACTTCCCCGGTAAACAGGCCATGCAGGAAGTGATTGTTAAACTCGGCTTCGTCCATATGGTAGATGCTCGTGAGCACGGCGGCGCGCTCCGGCCAGCCGGGCTCCAGCATCACCAGGGTGATTCGACGGCCGTTCGGCCAGTGTCCGCGTTCCCCGAGAAAAACCCGCCGCAACTCCGCCATGGTCAACTCATTCACGGGATTGGATTGATTGACAACGATGGCCAGGTTCCGCTCGGCCGCGGCCTGCTCGGAAGCGGAGAGCTCGGCGAGCCCGAACGAGCAGGCGAGCAGCGCGCCCGCGAGCAGGGCCGCACAGAAGAGGAACAGAACATGTGCCCGGCGCAACATCTGAATCCGATTCTTAAAACGTGAATCCGATTTGCAGTGCCAGGCCGCTGACACTAGCCTGTTGTCTTAGGGCGGTGTAGTCGTACTGCAGCTTTACCGCCACCGATTCGCTCGCATCAAAGCGGATGCCCACCGAAGGGCCTTGCCGCAGTTTTATGTCCGGAAAAATCGGTTCCGCATTGGCGGCGTTCACATACTGATAGCGAAAATACGGCCGGTAGGAACCAAACTTCTTTGACACTTGCGTGTAAAAGCCCGGAGTGTTGAACGTGTCCGCCGATCCCAGGGGGGTGTGACGAACCACCAAAGCCTCGTTCAACCACTCAAAGCTCGGCCGGACGAATACCGCGTGGGCCGCAAGGATGGTCTCATCGACTCTCGGCGAATTTGCCGGGGCCAGCAAGTCTCGGTAAGCCGAGAAGCCCACTTGAAGGCCCGGGACAGCCTCAGGCCTGGAAAAAATTGCCAAATTGTAGGCTTTGTGATTCTGATCATCGATCACGTTTTGCACAGGTTCTTCGGTCAGGGGCGACCGGGAAGCGCGGCCATTCCCTACTTCGGCGACATAATGCAATCCCAAACGCCCGGAAGGAATAAGCCCAGAAGCCGAAGCGCCCACGCTATGAATGGGCAGAATTCCGCCGCGGTCCTCGAATGCAAAAAGGAAAGGCCGGTCGGCAGCGGTTTGAAACCAGGTGCTATGGTGGTAAGCCGTGTTGTAGTAGCCGATCGCGGTGTGCCACCGGCCGGCCGCCAGCTTGAAGTAGTCGTTGTGTGAATACTCAACCAGAAAACGTTCGACATCGACGCCAAAGGTGTTGCGTTGCCCCGTGGTCACCCCGTAGATGTTGCCTGGCCCGCCCTCAAAGATAATCTCGCTCAAAACCTTGAACCTTTCCGAAATATCCGAGGTGACAAAAAGGTTTAACTGTCCGAGGGTAAACGAAGTCGTATCGCCTTTGTGATTGTCCCCGTGAAGATTGATATCACCAAACCCGCGTATGCGCAGCAGGGTCTTGCTGACATCCATGCGTTCGGGCACGGGCGGCTCTTGCTGCAGCTCGCTTTCTTTCTCGGGTGCCGCACTCGGTTGGGCAGCAACGGGGGCAGCGGGCGCGGAGGCCGCGGCCAACTTCTCGTCCTCCAGTTGCTTCACCCTGGCCTCCAGTTGGTCTATCTTCTTCACTTTGGCCTCGAGTTCCGCAACTCGTTGAAGCAACAGGCGAATGGTCTCGGAATGCGAGGCTGCCGGCGGCCCGGGTTCTTGCGCCAAAAGCGCCGGCGCCGCCAGCAGAAAGACCAGGAATAAGACGAGCGCCGGTCCGAGAGAGGTCGAGCGAGTTCGCATCGACATGCCCACTCTTTCCAATACTGGCTTCATGACTTCCTCCTGCAAAATGGCCAAAGGGAAAGCCGCGAATGTTCAACTATGAATAGGAAACGGTAGCGCAAACTAGGCGGAACGATGGCGTGTGTGTCGTGAAGGTATAGGAGCGTTCCGAGACCCTTCTCGAACCTTCGTTCTTGCGGCAAAATCCGCACCCCTTTGCGGGTTCTCCGGGGTCAGTTTGGGCAACATCTCCCGCAGGGTTCGTGGAAAAGCGGCCCTTATGACGCGTATCCTTCACGCGCTTCACAACGAGCCCGATGATTCGAGTCGCAGGACAAGGTCATCTTGCCGAGCCTGAAGCGAGTCGACACATCCCGTGCCTACGGTCTCAAGGGGACCAGCTTCCCGCCCGAGCATCCGCTGTCGCCAAACCGCGTAAATGGCCGGGTACACCAACAGTTCGAGCAAAAAGGAGGTGCAAATTCCCCCCACCATGGGGGCAGCGATGCGCTTCATGACGTCAGCGCCGGTGCCCGTACTCCACATGATGGGGAACAGACCGATACACATGGTTGCGAAGGTCATAAACTTGGGGCGAAGACGCTTGGCTGCGCCCTGCACGATCGCTTCATGTAGCCCGGCGCGGCTCGACAGCCGTCCTTTGCCGAGAGCTTCCTCATAGGCCAAGTCGAGATACAGGAGCATGTAGACACCGGTCTCGGCATCGATTCCTAACAGCGCAATCAACCCCACCCAAACCCCGATGCTCAGGTTGTAACCGGCCAGATAGAGGAACCAGACGGCCCCGACTGCCGAAAAAGGCACCGCCAGGAGGATGATCATGGTCTTCGTGAACGATCGCGTGCTCGCATAGATCAGGAGCAGGACAAGACCTAGGGTGAGCGGGACGACGCGTGTTAGGCGATGCCTGACCCTTTCCATGGCTTCATACTGCCCGCTCCAGGAGATGGCATAGCCGGTTGGCAGTTTCAGCTCGCTCCGCAACAGGGGGCCGGCTTCGGCGATGTAGCCTTCCGGGTCACGGCCGGCGATATCCACATAGACATAGCCGGTTAGCAAACCGTTCTCGTCGCGAATCATCGACGGACCACGAGAAGTGCTGATCTCAGCGAGTTCACCGAGAGGCAGCTGCCGATGGCCCCCTGCGGGAACGAGCACCCGCTCGAGTGCGCCCAGGTCACTTCGGAAGTCGCGCATGTAACGCACGTTGACCGGATATCGTTCTCGTCCCAGCACGGCCGTGGTCACGTCCTCGCCGCCGATGGCGTTCTCGACAGCTTGCTGGGCGTCTGCCATGCTCAGCCCGTAGCGCGCCAACTGCTCCCGGTTCCAGCGGAAATTCAAGAAATACCCGGTGCCTACGCGCTCGGCGAACGCGCCGCGCGTCCCTCTCACGCGGGACAGCAGAGCCTCAACGTTGGCTCCCACCTGCTCAATCCTGCCCAAATCGGCGCCTGAGATTTTCAGGCCGATCGGCGTGCGCATGCCGGTCGACAACATATCGAGGCGGCCCTTGATGGGCATGGTCCAGGCATTGCTCAGGCCCGGAACCTTGAGGGCCTCGTCCATGAGGCGAACGAGTTCCTCTGTAGAAATCGTGTCGGGAGTGAAGTGGCGAAAAACGGACTTGGCGGTCTCCGGCGCCCATGAGGAGTACCAGGTGGGGACACGGCGCCACTCGGAGCGCGGCTTGAGGATGACCAGCGTTTCAAGCATGGATAGCGGAGCAGGGTCGGTCGAAGTTTCGGCCCGGCCGGCCTTTCCGAGCACATGGTCGACCTCGGGGAACCGTCTGAGTATGCCATCTGTGGCCTGCAGCAGCGCTTTGGCTTGGGTAATCGAGATCCCTGGCATGGCGGACGGCATGTACAGGATGGCGCCTTCGTCGAGAGGTGGCATGAACTCCGAACCCAAGTGCAGGAACACCGGGATGGTTATGGCCATCACGGCCACGGCAGAGGACACCACCACCCACTTCCAGCTGAGCGTCCACCGCACGATCGGTTCGTAGATCCTCATAAGCCAGCGGCTTAGCAGATGCTCGTCTTCCGAGCGGATCCTCCCGACCAGCAGGGCATTCACTGCCCGGCAAAGCCACGCGGGGCGAAAGCCGAACGGTTCGACGCGCGTGAGCAGCAGACGCAAAGCCGGGTCAAAGGTGATGGCCATGCCGGCGGCGATGAGCATGGCCAGAGTCTTCGAGTAGGCCAGCGGTTTGAACATCCGCCCTTCCTGCGCTTCGAGAGTCAACACCGGCAGAAAGGAGATGGCGATGACCAGCAAAGCGAAAAACGTTGGCGCGGCAACTTCCTTCACCGCCGAAAGGATCACGGTGCGATAGTCCTGCCGACGCCCCATTTTTTCCCATGCCTCCAGCTTCTTATGCGTCTGTTCGGCTACCACGATGGAGGCATCGACGAGTTCGCCAAAGGCGATGGCCACGCCCGCGAGCGACATGATGTTGGCGCTGATTCCCAGAAGCCGGAGGGGAATGAAGGAAAGCAGCACAACAACCGGCATGGTGATGATGGGAATAGCCGCGCTCGGAAAATGCCATAAGAACACCAGCACGATCAGCACAACGGTCGCCACCACCTCAAAGATGGTGGTCTTAACGCTGCTGATGGCGCGGTGGATCAGCTCGGAACGGTCATAAACAGGAACAATTTTGACACCCTCAGGCAAAGTGGGTTCGATTTCCCTCAGTTTCTGCTTAACCCGGTCGATGACCTCGAGGGCGTTCTCTCCGTTGCGCATGATCACGACGCCCGACACCACCTCGCCCTGGCCGTCCAAATCGGCCAAGCCCCGGCGCAGCTCGGGTCCCTCGACCACTTCGCCCACGTCCTTGATGCGGATGGTCGTGCCATCTTCGCTTGCCTGAAGCACGATATTCTGGAAGTCCTCGAGGGATTGCGCATAGCCGCGGCCCCGAATCATGTACTCCGTGCCGCCAAACTCGAGCAGTCGTCCCCCAACCTCGTTGTTGCCTTCCCGCACAGCCTCCGCGACGCGGCGGATGGGAATACCATAGGCCTGGAGACGATTTGGGTCTACGTTGACCTGGTACTGGCGCCTGTATCCGCCGACCGGAGCTACTTCTGCCACGCCGGGAACCGTTTTCAGGTAGTACCGTAAAGACCAGTCTTGATACGAACGAAGGTCAGCCAAGCTATGCTTTGTTGACGAGTCGACCAGCGCGTACTGAAATACCCATCCGAGCGACGTTGCATCGGGTCCAAGCTCAACCTTCACCCCCTCGGGGAGCTGAGACAGCACGCCCGAAAGGTATTCCAAGGTGCGAGATCGCGCCCAGTACAGATCCGTGCCATCCTCGAACACCACGTACACATACGAATATCCGAAATCCGAGACGCCGCGCACCGTCTTTACTTTCGGTGCGCCAACCATGGTCGTCACAATCGGATAGGTGACTTGGTCTTCGATGATGTCGGGGCTGCGATCCCAGCGGGAGTAAAGGATGACTTGGGTTTCGCTTAAGTCCGGCGTGGCGTCGAGCGGCAGTGTCATCATGCACCGCCAACCCGCGAGGCATGCCAACGCTACGGCAACCAGCAAAAGGGTTTTGTGCTTGACGGAAATATCGATGATGCGGTTGATCATGGGCGACGCTGCGGTGGATTCAAGGCAAGATAATGCTCTGGCTCGCGAGTGAAATTCCGCTTGCAGCGCTCAGAGCAGAAGTAATAGGTAGCGCCATCGCGATGGAGCGTGTTGCCGGCAGCGACGGCCTTCGCCGGGTCGATCATCATGCCGCACGCCGCATCTTTCACCTGGCTGGCGTGGACGGCCAGCCCCGGTCTGCTGCCAGGTTGTGGCGTGACCTTGTCGTGTTGTTGCTGCTTTGGCGGCGCCTGAACGTTCGATCTCAACCGGCTCTCCGAATCCACAAGGAACGTTCCTGCGGCGACCACGCGCTCGCCTTCAGCGAGGCCCCGCACGATCTCGACACGGTCGGAAAGCCTCCGCCCGGTTTCGACCTGCCGGGGTTCAAACATCCCCTTGCTGCGCTCTACGAACACGCGCTGCTCGCGTCCCGAGTCAATCAGCGCATCCAAGGGCACGGTGAGTCCCGGCGGCACGCGCACCGGCAATTCCACGTTGACAAACATGTCCGGACGCAGGGCAAATCCGGGGTTGTCCGCTTCGAGCCGCAGCTTCAAAGTCCGGGTAACGGGATCGACCTGCGGAAGGGTGTTGCTCACGCGGGCTGAGAAAGTTTTTCCCTGATCGGGGAGCGTGACGCGAGCCAACGTGCCGGCGCGGAAATCTTGTACTTCGCTGCCGAAGATCTCTGCCACAATCCACACTTTGCTGAGATCGGCGATACGGTAGAACTCCATAGAGCGATCGAAATGCTGGCCGGGCGTAATGTTGCGGGCCAAAATGAATCCGTCCGCTGGACTGACGATCTCGACCGTCTCAGGAAGCTGGTGGCTTTCCGCCATTTGCTTAATCTGCGCATCGCTTATGCCGAGATTGCGCAAACGATCGGCATAACCCTGAAGACTGCTCACGCCTTGCTTATTCACAGCGCCAGGATAGGGCATGGTGCGGGAGCCGTCCTTACCCACGGCACCGGGGACGCCCGCGGCGGCAGCCAGAAACCCGGAGGCTATTCCTAGGGTCTCGCCCACATAAGAGGAGGCCAGCTTTTGGTCCTTTTTCACCAGTTCACCGATCGAATCGTTGAACGTCTCCCGAATGAATCCGTCCGAACCGGCAGTGATCCGGTACACGCGCGTGTCTTCCGGAACCACGCGCCCGAGCACGCGGATCTTTTCGCTCCCTGAGGATTTTTGGACCGTAGCGACGCGGATACCGAACAACTGCTGTTTGTCAAGGTCGATCCCCACGGCCCCGTCCGGCAGCGGAGCTTCCGAAGCTGTGAGCGAGGTGCCCGGCTCGGCGTAAACCGGCTCAAGCGGCATGCCACAGTCGGGAGCAATGCCCGGATGGTCGGACTTGTAGTCCGGGTGCATGGGATCGACCCAATAGAGTACACGCCGTGAGTTCGGGTTCGGTGTTGCGTTTTGCCGAGTGTGCCGCCGACCTGCCGCGTAGGACACGACCATCAGCAAGGCGACCGCAACGGCACTTGTGGTTTTTCTCATCGAATTGCGGCCTCGCGTTTCCAACTATTTCTCTGGTTCGCTCCTTCGAAAACCGCTGACTGCTCCTTTGGCGAAGGAGATACCGTCGAAAGTGCGGGCGGAGTTTGGCCCTTTGCTTCACTCCTGCGCGGGAACGGGCGTGCCATCACTCCAGTGCTACGGCTGGCGTTGCCCGCGACCACGGGTTTCTCGGCCGGCACGGTTGCGGGCGCAGGACTTTGTGCCCAGACGCCAGTAGCTGTTAGAAGGATCGTCATCGCCGCTCGAAGTTTTACGCTCATCTCACTCTTGTTGATGACATCACGTCAGCCTGGAGCTAGACATCCAGAGTCTTGGCAAGCTGACTCCAGAAACCCCAACTGTCCTCTTATTCAGCTTTCCGACGACAAATCCCTTCTTCACCGTTCCGCATCCTCGCTGCGGAATCCCTAAACCTGACACGACACAAAAGAATCGGCTCAGAGCGACCTACTTTTCTTTGCGCCCCAGCAAGCTTCAGGCGGCGCCAACCGAATGCCCAAAGGGAGCCTGCTCGACCCCGTGGCTTGGAATTGACCGATAATTACGCTCACTTGGTTCCCGCGCTTCACCCGTCTGGGGGGTCCGAGAATCCATCCGATTAGGATGGCCCGCGTCGAGCGCGGACGCGCTGCTTCCCTAAGGTTCGGCAACCTGCGTTTGTCGCGGTCCAGCACGGGCCAGCTGCCCGGAATGATCTCGCCTGCCTCGGCTCCCTTGCCAGTCCGTGAGTCCACTGCCGAGACAGCCGCGTAATACCTTGCCGCTCGCCTGGAGAGCGGATTCGGCTCATGGTGAGCGAGAGGCCTGGCTTTTGCGGGCTGCTTGGCCGTCGGTCCAGGCGTTGCGGCTGGGCCCCAAGTGGAAGATTGTGCGTAGATTGTGGAAGGAAAGTTCCCGCCGGCAGAGCCTGCCGTCAACAAAGCCAAACTAAGTCGTTTGATCTGATGGCTCATGACTACCTTACGAATCCCTCAGCGAGTGTTTTATGGGCAACTCCCCTGCCAATTCGCCATTGCTCAATCTGGGGCCCATATTAGGACAGGGTTGATTCCTGTTTCCGCGAGGCTGGTTTCGCGGTGGCGGTAAACCAAGCCTTCCTGTCACAGCATTGATGCGGGCGCAACTCGCCCTATCGGGAGGGAGCGACGGAATTCCTTCGGAGCGTTAATTTCCAGGTCCGGGACCGCAGTCGCCGTGCACTTGTATCTTCGCCTGCTATTCGCCTATGTCAAGACTTGAAAGCCATGTACTGCATGCCGTTCAGGTTATAAGTAAGGGTCGTGCTCGCTCCTTCCGAGATGTGGAAGGTGGCACGCGGTATTTGCGTGAATTGCTTGGGCTCTTTCGGCGCTCTGCAAGGGCCAGCTGATTCGCGTGACAGCGGATGCCGCTCGAAGAGGGGCTGGCGCTGGGCAGTAGCCGGGTTCAATGTTGCAGCGCTTGTTTTGCGTTTGGAGGATGCGCCTTTTGCGACCCGACGATGTGCTGAATGTACTGGGGTTTTGTCCCTCGACTCGCATCTAACGCTTTACGTTTCCTGCCTTTGAGCGAACCTTTTGCGCACGGTTGATTGAGAGCAAAGAAGGTGTTGCCCGGTAGAGTATTCTCACAAATGTCTGTTACACATTGAGGCAAAAAGCTGACGAGTGCGTCAGTGAAGTAGGCAGGATCCAACACCCAGAGCAATGTTTTCGGCAAATGGGGCATACCTATGCTTGTGCTCCCTGAGCTCTGCGCCGTGTGCTCGAACGGGCGCTCGCAGAGTTAATCACGCTCCAGACAGCCGCTCGTGTTGGAGTTTCTTATCTGTAGCGGAGGGTTACAGCAACCCGGCGGCGAGGGCGCGTAGATGCGCTAAGGAAGTTTGGCGCGGGTTTACAGCGCATCGAGCACAATCAAGACATCCCGCGTCGTATGGCGGGCCAGTTACTCAGGTGATCCGAATCCTGGACGATATGGAACTGGAGAAACAGGATGAACACTCGGGTCATTTCGACGCCGGGCGGCAACCGCCCGCCGGACAGCCGGGAGCCTCTAAAATCGCGGCTCTCGGGAATAATGATGTATCCTGCAGAGAATCAATCTGACGCACAAGCACAGACAGCAATGCTAAACTGGGGCAGGTGAGAAATGCAAGCGATCAAGATGCATTATGGCGGAAGCTACTTGTATACAGATCATTCTTTGAAGAATCAATTTGCCAAGGTCTTTCTGAGGGGGTAAAACGAAATGGTATCTCGCGCTCTTGCGACGTAAGGGAGGCCTAATGCGCAGTTTTTTCCTATTACACGTGGCCGTGTTGGTGTGCGCCATGCCGGCAATGGCTCAAAATCCGCTCGGAACCCAGCGGCGGCGAACACGGTTCACCACCCTACGAAAGCCGCGGCGCCCGCCCCCGCTGCTGTGGAACTACCCGCCGAAACGCCGGTCGTGACTTTAAGAGGAGTGTGCGAACCAGGAAAGAAATCAGAGAGCGCGGATTGCAAGACGGTGATTACGCGCGGGCAGATGGACCAAATCGCCGCGCGAATGGCACCGGGCGCTACTCAAGCGTATCAGCCGCAGCTTACGATCAAGTATGCGCGAATGCTCGCAGCAGCGAAATTGGCCGAAGACCGCAAGTTGCAAGAAAACCCCGCGGTCGCCGCAGAGTTGCAGAAGACAACAGGACCGGCCCGCGCCGAGGTGCTGGCCAAGGCGTTTTATCGACAGATCGAAGAGGATGCCGCAAATGTACCCAACGACGAGCTTCAGCAATACTATGCCGAACACAAGTCCAGCTTTGAGGAAGGCGAAGTATGGCGACTGTCTCTGCCAATAACAGGATACTCGAGGGATGGCATACGATTTAACCG
>Ga0209472_1001743_pt1 | contig 12442 bp, 22 predicted proteins | sample GraSoiAngelo_130_FD_185887 | JGI IMG/M metagenome (GOLD analysis project Ga0209472, IMG submission 185887) | Grasslands soil microbial communities from the Angelo Coastal Reserve, California, USA - 14_0929_02_20cm (SPAdes) (version 2) | ecosystem: Environmental > Terrestrial > Soil > Grasslands ...
TGCATTCAAATCATTAAATGTATATTTTTTGCCTTTTTTTATACATTTAGCTCGCCTAATGTTTAAACCGCATGCATTTCAGCCCAGATGCGGCATTTAACCAGCTTCCCGATTTGCCGCCCTTGGTCGAACTGGAGACTCCGCGCGTGCTCAAGGCGACTACTCGGGCCAGCCGAGCGCTGGCTGAACTAAAAGGTCGCACCCACACCATTCCGAATCCGAAGATCCTGCTCAACACTCTCGCGCTTCAAGAAGCGAAACTCAGCTCCGAAATCGAGAACATTTTCACGACCAACGACGAGCTGTATCGCGGCCTGGCAGCGAACGGCAATGGCGCCGACCTTTCTCCTCACGCGAAGGAAGTCCTCCATTATCGCGACGCGCTTTGGCACGGAATGAACGCACTCCGCGCCCGGCCTTTCCTCTCTACAAATCTCGCGATCGAGATTGTGAATATCATCAAGGAAAACAGCGCCGGTATCCGCAATCTGCCCGGAACCAAGCTTCAAAACCCCAACGAATGGCGAACGTTTGATTCGCAAGAAAATGGCAAACCTTGAGCTTTTCTGCAACGACTTGTCGTCTGAGATCGACCCGCTTGTTCGTGTCGGCGTTGCACACTACCAGTTCGAAGCCATTCACCCCTTCTTCGACGGCAACGGCCGCGCCGGACGCATCCTGATCATTCTTCAGTTGATCATGAATGGCCTGCTGGAAGTTCCGATCCTGTTTTTGAGCCGCTTCATCATCGAGCAGAAAGCGCAATATTATCACAGCCTCCGCACCGTGACCGAGCGCGGCGAATGGGAAGCATGGCTCCTTTACATGCTCGAAGCCATGGAGAAGACCGCACACGGCACGACACAAAAAATCAACGCGATTCACGATCTTCTCGCCAAAACGATGGCGAAAGCGAAGCAAGTTCTGCCAAAGCGCACGTTTAGCAAAGAACTGATCGAGCTGATCTTTGAGCAACCTTACTGCAAAATTCGGTTCGTCGAGAAGGCCGCCTTCGTAACGTCGGTCAAAAAAGGCACTGAGCTGATCTTCATCAATCATGCGCTTTGGCATCTGCTTACCGACGAACCGCTGCCAAAAACCGAAACGACCGCACAGTCATGACAAGATCGACTGCTGCATCGCAAAAATTCGCCGTTAAGTCTGGCGTTTACTGCTGCGTTCTCACCAAAGCGGCACTTGAGTGCTCGTACAGTAGCCGGTTGACGCCAAAAAAAAGCGCTCCGCATTTCCAGCGGAGCGCTTTTGTGCCGCGCAGAGGATGCGCTACTCAACTTCAATAAACTCCGGATCGCCCGCGCAGATCACGCGCTCCGTATACACGAAGCCGTCCACGTCAACCGCGACCCAACAGCCATCCACGAACACGAAGTACGTGTTGCCGATCAATCGGAAATGGTTGGCCCCGAATCGTTGGACGAAGAACTCTTTCGGATGCCGCCCAAGACTGAACACTTCGCTGTGACGCGACTTGAACTCTTGCACGTTCACCTTCGTCGATTGATTCACGTTTGTCTGGCTCGTGCTCGAACGTGCGCCAGGTTCATTCCTGTTTACGTCCTGAGGGCGACCCTTAACGTTCGTCTTTCCACGGACCTCTGTGCCCGTCTCAGGTTTTGCCTCCGGTTTGCTCTGCTCCTGAGCGGCGTGCTTCTTCTTTCCTTTCGCCGGCGTTGTCGCCTGCGTTTCTTTCGTCTGCCCCTGCGTGGGCTGTTGTGGCTCCGTCTGGCCTAACGCCATGAGCGGTAACGCCATTATCGCTGTAATCATCAGGATCTTCATAGAATTCCTCCCTTCCCCTGTAATTCGTATCTCCCAAAAATTTTGGTCCCGTCGATCACTCAATTTCGTACCGCGGACGACGGCTCGTTATGTGGGCGGATCAATTATTCACCTCCGCTTTTTGGTCTTCCAACTTACCCAGCGGGAATTAAGACTTAAGAAGGTTGAATTAGGAGGGATGCAGCCGGAAGAAAAAGATCTTAGGCAACGCACGAAGGAATTCGCATTGCAGATTACTCGTGTGTTTTTCCGAGTTGCCGAAAACGACAGAAGAGTAAGTGCCGGGTAAACAGGTCCTGCGATATGGTACATCGGTCGGAGCGAATTACCGGGAAGCGTATCGCGCCCGCAGTAAAGCCGAGTTCATCGCGAAGTGCGGCGATTCGCTGCGCGAGCTTGAAGAGACTGTCATCGCCATTTTTGTTACGATTCTAAAGCGCTCGAAAGAAGCACCATGATCCTTAAATCTTAATTCTTCCTTCTTAATTTTTTCTCCCTCACAGAGCTAAACTTATGCTATTTTCCGCGCTTTTCGCCAAGATTGCCGCTGATTTAAAGAAGTAGAAGAAAGCTCGCGGCGGCGCAGGTTTCATGTAGGTAACACATTGCTAGAAAGCGGAGATGATTCGTAAGACCACGCCGGAACGACTGAGTTTTTTCTCCGACGCGATATTCGCGGTCCTTATCACGGTGCTGGTCTTGGAACTGCGTCCACCTGAGCGACCCACCTTCGAAGCTCTCCTGGAGCGGTGGCCGACATGGTTAAGCTACGCAGTCAGTTACTTGTTCATCGCCATCGTGTGGGCCAATCATCATTATCTACTGCGCTACGCCACGGAAGCCACGCCTCGGCTGATGTGGTTCAATTTCGCCCATCTCTTTCCCGTTTCCCTGCTTCCCCTGTCGACCGCGTGGATGGCGGTGAGCAGGCTTTCGCTCAACCGGTCGCATTCTATGCGGCCGTCTTTTTCTTCGTCAATGTGACCTACATCTTGTTGATTTGGGAGCTAATCGAGCCTCGCGCCGACCTTGCTTCGAAAGTCCGCCGGAACATGCGATACTGCTCCATCGCGACTTTGTGCCTTTTCGGAATCGCATCGCTCGTCGCCTTGAAATATCCCTTCCTGGGTCTTGCAATTTGTTGTTGCTGCTTGGTGGGTTATTTGAGGCCAGGTGCGCCAGGCGCAAACTGATCGCTCTCGACATAAATTGCGGAGACTCCCGCTAAGCGCAGCATACTCGATGGCTAACCTCGACATCTTCTGGCTTAAAGACGAAAGCCTCGAAGACAGTGCCAACCTTCCCGATCCCGACATCATCGTCGCCGAAATTGTCGAAGATTTAGAAGCTGCGCTTCAGCAGTTCGCTGCAATTGCGAATGACTTGAAGAAGTAAATCCGTAGCGTTCCGCTGTGAAGCGCACTTTACAGGTGCTCAATGAGATGGAACGTGATGGCGTCTTCACCCGTTACGCCATCGCCGGCGCGATGGCTGCAACTTTCTATGTTGAACCGTTGTTGACCTTCGATCTCGATGTCTTTGTTGTTCTGCCGCAGACTCCGGGTGGTTTGCTCACGCTCGCTCCCCTGTATGATGCGTTGCGCGCCCGCGGCTATTCCGAGCAAGAGAACGAATGTATCAGGATCGAAGGCGTGCCGGTGCAGTTTCTCCCCGCCTACAATGCTTTGCTCGAGGAAGCTCTTAAAGAGGCGCAAGAGATTATGTATGAAGATGTGCCAGCTCGCGTGCTGCGAAGCGAGCACCTGCTCGCCATTTGTTTGCAAGCAGGACGCAGCAAGGATCGCGAGCGTGTCCGGATTTTGCGCGAACAGGCCAAGCTCGATCAGAACTTTCTTGCTGACGTGTTAAGGCGGCACCAGCTTGAGGACAAATGTAAGCTGTGGACGGAGTAAACGCCGAGGTAGCCAGAATATTCGCGGCGAAAGAACAACGCCGGCAGGATCTCGCGCGCCTTCCGTTTCCGGAGAAGGTGCGCGCGGTGATGAAATTGCAAGAAATGGCCGCAACGATTCTACAAGCTCGCGGCAAGCACGTGAGACCGTGGCGAATTGTGGAGGACGCTTTGGACGCTTCAGCTACCAAGAGCTGAGGAAGCGCGACAAACGTTCGATCCGTTTTCGAACGTACCCGGCTTCCCTAGACACGCTCAAAGTCTCGGTGCCTCCCGCCGTAAAGCCGGCAGCCGCTATATGCGCGCGGCCAGCGCCCGATCCCGACATCATCGCCGCCGTCGTAACGCAGCTTGGAAGACGAGGCTGGGCTTTCAAATTGTCGAAGACCTTCAAGCCGCCCTCGCGCTCTATTGACGCTCCGCTTGCCCAGCTCCGCACCGCGACCCTCCGCGGCGAGTAAACTCTGAGCAGGCTTTGTGGCAGGTTGGCCGCAGTCAACGACAGCGGCTACAACTGCGGCTGACACAGCCGCCACTACAGTGCGCCAGTTCGGGCGCTACTTTTTCTCCACAAGCGACAGGAACGCTTCGTAACCTTCGCTTTTCATTTGTTCGATTGGAATGAAATGGAAGGCGGCCGAGTTGACGGCGTAACTTTGTCCGGTGGGCGATTTTGGGTCGGGAAAGAGATGGCCAAGGTGGGCATTGCTTCGTTTGGCGCGCACCTCGGTGCGCTGCATATCGTGCGAAGTGTCCACGTTCTCGACGAGCAGATCTTTCGAGATCGGTTTGCTGAATGTGGGCATGCCGATGCCACCGTCGAATTTGTCGAGCGAAGTGAAGAGTGGTTCGCCGGTAATGACATCGACGTAGATGCCGGTGCGCTCGTTGTTCCAAAACTGATTTTGGAAAGCCCTTTGGGTGCCACCTTCCCGCACGACAAAATATTCCTCGGCTTTTAATCGGCGTTTCAAGACGGCGTCGCTTGGGACGGGCCGGTTCGGATCGAAACCTGTGGTCTCCCTTTTCTCTTTCTGCGCGAGAAAGAAGAAGTAGAGCCCACCGGCGATGAGCACGATCGCGATGCCGACACCGACGTACGTGCTGAGGGCCGATCTTTCCTCGCTGGTGATTCGGCCCCCGTACATCAGATCGTGATCACGTTATTGAAGCAGAGATTGGCCACGTCCGTCACTTATTTTTTTCAACAGAGGGAGGACTGATTTGCGGTCAAGTCTCAATTCGTTGAGATGGCGCTTAGAGGTCAAATCTAAACTCCGAAAGCTTTCGCCCGTCGCTCGCCACGGTGAGATCAAATTTCAGAGGCCGCAGTCAGCGACAGCGGCTACACCCGGAAATCGGAGGCGACATACCTGCCACTACAGCGCGCGCTCGCTCCGCTAAAGGCCAAACCGGCAATGCATTATGAGTGTATATACAAGTATCATCGGCTGGATCAGGGACTGAAAACGTTGCAGAGGGCCAAAGTGAAGTTTCGTTCTTAGAAGCGCCATATGAAAGACGAGCACGCACAATTTTCCGGATCCATCCCGGCGGCGTATGATCGCTACCTTGGGCCGATGTTGTTCCAGCCGTACGCCGAGAATCTGGCGTCGCGCTTACAAGTCGCGAAGAACGATTCGGTTTTGGAATTGGCATGCGGCACTGGCATCTTAACGCGCGTCCTGCGGACTCGTCTGCCTTCGACAGCGGAACTGATCGCGACGGATTTGAACGAACCGATGTTTCGGCGTGCGGCGGCGAAGTTCCGTAAAGACGAAGCCGTGCAATGGCTGCAGACCGATGCATGTAGCTTGCCGTTTGGCGACCAGTTGTTCGATGCCGTCGTGTGCCAGTTCGGAATCATGTTCGTGCCGGACAAGTCGCTGGCCGCGCGCGAAGCTCACCGTGTTCTAAAGCCGGGCGGTCTGTTTCTCTTCAATGTGTGGGACACTATGGAGCACAACGAGCTGGGCCAACTCACACATCAAACGATTGCCAGCTACTTTGATAAAGATCCACCGGCATTCTACGAGGTCCCGTTCGGGTATCATGATCAGGACGAGATCAAAGGGATGCTAAAGGAAGCTGGCTTTCAAGAGATCAAGATGGAAGTCGTGGCCAAAGTCGGTGCAGCAATCCGGGCGGAAGACGCAGCCACAGGCTTGGTGCATGGAAACCCGGTGGCCGTGGCAATCGCCGAGCGCGACCCGTCATTATTGTCGGTCATCACCAAGGCCGCGGCTCGAGCAATCGCGGACCGCTTCGGAGAAACAGACATTCGTGCTCCGATGAGGGCCGTTGTCGTGCAGGCTCGGAAATAAAAACGGGGGTCGCGTTTAAATTCGGGACTGGGAAGTCATCGCCCGCCGCTCGCGACCGTGAGCAAGCGAGACTTATCTGTTCCCCTCACGGACTTGGCCGTCATCTCGCACGTTCCCACGGCTCGGTTCATCGAAATCGCATCCGACTTAAAGAAGTAATGCTCGCTACAACTGCGCGGATGTAGTTGATTCGTATCCAGGTGCGAAAGAAAGATTCCAATAGTCATGCGCGTTCCCGAGTGTTGGTGCTGGTGGATGAATCGAACGTCGGGAGTTCGGTGCGGACAGCGGGACGCGGGCTCGATTGGATTAGGCTCCGGGATTTTCTAGCCGGCCCAACCACCGGACGTGATCTGATCGAGATGGTGGTCTATGCCGGATTGCCACCTGCCATTCCGATGTGGCAGGACGAGCGGGACAAGAAAAACAAGTTCGTCCATTGGCTGCGCTCCAATGGATTCATGGTCGTGACAAAAGATGGGGCGCCCGCCGAAGAAGGTCATTACAAGGCGAATGTGGACGTGATGATGGCGATCGACGCGCTCGAGCTTTCCATCGAGATGCGGCCCGATGTTGTGATTCTCGTGACTGGCGACGCTGATTTCGCTTATCTCGCCATCAAGCTGCGCCGACACGGGATCCGCGTGGAAGTCGCGTCAGTCGCCGCAAATCTCGGGAACATATTGAGATCAGCCGCGAACGACGTGATCGATCTGGCCCCGGTCTTTCGGACGTTCGAGATCATGAAAGTGCAAGATGCGCCCGCGCCGGTATCGCATCGAACGCAGCAACAGAGCAGACGCCGGCCTCGGTTTCGTCCGATGTGACGCCCGCAAACCACGAATTGCTTCCGGGTCTTCGTTGAAACTACGACGTGACGAGGCGGCGCGAGTGAGTGAGTCTTAAAACTTATGGGAAACAGCAAAGGCAGAGACAACGCTAAGAAACGCGCAAGACGCCGGAAAAAGACGGAGCGCCTCGCGCTCGCCAAGAAAAAGAAGGCGGCGAAATAGGTTCTGATGGGCTCGTGTCTAAACTCCGAAAGCGTTCGCGAGCAGAACATTTGACATTCGCCCAAGCGGGTGCCCTTATCTGCGTCCGATATACGTGCGCTATTCTGTGAAATACTTCGCTGCGAGACTGCGCGCCAGCGCCTAACACATTGCCCGCTGCTTTGCTCCCGAGCAGTTTTCGCAACAAAGATTTACACCCGCCGCAGTGTCGATTCAGTTTAGTCCGTGTTCGCGGACGCGATGAGTAGCAACAATAGACTCGTTGGATTCCGCTCCAGTGAAAGTCTCGAGCAGTCCCGCGAGGCGCGACTCGTAAGAATCGCACGTGGGACATTCGCCATTGGGCTCGACCCATTCGGGATGTTGGATCCGCAGGTCGTCGTGAATCTGCTGCCGGAGCTCGGTGTAAGTATGGATTTGGTGAAACATGGCAATTGGCTCGGTGAAAGATTCAAGTGCGGCGCGGGACGATTCCCGCAAACGCTCGGCGGAATCGTCGACTAGCGATGGCGCTGTGAGCGCGGGCCAATAGCCAAGTGAGGTTACTCCACAAGACGGCACGCGCGTGCTTGCGTTGTGCGCGACGCCGGGCCAACTGGATTACTTTGTAGTGCTGACGTTGCAGCAACACGGCCAGCAGTCCGCTTTGCGTAAGGGTCGGGGTTGATTTTGTCATAACGTAGTTTTTCTGTTTTCTCGTCACTAATTTTCGCAGGTTTCGCTGTGTCTGCATATGGGACCTTGGTCCAATGAGAGCAGCAAACGACCCCATCGGGGACTGCGGCTCTGTTCTGAGCGTTACGAATTTCATAAACCGGTTTTATTTGGATTGACTGCTCCAAATCCGCGCGGAACGACGAACCATCCTCACCAGACGCTTTCAACAGCGGCCTCGCTTCGGTTGACTCGGGGCTCCAGTTGAATCTGGAGATCGCGCTAAGCGGTGTCTCAGCGAAGGTTCAGACCGCTTTTCAGCCCGGCCGAAGGTGCGTTGAAACGTCGGATGACGTAATCAAAGATCTGGTACAGAATCTGCGCCATCGTGTCAAGCCCTTTTTCGTTTTTGATCTAGCGACTTGGGAGTAAATCGGCTGGCGTCTAAACTCCGAACTCCGAAAGTGTTAGCTAGCCGCTCGGCACTGCGAGCAAGCTTGGCTGATGGTCGATTTGTTGAGAGTTGAGAGTTGAGCGGGCAAAGAGGTCAGCGATCGGAGGTCAGCGGTCAAAATGGGAAGCGTAGGCGCGCCTTCCTTGTGCAAATCGTCATGGGCTGATAAAACGGCGATCGTGATCTGGAAGGTCTTCCAAATCGTTCTGTGGCTCGCTGCCGGCGCCTACGGTGTCGTGGGTGTTCTCACTATCACAGGCGCGCTGGGCGGCTCCCGCGAAGCGGATTCGCTGAGCCGTGCCTACATCGTGTTCGGCTCCTTATTCCTGATGATCGGCGTTATGGCCGCCGTCGCGACCCTTTTCGCTAACAAATGGCGAGGCTGGTTGATCCTCGCGGCTGTGATTCTTTGTCTTGGGCTTCCGCTTGGGTTGTTCGTAGCGTTTTGGATTGACATGGAAAAAGGTGAGGTGCATCGCCGCCAGGGGGAGGAGGAGGTCCGCTCCGGGAGATGGGACTTCGGCGATCAACCGGCGCTGTTTGCCGTCGCCCACGCCATCGTAAAGAACGATCAGGAGGCGATCCGCGCGGCCGCGAAGGCGCTTCCGGATTTGCAGGCGCCCGGACGCGACGGTACGACGCTGCTCTATTTTGCTGTGACGCAAAGCTGGCAGCGCCCAGAATTAGTCGAATCGGTGAAAACGTTGTTGTCGCTCGGCGCCGACCCGAACTATACCAACGGCCATCGGGATTCATTCGCACTCGCCAACGCCGTGCATGGATCTGCTCGCCTTCTGCAGAGCATGCTCGACGCCGGCGGAAATCCGAATGCTCGCGACGAGTTCGGCCGGCCGATCATTCTCATGAACTGGTACCTGGGTTACTACCCAAACGATCAGCGTGCGCGGCTCGATCTGCTGTTGGATCGCGGCGCCGACATCAATTCTACGATGCCCGAAATCGAATCGGAGTTCGCCGGCTATACACTACTGCTCTATCGCACGGAAATGGGGCCTCGTTATAGCGACGCGTACGCGGATGCGCTGCACCTGCTCGAACGCCGCGCGGACCCGAACTGCGTCGCCGGTGATGGAATGAATTTCTCGAAAATGCTGATCCAGCATCGGGAACAGTTCACGAGGGGCCGGGGAGCGCCGGCGGAGTTCGCGCCGCTTTGGAAGTGGGCCCAAGCGCATGGGATACTCCGCTAGCCAATTTCCCAGGAGATGTGAAACAGGCAATTAAGGCACCCTGGATTCGTCTAATGACCCCTCGCACCCACTCGGTTACACGCCCTGCCTGGAACAAGTTAGCCGAGGTGCTTAGCCAACAATGGAAGAGCAAACGCTCCGATACGCTCCGCCAGACGGATACGCGAACTGCGTCACGCGCTCAGCACTGTCGGTTATCGCCAGTGACGAGGATGCCCATGAATAATGCGTGGCCCGTGGAATCGGCGGACACCGAAAACCCCGAACCGCGGCCCACGAAAACCAAAGCCAAAGGCCGGATAGACGGCGACGCCAACCACCGGAGGAGCGTAATAAACCGGGGGCGGCGGCGCGTAATTGTAACTCGGCGCGGGAGCGCGGTAAGGCTCCACCACCTCGGTGCCCGCATTCAAGCGCAGAGCAGAAGCAAACCCAAATGCGAGGACCGCCAATACCGTTACATTAAATTTCTTCCACATAATCGTTATCCCTTCTGTTGTTTCGCGGATTGAACCCGCCCTCGCCACGTAAGTTGCAAGAGAATCGGCGGCGGCGCGTCTCGGCAATTCCGCCGCAATATCGGGTGGGCGTTGTTCCTTTCGAGAACTGAAGCGTGATCGTGCGGAACCAGTTGCGTCGTTTTCTGAACTGCACTGGCCACATGCCTGCCGCGACAGCGACTTATGCGTCGTAAGCCGCTTAGGATGCGGTTTAACATTCGAGCTGACTGGGGCCAGCAAGGATCGTATATGGTTGTTTCCCCGAGTCATGGCCAGACAATTCAAACCGGTGCGTTTTTTTGTGATGATGGGAGCGGCGGCGTTCATCGTGTGTGGCGTGACGGCATTCTACACTCATCGCGCGGCTCACGGCAGAACAGCGGAGGAACGGGCGGCTTACTGGATCGGCGAAAAAGCGGGAGAGCAAGCGCCGCCTGGCGCAAAGTTGCCGACGGCCGCTGACTTGAACATGATGGCGCAGAAGTATTTCAAGCGACAAGGATCAGGTGAACAGCAGAATTGGGACCTCACGTTCGAAAACGGTTACACGGACGGATTCAAGAAGACGCATCCGCAGTGAGCCGCTCAATGAACCCGCCGCCTTTACCGGTTCGAAAACGTTTCCCCTGGATTCTTTACTGGATCGCTCTGGTGTTCATTGTTCTCTTTGCGTTTGCGCCCATAGGATCGGTCGTGGCATGCGCTTGGATTGCGAATACATACGGCTGCAAAGTAGATGAGGGCTCGGTGCATCCCTGCATCATCGGAGGGCACGATTATGGCGAGCTCCTGTATTCCCTCGGTGTATTGGGTTGGCTGATGCTCGTTACTCTTCCCAGCGGTTTATTTGCTTTCATTACCTGGCTGATCGTTCTCATCCTGCATTGGGCAAGCTGGCGAAAGCGATCCGCTGCCAATTTCCCGTCATCCTCAGCAGCGTAAGCGCGATCGAATCGATGTTGCAGCAAAGTTTGCGGCTGACACAGCCGCCACTACAGCGGAAAATCGACGGTCAGAGAGCGCCACTACAGGAGGCTGTCGTCTCGTACCGAGCAGCAGCAGCCCATTCCTTGTCGTGCGCAATCCCCGATCCTCGCCGGTAGTTGCCGTCGAAAAAGTCGATCCAGGTTAAAGAAAGAATGGGGTCAGGTAGCATGAAAGCATCGCTCTTTCGGTGGAGCGTTTGGGCAACCGAAAGGAGATGCTATCATGAATTACGTTGGAATCGATATCCACAAACGCTACAGTGTTTGTGTTGCGCAGGACGAGCGAGGCCGGCGGCTAGGCGAAGCCCGCATCGAGGGCAATCTGGCTGCTGGTTTCGCTCAATTTTTTCGCTCGTTGGGCGGCAAGAGCCGGGTGGTGATTGAGGCATGCTGGAACTGGCAGGCGATCTACGATCGGCTCGAGCGTGTCGAACAGATTGAATCGATCAGTGTGGCCAACCCGTACAAGACCCGATTGATTGCCGAGGCGCAGATCAAGACCGACAGGCTGGATGCCAATGGGCTGGCTACGCTTTTGCGAGGCAACTTCATTGCGCCTGTGCATGTGCCGGGCAGGCAAGCTCGTGCGCGCAAGAATGTGTTACGCCAGCGCCTTTACTGGGCGCGATTGCGCACACGTATTCGCAACCGCACCCACGCGTTGTTGGATCGGCAACAAGAGATCCAGCTGCCGCAATGCAGCGATGTTTTCGGCGCCAGAGGGAGAAGCTTCCTGCGGCAGCTGGAGTTGGCTAAGCCGGATGCGTATTTGCTCGGTGAGGACATGGAGTTACTGGAGCTGATCGGCCGACAGATCAAAGAGCAGGAGAAGCGCATTGGAGCAGGCAACCAGCACGACGCATTGAGTCGTCGTTTGCAAAGCCTGCCAGGCATGGGCCTGATTTCTTTCAGCGGTGGCCGCTGCTGAGATCGACTCCATTGAGCGCTTTAACAGCGCAGAAAAACTCTGCGCTTACGCCGGCCTGGTGCCGAGCACTTATTCCAGCGGTGGCAACACCTGGCACGGGCGAATGCTGCCTTTTTGCAACAAGTGGCTGCGCTGGGCCTTCATCGAAGCAGCCTGGGTGGCGGTGGGTTGCTCCGGATACTTTGGCAGCTTCTATCGCCGCCAGAGAGCGCGCGGCAAAAAGTCCAATACCGCCATCACCATCGTGGCGCGGCGAATGTGCCGCATCGCCTGGTCGCTGTTGCGCGAAGGACGCGACTACAACGCCCAGCCGCCGCCCAAACACGCAACAAATTCCCCGGTCGCTCCGCGTGAGGACTGGCGGCTTAGGTCTGCAACAACCTGAGCGCGCCTTGGGTCAGGATGGAGGACCGGGGATCTAATGAACTAACATGCGTACGCTAGCCCAAAGCAGCCATGGCGCGAAGAGAAGTTTGATCACGCTTCTTCCCATCCCACTAGACCTCGAGCGACCACACAACCACCACTACTAACCACCTCACCGCCTCACCGCTTGACACTAGCTTTCAGAGAAGAGCTTACTATTGACACTTGTGCTTTCGATCGCGGCCGCCCCGGTAAAATACTGTTTCACAATTCGCAGCGAAGCCGTGAAGTCAG